>Ga0153954_1000210_pt1 | contig 52766 bp, 44 predicted proteins | sample TSFL038MetaG_FD_102277 | JGI IMG/M metagenome (GOLD analysis project Ga0153954, IMG submission 102277) | Attine ant fungus gardens microbial communities from Florida, USA - TSFL038 MetaG | ecosystem: Host-associated > Fungi > Mycelium > Unclassified | place: USA: Florida, Wekiwa Springs State...
ATCATGTCGGCGCCCGCTTTGACGTAGAGCTTCAGCCGCTCGATGGTCTTCTCGAGTCCCTCGACGGCCAGCGCATCGGTGCGGGCGTTGAGGATGAAGTCGGGATCCTTCTTGGCCTTCACCGCCGCCTCGATCTTCATCGCCATCTCTTCAGGTTCGATCAGTTCCTTGCCGCGCATGTGGCCGCAGCGCTTGGGCGCGAACTGATCCTCGATGTTGATGCCAACGATGCCGGCTTCCTCGAAATACTGCACGACGTGATAGACCGAGACGGCATTGCCATAGCCCGTGTCGGCGTCGGCCATGACCGGGATCGAGAGCGAGCGTGCGATGTGCCGGCAGGCGTCGACGTTCTCGCGCAGCGACAACAGGCCGATGTCGGGCTGACCGATCAGCGAATTCGACAGCGCCGAACCCGATACGCCAACGGTCTTGAAGTCCATCGCCTCGGCCAGCAGCGCGCTGTAGCAGTCGAACACGCCCGGCGAGACGACGGTCGGCCCTTCCTTCAGAAGCTGCCGCATACGCCGTGCCTTGGATGCTTTAACAGTCATCATCCAGCTCCACCTACGCGTTGGAAATAGTTATCGTATAGTGATAACTATCTATCATTATTAAATGCTATCTTCCAAAGACGGGGGTGCAAACAGCTAAATGAAGCCCAAGGTGAAAAAGCCGCGGATGCCCGTCCGGCACGCATCCTGCATTGCCTCGGTCGAGAAGGCGTTTCGGCTGCTCGGTGCGTTCGACCAGACATCGCCTGCTCTATCTTTGACCGAGCTCGGCAAGGTCGCTTCCCTCACCATTCCCAATGTGCAGCGGCTCACCAGCACGCTGATCCTTCTCGGCCTTCTGTCAAAGGACGAGCAGAGCAAGGAATACGCGCTCACACCTCGGGCGTTGGATATTGGCTACCGATATTTGCAGGCCAACCCGTTGGTGGAGCGCTCCGCCCCCTATCTCGCGCACTTGGCAAACCGCAGCGAGGAAACGGTAAATCTGACCGTACTCGACGATACCGATGCCGTATACGTCGCGCGGCATCGTGGTCTTCAGACGATCCCGGTCAATCTTTTCATCGGGGCCCGAGTGCCGGCTTTCGCCACTGGCATCGGCCAGGTCATGCTTGCGTTTTTGCCGCCAGGCGAAGCAATGGCAATTCTGAAGCGTTCGACCTGGAGGAGATTTACACGCCACACGTTGGCGGACGCCGACGCGGTGATGAGAAAGCTCGAGCGTATCCGCAAGGCCGGTTACGCGATCGAGGATCAAGAGATGTTCCTGGGCGGCATGGCTGTCGCTGCGCCGGTTCTCGGCCACGACGGTCGGGCTATTGCTGCCGTCAACGTCGGCATCCCAACGTCGCGCTTTTCCATGGCGGAAGCGGAGAAGCGATTTGCAAAGATGGTCCTGGAGACTGCGCGCGCCATCTTCGAGCCTGCTTACTGACGTGATGATGCTCGGGACATTCGGTCAATCGAGACGATGGGTTCGATTCTTGCTGACGCCTGAAAAGAGTGTCCGAGCGAGGAGGAGCGCCGTCATGAAAATCGCCCGTCGTCTCTTTTGTGCAAGTTCGCTGGCTTTCGCGTTTGCCTGTGCGAGCGCGGGCCCTCGCGCCGCCGACTATCCCAATCAGCTTATCCACTTCATCGTGCCCTTTGGCGCGGGTGGGCCGGCCGATGTGATTGCGCGGCTTTTTGCCGACAAGCTCTCAGCGCGTCTCGGGCAGCAAGTGATTGTCGACAATCGGCCTGGTGCCGGCGGTGGCATCGGCGCTGACTTTGTGATCCACCAAAAGCCCGACGGCTACACGATCCTGCTCGCGAGCCCCGCGATCCTCGCGGTCAATCCGACGCTTTACAAGAACGTCACCTACGACCCGATCATGGGTTTCACGCCTATCGCGCTGATCGCCAACGCACCGAACGTGCTGGTAGTGCGGCCGGACGAGCCCTTCAAGACGCTGCCCGAACTCGTGGCTTATGCGCGCCAGCATCCGGGCAAGCTGACTTTCGGTTCGTCCGGCAACGGCACTTCGAATCATCTGGGCGGCGAAGCGCTGAAGCTGCAGGCCGGCATCGACATGGTGCACGTGCCCTACAAGACTCAGGCCGCGGCAATGCAGGATCTGTTGGGCGGCCGCATCGACATGATTTTCGACACGCTGCCGACGAGCCTCGGCCCGATCCACACAGGCCAGCTGCGGCCGCTGGCGATCGGCGCCACCGAAAGGTCGCCGCAGATTCCGGATGTACCGACGACGGCGGAGGCAGGTGCGCCGGGCGTCGTCGCCGGCTCCTGGTATTCGATCATGGGGCCACCCGGCATGCCGCCGACGATCGTCAGGCGCCTCAACCACGAGCTCGGCGCGATCTGCAAGGATTCTGTTTTCGCGACACGGCTCGCCGAGACGGGAACCAGTTGTCTCAACGATACGCCGGACGAATTGCGCGTCTTCATCAAGGCTCAATTTGACTACTGGGGCGACGTGATCCGCAAGGCCAAGATCACGGTCGACTAAAAAAACGAAGGGGTGTGGCATGGAGGAGATGACATTTGGGCTATTCAGCCTCGCAACTTGGCATCCTGATAGTGGGCCAGTAGAGCAAACGATCGCCGGCGTGGTCGAGCAGGTCGAGCAGGCGGAGGGTTTCGGCTTCGATATCGCCTGGTTTGCCGAACATCATTTTTCCAATCTCTGCGTCTGCCCGTCCCCCTTGATGATCGCGACACATTGTGCGGCGCGGACCCGGCGTATCAGGGTCGGTACAGCCGTCTTGGTGTTGCCCTTCTACAATCCTATGCGTTTGATCGACGAGATTGCCTATGCTGACATACTGAGCGGCGGGCGTCTGGTGCTTGGAGTGGGAACAGGCAATCAAGACTACGAAGCCAAGCGGCTCGGTCTCAGCATTGCCGATGCGCGCAGTCGATTCCTCGAAGCGCTGGACATTATAGAGCAGTCTTTTGAGGGAGGACCGCTGATTTATTCCGGCAAGATATTCGACGTGCCGAAAGCGCCGCTCCCGCTGTGGTCGAGCAGACGCAAGGCACCTCCCATCTACCTCGCCGGCCTTACGCGCGATGCAGAGATAATGACGAGATGTGCTGAGCGAGGGTATGTCCCATTCGTGTCTGCGCCTTTGTCGTCAACTGGCGAAATCGCGAAGATACGCGACGTTTACGTCAGCGCTTTCTCGGCGGCGGGCTACGATGAGACACGCATGCCCTTCGCGCTTCAACGCTCAATTTACGTCACAGACGACCGTAGCGACGCTCTCGAGGCAGCCGAGCGTTTGCGCTATGTGCAGCGCATGATTTGGGGTGTGCATCAACCCAATGCGCCTTTCGATGGTCCGTTCATTCAAGAGCGGATCGCCCCTGGAGAGTTGTCACTGCAAGAGACGCTCGACCGCGCGATCATCGGGGACGCCCAGCACTGCATTGCTCGTCTGCTCAAGGACATCGAGGTGCTGCAGCCCACGCACCTCAGCTGCACCCTGCAGTTCGGTGGCCTGCCTCTTTCTAAAGTCTTGAAGTCGATGGAGCGATTCGCTGCCAATGTGATGCCGGCCGTAAGGGCGGCAGGCTCCGCCGGGCTTCAGTCGCGGACGCTAGCGGCGGCTCAAACAGCCTGATCCAGCAGCGGGCAGGTCGCCTCAAACGCAACGTTAGCATTGGATGCTTGGGCCGATGCCGGGCACGGTCTTGCTCTTCCGATCAAACTTACGGAGGTGCGTACTGCAGCCCTCTCTTTCCGGGGCCCTCGAATTCTAGCTTGCCGGGACTACCGCAAGTCGAGCAGCTGAAAGACATTGTATGGGTGTCGCGGCGTCGAGCCAGGCGCCCATGCCCACGAACCGTAAGCGTCCGGCGTGGGCCGTTGGTTAGGCCCCTGAAGGGTTGCTGCCGAGCTTGTCGCGGAGGTTCCATGGCAGGAGTTCGGAGACGCGGTTGATCGGATGATCTGCGATCACTGTGAGGACGTGGCGCAAGTAGGCTTCAGGATCGATGCCGTTGAGTTTGCAAGTCTCGATCAAGCTGTAGATCGCAGCGGCGCGCTGGCCGCCCGCGTCGGAGCCGGCGAACAGCCAGTTTTTGCGGCCCAAGGCGACGCCACGCAGCGCGCGCTCAGCAGCGCTGTTGTCGATCTCCAGCCGGCCGTCGTCACGGTAGCGACAGAGCTGGGCCCAGCGCGAGCGGGCGTAGCGGATGGCAGCGGCAAGCTCGGAACGCCCTGGCACCCGGCGCAAGCTCGCGTCGAGCCAGCGCTGCAACTCCTCAAGCACGCCGATGCGTTCGAGCGCCTCCTGCGCGAGCTCGGAGCCCTTGTCGACATACACGTCATGGAACTTACGCCTGGCGTGGGCCCAGCAGGCGACCTCGACGATCTCGTTGCCGTAGAGCCTGGAGTAGCCGGCATAGCCGTCGGCCTGCAGGAAGCCCCGGAACGTTCGAAGGTGGTCTTGCGGCCGTTCTCCCTTGCGATCGGCGGAGTAGCGGAACAGCGCCGACGGCGGCGCGCCGCCACCCGCGGGACGATCATCGCACACGTACACCCACAGCCGGCCGGTCCTGGTCCTGCCATGCCCCGGCGCCAGCACCGGCACAGGCGTGTCGTCGGCATATAGCTTGCCGGCCTTCAGCGTCTCCTTCGCCAATGCCTCGACCAGCGGCTGCAGCAGGGCGCTCGTACTGCCCACCCAGTCCGCCAGCGTCGAACGCTCCAGCGCCACGCCCTCCCGGGCGTAGATCTCGCTCTGTCGATACAACGGCAGATGATCGGCATACTTGGCCACCAGCACGTGAGCGAGCAGACCGCGGCCCGCCAGACCGCGGGCGATCGGCCGCGACGGGGCGTCGCTTTGCACGATCCGATCGCAGCGCGAGTACGCCAGCTTCGGCCGAACGTGCCGGGCCACTCGGAAGCTCTCCGGCACGTACTCCAGCATCTCCGAAGTGTCCTCGCCCAGTCGCCGCATCGGGCCGCCGCAGTCCGGGCACGTGCACGCCAGCTCGTGAACGATCTCCTCGCGCGGCAGATGATCGGGCAGCGGCCGCCGTCCCACACGGGTGATGCTGCGCCCCGGTTCGTCTGCTGCGCGGCGTGCTGACGAGGTCTCTTCCAGGTCCTCGAGCTGAAGCTCCAGCTGCGCGATCTCGCGCTCGAGCTTCTCCGATGAGCGGCCGAACTGTTGCCGGCGTAGCCAAGTCAGCTGCGTCTTCAGCCGCTCGATGATGCCATCACGCTCGGCCAGTGCCGCGCGCTGCTTCAGCACCAGCTGGCGCAGCTCCTCGGCACTCTCGGGCAGGGCATCGGGATCGAGCACGCCACATGATACCGACCCAGCGACCAACAGGAATGCTGACCCGCACGCGCGAGTCGTTGTGCCGCATCAGCCGGGCTTCTCCGGACGCCAGGTCCGTTCCGGCCGGCGCCAGTCGATCCCCTCCAGCAGCATCGACAGCTGCGCCTCGCTCAGCGCGACCGTCGCGCCGCTCGACGCCTGCGGCCACACGAAGTGGCCTCAATCCAGTCGCTTGCTGAACAGGCAGTAGCCGTCGCCGCTCCACCACAGCACCTTCGCCAGATGCCCGCGACGGCCGCGGAACACGAACAGGTGGCCATTGAACGGATCCTCGTGCAGAACCGTCTGCACAAGGCCGGCAAGGCCGTCGAAGCCCTTCCTCATGTCCGTCGCACCCGTCGCCAGCCAGATTCGCGTCCCCGACGGCAAGCCCATCATCGCCGCAACGCCCGTAACACCCGCTTAAGGCTTTCCTCATCGACGCCGCCTTCGACACGCACCCGCACACCGCCCGGCAGCTCGATCTCGATCCGGCCATAGATCTCGGTCTTCGACGGTGCCTCTATCGCCCTCGTATCTCCGGCGCCACCGTCACGGGGGTGAACCGCACCGTCGCGCCCAGCAGCGAGGCCGCCTCTTGGCGGCGCCAGTTGTGGATCAGGCTGCGCGTGATATGGTGCCTCAGCGCTACTTCCGACACCGTTGCTCCTGGTGCCGAGGCCTCCGCCAGGATCGCCTTCTTCGCCTCCGCGCTGTAGCGTCGACGGCGCGACACGCTTCCGGCCGCTAACGCACTCCTGTCACGCACTGGCGTGACACTTGTCTCTTCCGATCTGTTCACCCTGCCACTACTGCCACCGACCAGCCGCAGCTCAAGGTGGTCAAGATCGGACGCTTACGCTCAAATCACGTCTCGCTAGTTTGCAAATGGCAGGAAGGGAGCACGTTCGACTCTTGATCGCTTTCGGGCCAGAAATGGACGCGACCGTTCGACGTTGAGAACGATAAAACTGTCATAATTCAGCGCTTCCCGGAGTTTGCTGGGCCTGTCTCAAAATCAGGTTTCCTCACGGAAGTGTTGGTTCGAGTCCGACCGGGGGCACCATCTCTAAAATGCAAGCGGGCCGACGTTTTTCGCGGCCATAGCCTGTGGGCACCTTCTCAGAGCGCCGTCATGCCGCCATCCACGAACAGCAGGGCGCCGGTGACATAGGAGGCATCGTCGGAGGCCAGGAACAGGATGGCGGCGGCGACCTCCTCGGCCCTGCCCGGGCGCTTCAGCATGGTGCCCCGCGCGGCTTGTTCGTTGTACTGCTCGACGGTCCCGCCCGCCGCCGCGATGCGGCGTTGATGGAACGGCGTGAAGATCGGGCCGGGACCGACGGCGTTCACGCGAATGCCCTCCGACGAGTGGTCGGCTGCGAGCGCCCGTGTCAGGCCGGCGATCGCGGACTTTGTCGTGTCGTACTGCAGGTTGCCGCCGCCCGCGACGACGGAACGGACGGAGGCGACGTTGACGATGGCGCCGCCCCTGTCGCGCCCCTGGTCGCGGCGCATCAACGGAACGGCAGCCTTGGCACAGAAGACGTAGCTCATCAGATTGACGCCGAGGATCTCATTCCAGCTCGCAGCGCTCGCCTCATCGATCTTTTCGTATTTGCGGATGCCGGCATTGTTGACGAGGATGTCGAGGTGCCCGAACTGCTGCGCGGCGCCATTGATGAAAGCAAGGCATGCGGCCTCGGTACCAACGTCGACCTCCGTGAAGGCGACCTTCGCGCCGGCGGCCTCGAGTTCGGTCGCCACGCGCCGGCCGCGATCGCCGTCCCGATCGCAGAATGCCACGCTCGCACCCTCGGCGACGAAACGCCTGACCGTCGCCTCGCCGATTCCCGATGCTCCGCCCGTCACCGCTGCGACCTTGCCGTCGAGCCTTCCCATGTTCGCCCCCTTCAATTGCGTTTCAAAACGCGCACCCTCGCGCCCGACTTAAATGGACATCGGCTATCATCGGCCCTGGAAGCGAGGCTTGCGCCGTTCCCGCCAGGCTTCGTGCGCCTCGGTCTTGTCCTCGCTCATCTCGAGCACCATGAAGCGATAGGCATCGATCAGCGAGGCGTCGGCGATGTTGGGGATGTCCTGGCCGCGGTTCATCGACTCCTTGACCATGCGCACCGCGAGCGGCGGCAGGCCGGCGATATGGTCGGCGACCGCGAGCGCCTCTTCCATCAGCCTGGCGTGCGGCACGAGCCATTGAGCAAGGCCGATGCGATAGGCCTCGTCGGCCTTGAGCGGGAATCCCATCGCCACCTTCATCGCCGGTCCCTTGCCGACATGCCGGGCGAGCCGGGTCGCGCCGCCATAGTTCGGCAGGATGCCGAGCGCCACCTGCGGCAGTCGCCACTCGGCCTTGTCCGACGCCACGATGAGATCGCAGCAGAAGGTGATGATGCAGCCGATGCCGATCGCATAGCCGTTAACCGCGGCGATCACGGGCTTGGGAAAGTCGCTCACCAGGTTGGACGGGAAGTTCCGCGACTTGCCGACCCGTTTGATGAAGGTCTCGGCCGAGCGCGTGTTGTGGGTGTTGGGATCGCGCAGGTTGGCGCCGGCGGAGAAGGCGCCGCCCGCCTCGTCGCCGGTCAGGATGACCGAGCGGATGTCGTCATCGTCGTTGGCCTCGTCGAGATGCTTGAGCAGACCGTCGGCATAGTCCTGGCCCCAGCAGTTGCGCGCCTGCGGACGGCTCAAGGTCATGATGCCGGTATGGCCCTGCTTTCTGTAGAGAAGCGGCACGATGTCCTCCCTTCATCCAGTGGAAGCCTGTCCCAGGAGTCCCAGTCCCTCCAGCCGCGCGATCTCGGCGGCGGAGTAACCCGCCTCGCGCAGCACTTGTTCGGAATGCTGACCGACGGCCGGCGCGCGCACCGGCGCGACCTTGGTCGTGGCGTCGAGATGGAAGGGGCTCGACACGGTGAGCTCCTTGCCGTCGGCGAAAGGCACCAAGGCACCGACCTCGCGGGCCTGCGCGTCGTCAGCCGCTTCGTCGACCGAGCAGACGGGACCGAACGTCACGCCGGCTGCCTCGAGGAGCGGCCGCCATTCCGCCAAGTCGCGCCGGGCGAACACCTCGTCGAGGATCGCGGTCAGGGCCTTGTGGTTCGCCCGCCGCTCCGGCTGGGTGGCGAAGCGCGGATCCTGCGCGAGGTGCTCGGCGCCGATCGCCTTCAGGAAGCTTGGGAGCTGCCGCGCCTCGTTGTGCAGCGCCATCAGGAACCAGCGGCCGTCGCGGCAGCGATAGTGGTTGGCGAGAGCGCTCGGGGTTTCGACCCGGGGCGGCCGATGCGCGACGTGCTCGCCGAACAGGCGGTTCTGTACGTAGCAGCCATTCGCCCACAGGCCGTTCTGCAGCAGCGACGTCTGCGCCACGCCGCCCTTGCCCGTCTTCTCGCGCCGATAGAGCGCCGTCACGATGGCGGCATAAAGGGCCGTCGCGGTGGGGTGGTCGCCCATGCCCGGCATCGAGCGGGACGGCTCGGCGTCCACCGTCGCGCGCACCATGTCCATCAAACCGGTGCGGGCCCAGTAGGCGGTGGCATCGAAGCCGGTGCGGGCCGCCTCTGCGCCTAATTCGCCGTAGGCCGAGATGGAGCCGTAGATCAGCTGGGGATTGATCGCCAGAAGATCGGAGGCGGCGATCTTCAGGCGCTCGCGCACCGGCAGCGGAAAGTTGGTGATGAAGACGTCGGTCGAGGCGATCAGCCGATGGAGGACGGCAAGGCCTTCGGGGTGCTTGAGATCGATCGCCAGGCTGCGCTTGTTGCGCGCCGTGAGCTGCCACCAGTAGTCCGTCGTCTTGCCGGGAACCGGAGCCACGGCGCGCCACGGATCGCCGGCACCCGGCGGCTCGATCTTGATCACGTCGGCGCCGAAGTCGGAGAGGATCGTCGCCGCCGCGGGTCCCGCGATCCAGCTCGCGCAGTCGATGACTTTCAGGCCCTCGAATATACCGTCGGTCATGCGATGCGCCCCGTCAGTGGCTCGGCTTGGTGGAGAACGGCGTCAGCTGCAGCTCGTGTGTCCAGCAGGACCGGTCCTGCGTATGGAGATAGAAGAACGCCTCGGCAATCTTCATCGGGTTGATAATGATGTCGGGATTGTTGTGCGCTCTCGGCAGCGCCCGCGTGCCTGGCGAGTCGATCAGCCCGTCGATCACGATGTTGGCGACATGGATGCCGTGCTCCGAATATTCCTCGGTCAGCACCTGGGCGACGGTGCGCATCATCACGCGGGGATAGTAGAGCGATTCGCCGGTGTTCCGCTTGGTGCCGCGCAGCGACTTGGCGTTGTTCGAGAAGAAGAACGAGCCCGAGCCCCGCTTGCGCATGGCGGGCAGCACTTCCTTGGCCACCAGGAAGGGACCACGGCTCGCGATGGCATGGGCGGTGTCGAACATCTCGACCGGAATGTGCTCGAGCAGCTCCTTGCCGGCCGGCAGATCGCGTCCCTCGAGGTAACCGGCATTGTAGATCAGGACGTCCGGCTCGCCGACCTCGGCACGAATGGTCGCGAAGGCCGTCGCAATCGATTTGTCCGACGCGAGGTCCAGCTCGACGGTCATGCACGCGCCGCCTTGGCCTTGGATCGCTGCTTGCAGCGCGGCCGCGTTCGCCGCGGCGCGTGTCGTGAGCACGGTGAAGAAGCCTTCCTTGGCGAACTTCTGGGCGAGCGCGCCGCCGACGCCCCAGCGTATGCCAACGGGCAATGAACTGTCGTCGAGCGTCTTGCCGTGCGCGAGCTTGGTGTTGCGTCCATCCGACTGCCACTTCGAGGTGGCGCCGATGATGACGGCGACCGGCTGGCCTTTGCTGTTCCTGCTCATGCAGTTCGTCCTTTCACGCCTTGCGGAGTCGTGGTTGGTGGAACGCGAAGGGCGGATAGTCCTGATCGATGTCGGACACGACCTCGATCAAGGCCGGTGCATCGCTGGCCAGGGCTTCGCGCACGGCGCCGCGCAGGCCATCGGCGCTATCGACCCGCCAGGCGCCGATGCCGAAGGCGCGGGCGTAGGCCTGGAAGTCGGGGTTGGTCAGCACCGCGCCGGAATGACGACCCTCGAAGAGGCGTTTCTGGTCGCGCAGCACGTTGCCGTAGGAGGCGTTGTTCACCACCACGGTCACAAGGTTGATGCTGAACTGCTTGGCGGTGGCGAGGTCCGAGCCGCCGAACAGGAATCCGCCGTCGCCGGCGACCGAGATCACCGGCCGGTCGGGATTGGCCACCTTGACGCCCAGCGCCGTCGGAAAGCCGTAGCCCAAGGTGCCGGAGAATCCCGAGGAGATCAGGCGGCGTGGCTGGTGGACCGGATAGCCGTACCAGATCATGTAGCCGAGCTGCGTCACCTCATCGACGATGATGCCGTCGTCGGGCAGCGCCTCGCGCAGCACCTTCATGAGGGAATACTGCGGATCGGCCTTCTCGATCGCCGCCTGCTGTGCCAACCGGGCCTCGGCCACGCGGGCGCGGCGCGCCGGATCGTCGTTGCGCTTCACCGCGGCGGCGAGCGCGCGGGCACCGTCGGCGGCATCGGCCACGATCGGGACGTTGACGGTGAGCCTGCGATGCTCGGCCGGGTCGATATCGATACGTGCCGTCTTGAGGCCGGCCGGTGCCGGCGCGTAACGGGCGATCGGAAAGTCGAGTCGCGTGCCGATGCCGATCAGCAGGTCGGTCTTCTCCCAGAGCTCGAAGCCGCCGACCGTGCCGAGCGACAGCGGATGGCGCGAATCGACCACGCCCTTGCCCATGCGGAACGACACGACCGGCGCGCCGATCTTCTCGGCCAGCGCCAGGATCTCGGGGCCGGCCGCGACAGCACCGCCGCCGACCCAGATCATCGGCGCGCTCGCTTCGTCGACCAGCTTGGCGAGGGCCGCGATCTTGTCGGGATCGGGCACGGGCGGCTCGCGCTGGCCGAGCGGGTCGACAGGGGTGACGTCGGCGATCGCCGGGAACATGTCCAGCGGCATCTCGACCGCGACGGGGCCGGGACGGCCGGACGTCATCGCCTGGAACGCCCGGGCCATGACCTGGGGCGCCTCGGTCGGATGCTCGATGCGCTCGGCGAACTTCAGCAGCGTCTTCAGCGTCGCGAGCTGGTCGGGCATTTCATGGAGCTGGCCACGCCCCCGGCCGATCATGGCGCTGGGCACCTGCCCCGTGATGCACATGATGGGGGCGTTGACGCCCCAGGCCGTGGTGAGCGCGCCCATCGTGTTCATCACGCCGGGACCCGGCACGACCGTGAAAGCCGACGGCTTGCCCGACGACTGGGCGTAGCCCAACGCCATGTAGGCTGTCGTCTGCTCATGGCGGGCGTTGATTACCGTCAGGCGGTTGGCGTTGCGGGCGAAGGCATCGAACAGGCCGTACATCTGCACACCCGGGATTCCGAAGATGGTATCGATGCCGTGGCGCAGGAGAGAATCCACGATGGCGTCGCCGCCGGTCATGCGGGTCATGGGATGTGCGTTTCCTCGATCTGTCTTGCGGCCGATCTTGCCACGTTCCGGCCGCCGTCGCTGCTACTCGAGCTTGATGTTCGCCACGCGGATCACCTCCATGTAGCGGGCCCTGTCCTCGGCCAGTACACGGGAGAAATCCGCCGACGAAGTGCCCACCACGATCAGGCCGATCTCCGTGAGCCGCTGCACGACCTGAGGCCGGCGCACGGCCGCGCGATAGGCCTCTTCCAGCCGCGCCTTGACGGAGGCCGGCGTGTCGGCGCGGATCGCTATGCCGAAATCGTTGCTTGCATGGACGTCGGGATATCCGGCCTCGGCGAAGGTCGGCAGGTCCGGGAATTCCGGCAGCCGCTGGTCGAGGCTGAGCGCCAGCGCTCGGATTTGCCCCGAGAGGATGTACTGCCGGACGTCCGTCACGCCCAGGATGGACATGTGTATGCGCGCTTCCAGAAGATCGGCGACGATCGCCGGTGTGGCCCGATAGGGCACGTGCGTCAGGTCGATGCCGGCGGCCATCTTGAAGAGCTCGCCACCCAGATGCACGGATGTGCCGATACCCGAACTGCCGAAGGACCATTTTCCCGGCCGCGCTTTCGCCGCGGCGACGAACTCGGCGAGGGTCTTCACGCCAAGCTGGCTTGGCACGGCAAGCAGCGTCGGCCCAAGGGTCAGCCGCGAGAGCGGCGTGAAGGCGTCCATAGTGAAAGGCAGATTGCGCATCAGGAGCGTCACGATGGAAAAGCTGCTTCCCGTGAACATCAACGTGTAGCCATCCGCTGGAGCCGAGGCGACCGATGCCATCGCCACCGTGCCGGTAGCGCCAGGGCGATTCTCGACGACGACCGGCTGGCCAAGCTGCTCCGAAACGATCGGGGCCAGAAGTCGCGACAGGATGTCCATCGAGCCGCCGGCCCCGAACGGCATCACGACTCGGACCGGCTTGGTTGGCCACGGGTCGGCCGCGCTGGCGCGGCTGGCCGACAGTGTCACTGCGGTGGCACCGCCGACCAGCAGCTTTCGCCTCGTCAGGCGGCCGTGCAGCGGGCGCATCTACGGAAGCTGCATCGGGATGCGATAGAAGCGGATCGCATTCCGCGCAAAGAACTTGCTGAGCGTTTCAAGAGGTTCGTTGGCCAATGCCTCACGCATGACGTCGACGATCCCCTTGAATGTCGTGCTGAGACTGGCAACTGGCAGATTGCTGGCGAAGATGATCCGGTCGGGCCCGAAGATCGCGGCGGCTTCGCGCGCCACGCGAACGTTGCTGGGCACATCCCACTTGCCGTGCGGCAGGCCGAGTTCCGAAATCTTTATGACGACGTTCGGGCAATCGGCGAGCGCCGCAAGTCCCTTGCGCCAGATTGCAAGGCCTTCTTCCGAACGATCGAGCGGCAGGCCGGTGTGATTGACCACCATCGGAATGCCCGGAAAAGCCCGCGCGACCTCGGCACCTTCTTCCAAGTGCCAATGGGGAATGCGCATATCCCAGGACATGCCGTGTTTCTCGAGCAGCGCGAAGTTCCGGCACCAATGATCGTCCTGCATCGTTCCGGGCTGGCCTGCGACGGAGGCTTTCGGTCCGGGCGAGGTCGTGGGCCGCGAGCGGATGCCGCGCATCAGCGGAGAGCGCGCATGGCCCTCCAGGATAGCGGCGCAATCCGGCTGGATGAAAGAGACGTGTCCGACCACGACCGACGGCACGCCGAATTGCCGATGCATCGTCTCCAACCACTCGGTTTCTGCCACCTGCTCGTCCATGGCGCGCGCGGCTTGGATGTGGACGCTGCCGATCACACGGTAACCGCTGAGGGCGTTGACATAGTCCTTCGGCATGTAGTCGCAACAGATCTTGCGATAGTCGCCCAGGAAGAAATTGTGATCGTATTGATCCTGCTTGGTGGGATAGTGCCCGCCGCTCAAATCCCAAAGGTGATGGTGGGCGTCGACGATCGGCATCGGGAAATCATGCGCCGTCGCCAGGGTGTCGAAGAGGTTCATTCATTCACCACCGATGTCACTGCACTGACGAGGCTGCCCCGGTCACGGAGAAATGCGCAAGCAGGCCAGCGTTTTCCCGCAGTGGCGATGCGCTCCGACTTTGCGGTGAGCTTCGCATAGCGGTCCGGGACATCGTTGATGCAACACACGCATCGGGTGAAGGTGTAGCCTCACCCTTGGCATCCATTGTAACTGCATCACGGCGCCGACAAGACATGACTGACGACAGACCAGCGACGCCATCAGCAACCGGCTCCATCGTTGCGCGACTGGATCGGCTGCCACCCTCCCGCTACTTCCTGAAATTGGTCGCCCTGATTGCCATTGGCGGTTGGTTCGAATTCTACGAATTCGCCATGCCGGGCGGCATCTCGATCGGGCTGACGAGGGAAATATTCACCGCTGACAGGGCGGGTCTGTTCGCCTGGAGCAGTTTCGCCAGCTTTCTCGCCTCGTTCTTCTTCGGCATGTTCGTCGGCGCCTTCGCGTTCAGTTGGGTGTCCGATCGGTTCGGCAGACGGGCAACGTTCACCTGGTCGATGCTCCTCTATTCGGTGGCAATCCTCCTGGTTGCCTTTGCCCATTCGCCGGTTGTCATCGACTTGCTCCGTTTCGTCGCCGGCTTCGGCATCAGCGTGCAGCTGATCAACAATGATTCGTTCATCTCGGAGATCACGCCGCGCCATCTGCGCGGTCGCTATATGGCTTTCGCCATTGTGATCGTGCTGACCTCGGAGCCCGTGGCGGTGTTCCTATCCACCTTGTTGGTCCCGCACACGGTTCTGGGTCTGTCGGGCTGGCGCTGGGTCGTGATCTTCGGTGCGCTGGGCGCGGTCATCGTCTGGTACGTGCGGCGCAACCTGCCGGAGTCGCCGCGCTGGTTGCAGTCTCGTGGCCGTCTGGAGGAGGCCGAACGCACCATAAGGATGTTCGAGGACTGTGCGCGCGCCGAGCTCGGCCGAGAGCTGCCTCCAATCGATCCGAACCATATCGAACCGTCGACCCAGCGCGGCCGATGGGTCGAGATGTTCCAACGTCCCTACCTGTCCCGAACCGTAATGCTATCGATATTCCAGTTCTGCCAGACCATCGCGCTGTTTGGGTTCGTCAACTGGGTGCCGATCATTCTGGTGAAGGAGGGATTCCCGATCGTGCATTCGCTGTTCTTCACGAGCTTGATACTGCTCTGCACGCCGATCGGCGGGGCGATCGGCCTGTTTTTTGCCGAACGGATCCAGCGTAAATGGCAGTTGGTCGGCACGGCGTTGGGCATTGGCGTGTTCGGCGTGCTGTTCTCGCTGTCCCGCAGCGTACCGGCGATCCTGATGACCGGTGCGCTCCTCGCGCTTTGCGCCAACTGGCTGGTTGCGATCTTTCATCCCTACGCCGCCGAATTGTTCCCGACCCGGATTCGCGCTCAAGCTATCGGATTCACCTTCAGCTGGAGTCGCATCAGCTCGATGTTCGTGGGCTATGCGGTAACATTGCTGCTGGCGTGGCGCGGCCCCGAAGCCGTGTTCGCCATGATTGCGGTTGCGATGTTGGCGATCGTTCTTTCCATCAGCATTTTGGGGCCACGGACCAACAGCCTCAGCCTGGAGGCGTTGTCACGCTAGTGCCGAGAGTGCGCCTTCGCCAACCGCAAGCTGGTCCGCGCCCGTTGTGCTATTCAACACAAGACGCACTGACTTGAGGGCCGCATGGGTGAGATATGAATGCGAACGAAGTAACCATCTCCAGCCGTCACCTCAAGGCGAGTGTTCGCGGCCTCGGCGCCGAGCTGGTTCGTCTGCAAGATGCGAATGGCACGGATTACCTATGGAGCGGAGATCCCGCGTGGTGGGCGGGCCATGCGCCAATCCTGTTTCCGATTGTCGGCGAGTTGAAAGGGGGGAAGCTGAAGGTCGATGGCAAATCATTTGCCATGGCGCGGCACGGATTTGCCCGTCGGTCGGCTTTTGAGTTGCTCGCGCATGACTCCTCTCATTGTGCTTTTCGTTTGCTTCCGAGTGATGAGACGAGGGCCCAGTATCCGTTCGAATTTGCGCTGCGCCTCGACTACGAAATCATTGAGCGGACGCTTCTCATCCGGGCAAGCATTTCAAATCTCGGCGGGGGCCTGATGCCCGCATCCCTCGGTTTTCATCCGGCATTTCGATGGCCGTTAACGGCTGGTCTGACCAAAACATCCTATTCGATTACGTTTGATCGAGCCGAAATCGGTCCGGTGAAAAGGCTCGCGGACGGTTTGCTGTCCACCGTTCCAAGGCCATCGCCCGTGGTCGGCAAGCGTCTCCAACTCAATGATTCAATGTTCGAAGAGGATGCCGTCATATTCGACAGGCTTGAGAGCAGACGGGTGACGTACGGCGCCGCGACAGGCCCTGGCATCACGGTAGCCTTCGATGGAATGTCGAGTTTGGGCATCTGGTCCAAGCCCGGTGCGGAGTTCGTCTGCATCGAGCCCTGGCAGGGATATGCCAGCCCGCAGGACTTCGATGGTGAATTGAAAGACAAGCCCGGCATGCTGTTGATCGAGTCTGGCGCGATGCGGCAACTCGAAATCCAGATAGGGTTGGCGCTTGGAAGCTGACTGAATATCGCAGCTTGGAAATTGCCTGGAAGGGCTCGTCGCTCGACGAGCAGGACGATGCCGAACTCCTCGAGATTCCCGGCGCGGTACCGGATCTACGCCGTTCGATAGCAGGATGCGTGTTCGCGGCACGCTGTGGCGAGACCAAGGAAATCTGCCGTCAGGCTGCCGTTTCAGCATACGCCGTCGCTACGCTTTCGATCGTTGCAAAACGGAGGAACCGACGCTCCTCAGGAGGGGTGGCGGTGGTCATCGGGTAGCATGCCATCTGACCTCCGCACCGATGGCCGGCCCATAGGTTTGTTGGCACGATTCGATATCTGTAGCCTTGTGCTTACGGAGGATGCCGTCGGGCTCGGTTCCCGATCAGTTGCACGTCCAGTGGAATTTTCCGAAGTTGTAGCCGAAGCTCATGATCGGCAACCACGTGTAGCCGTCGAGGCACTTGTGCATGCCGTGGCGCTCGAGCGCCGCCAGCACGTACACCTCGCTCTGATCGTCGACCAGCTTGTGCTGCAAGGTTTTGTAGATCTCGTTCTGCTTCGCCGTATCGACTTCCCCGCGGGCCTTTTCGATCAGCGCGTCGATCTCGGGATTCTGGATCCAGTCCATCGACGAATATGTCCCCGCGCCCTTGGAGTGGTACTGCACGTAGAAGATGCTGTCGGGTGACGGATAGGTCGCCGAATTGAAGATCTGGGCCGATGCCGGGCTCGTCTCGGCCTTCGTCGCGAGTTCGACCATCCGGTTCCAGGGCTCGGGGTGAAGCTGGACGTCGAAGCCCACCTGATCGAGCGCCGCCTTCAGCATCAGGCCGAGCTCCTCTTCGAACTGCGTGCTCTGCACATAGGCGTGGACCAGCGGCACCTTCTTGCCGCCTGCGGCGTACTTGGATTGCTTGAGCTCCGCCTTGGCCTTCTCGAGATTGTACTCTGGCGTGGGGAGGTCGGTCGCCAGGGCATCGGCAAACACCGGTGGAAGCGGCCCCGTCAGCTCGGTGCCGGGATAGAGGACCTCGCGAACCGTCTTGTAGTCGAGACCGTAGGCGATGGCGCGGCGCACATGGATGTCGTCGGTCGGCGCCGTCATGTGGTTGAGCTTTATGTAGAAGCCGCCGCCGGTGGGATTCTTCACGACGCGGTAGTTGGGCATCTTCGACAAGGCTTCGAAGGTCTCGTTTGCCTGGTACCGGCTGGTCAGATGGACTTCGCCGCGCTGCGCCATGGCCTTCACAGTTGCTTCGTCCTTGGTGGGAATGAACCGGACCTCGTCGATCGGATGCTCAGGGAAGCCGAGGTGGTATTTTTCGTTGCGCCGGATGAGCAGCTCGCCGCCGCGGTCGTAGGAAACCAGAGTGTATGGGCCGGAGCCCGCGGCATGGCTCGCCAGATAGTCTTCCGACCATTTATCGGTTGGCTTGGCGTTGGCTTGGGCCTCCGTGCTGTTGATCACCATGATCAGCGGCGTGGTGGTGAGGAAAGGCGCGAACACGCGATCCAGTCCGATCTCGACCGTGGAGTCGTCGAGCGCCTTGATGTTCTCGGGCTTGATCAAACCAGAGAAGAGGAAGGCCGGGCCCTTGTTGACGGCGATGATGCGCTGGAGGGAGTAGACCACGTCCTGGGCGCGCACCGGCTTGCCGTCGGAGAAGGCGGCATTCCTTACCAGATGGAAGGTGTAGGTCTTGGAATCGGGAGAGATCTCCCACTTCTCCGCGAGCAGCGGCAGTACGTTGCCCTTCGGGTCGACCGTCGTAAGGCCCTCGTAGAGGTTCACCGCCGCCATGTATTCCGTGTAGTCCTTCACCTTCGCTGGATCGACGGTGCCGAAGATCTGCGTGGCGGTGACCGTGATGGCCGTCTTGGCATAGGACGAAGAGGCGAAGAAGCCGATCGCAACGGCGACCGCGATGCTGGCAAATCTATTCAATGGGCGCATGACTATCCCCCTCGTTCGAGGCGAAGATTACCTTGTCGTTTGCAGAGCGCAAATAAACTGTGCTTCGACACACCACTGCGCGACGATGGCGTGCTTATTGCACGGTCGAGGCCAGCACGGCCCGACGCTCCTCGAGAGATACGACGGGCTTGGCGCGCTCTTCGGCGTCGCTGATCACGGGGATCGAGGCGATCAGTGCGCGCGTATAGGCGTGCTTCGGATGCTCGAACACCTCGTTGGTGTCGCCCTGCTCGCATATCTCGCCGCGGAACATCACGGCGATCCGATTGCAGAAATTTCGCATCAGGCTGAGATCGTGCGAGATGAAGACGTAAGTCAGGCCCAACCTGTCGCGCAGCGCGAGGAGAAGATCGATCACCGTCTTCTGCACGGAGACGTCGAGCGCCGACGTCGGTTCGTCCAGAACGAGGATTTCCGGCTCGACGGCGAGGGCGCGCGCGATGGCGACACGCTGTTTCTGGCCGCCGGAGAGCTGGTGCGGATAGCGGTCGGCGAAGTGCGATGGCAACTCGACCTGACCGAGCAGGGTGCGGATGCGTTCCGCGCGCTGATCCTTGGGCACGGAACCCGCGAAGGCGAGAGGCACGGAAAGCGTCTGCGCCACGGTGCGCCGAGGATTAAGCGACGAGGCCGGGTTCTGGTACACAATCTGGATGCGGCGCCGGAAGTCGGGGTCGCGACGAAAATCGTCGATCGACCGGCCGTCGATCTCGATGCGTCCCGTCGTCGGTGGCACGAGGCCCATGATCATCCGCGCGATCGTGGTCTTGCCCGAGCCCGATTCGCCCGCGATGCCGAAAATGTCGCCGCGGCAGATCGCGAGATTGGCGCCACGGACCGCCGTCACGGGCGGCGTCTCCGGCCCGAGCCAGCGGCGAGGGGCGCGGAAGGTTTTGACGACATCCGTGGCCGCGATGACGGGATCGGTACTGTGCGCCTGCCGCTGCTGCACGCGCGGACCGTAGAGCGGCGGAATGGCTTCAAGGAGCTGCTGCGTGTAGGGCGTGCGCGGCGCCTCGAATATCTGGCGGGCGGTACCGTGCTCGACGATCCGGCCCGCCTGCATGACGTAGACGTAGTCCGACGTTTGGCGAACGACCGCGAGATTGTGGGTCACCATGAGCAGCGTCAGGCGCTCTTCGCTGACGAGCTGGTTGAGCAGGCGCAGGATCTCGTCCTGGGTCGTCACGTCGAGCGCCGTTCCGGGCTCGTCGGCAATCAGGAGTTTGGGCCGATGGAGAAGCGCCATGGCGATGAGAACGCGCTGCCGCATGCCGCCCGAAAGCTGGAACGGATAGGACTGCAGGACGCGTGCCGGGTCCTTGAGTTGGACCTGTGCGAGCGTCGCTTCCATTCGCCGCCGCCGGTCGGCGGCACTCGTCGCGGCACCCAGTCGACGATCGGCGAAGCGCAGCACGTCCTCGAGATGCTCACCGATCGTGAAGACGGGACTGAAGGAGGTGAGCGGATCCTGATGCACGATCGAGATGTCGGTGCCCTTGAGGCGCTCACGCTCGCGCCGCGGCAGGGTCAGCAGATCCCGGTCCTGGAAGCGGATGCTGCCGCCCAGCACGCGGCCGGCGGGCTGGGGCAGTGTGCCGATGATGGCCTTCATGGTGACGGACTTGCCCGAGCCCGACTCGCCGATCACCGCCGCCCGCTGCCCGGTCTCGACGCGAAGGGCGACGTCGTGCAGGACCTGACTCATCCGGCCGTAGGCCTGGAAGCCGATATTGAGGCCCTGCACGTCGAGGATCGGAGCGTCGGCCATCAGATCTCGACGTCCATCATGTCGCGCAGGCCGTCGCCCAGCAGATTGAAGCCGAGGATCGCGTAGAGGATCGCGAGGCCGGGCATCACCGCCTCCCACCACATCTCGGGCAGGTACTGGGCGCCGGTGGCGACCATTGTGCCGAGGTCAGGAGTCGGCGGCTGCACGCCTAGGCCGAGAAAGCTCAAGGAGGCGCCGAACAGGATCACGAAGCCCGCATCGAGCGTGGTCTTCACCGAGATCGCGGCCGTGCAGTTGGGGAGCAGCTCGCGGAAGAGGATGTGGGGGCGCGAGGCGCCGGCGATCCGTGCCGCCTCGACGAAATCCTCGGCGGCGACGCTCTTGGCCACCCGGTAGACCACGCGGCAATGCCAGGTCCACCACAGACAGGTGATGGCGATCATCGAATTCACAAGATCCGGACTGAGCACCGCGGTGATGGCCAGCGCCAGGATGAGAGGCGGCATGGCGAGCATGACGTTGGTGAAGCCCATGACGATGGTCTCGACCGGACCGGCGAAGTAACCGGCCAGAAGTCCGAAGAGGACGCCCAGCGGCACGGCAACACCCAGCACGCCGAAGACCAGCAACAGGGACACGCGGTAGCCGAACAGCACACGAGAGAAGATGTCGCGACCGACATTGTCGGTGCCCATGACATGCAACAGGCTGGGCGGCAGATGGCGGCTGCGGAAATCGACGAAGGAGCCGGCATGGCTGGGGAAAGGGACGAGCTCGGGGGCGAGCAGCGCCGCCGCGATCACCGAGATCACGATGATGGCGCCGATCACAGCCGCGGGATTGCGCAGGAATCGCCGCCATGCTCGCGCCCGGTTGGACGGCTCGTCGAGCGGCTGCGCAACGTCGCTGACGGCGCTCATCGGCTCATGCCCGGCGGGCCCGCAGTCGGGGATCGATCAGCCCGACCAGCAGATCGATCAGGAGGTTGGCGACGACGAAGAACAGACCTGACATCAGCACCACGGCCAGCACGGCGTTGAAGTCCTTGCTGAGGATTGCCCGCGCGCCGTAGCTCGCGATTCCCGGCCAGGAGAAGACAAGCTCGACAATGAACGCGTTGCCCATGAGTGAAGCAAACTCGAGGCCAAGGATGGTCAAAGGCGCGATGCTGGCGAGTCGCAGCATGTATTTCAGCGTGATCACCCGGCCCGGCACCCCGAACGACCGCAGGGTCTCGATGTGATCCCGCCGGGCGACATCGAGCATGCTCGAGCGGGTGATGCGCATGACCTGGCCGATGCCTGCCGCCGACAAAGCGAGCGCCGGCAGAAGGATGTGCCTAAGCGCGTCGCCGAAGACATCCAGCCGGCCTTTCAATAGCGAATCCACCAGCATCAGGTGGGTAATGTCGGGGACGAAGTTCACGCCGGAGGTGAGCCGGCCCGTCAGGGGAAAGAAATGGAAGCCGCTGGCGAAGAGCTGCAGCAGCAGGGCGACCACGAACGCCGGAGTCACGACACCGAGGAGCGAAACCAACCGGCTGGAATTGTCGATCCACGTATTGTGCCATCGCGCGGCGAGGACGCCGATCGGTATCGCGATCAGGACGATCAGCAGCAGCGTGAAAAGAACGAGCTCAAGTGTTGCGGGAAGAGCATCGGCGATGTCAGAGGAGACCGCCCGATTGGTCAGCAGGGAGCGGCCGAAATTGCCGCGAAGCACGCCGCCCAGATAGTCGACATATTGCACGACGGCGGGCTTGTCGAAGCCCATCTCCATGCGCAGCTGAGCCACTTGTTCGGCGGTGGCCTGCGGTCCCAGCGAAATGCGCGCGGGGTCGCCCGGCACCACGCGCGCCACGACGAAGATGATCAGCGACAACCCGAACAACACGAAGACGAAGCCGATCGCACGACGCAGCAGGTAGGAAGCGATCATGGAGCTCCTTATCGCATCAAGTTGGGGCGCCTCGCTACTGCGTATGGCAGCTATGGCGACGCGTGCATGGCAGCCGTGCTTGCCTCATCGCCCGGCTTCGCGGAATAGTGCCCCAACGCATCGAACAACGCGTGCCAAGTAGTAAAAGGGGATTTATGGTCGCCGCGCCGCTTCGCATCACCATCGAGCATCTCGAGTCTTTCGCGATCGGGGCGTGGATCATGGGAACGGGCGGTGGTGGCGAGCCCTATTTCAGCCTGCTCGAGGCGCGCAAGCATTGGGCACAAGGCAAATCGGTGGATCTCATCGATCCGATGTCGCTCGATGACGGCGACCTCGTTGCCTGCGTCGGGCAGATGGGCGCCCCCATCGCGATGCAGGAGAAGATGTGCGACGGGCCGGTGATCGCCGCCACGATCCCGATGATGGAGAAGCACATCGGCCGCAAGTTCAAGGCCATCATGATCTGGGAGGTCGGCGGCAACAACGGTTTCCAGGCCTTCCTGGCCGGCGCTCTTCTCGGTCTGCCGGTCGTCGATTGCGATGCGATGGGCCGGGCTTTCCCGCAGGCGGACATGACGACGTTCGCGATCTCGGATTTCTCGGCGGCGCCGTGGACGATGATCGACATCCGCAAGAACAGCGTGATCTTCGACGAGGCGGTCGACTGGAGCTGGATGGAGCGCATGACGCGCAAGGTCTGCACCGTCTTCGGCTCGGCGGCCGCGACCTGCAAGGCACCGCGGACGGGCAAGGAGGTGAAGTCCGGCACCTGCCTCCATACCGCGACCAAGGCGATGCGCATCGGCCGTGTCGTCCAGGCGGCGCGCAAGGCGCATACCGATCCCGTCGCGGCCGTGTTGCAGTCGGAGAACGGCAAGCTGTTGTTCCGCGGCAAGGTGAAGGACGTGATGCGGCGGGCGACGGAAGGCTGGCTCAGAGGCACCGTGCAGATCGACGGGCTCGACGGGAACCGGGGAGAGACCTTTCGCCTCGATTTCCAGAACGAATGGTCCATCGGCTGGCAGAATGACCAGGTCACGGTCACCGTTCCCGACCTCATCTGCGTGATGGACAGCGTGTCGGGGGAGGCGATCGGCACGGAAACGATCCGCTACGGCCAGCGCGTGACGGTCGCGGCGCTGCCGGCCCCGGCGATCCTGATGTCGCCCAAAGGGCTGAAGCATGTGGGACCGCGGGCTTTCGGCTACGACGTCGACTTCAAGTCGATCTTTCCGGAGGCCGCACGATGATCCGGCTGGGCATCGATGTCGGCGGCACGAACACGGACGCTGTTCTGGTCGACGGCGACAAGGTACGCCACAGCGTCAAGACCGCGACGACGCCTGATGTCGGCGCAGGAATCGTCGAGGCGATCCGCAAGCTTGCCGCGCAGGATGCGAGCGCGCACCAGGCCGACGCGGTCATGGTCGGCACGACCCATTTCACCAACGCCGTCGTTCAGCGCCGCGGGGTGGGACGGATTGCGGCGATCCGGATCGGCTTGCCGGCCGCGGCGACGCTCGAACCGTTCGTCGACTGGCCGGCCGATCTCAGGGCCATGGTCGAAGGTCCGTCGTTCATGATCCGGGGCGGCCACGAGGTCGACGGCATGCCCCTGGCTCCGTTCGACCGGCAGGCCATGAAGGAAGCGGCCCGCAAGATCGCCGATTCGGGAGTGGAGGCGGTCGGTGTGACTGCGGTTTTCTCTCCCCTGAATTTCACCGCCGAGCAGGAAGCGGCGGAGATCTTGAATTCCCTCGCGCCGAATGTCGCCGTGACAATGTCGCATGAGCTCGGCCGCATCGGGCTGCTGGCGCGCGAGAATGTGACGCTTCTCAATGCGTCGCTGATCACGCTGGCGCGGCGCACGACCGACGGCTTCGTCAAGGCGCTGCGCGAGTCCGGGATCGAGGCGGCACTGTACATCACCTTGAACGACGGAACGGTCAGCCTGGCCGAGGAGGCGGCACGCTTTCCCGTGCATTGCTTCGCCTCGGGACCGACGAACTCGCTGCGCGGCGCGGCCTTCCTGTCCGGCCTGAGAGAGGCCATTGTCGTCGATGTGGGTGGCACCACGTCGGACGTGGGTTGCCTCCGGCACGGCTTTCCCCGCGAGGCCAACAACACCGTGGAGGTCGGCGGGGTGAGAACTGCCTTCCGCATGCCCGATCTGTTGTCGATCGGGCTGGGTGGCGGAACGATCGTCGATCCCGCGGATCCGTCGCGCATCGGGCCGGTCAGCGTGGGCTACCAGCTCACGACGCGGGCGCGGGTGTTCGGCGGCAGCGATCTGACCTTGACCGACGTGGCGGTGGCTGCCGGACTGATCGAGCTGGGAGACCGCGCCCGCGTTGCCAAGCTCGATCGCGGCTTCGTCGATGCCGTGAAGGGCCGCTGCCAGACCATGCTCGAGGAAGCGGTCGATCGCATGAAGACCGACGCTGAAAACCAGCCGCTGATCGCTGTCGGCGGCGGTTGTTTCCTCGTGCCCGAGCAGATGGCCGGCGTCTCCAAGGTAATTCACGTCGAGCATCAGGGTGTCGCCAATGCCGTCGGCGCCGCCATCGCGCAGGTTTCGGGCGAAGTCGACCAGGTCTTCCAGAATCTCAGCCGCGCCGATGCGCTCGACAAGGCGCGTGCGCTCGCGTCGGAACGCGCCGTCCAGTCCGGCGCGTCCTCGCCCACGATTGCGGTCGTGGAAGAGGAGGACATTCCGTTGTCCTATCTGCCGGGTAACAGTCTCAGGATCCGCGTGCGTGTGGTCGGCGATATTGCCGGCGCAAGCGCGTGAATATCGCTTGTTCCGGCGGCATGGGACTTGCTGGTTTATTGGTTTCGTGGAGGTGAAGGATGTCCGCTGATCGACCTCTTGGACGGTACCGGCTCGGCTTCGATATCGGTGGCACCTTCACCGACTTCGTCCTGCTCGACCAGTCAACGGGCGGCATTTCCCTCTACAAGTGCCTGACGACGCCGGACGATCCGGCGGATGGCGCTCTCGAAGGGTTGCGCAGCATCTGCGCGGCAGCCGGCATCACCATCGCCGATGTCGGCGAGTTGCTGCACGGCACGACGCTGGTCACGAATGCTCTGATCGAGGGCCGCGGCGCGCGGCTTGGTCTCCTCACGACCCGCGGCTTCCGCGACGTGCTCGAGCTCGGTGTCGAGCAGCGCTACGACATCTACGATCTCTTCCTGCGCTTTCCCGATCCGCTGGTGCCGCGGCATCGCCGGCGCGAGATCGCGGAACGCGTCGCCTATGACGGCCGCGTGCTGGAGCCGCTCGACGAAGCGGCGGTGCTGGCCGAGGGCAGCCGGCTGGTCGCCGACGGCTGTTCGGCGATCGCGGTGTGCTTCCTGCACAGCTATGCCAATCCCCGGCATGAACGCACCGTCGGCCGGATCCTGCGCGAGGCCTTCCCCAACATCTCGATCAGCCTGTCCTCGGAAGTGGCGCCAGAAATCCGGGAATACGAGCGCCTGGCGACGACCTGCGCCAACGCCTTCGTGCAGCCGCTGATGGATCGCTACATCGGCCGTCTGCTGCGCGAGCTCGACGCACTCGGCTTCGCCGGCACCTTGCGGCTGATGCAATCAGATGGCGGGCTGTGTGCGCCGGACGTCGCGCGCACCTTTCCGATCCGCCTGCTCGAATCGGGACCGGCGGGCGGTGCGCTGGCGACGGTGCTGTTTGCTCGCGAGGCCGGCTTGCCCGATGCCATTGCCTTCGACATGGGCGGCACGACCGCCAAGTCGTGCCTGATCGAAAATGGCCGCGCCGCCGTGGTGCCCATGATGGAGACCGCGCGCGTCCGCCGTTTCCGGCGCGGCTCGGGCCTGCCGATCAAGGCGCCCGTGGTCGACATGATCGAGATCGGCGCGGGCGGCGGCTCGATCGCGGGTCTCGACGAGACAGGTCTGCTCAAGGTCGGGCCGCACAGCGCCGGCGCGGCGCCCGGTCCCGCCTGCTATGGCCGCGGCGGCGAGGAGGCGACGGTGACCGACGCCAACCTGCTGCTGGGCTATTACGATCCCGGCTTCTTCCTGGGCGGCGGCATGACGCTTGACAAGGCGGCGGCGGAAACCGCGCTGACGAAGCTCGGCGAGCGGCTCGGCCTGCCGGCAATCGAGGCGGCCGCCGGCATCCATGCCGTGGTGTGCGAGGCGATGGCGAGTTCCGCTCGCGTCCATCTGATCGAGAAGGGGCGCGATCCTCGCCGCTACGCCATGGTGGCGTTCGGCGGTGCGGGACCGGCCCACGCCGTTCGCGTTGCGCGCGCGCTCGGCATCCGCCAGGTCCTGATCCCGCCCGCATCGGGTGCGGCATCGGCGCTCGGCTTTCTCGCCGCACCGCTTGCCTTCGAGCAATCACGCAGTGCGCTCACGCCACTGGGCTCGAGCACCGATTGGTCGGTGGTCAATGCCCATCTCGGCAGCCTGGAGAGTTCGGCGCGCGGCCGCTTGCGCGAGGCGGGTGTCGCCGATTCCATCATGTCCGTCGAGCGGACCGCCGAGATGCGTCTGGTCGGCCAGCTTCATCAGATCATGGTGAGCCTGCCCGAAGGTGAGCTGACGGCCGACAGCCTGCCGACGGTGCGTGAAGCATTCGCTCGGACCTATCGTGCGCTTTACACCCGCGTGGTCGAGGACGCGGAGATCGAGGTCCTGTCCTTTCGTATCCGCGTAAGCTCGCCGGAACCCAAGATCGCGCTGTCGGGCGCGGTCGCCGGCAAGGCCTCCGGCCAGGCGCTCAAAGGGCGCCGTCCGGCCTATTTCGACGGCAAGTTCCACGATACCGCGGTCTACGACCGTTACGCGCTGTCACCCGGGCAGACGCTCGAGGGACCGGCCATCATCGAGGAGCGCGAGTCGACGACCATCATCGCGCCGGGCGATCGCCTGACGATCGACGCCACTCGCAATCTGCGCATCGACGTCGCGGCCGCGCAGAACGCGCCGGTGCGGGTGACGGAGGACATGCCGCTCGAGCAGGCCAGGGCGGTGATCGAGGCCGATCCGATCGGGCTGGAGATCATGTGGTCGCGCTTGATCTCGATCGTCGAGGAGATGTGGCAGACGGTCTGCCGTACCGCCTATTCGCTGATCATCTCGGAGAGCCAGGATTTCGCCAACGAGATCCTCGACCCGCAGGGCAATCCGCTGGCGCACAGTCCGCGCGCCATGCCGCTATTCAACCTGACCCTGACGCGCTGCGTACAAGCCCTGCTCGAGCATTTCCCGGCGGAAACGCTGCAGCCGGGCGACGTGCTGGTGACCAACGATCCGTGGCTGTGCGCCGGTCACCTCTTCGACATCGCGCTCGTCAGTCCCGTGTTCCGGGACGGCCGGCTGGTCGCCCTGATGGGGACCGTCGGTCACGTCAGCGACATCGGCGGCGTGCGGGATTCCAGTGTCGTGCGCGAGCTGTTCGACGAGGGCGTGCTGGTCCCGCCGATGAAGCTCTACGATGCCGGCAAGCCCGACAAGACACTGCTGAAGATGCTGCAGAGCAACGTCCGCAATCCCGACCAGGTGCTCGGCGACATCGAATCGATGATCACCGCCAACGCGCTGGGCGGCCAACGTCTGCTTGCCTTCATGGATGAGTACGGCCTGCACGATCTGGCGGCACTGGCCGCCGTTGTACGCGCCCGCAGCGAAGCCGCGACGCGCACCGCGATCCGGGCCGTTCCAGATGGCGTGTACGAAAGCGAGCTCGAGGCCCGGCCGGTCGGGCGCGATCTGCTGCGTTTCAAGGTGCGCGTGCACAAGAAGGACGACACCATCCATATCGAACATGTCGATCCGCCGCCCGAGGTGCCGACCGGCGGCGTCAATTGCACCATGAACGTCACCGCGGCCCATTCGAGCTATCCGGTGAAGTGCATGCTGACGCCCAACGTGCGCGGCAACGCTGGCTGCTATGCGCCGATCAGCGTCACGGCCGCGCCTCACACCTCGCTGAACTGCGATCCGCCGGCTTCGGTCGCCTATCGCACGCGCATCTCCTGGTGGCTGGGCCCCAATCTCTATCGCGCGCTGGCGCCGGCGATCCCCGACAACGTGCAGGCCTTCACCGGAATGCCCAAGGCGTTCGGCTTCTACGGCCGCAATCTGCAGGGCCGCGTCGCCTCGGATCATTTCTTCATGGGCGGCGGTCAGGGCGCCTCGCAGCGCCAGGACGGCAAGTCCGGCCTCCTGTTTCCCACGTCGGCCGCCAACACGCCGGTCGAGCTGCTGGAAAGCCGCATGCCGGTGGTGATCCTGGAGAAGGGCCTTGTCGCCGATACGGGCGGACCCGGACGCCGACGGGGCGGCCTCGGCCAACGCATGCGGGCGCGCCGTCTGGAAAGCGGCACGGAGCCGATCATGGTCGGTCTCCATCCGGAAGGGCACGGCATCGACGTGCCCGGCCTGTTCGGCGGCCTGCCCGGGGGCGGCGCGGTCGGCTTCGTGAAGCGAGCCGACGGCACCGTGCACAATGTCGGCACGGGCGAGACGGTGGCGATGACCGACGCGCGACTTGAAATCGACGCCACCATCGCCGGCGGTTCAGGCTTCGGATCGCCGCATGAGCGCGCGCTCGAGGACATCGCGAGCGACCTCGAGAACGGCTACATCACTCCCGAAGGCGCCGCGCGCGACTACGGCTGCGTGATGACGGCCGACGGTCGTCTCGACATCGAAGCGACCACGCGTCGACGAAGCGAACCGGCTCTGGGTAAGATCAAGTAGCCACGATCGTCACCCGACTTGAGCCAGAGACACCCGCGAGGTGTCTCTATTTCGACGGCGAGCGCCGCTCCGGGAAGGCGACCTGTCTTTCGGTCATTTGCTCGATCTCGGCGGGGCCATAGCCGGCCTCCGCCAGAATGTCTCGCGTATGTTGGCCGAGCCGCGGGGCAAATTGGTCCGAAGGTGGGGGCGTTTCCGACCAGGTGCTCGGCTCGCGCATGGTCCGGATCCGGCCTTCGGACGGGTGCTCCCGGAACTGGAAGAAGTCGCGATCCTTGAGGTGCGGGTCCTCCAGCAAGGTCTCCAGCGTATGCGGCACCATGTGGGCGATGTCGGCCTCGTGCAGGATCTTCAGCCACTCCGTGGTCGGCCGCGTCTTCAGCTCGTCGGCGATCATGTCGTACAGCGCGTCGATGTTCGTCGTGCGTGCGGCGATGTCGGCGAAGCGCGGGTCGGTGGCGAAGATATGGCCCTTACCGACGGCCTTGAAGAAACGCCGCCACTGGCCATCGTTGTAGGGCAGCACCGCCAGGAAGCCGTCCTTGGTCGCGTAGGGTTTGCGCGAGCGCGACAGGGTGCGGGCGTAGCCGGGCGGGCTGGTCGGCGGGTCGAAGGTCATGCCCTGCATGTGCTCGGACAGCACGAACTGCACCATGGTCTCGAACATCGGCACCTCGATCTGCTGGCCGACGCCAGTGCGTGTCTTGGCGAGCAGGCCGGCCAGCAAGGCGTTGGCCGCGGCCGTGCCGACGATGCGGTCGATCGCCGCCATCGGGATGAACCGCGGCTCACCGGTCGAGCGCTGCAGCAACATCGGGATCGCCGAGGCCGCCTGGATCAGGTCGTCATAGGCCGGCCGCCCGGCATAGCGGCCGCCCGTGCCGTAGCCGACCATGCCGAGATAGACGATCGACGCATTGGTCTTCTTGACCGCCTCGTAGCCGAGGCCCAGCCGCTCCAGGGCGGCCGGACGGATGTTCGAGACGAAGGCGTCGGCGCCGGCGGCCAGCCGCAGGATAGCGTCGCGTGCCTCGGGCTTCTTGAGATCGAGCGCGATCGAGCGCTTGCCGCGGGCATTGTGCTGGAAGCCACCGCTCATGCCGCGGTTGCGGGCATTGGCGCCATAGCGGCTGGAATCGCCCTCCGGCGCCTCGACCTTGATCACGTCGGCGCCGAGGTCGGCGACGATGCGGGTGCACCACGGGCCCATCTGGACGGTCGTGAGATCGAGGATCCGAAGGCCGGCGAGAGGTCCGGTCATGACACTTACGCTCCTTTATAGGTCCCTTTGCGCTTTTCCCTGAAAGCAGCCACGGCTTCCTTGTGATCAGCAGTGGTCGACATGATCGCCGCCTGCGACGAGGCGAGCTCGAGCGCGGTGATCATCTCGTTCTGGAAGCTCTCATAGGTCAGCCGCTTCGTCGTCTGCACGCCGAGCGGCGGCAGGGCGGCGATCTTGGCGGCGATGCCGTAGGCCTTCTCTTCCAGCTCGGCGTGCGGCACGCAGTGGTTCACCAGGCCGATCTGCTCGGCCTTGCGCGCATCAATGAAGTCGGCCGTGAGCAGCAATTCGAGCGCGCGTCCGAGCCCAATGAGTCGTGCGAGGAAGAAGGCGCCGCCGTCGCCCGGCACGAGGCCGAGCCGCACATAGGCCTGCGAGAACCGCGCCTTCTCGGATGCGACGCGGATATCGCACATCAGCGCGATGTCCATGCCGCCGCCGACTGCGTCGCCGTTGATCATGGCGATCACTGGCTTGTCGACGGTCGCCATCATCTTCGGCACCGACTGCATGCGCTTCCAGAGATCCGATTTGCGCTCGACCACCGTGGTGGCGCGGCCCATCTTCTTGACGTCGCCGCCGGAGCAGAACGATTCGCCGGCGCCGGTCAGCACGATCACCCGGATCTCCGGGTCGTCGCGGAAGCTTGCGAGGATGGCTGAGCATTCCTCCAGCATCTCGAGGGTGAAGGCGTTCCGGCTTTCGGGACGATTGAACATGATCGTGCCGATGTGATCCTTGACCGTGACTTTGATCGCGTCGCTCACGTGGATGCCCTTTCGTTAGACGAGAGCGCCGTGGGCGCGCAGCTCCGCGACTTCGGCGACGCTGAATCCCCAGTCGCCGAGCGCGTCGTCGGTCTGGCCGTCGGCCGATCCGGCCGAATGCCGGATCTCCGGTTTCGTGCGGCTGAAGCGCGGAGCAGGGCCGGGCTGCACGACACCGTCAAGCTCGACAAAAGTGCCACGGGCCTGCATGTGCGGATGCTGCGGCGCCTCGGCCATCGACAGGACCGGCGCGAAGCAGACCTCGCAGCCCGTCATGATCGTGCACCACTCCTCGCGCGTCTTCTCACGGAACTTGGCTGTGAAGAATGCGCGGATGGCCGGCCAGCCCTTGCGATCGTGGCGATCGGCTGGCAGGGCGGCACGGTCGGCGCCGAGGCGATCGAGCAGCGCCTCGTAGAATTGTGGCTCGTTGCAGCCGATCGAGATCCATTTGCCGTCCGACGCCTCGTAGACGTCGTACCACGGCGTGCCCGAGTCGAGCCGGTTCGAGCCGCGGTCGTCCGTCCACAGGCCGGCCGCGTGCATGCCGTACATCATCGTCATCAGGCTCGCCGCGCCGTCGACCATCGCGGCGTCGACCACCTGGCCCTTGCCGGACGAGCGCGCTTCGAGGATGGCGCAGACCATGCCGAAAGCGAGGTACATGGCGCCGCCGCCGAAATCGCCGACCAGATTGAGCGGCGGCACCGGTGGCCCGTTCTTCGAGCCGATCGCGTGCAGTGCGCCGGTCAAGGCAATGTAGTTGATGTCGTGCCCCGGCTCGGCGGCGAGCGGTCCGTCCTGTCCCCAGCCGGTGATGCGGCCGTACACCAGCTTCGCATTGAGACGCAGGCAGTCGTCGGGGCCGAGGCCCAGGCGCTCGGCAACGCCCGGCCGGAAGCCTTCGATCACCGCATCGGAACGGCCGATCAGACGTTTGACGGCGTCGACGGCGCGCGGGTTCTTGAGGTCCATCTCGACGGTGCGGCGGCCGCGGTTGAGCAGCTGGTACTGCTTGTCGTAGCCCTTGATGCCCTCGGCCCGGCGGCGGCCGATGCGCACCACTTCCGCGCCCATCTCGGCGAACAGCATGGATGCGAACGGACCGGGGCCGATGCCCCCGAGCTCGACGATCCGCACACCGGCCAACGGTCCCATCTCGGTCTCCTCGTCCTCAGTAGGCCGCTTCGAGGAGCCGAAGCGCGTCGGCGATCTGCGCGTCGCGCGAGCGCAGGCCGGCATTGGCGTTGAAGTTCTTCACCGTCTCGGCGGCAAGCGTCGGAAAATCCTCGCGCGGGATGTCGAGCTGGCGCAGACGTGTCGGCATGCCGGCACGGGCGTAGAGCTGCTCCAGCCGCTCGGCGACGGCGAGGGCGGCGTCGCGGCTTTTCATGCCGTCACGCCAGACCTCGAGCGCCTCGGCGACGTGCCGGGCTACGGGCAGGTCGATGGTTTCGGACAGTCTGATCTTCGCGCCGTGCACGGCCGAGGTCGACTCCCCCTGGCCGACGCGCGGATAGCGGATGTGGAGCGCGGTCGAGACGGCGTAGTTGCCGGAGAAACCGCCGCCGCGTAGTAGCCGGCTCATGCCGTCGTCCTCGGCGCGGTTGCGCAGGAAGGCGGCGACGGCGATGTCGATCAGCAGCGCGCCGTTGCGCGGCTCGTCGGGCAGGCGCTGGTAGGCGCGATAGGTCAGCCGGAAGGCCTGCTCGTCGTCGCCGGCGATCAGCGGATTGGACTCGAGCTGTCCCTTCGCGGCGACCACGCTCGCGAAGATGGTCGTGGCCGTGGAGCGGATCAGCTCCGCCGGCGTGGCGAGCAGCGCGCCTTCGTCGAGAAAGATCGAATGCGGCCGCGTCTTGGGATCGAAATACTCCATGCGCTGGTCGAGGTCGGGGTTTTTCAGCGCCGTGCCGGCCCGGTTCATCGCGCTGTTCGGCGTCGTCGGCACGTTGATGATGGGCGGCTTGGCGGCCATCAGCCGCGGGCTGTAGGCCGGCCGGCCCTCGGGATACTGCGTCATGATCTCGAACGGATCGCCCGGCTCTCCCATGAAGATCGCCACGCCGCGTGCCGCCATGATCACGCTGCCGCCACCGACCGCGATCAGCAGGTCGGCGCCGGCCGCTACCGCCGCCGCTTTGGCGGCCGAGACTGAGGCGTAGGTCGCGTCGTTCTCGACTTCATCGAATACGCCGGCATAGAGATCGCCCAGCGTCGCGGCGATACGGGTGACGCAGTCGGTCCGCCGAGTGATGGAGCGCGAGCAGATGACGAAGGCGCGCTTGGCGCCGGCGCGGACGACCGCTTCCTTGAGGTTCTCCTCCAGCACGTTGCGGCCGCAGTAAAGGCGCCAGGGGAAACCCGCCGCCCTGAATCCGTTCGCGCTCATCGGTTCTCTCTTCCATGGCTCGGAATGGATTGACACATATCTGTATACAAGCCGCCCGAACCGCCGCAAGCTATTCCCGAAATAAGAAGAAGATTGCGCATATAGGAATTCCGCCCTGTACTGCGGGGTGTAACTTCTTCAGGACACGATGACGGTCAGAACTGCCGATCGCACGCTCGATATCTTCGAAAGTTTCGCGCGCCGACAGAGCCCGATCACGGTCTCGGATTTGGCTCGCGAGCTGTCGCTGCCGACCTCGACCTGCTTCGCCCTGGTGCGCACCCTGGTCGATCGCGGCTTCCTCTACTACCTGCGCCCGCGCGGGGTGCTCTATCCGACTCGGCGCCTGGGGTTGGTGGCCGAGGCGATCGGCCATCACGACCCGATCGCGCAGAACATCCGCCCGCTGCTCGAAGCGCTGCGCGATGCGACCGGCGAGACCGTCATACTCGGCAAGCTGCAGGGGCTGGGCGTCGTCTATCTCGAGATCATCGAATCGCGGCAGGTCGTGCGCTATACGATGACGGTCGGCGCCGTGCGCGAGCTGCACGCCTCGTCGATTGGCAAGGCGATCGTCGCGGCGATGGACGAGGAGCCGCGTGAGCGCCTGCTGGCGCAGCTCAAGTATCCCAAGCTCACCGAGCATACGATCCGCAGCCGCGCCCAATACATCAGGAGCCTCGAGGAAGGCCGTAAGCGCGGTTACTGGACCAACGTGGGCGAAAGCTCGCCCGACGTCATGGGCGTCGCCCTCTCTGTCCGCATCTTCGGCGATCTCTACGGCATCAACATCGTCGGTCCGCAGTCGCGCTTCGATCGAAACCTCAAGACGTATGTCGACGCCCTAAAGGCGACGGTGCGCAAGGTCGGCGCCGTTCGCACATCGCTGTACGAAGACTAGCCGCCCGGAAAGGAATTCGAGTGATGGTTCGTGATTGGTCCCGATTCGTGATCGCCCTGCTGATCGTCACGATGGGCCTCGGCGGCGTGGCGCAGGCGCAGAAGTCGGGCGGCACGCTGAAGGTGCTGCTGCCCGACACGCCGCCCAGCCCCTCTCCGCTCGAGGAGATCACGGTCTCGGTCGCCGTGCCGTTCATGGGCGTGTTCAACAACCTCGTGATCTATGACCAGTCGGTGGCGCGCAATACCTTCGACAGCATCCGGCCCGATCTGGCGACCGACTGGAAGGTCAGCGATGACGGCCGGCAAGTGCAATTCAACCTGCGCCGCGGCGTCAAATGGCACGACGGCCAGCCGTTCACGGCGGCCGACGTGGGCTGCACTTTCGACCTCCTGATGGGGAAGGGCGAGGCTAAGCTCCGGCGCAATCCCCGCGGTGTCTGGTATCAGAATGTCGAGAAGGTCACGGTCGACAACGACTTCCAGGTGACCTTCCATCTCAAGGAGCCGCAACCCTCGCTGCTCGCGTTTCTCGCCGCAGGTTGGTCGGCGATCTATCCCTGCCACGTCTCGCCCGCCCAGATGCGCAGGCATCCGATCGGCACCGGCCCGTTCAAGTTCGTCGAGATGAAGAGCAACGAACGCGTGGTTGTCGAGAAGAACCGTGACTACTGGAAGCCCGGCCGGCCCTATCTCGACAAGATCGAGTATTCGATCGTCGCCAACCGCGCCACGCGTATCCTGGCGTTCACCGCCGGCCGGGCCGATATGGAATTCCCGACCGACATCACCGTGCCGCTGCTGAAGGACGTCAAGCAGCAGGTCCCGACTGCGCAATGCACGCTGAGGCCACTGGGCGTGACCTACAATCTGATCATCAACCGGGACTCGCCACCGTTCAACGACGCGCGGGTGCGTGGCGCCCTGGCGCTGACGATCGATCACAAGGCCTTCGTCGACATCACAAGCCAGGGGCAGGATCTCATCGGTGGATCGATGCTGCCGCCGCCAGCCGGCGTCTGGGGCGTGGGGCCGGACGCGCTGAAGGATCTTCCGGGCTATGGCGGCGACGTCGAGGCGGCGAGGGAGAAGGGGCGGGCCTTGATGCGCGAGGCGGGCTACGGGCCGGACAAGCGCCTCAAGATCAAGGTCAGCACGCGCAACGACGCCTCTTACCGCGACCTGGCGGTGATCATGATCGACCAGCTGAAGCAGATCTACATCGACGGCGAGCTGGAGTTGATCGACAGCGCGGTCTACTTCAACCGCCTGTACCAGAAGAGCTACGTCTTGGCCGTCAACGCCACCGGCAGTTCGCTCGACGATCCCGACCAGCACTACGTTGAGAACTACGGCTGCGGCTCGCCGCGCAACTTCAACGGCTACTGCAACCCCGAACTCACCTCGCTGATCATCGCGCAGTCCCGGGAGCGCGACGTGGAGAAGCGCCGGTCGATCGTGCGTGAGATCGAGCGCAAGCTGGTCGAGGACACCGTGCGGCCAATCTTCTCGCACACGGTCGCCGCAGCCTGCCAGCAGGCGTCGGTCCACGGCCTGACCATCATGGTCAACAGCATCTACAATGGCTGGCGTTTCGAGGATGTCTGGCTGGATCGCTAAAGCGATTTCAAGCTGGATGGAAATGCCGCGTGTGTGCCTCAGGCGTAGTGGCAGGCGGCGCGATGGCCGTTCCCCAGGTCCCGGAGCTCGGGCTCCTCCGCCCGGCAGCGATCGGTCGCAGCCGGGCAACGCGAATGGAAGCGGCAGCCCGTTGCGAGCGACGCAGAGACCTCGCCCTTGATCGCCGCTCCCGTCCTCTTGTGTCCCGGATCGGTGGAGGGCGCCGAGGCGAACAGGGCCTTCGTGTAGGGATGGCGGGGATCGCGCCATAGGACGGCATGGGAGGCGCTTTCGACGATGCGCCCGAGATACATGACAAGCACGCGATCGGCGATGTAGCGCACGACACTGAGGTCGTGGCTGATGAACAGGTACGACAGGCCAAGATCGCGCTTTAGGTCGACCAGCAGGTTGAGGACCTGCGCCTGGATGGATACGTCGAGGGCGGACACCGGTTCGTCGCAGACAATCAGGGCCGGCCGCAGGATCAAGGCGCGCGCGATGCCGATCCTCTGGCGTTGGCCGCCCGAGAATTCATGCGGATAGCGGTCGAGCGCGTCGGGCGGCAAGCCGACCCGGCCCACGATGTCCTGCATCTGTCGCGTGCGTTCGCGGGCATCGCCCAGACCGTGAACCTTGAGTGCGGTACCAAGAAGCGTTCGGACCGTTTGGCGCGGATTGAGCGAGCCGAACGGGTCCTGGAAGATCATCTGCATGCGCCGGCGGTGTGGCGCGAGCGAGCGATCATCGAGCCGCGTAACGTCCGTACCGTCCAGTTCGATGCGTCCCTCGGATGACGGGACGAGGCGCAGGACGGTCTTGCCGAGGGTGGACTTGCCGCAGCCGGACTCGCCCACCAGGCCGACCGTCTCGCCGCGCTCGACCTCGAAACTCACGCCGTCGACGGCATTCACCACCTGACGTCCCATGGCGTAGCGCGTGTGCAGATCGCGGACGGAAAGCAGCGCCGTCATGCAGCGGCTTCCTGGGCGCGCGGACAGGCAAGCGCCCGCTCGCCTTCTGTCACCAGGGGCGGCGGTGCGGCGCGGCAGCTGCTGACGACGATTGGACAACGCGGTGCGAAGGAGCAGCCATTCTCGCCGGCGGCCGAAACGACGCTTCCCGGGATCTCGCTCAGTCGGCTCGTCGAATAGTGCTCGTCGGCATCGACGTCGACACGCGCCCCCAGGAGCCCGCGCGAATAGGGATGGAGGGGCCGGGCGAAGAAAGTACCGATCGGCGCCTGCTCGACGATGCGGCCGGCGTACATCACGGCGATCCGGTCGGCCCATTGCGCGACGACGCCGAGATCGTGCGTTATCAGCAGCACCGCCATGCCGAGGCGACGGCGGAGATCGTCGATCAGGTCGAGCACCTGAGCCTGGGTCGTGACATCGAGTGCCGTCGTGGGTTCGTCGGCGATCAGAAGCTTCGGCCGGCAGGCGACGGCCATGGCGATCATCACGCGCTGACGCATGCCGCCGGAAAGATTGTGGGGGTAATCGTCGATCCGTCGCGCGGCATCGGGAATGCCGACGAGATCGAGCAACTCGATCGCCCGGGCACGCGCTGCGACGCGCGATGTCCTTTCGTGACGGCGGATCACTTCCGTGATCTGCAGGCCGATCGACAGAACAGGGTTGAGCGACGTCATCGGTTCCTGCTGGATCAGCGAGATCTGCTTGCCGCGCACGTCGCGCATGGCGGCTTCCGAGCGGCCGAGAATGTCTTCGCCATGCAGGAGGATACGACCGGACACGACCCGGGCATTGGGCGGAAGCAGACGCATTACAGAAAAGGCCGTGACCGACTTACCGCAGCCCGACTCACCGACCAGTGCCAGCGTCTCGCCGGCATCGATCGTGAAGCTCGCCTCGCGCACGGCCGTGTGGCCGGGGAAGGCAACGGAGAGGCGTTCGACCTCGAGCAGACTCATGGTTCTGTCCGGGGATTGAGGATTTCGTTCAGCCCATCGCCGACGAGGTTGAGCGACAGGACCGCGAAGGCGATCGCGGCGCCGGGCAGGGCGGTCAGGAACCAGGCATCGCGCAGCTGCTCGCGGCCATCGCCGATCATGCCGCCCCAGCTCACGACGTTGGGATCGCGCATGTTGAGAAACGACAGGCCGGCTTCGGTGAGGATGGCATTGGCGATCATCACCGAGGCGGCAACGATCACCGGTGGCAGGGCATTGGGCAATATCTCCTGCGCAATGATGCGCAGGCGGGAATAGCCGAGGCTGCGTGCGGCTATGACGAAGTCGGCCTCGCGCAGGGAGCGGAACTGCGCGCGGACCAGGCGCGCCACGGTCGGCCAGGACGAAAGCCCGATGGACAGGGCGATCATCGTCATCGACGGCTCGCCGATGGCAAGGATCACGATGACCAGCAGGAAGGTCGGCATGGTCTGGAAAAGCTCGACCAGGCGCATCAACAGCGTGTCGATGCGGCCGCCGAAGAAACCCGCGGGGGCACCGACCAGCGTGCCGATGGCGATGCCGACCGCCGCCGCGGAGATTCCGACCAGCAACGAGGCCCGCGTGCCGTAGATGAGCTGGGCGAGAACGTCGCGGCCCATTGCGTCGGTGCCGAGGGGGAATTGCATGTCCTGGCCGGGCCAGAGCAGCGGCGCGGCCACCATGTCCTGCGGATCACCGGGACAAAGCACGCCGGCCAGCAGGGCAATGAGCACGAAGAATCCGAGGATCGTCGTGCCGACGATGAAGGTCGGGTTGCGCAGGAAGGCCCGCAACCGGCGTCGCTTGCGCCCTCCGGTTGGTGCAACGGTTTCGGCAACGCCGGGTTCGGCCTGCACCGTCATGCGGCCTCGACACGAGGGTCGAGCCAGGCGTGCAGGAGATCGATCGCGACATTGGCCACGATCACCAGCAGGGAGGAGAGCAGCAGCACGCCCAGCAGAACGGAGAAGTCACGCGCCAGCACGGCTTCAAGCGCCAGCCGGCCCATGCCAGGCCAGCCGAAAAGCGTCTCCACCACAACCGCACCGCCCAGCAGGTTGCCGAGATGCATGCCGGCCACGGTCGTCACGGGCACCAGGGCATTACGCAGGGCATGGCGCATCTGAATCAGGAAAGGATGCAGCCCCTTGGCGCGGGCGGTGCGCATGAAGTCCTGGCGCTGGACCTCCAGCATCGCGGCGCGCGTCAGTCGCGCATAAACCGCAATGAAGAAGGAGGCGAGCGCCAGTGCGGGCAGTACGAGGTGTGCGGCACGGTCTGCGATCATCGCGAAACCCGTGAGTGGCACACCGATCGTCTCGTTGCCGTCGTTGGGCAACCAGCCGAGCTTGACCGAGAAGAGCACGATCGCCATCAGGCCGACCCAGAAACCCGGCATCGAATAAAGAAGCAGGACCACGACCGACAGCAGACGGTCCTGCCATTTGCCGGCCCACGCGGCCATGATCGATCCCAGCACGATGCCGAGCAGCAGCGCGAAGGAAAGTGCCGTGACCATCAACAGCAGCGTGTTGGGCAGCCGCTGCAGGATGAGGTCCAGCACCGAAGTATTGAAGCGCGGGGAATAGCCGAGATCGAAGTGCGCCAGATGGCCGAGAAAGTTCAGGAGCTGCGTCAGGACGGGCTGATCGATGCCGAACTGATGACGCAGCGCGGCCACGGTCTCGGCCGTGGCTGCGCCCGCTTCCGTCGCCATCACATCCGCGGCATCGCCGGGCATGAGCTGCAGGAACAGGAAGTCGATCACGATGATGCCGAGCATCGTCGGCCCGGCATGGATTGCCGTCCGCTTGAGTGTCGCCGCGATTCGCCGGCCCATCCTCATGACGGACCTATGAGTCCAGCCAGACTTGCGCCATGTTCGATTCGACGCCGTCGGCCGTCATCGAATCTTCGTGCACCCGCTTGTTCTTGATCGTGAGATAGAGTGGCGAGTAGAGGCTGACGTCGGGCAGCTCCTCGGCGACGATCTTCTGGAAGTCGATGAACATCTGACGCCGCTTTGCCGGATCGATCTCGATTGCGGCACCCTCCAGCAGGGCATCGACCTTGGGGTTATTGTAGTTCGAGCCATTCGAGAAGGGCACGCCCTTCTTGAAATTCTTCGACCAGTAGACGCGCTGCACACCCACCGTCGGATCGAACAGGTTCGAATGGCCGTTGTAGGTGAAGTCGAAATCCCGGTCCGTATAGATGCGCTTGGCGAAGGCCGGCAGGTCCTGCGCGCGCACCTCGACCTGGATGCCGATACGGCTGAGTGCGGCGCGCAGGAATTCGGCGCTCTTGCGGCCATCGTCGGCGACCGGGTTGAAGTCCATCGGAACCTTGAAGCGGATCTTGTTGGCGCCGCGCGGAAAGCCTGCTTCATCGAGAAGCTGCTCGGCTTTCTTGAGGTCGAAATTGTAAGGGCTCGGCGTCGGATCGTGGAATTCCTTGAGGCCCGGCGCGATCGGCGAAGCGCAGACTGTGCCGTAGCCGTACATCACGACCTTGACCATTGCCGCGCGATCGATGGCATGCGCCACGGCCTGCCGCACCTTGAGATTCTTGAAGTACTGGCTGTCGAGGTTGAACTGCAAAAGCTGCACATTGTAGGAGTAGCTCGTGCCGTCAGTTTCGAAGACAAGCTGGGGTAGCTTCTTCAGGCGATCGAGGTCGGGCAGCGCCACCGGCGTGCGGTAGCCGATGTCGCCCGAGCCATTCTCGAAGGCAATGGAGCGCGCGCTCGCATCGACCACGAACTTGCAGACCATGCGATCGATGCGCGGCAGATCCGGGTTCCAGTAGTTGGGATTGCGCTCGTAGATGACGTGGCTGCCGCGCACCCACTCCTTGAAGAGATAGGGGCCGGTGCCGATCGGCGCATTGTTGTTCTGGGTCGTGAGCGGGTCGGCGCCTTCATAAACATGCTTGGGCACGATCGGCGACTCAGCCGCGGTAAGAGCCTTGATGAGGTAGGGCGCCGGCTTCGAAAGCTCGATGATCGCGGTCAGCGGATCGGGCGTCTTGACCTCGGTCACGTTGGCGAAGGTGTTGCGGCCGCGCGGATGCACCGTCTTCAGGAGCTGGATCGAGTAGGCGACGTCTGCCGACGTGAACGGTTTCCCATCGTGGAACTTCACGTTCGGCCGCAGCTTGAACGTATAGGTCTTGCCGTCTTCGCTGATCGACCATTCGGTCGCGAGCGAGGCCCGCGGCTTGATGTCGTAATCGTATTCCAGCAGACCTTCGGTCACCTTGGCGCTGTTGGTGAGGGCCGGCGTCGCCGTCGTGGTGAGCGACACAAGCGTGTTCGGCTCACTGGTCTGCAGGAAAGTAAGCGTGCCACCTTTTTTGGGGGGGTGTGCCAGCGCTCCGCCACTCAAAGCCATCGTCGACAGGCCCACGAGCGTCGCGCGGCGTGTCAGATCAATTCGCATGGTCATAGTCATATTCCTTCAACGGCACGCAGAGGACCCTAGCGGTTGATGCCAGCGGGTGCAGCAAAATGTGCGCCACTCGAAATTCCCTGCGTGGCACGGGCCGTTCGGCAGAAGGATTTGCGCTCTGAGATGCTTCGGTCGACCCCACGGTAAAAAGGGATTAGGCTTCCTGCATGCCCGACCAGACGATCTATCAAAACCCGCGAGGGTCGGCACAAGCCGGCGAGACCGTTGTCACCACGACCTGCGGTCACAATTGTGGCGGCCGCTGCGTGGTGAACGCCCATGTCGAGAACGATCGCATCGTCAAGATCTCGACCGATCACGCCCGCTGGACTCCCGAGATGCCGCCGCTGCAGGCCTGCGCGCGTGGCGTGGGTCAGATCGAGCGAATTTACCATCCCGATCGTCTGAAATATCCGATGCGGCGGACGGGGCCGCGCGGCTCGGGCCAGTTCGAGCGCATTTCCTGGGATGAGGCGATGAGCCACATCGCCCGCGAGATGCTGCGCATTCGCGAGACATACGGCAACGCCGCCTTCCTCGACGCTTCGCGCTCGGGCAACACGTCGATGCTTTCGGGTTTCGGCATGTCGAAGCGTTTCTTCTACAAGTTCGGCGGCTGCACGGAGCTTTGGTCGAATATGTCGGCGGAAGCCGAAGTCTTCTCCGTGCGCATCACCTTCGGGGCCAAGGCCGACTACAAGACCGCCGGACGCGAGCCCACCGACTACGTGAACTCCAGGCTGATCCTGATGTGGGGCTGGAGCCCGGCCGACGGCACGTTCGGCACCGGCACGCCGCAATATCTGAAAGACGCGAGGAAGAAGGGCGTTCGCATCGTCACTGTCGATCCGCGTCTGACGCGCACCGCGCAGCAGCTCTCCGACGAGCACATCTTCATCAAGCCCTCGACCGACGCCGCCGCGCTGATCGCCATGGCCTACGTTGCCGTGAGCGAGGGCTTGCACGACCAGGCTTATTGCGATCGCCACGTGCTGGGTTTCGATGAGGCGCACCTGCCCGACGGCGCGCCCGCCGGTTCGTCCTACAAGTCTTATTTATTGGGCGAGAGCGACGGCGTGCCCAAGACGCCCGAATGGGCAGCCGAGCGTTGCGGCATCCCGGCCGAGACGATCCGCCGGCTCGCGCTTGAGTTCGCCACCACCAAGCCGGCGGCTCTCCATTGCGGATATGCGCCCGGCCGTACCGCCTACGGCGAGCAATTCCATCGTGCGGCTTATGCGCTGGCGGCCATTACCGGCAACATCGGCATCTCCGGCGGCAATTCGGGTGTGAGCAACGGCGTCACGGGACGCATGGGCATCAGGAGCCTGCCGACGGGGACGAACCCCATCGATTCCAAGGTGTCGACCCCGCTGCTGGCCGATCTGCTGGCACGCGGCAAGGCCGGTGGCTATCCGGCCGACATCAAGATGATCTATTCGGTCAATGGCGACCTGTTCAACCAGTGTCCCAACGCCGGCAAGATCGCGCAGTCGCTGGATGGCGTCGAATTCATCGTCGTGCAGGATCACTTCATTACCCCGACGGCACGTCACGCCGATATCGTGCTGCCGGCGACGACGTTCTGGGAACGCAACGACGTACACACGCCTTGGGCGGGCGCCGGCCACTACGCGATCTATATGAAGCAGGCGATCCAGCCGATGTACGAGTGCCGGAACGACCTCGACATCTTCACCGATCTCGCCCAGCGCGTGGGCATCAACGACTACAACGACAAGAGCGAGGAACAGTGGCTGCGTGAGCTGACGGCGGGCTCGGTCGACGACTTCGAAGCCTTCCGTGAGAATGGCGTGGCGCGTTTCGCGCCGCCTGAAGATGCCGTCGCCTTCGCTGCACAGATCCGCGATCCGGAGAACCACAAATTCTCCACGCCGTCCGGGAAGATCGAAGTGTATTCGATGGTGCTCGCGGCCAAGCCTGATTTCTACGGCCTGGGCGTCATTCCGCCAATTCCGACCTGGTTCGATCCTGTCGAACCGCAACCCGGATATCCGTTGATGTTGTGCAGCCCCAAGTCGCGGGCACGCACGCATTCGATCCACGGCAACCAGCCACTTCTGTCGCGTGTCGATCCCGATGACGTGTGGATGCACGTCGAGGACGCACGAGCGCGCAGCCTCGTCGATGGCCAGAAGGTGCGCGTGTTCAGCAAGCGTGGTTCCACGGTGCTTCCGCTCAAGATCACCGAGCGTATCGCCCGGGGAGTGGTCTCGATCAAGGAAGGTGCCTGGTTCTCGCCCGACGACGCGGGGCGCGACAGCCACGGTTGCGCCAACGCGCTCACTGACGACCGCTCGGCACCGTGCGGCGCGACTACCTACAACACCAATCTGGTCGAGGTCGAGGCGGCGGCCTGATAGCCTGAAGGCATCATGGCTACCCCTACCAACGAGGCGCGCGCTTTTCATTGAAGGCATTGAGACCTTCTTGTGAGTCGTCGAGCTCGATCAGGTTGCAGATCGTCTCGACGGTATTCTCGATGGAGCGGCGGTATTCGGCATCGTTGGCGCGCATGAAGGCGGTGCGCGCCCATTCCATGACGATCTGGGACTTCGAGGCGAACTCCTGCGCCATCTCCCGTGCGTCGGCAAGCACGCGATCGCGCGGGACAACCTTGTTCACCAGGCCTCGCTGATAGGCTTCCGCTGCCGAGATGGGCTTTCCCGAGAACAAGAGCTCGAACGCCTTGTGACGGCCGATCTGCCGGGGAAGATGGACGAAATGCATCGCGGGGATCACGCCGACGTTGATCTCGGGATAGCCGATGCTCGACGTCTCGCTGGCGATGATGATGTCGCACGACACGGCCAGGGTGACGCCTGCCGCGCGAGCCGGGCCGGTAAGGGCGGCAATCGTCGGCTTGGCCATGCGGTATTGCAGGTCGTGCATCTCGAAGTAGAGCTTTTCGAGAAAGCGCCGGAGATCGAGGCCTCGCTTGCCCCGGATCATCGCCAGATCCATTCCGGCGCTAAACGCCGCATCGAATGCGCTGGTCAGGATGATCGCCCGGACGCCGGAATCGGCATTTGCCTTGCGATAGGCCGCGTTCACATCCTCGATCAGCTCGTGGTTGATGGCATTGACGGGCGCGCGCTTCATGGTGATTTCGGCGACGCGATCCACGACCGCATAGTCAACGCATTTGAAGGTCAACACTTCCTCCTGAAATCGTCGGACCGGGTACCGCTCCACTTTCGGGCGGGCCTAGGCCTCGCGCACCTTAGAGCATCCGCGCTGACCTGCGGCCTCGTGACGGCGTCCTGCGCATTGTCTCCCGGACGATTTTGCGGTTAATCTGCATTCAACGCGCCCAACAATAAGGGCAGCCGACGGCGGCTCCGCACGCCGCGGCGATATGGGACAGGGAAACGCTAACGAGAGGGCCAATGTCGGCACTCCTCGACGTAAGGGATTTGCATACCGAGTTCAGGACCGGGGCCGGGATCGTGCGCGCCGTCGATGGCGTGTCCTATACGGTCGACCCGGGTGAGACGGTGGCGATCGTGGGCGAGAGCGGCTCGGGCAAGTCCGTGGGCGCCATGTCGATCCTGCGGCTCATCCCCGATCCGCCAGGCCGCATCACCAAGGGCCAGGTCCTCTTCGGCGGCCGCGACCTGCTGCGCCTGTCGGCCGAGGAGATGCGCGAGGTGCGGGGCGGCGAGATCGGCATGGTCTTCCAGGAGCCGATGACGTCGCTCAATCCGGTGCTCACCATCGGCCGCCAGATCACCGAGACGCTGGAGCAGCATCGCGGCGCCGATCGCGCCACGGCGGAACGGCGCGCGGTCGAACTGCTGGGGCTGGTCGGTATCGCCGATCCCGAGCGGCGACTGCGGCAGTATCCGCACCAGCTTTCCGGCGGCATGCGTCAGCGCATCATGATCGCGGTGGCGCTCACCTGCGAACCGCGGCTGATCATCGCCGACGAGCCGACCACTGCGCTTGATGTCACCATCCAGGCGCAGATCCTGGAGCTGATGGCGAGCCTCACGCGCCGGCTGAACGTCGCGCTGATCATCATCACGCACAATCTCGGCGTGGTGGCGCGCTACGCTCAGCGGGTGAACGTCATGTATGCCGGCCGGCTTGTCGAGAGCGGCCCGGCGGCGGATGTCTATCACGACCCGCGCCATCCCTACACGATGGCGCTGCTGCGCTCGGTGCCGCGGCTCGACCGGCCGCGGCAGGCGCGGCTCGATCCGGTCGAGGGCCAGCCGCCCGATCTCACGCGCCTCGACGAGGGCTGCGCTTTCCGGCCGCGCTGCCGCTTCGCCGTCGAGGCCTGCGCGAGCGCACGGCCGGCGCTCGAAGAAGCGGGCGCCAAGGGCCGCCTGTCCGCCTGCTTCCGGCGTGACGAAATCGGCGCCGCCGTGCTTGCGGCCAACCAGGCCGTTGCATGACTGTCGCTACCGTCGACACGCCCCCGCTGCTCGAGGTCAAGGGGCTGCGCATGCACTTCCCGATCGCCGAGGGAGTCCTGCTGCGCCGGCAGATCGGCGAAGTGAAGGCGATCGACGGCGTCGACTTCAGCCTGAAGCGCGGCGAGACGCTGGGCCTGGTGGGCGAGAGCGGCTGCGGCAAGACCACGACCGGCCGCTGCATCCTTCAGCTCGAGCGGCCGACTGCCGGCCAGATCCTATACGACGGCACCGATATCAACGGGCTGTCGGCGGGCGAGCGGCGGGCGCTGCGCCGGCGCATACAGGTGATCTTCCAGGATCCGTACAGCTCGCTCAATCCGCGCATGAAGGTGGGCGACATCATCGGCGAGCCGATCCATGTACATGGGCTGGTGCCCGACGCCACGAAGCGCGCCGCGCGAGTGCGTGAGCTGCTGTCGATCTGCGGCCTCGATCCAAGCTTCGCCGATCGCTATCCACACGAAATGTCCGGCGGCCAGCGCCAGCGTGTCGGCATCGCCCGCGCGCTCGCCCTGGAGCCCGAGTTCATCGTCTGCGACGAGGCGGTGTCTGCGCTCGACGTGTCGATCCAGGCGCAGGTGATCAACCTGCTCGAGGATCTGCGCGAGCGCTTCGGGCTGACCTATCTCTTCATCGCCCACGATCTCTCGGTCGTGCGCCATCTCTGCCAGCGGGTTGCGGTGATGTACCTCGGCCGCATCGTCGAGCTCGCCTCCTGTGACGAGCTGTTCGACAACCCCTTGCATCCCTATACGCGCGCGCTGCTTGCGGCGGTGCCGGTGCCCGATCCGACGATCGAGGCCGGCCGCGCCTTCCAGCCGGTGCACGGCGAAGTGCCGAGCCCGATCAACCCGCCGGGCGGCTGCGTGTTCCATCCGCGCTGCCCGATCGCTGTCGACGGATGCCGGCGGACGCGGCCGGAGCTGCGCGAAGCTCGGCCTGGCCATTGGGTAGCGTGTAGCGAAGTGAGTTGAGGGTAACGGACAGAGAAGAAAAGACGATCTCAGGGAGGCAATCATGACGAGGCGATCTGGATCGCTGCCGGCGAATGTGGCCGGTGCGCTCTCCGCGATATTGGTGGCGGTTCTGGCAACGACGCCCGCGCCGGCGCAGGAGCCCAAACGCGGCGGCACTCTCACCTACATGATCCCGGCCGACGCGCCGCCGAGCCTGGACGGGCACAAGGAGAACACCTTCGCTACGCTCCACGCCACAGCGCCGTTCTACAGCACCCTGATCGCCGTCAATCCCGACAACCCCTCATCGACGACCGACTTCGTCTGCGATCTCTGCACGGAGATGCCGAAGCCGACCGACGACGGCAAGACCTATACCTTCAAGATCCGCAAGGACGTGAAGTTCCACGACGGCACGCCGCTTACCGCCGCCGACGTCGCCAAGAACTGGGAATACATCATCCATCCGCCCAAGGGCGTTTCGAGCGCCCGCGAGAGCTACATGGTGATGGTCGACAAGGTCGAGAATCCCGATCCCGAGACCGTGATCTTCAAGCTGAAATTCGCGACGACGGCTTTCCTGCCCGCGCTCGCGGATCCCTTCGCGTACATCTACCCGAAGGGCCAACTCGAGAAGGACCCCACCTGGTTCGAGAAGAACGTGATGGGCTCGGGTCCGTTCAAGTTCGAGTCCTACGATATCGGCCAGTCGATCAAGGGTGTCCGCAACACGGACTACTATCACAAGGGCCAGCCTTATCTCGATGGCTTCAACGCCATCTTCGCGGCCAAGCAGTCCGTCCGTGTCGACGCCATCCGCTCCGATCGCGCCGCCACCGAGTTCCGCGGCATGCCGCCGTCGGCGCGTGACGAGCTGGTCAAGGAGCTGGGCAACAAGGTGACGGTGCAGACCAGCGACTGGAACTGCGTCAACCTTCTGACGCCCAACCAGAAGAAGAAGCCGTTCGACGACGTCCGTGTGCGCCGCGCGCTGGCGCTTGCCATCGACCAGTGGAAGGGCGCGCCGGCACTCTCCAAGATCGCGACCGTCCACACCGTGGGCGGCTTGGTGTTCCCGGGCTCGCCGCTGGCGGCAACCAAGGAAGAGCTCGAGAAGATGGCGGGCCACTGGCCGGATATCGAGAAGTCGCGCGCCGAGGCGAAGAAGCTCCTGAAGGAGGCTGGCGCCGAGAATCTCAAGTTCGAGCTAATGAACCGCAACGTCGACCAGCCCTACAAGTTCGTCGCCACCTGGGCGATCGATGAATGGAGCAAGATTGGCGTGCACGCCACACAGAAAGTGCTGCCGACCGGCCCGTTCTACGACGCGCTGCGCCACGGCACCTTCGAGGTCGCCGTCGAGTTCAACTGCCAGAACATCGTGAATCCGGTGCTCGACGTCGCCAAGGTGCTGCCGCGCTCGGTCTATCCCGAGAATTACGGCGGCTACGAGGACCAGAAACTGATCGATCTCTACAACGCCATGCTGCACGAGACCGATCCTGCCCAGCAGCGCGTCAAGATGCGTGCTTTCGAGACCTATGCGCTCGACACGCAGGTCGACACGATCATGACGCCCTGGTGGAACCGTATCATCGTGCACCGCTCGTACATGAAGGGCTGGAAGATCAGCCCGAGCCACTACCTCAACCTCAACCTCGCCAATATCTGGCTGGACAAGTAGGGGAGGCTCCACCGAAGGGATCAGGCGCGCATGCAACGCTACATCCTGAACCGCCTGTTGCTCTCGATCCCGACACTGATCGGGGCGGCGGCGCTGGTGTTCCTGTTGATGCGCCTGATCCCGGGCGACATCTGCGTCGTGCGCCTCGGCGGCGGCGGCGGTGTCGTCGATCCCAAGGCCGTCGCCGTCTGCCATGCACAGCTCGGCCTCGACCGCTCGCTGTTCCTGCAGTTCGTCGATTTCGTCGTAGGCTTCGCTCATGGCGATTTCGGCATCTCGATGTGGTCTGGCAAGCCGGTCATCTATGAGATCGGCTCGCGCATCTCGGTATCGCTGGAGATTGCGATCCTCTCGACGGTGGTGGCCGTCGCGATCGCCATCCCGCTCGGCACGCTCTCGGTGCTGCGCCAGAACAGCTGGCTCGACCATATCGTGCGCACCGTGGCGATCGCCGGCATCGCCACCCCCTCGTTCTGGCTCGGCATCGTGTCGATCCTGCTCGTGCTCCAGATCTCCCAGGCCATCACGGGCTCACCGTGGATGCCGCCGATCGACTACGTGTCGCTGTGGTCCGATCCGCTGCGCAATCTCTCCATCGTGATCCTGCCCGCGCTCACCATTGGCTACCGCTATTCGGCGGTGACCATGCGCATGACGCGCTCGGCCATGCTCGAGGTGCTGCGCGAGGACTATATCCGCACCGCGCGCGCCAAGGGCCTGCTCGAGCAGCTCGTCGTCAACCGCCATGCTCTCAAGAACGCGATGCTGCCGGTGGTGACCTTGATCGGCATCGAGTTCGCCTTCCTGATCGGCGGCCTCGTCGTCACCGAGCAGGTGTTCAACCTGAACGGCATCGGCCGCCTGTTCGTGCAGGCTGTGCAGAACCAGGATTACACGCTCACCCAGGCGCTGGTCATGCTGACCGTCGCCGTATTCATCCTCACCAACCTCGTGGTGGACGTTCTGTACGCGTGGCTCGATCCGCGCATCCGCTTCGGTTGAGGGAAGTTCCGCAATGACCGTCGTCGCTCAACCCGCTCCTGTGGCCATCCGCCGCCGCACCTGGCTCGACAAGACGCTCACTTTCGTGCGCCGCCAGCCGCTCGGCACCTTCGGCCTGGTGATCGTGATCGTAGCGGCCTTCGCCGGGTTCACGGCCGAATGGATCGCGCCCTACAGTCCGACGGCGAACGATTTCGGCGCGATGACCGAGCCGCCCAGCGCGGCCCATTGGCTGGGCACCGATCAGCTCGGCCGCGACCTGTTCTCGCGCATCGTCTACGGCGCGCGCACCGCACTCATCATCGGTTTCGTCTCGGCGCTGGTCGGCGGTTTCGCCGGCCTCGTGCTCGGCGTCGGCAGCGCCTATTTTGGCGGATTTTTCGATCTCGTCCTGCAGCGCGTCATGGACATCTTGATGGCCTTTCCGCTCATCATCCTGGCGCTGGCCGTGGTGGCGATCTTCGGAACTGGCGTGATGAACGTGATCATCGCCATCACCATCCCGCTGATCCCGCGTTGTGCCCGCGTGGTGCGGGCAAGCGCGCTTGCCATCCGCGAGGTGCCTTACGTCGATGCCGCGCGAACCTGCGGCTTCGGTCACGCCCGTATCATCCTGCGTCACATGGTGCCCAACGTCGTGGCGCCGTTTTTGATCATGCTGACGGCATTCGTCGGCCAGGCGATCCTGGCGGAGGCCTCGCTCTCTTATCTCGGTCTCGGCGTGCAGGAGCCGACGCCGGCCTGGGGCCTGATGCTGCAGGGCGGGGCGGAGGAATACGCCTCGACGGCGCCGTGGATCGCGATCTTCCCCGGCCTCGCAATCGCGCTCACCGTATTCGGCTTCAGCCTGTTCGGCGATGCGCTGCGGGACGCCATCGATCCCAAGCTGCGTGAGCGCTGACTAGTAGCCGCCGCCGAACATCTGCCGCAGGTTCGATTCGAACTGCTGCATCACGTCCGCGAGCGGGGTCGCAGGAGCCGCATAGCGCGGCTGGCTGCGCGCGGCGACCTGCTCGGGCGTGAGACGGGGGCCCGTATCCTGCTGCAGCCGCGCGAGAAGCCGCCCGTCGACCGGCACCCTGCCGATGCCGCCGCGGCTCTCGTTGTACTGTTGCACGGCATCCATGGTTCCGGGACCGACCTCGCCGTCGGCCGGGCCGGGATTGAAGCCCAGCGAGGTCAACTGGCTCTGCACGTCGCGGATGCCGTCCTGGCCGAGCGGCAGGGGCGGCAAGGAGGTCTCATTGTTCGAAGATGCGGCCGCCGCCTGCTGCGGCAGGACGGGCTCGCTGGTCGTCTGCGCGCCCGCCCCGGCCGCCCCGCCCATCAGGAGGCCGACAACGACGATGCAGGCGATCTTCTCGGAATATCTGGTCATGGCGTTACCTCGATGAGGGAACGGCGCAGGAGGGAGCGAGTTCCCTCCCGCCGCTACGCCGTCACCGCGCCATGCCGGGCGCTCCATCCGGCACATCGTAGAAGGCCAGCGTCATCGCAACGCTGGTGTAGTGGCCCATCAGGGTGATGACGTCGGTGATGCCGACATGGTCCAGCGCCTTCACCGCGCGCTCATAGAGGCCACGCGGCACCCAGCGGCCGTTGGAAAGGGCGATCGCCATCTCGTAGACGATCTGCTCGCGCGCATCGTCGAATGAGGTCGGCAGGCCGACCAGAATCGCGTCGACCTTGTCCGCCGGAAGCCCCGCCTGCTTGGCGATGCGCTCGTGGGCGGAGGTGGGATAGGCCGAGTGCCAGCGGCTGGTGATGACGCAGACGGCGATTTCGCGCTCCCGTTCGGTGAGCGAATACTTGCCGGGCTGGAAATGCGCGCCGAACGGGCCCGCGACCTTGGCGAGCTTGGGATTGTGCACCCAGATCTTGGTGGGGCCCGGCAGCCGGCCGCGCGCCTCCATCATGGCGTTGTAGCCCTCCTGCTGCTCGGGGCTCATCTTGTCGTAGGGAACCTCGGCGTAGCGGCCAAATGTCGGGGTGTCGCTCATCTGGATGTTTCCTTCCCTGGATTGATCATGCGTCGGGCATCGTAGCGCGCCTCTCAGCGCCGGAAAGACCGTTCCACCAGATCGAACAGCTCGCTGCCGCGCTCGACGAGGTCGTAGGGCTTCCCGTAGAGCAGCCACACGGCCGTCAGCTGGCATAGGCCGCCCATCAGGGCCGACATCGCGAGATAGGGATCGAGGTTGCGGCGATAGGCGCGCGCGGCGACGGCGTCGCGGATAAGCTCGACATAGCGCAGCGCATAGCGGTCGACGGCGCGGCGGATGCGGCCATGGGCGATGGCGGCACTGGGCCAAATCTCGAGAAAGAAGACGCGGCCCCAGTCGGGATTGGCGACAATGTACTCTAGGTTTCCGACATAAAGATCACGCAGCCGTCGACGCGGATCGTGAACGTCACCATCCGCCACGAGCTGCGCGTAGAGTGCGAGATAGTTCTCCTCGGGGACGGCAGCGACGAGATCGTCCTTGTCCGTGAAGTAGTCATACAGGCTGGAGAGCGGCACCTTGGCGAGCCGGGCCACGTCGGTAAGCGACGTGCCGGCGATGCCGCGGCGGCCGAACAAGCGTGTGGCGGCGACGACAATGCGGGTGCGGCGCTCCTGGCTGCGCTGCTGCTTGAGCTTCAGCTTCGGCGCGCGCGCGGCCACTCAGCCCAGCTTGATGGAGATTTCGAGCCCGCCCTCGTGCGACAGCAGCACCGAGCGGAAGTCGTTCTTCGGATCGCGCACGAAGGCCGTGTAGTCGGCATATTCCTTCTCATAGATCTGGACGTTGTCGCAGACGACCATGGCGCCGGGCCGCATCTGCGGCGCCACGACGTCCATCACCGGCCGGACCAGCGGGATCCAGCTATCGAGCAGGAGGAAGTCGACCGGGCCGCCCGCATTCTTCAAGGTCTGTCGCGCATCGCCCACGCGCACATCGACGAAGGAGGCGAGGCCGGCATCGGCCAAGTTGGCGTTGGCGACCTTGGCCTTGGTCGGTTCGATTTCCGTGCCGATCACGACGCCTTCGCCGCCCAGCTCGCGGACCGTGTCGCGCACGGCGGCAGCGAGATAGATCGTCGAGACGCCGAACGAGGTGCCGAATTCGACGATCCTCCGCGCTTTCAGCGAGCGGCAGAGCATGTAGCAGAGGTCGCACTTCTCGGGATCGAGGGCGACGAACTTGTCGCGCACGAACGCCATGTCGGTGGGCGAGTCGGGATCGGTCATGCGCCTGGCCGACTGCCGCTTGGCGTCGTAGTAGCGCTTCATCTCGGTCGACTGGGCGCGTGCCTCGTCGTCGAGGCGGGCGAGGACGGCATCGGCCTTGGGATCGCAGAGAACGGTTTTCATATCGATGCCTCCTGGGGACGGGCGTTGCGCCGGTCGGTGGTGCGATAGAGGTCGCGGGCCACGATGCGCCGCATCATTTCGGACGTGCCGTCGAGGATGCGTACGACTCGGGTCTCGCGCCAGATGCGCTCGATCGGATGCTCCTTCGAGTAACCCGAGCCGC
>Ga0153954_1000211_pt1 | contig 52537 bp, 54 predicted proteins | sample TSFL038MetaG_FD_102277 | JGI IMG/M metagenome (GOLD analysis project Ga0153954, IMG submission 102277) | Attine ant fungus gardens microbial communities from Florida, USA - TSFL038 MetaG | ecosystem: Host-associated > Fungi > Mycelium > Unclassified | place: USA: Florida, Wekiwa Springs State...
GACGAGATATACACAGCTGCTTTCGGGTTCGGCAGGCCCTGTCCCATGCCGAAACAGTAGATTCGGCCATGTTCCAGGAAACGGCCGATCACCGATTTGACGCGGATGTTCTCGGAAAGCCCGGGTAGACCCGGCCTCAGGCAGCAGATGCCGCGCACCACGAGATCGACCGAGACGCCGGCGCAGGAGGCTTCATACAGCGCGTCGATGATGTCGGGATCGACCAGCGAGTTCATCTTCATCCAGATCGCGCCGGGCCGGTCGTGACGGCTGTGGTTGGTCTCGCCCTGGATGTGCTCGATCATGCGCTTGCGCAAGGTGAGCGGCGACACCGCCATCTTCTCGATGTCGATCGGCTCGGCATAGCCGGTGATGAAGTTGAAGACGCGCGCAACGTCGCGGCCGATGATCGGATCCGACGTGAAGTAGGAGAGGTCGGTGTAGATGCGCGCGGTCACCGGGTGATAGTTGCCGGTGCCGGTGTGGACATAGGTGGTGAGGCTGCCGCCCTCGCGCCGCACGATCAGCGACAGCTTGGCGTGGGTCTTCAGTTCGAGGAAGCCGTAGACCACCTGAACGCCGGCGCGTTCGAGGTCGCGCGCCCAGCGGATGTTGGCCTCTTCGTCGAAGCGCGCCTTGAGCTCGATCAGCGCGGTGACCGACTTGCCGGCCTCCGCGGCCTCTGCCAGCGCCCGCACGATCGGCGAATTGTTGGAGGTGCGGTACAGCGTCTGCTTGATGGCGACCACGTCGGGGTCGCGCGCCGCCTGTTGCAGGAACTGCACCACCACGTCGAAGGACTCGTAGGGATGGTGGACGATCAGGTCCTTCTGGCGGATCGCCGCAAAGATGTCGCCGCCATGGTCGCGGACGCGCTCGGGATGGCGCGGCACGTAAGGCGCAAATTCCAGATCGGGCCGGTCGAGACGCGTCAATTGCGACAGCTCGTTCATGGCGAGCACGCCATCGACCAGCAGGACTTCATCGTCGGTGGTCGAGAGCGCGTGCTGCACGAAGGCACGCAGCTCGTCGGGCATGTTGGCCTCGATCTCAAGCCGGATCACCGATCCGCGCCGCCGCCGCTTCAGCGCGGTCTCGAACACGCGCACGAGGTCTTCGGCTTCTTCCTCGATTTCGATTTCGGAGTCTCTGATGATGCGGAACGCGCCCTGGCCCTTCACGGTGTAGCCGGGGAACAGCCGGCCGATGAACAGGCCCGTTGCCTGTTCCAGGGTGATCAAGCGCACCACGCTGTCCTTGCCGGAGGGAATGCGGATGAAGCGGTCGATCTTGCCGGGCATGCGGATCAGCGCGTTCATCGGCTTGCCGTCGGAGACGCGCGAAAGCTGCAGCGCCATGGTGAAGCCGAGGCTTGGAATGAACGGGAAGGGATGCGCCGGATCGATCGCAAGCGGCGTCAACAGCGGGAAGATGTTGTGGAGGAAGTGATCCTCGATCCAGCTGCGCTCGCTCTTGGTGACATCGCGCCCGTCGACCAGCACGATGCCGGCCTCACCAAGGATCTGCCGCAGGTCGCGCCAGATCGCCTGCTGGTCGGTCGCGAGCTGCGAGACGGTTTCGTTGATGAGAGCGAGCTGTTCGGCCGGGGTGAGGCCGTCCGGGCTGCGCTCGGCAATGCCCTCGCGGACCTGCGCCTTGATGCCGGCGACGCGGACCATGAAGAATTCGTCGAGATTGTTGGCCGAAATCGACAGGAACCGCACCCGCTCCAGGAGAGGGTGGCCGGGATTGACCGATTCCTCGAGCACACGGCGGTTGAAATGCAGCCAGGACAGCTCCCGGTTGATGAAGCGCTCGGGGCTGCCGGCGATCGGAGAAATGGCCTCGGAAAGGACCTCTTTCTCTTCAATTACAACGGCTTGTTCAGATTCCATGAGAAGTCGATCCAATCGCCAATTGGGTAGGCCAGCCAGGCATTTAAAGGGACGCCGCGCAGATAATATGACACCGGAATGGCAATTCCCGCGCCATGATGGCCCCCTCCGGGGTGGCGTCAAGATGGCGCGGCGATCAAGGTTTACGTAGTAATTCGGCTGCCAGGGCTCTCGTGACCGGCCGGCCGAGCCGCAACCCCTCGCGGTCGAGGAGATCGACGGCTTGCCTCACGGCTGCATGGGACCGTTCGATTCGGGTTGCGAGATAGCCGACGACGGCCTCGTCCACGGCAAGCTGACGGTCCGCGCAAAACTTGACGATCAGGGCACGGAACAGCTGATCGTCAGGCTCGAGGAGCGACACCACCGGCAGCGCGCGCAGGCGCGAGCGCAAATCGCGCAGCTCGATCTCGAAGGACGAGGGCGGCGTGCGCGCGGTGATCAGAACATAGGCCTGGTCCTCGCGCGCGAGATTGAGCAGGTGAAACAGCGCGCGCTCGTCGAACCCGGCCGGCTTCAAATCCTCCACCACCAGCGCGCCGGTCGCGAGCGCCGGTGGCACATTGACGGGCGTGAGCGAGGCAGCGCTGGTGGATCGCGCGCCGGCTTCCTCCGCCCAGATGGCGGCGAGATGGCTTTTGCCGGAACCTTCGGGGCCCACCAGCAGCATGGTGCGGCTCGGCCATTCCGGCCAGGAATCGATCAAGGAGAGCCCTGCGGCATTGGCAGGACCTTCGAGAAAATTATCCCGCGTCAGGCTCTCCGCGTGCGGCAGCGCAAATACCAATTGACGGGGATGAACGCGGCCTGTCACGCTACTCTCCATGCCGGATCTGCGGCGCAATCTACCGAGCTTCGATCGTGCTCATGTGCCGCACCCACTCCACGAGATAAAGGGATACGGAGGAAAGGGTAAAGATCGTGACAAGGCCCATCAGGATCAGATCATAGGGTTTTGGCGTAAAGTTGAAGCCGAGCGAGCCCAGGACGAGCGCCGCGAAGGCCACCTGCGCCACCGTGTTCAGCTTGGAAACCATCGACGGCTTCATCGCCACCGGCTTTTCGAACAACCATGACACGATCACGGCGGCGACGATCATGAAGTCGCGCGACACGACCAGGATCACGATCCAGCGCGGGATCGCGCCCCAGATGCCGAGCGCAATGTAGATCGAGACCAGCAGCGCCTTGTCGGCAAGGGGATCGAGCAGCGCGCCGAGTTCGCTGGTCATGTTGAAGCGCTTGGCGAGGAAGCCGTCGACCGCGTCGCTGACGCCGGCCACGATGAAGACCGCGAAGGCCAGCTCCATCTGCTCGGAGGCGATCGCCCAGATCACGATAGGCACGAGCAGAATCCGGCCGAGCGTGATGAGGTTCGGAATGGAGGTTGGAATGGTCACACGGCGCGTCCCGGCTACCGGTTTGATTCTGCTGCAAATCCGGCTCTTTATGGGTCGAGCCGGTCGTTATCTACATAGTATATGGGAACCACACTTGCGAGCCATTGCACGGCAGCCTAATCCGACGTAACCACCGCTGGTATAATTGGAAATGGGCATGGCCGAGCGCAAAAACGGGCTCACCTACGCGGATTCCGGCGTCGACATCGACGCCGGCAATCGTCTGGTCGACCTCATCAAGCCGATGGTTCGCGCTACCGCGCGCGCCGGCGCTGACGCCGAGATCGGCGGGTTTGGCGGGCTGTTCGACCTCAAGGCTGCCGGCTACGCCGACCCCATCCTGGTGGCAGCCACCGACGGCGTCGGCACCAAGCTCAAAATCGCGATCGAGACCGGCATTCATGGCGGCATCGGTATCGATCTGGTTGCGATGTCCGTGAATGATCTGGTGGTGCAGGGGGCGGAACCCCTGTTTTTCCTGGACTACTTCGCCTGCGGCAAGCTCGATCCCGAGGCGACGGCCGCGATCGTCGCGGGTATCGCGGAAGGCTGCCGTGAATCCGGCTGTGCGTTGATCGGTGGCGAGACGGCGGAAATGCCGGGGCTCTACAAGGATGGCGACTACGATCTCGGCGGCTTTGCGGTCGGCGCGGCCGAGCGCGGCACGCTGTTGCCGCGTCCCGACATTGCCGCCGGTGACGCTGTGCTTGGCCTTGCTTCGTCGGGCGTTCATTCCAACGGATTTTCGCTGGTGCGCAAGATCGTCGCGCAAAGTGGCCTTCCGTTCGACGCGCCGGCGCCGTTCTCGCCGGCGATGACGCTGGGCGGCGCGCTGCTGACGCCGACGCGGCTCTACGTGAAATCCTGCCTGCGCGCGATCAAGCAGAGCGGTGCGGTGAAGGGGCTCGCGCACATCACCGGCGGCGGCTTCACCGACAACATTCCGCGCGTGTTGCCGAAGCATCTCGGTGTGGGGATCGATCTCGCGCGGCTGCCGGTGTTGCCGGTGTTCAAATGGCTGGCGGAGCAGGGCGGCATCGCCGAGCTGGAGCTGTTGCGGACCTTCAATTGCGGCATCGGCATGATCGCCATCGTGAAGCCGGATGCGGTCAAAGAGGTGAGCGAAATCCTGACCGCAAACGGCGAGACCGTGACGCCGCTCGGCGAAGTCGTTCCGGCCTCGGGCGAACATCGCGTCGTCTATAGCGGCCATCTCGACCTCACCGCATGAAGCGCCGCGTTGCCATCCTGATCTCGGGGCGCGGCTCGAACATGGCGGCGCTGATCAAGGCTGCGGCCACGGCGGACTACCCGGCCGAGATCGCGGTCGTCATCTCCAACCGCGCCGATGCGGCGGGTTTGGAGCGGGCGAGGGCCGGCGGGGTGCCGACGGTTGTGATCGAGAGCAAGCCGTTCGGAAAGGACCGCGCCGGTTTCGAGGCGAAGCTCCAGGCCGTCCTCGATCAATACGGGGTCGAACTGATCTGCCTCGGCGGCTTCATGCGGCTGTTCACGCCGGAGTTCACGAAGCGCTGGTACGGCAGGATGCTCAACATCCATCCCTCGCTGCTGCCGTCGTTTCCCGGGCTTGATCCGCATGGCCAGGCTCTGCGCGCCGGTGTGAAGATATCCGGCGCCACCGTTCATTTCGTGATTCCCGAGACTGATGCGGGCCCCATCCTGATGCAGGGCGCAGTCGGCGTCAGCGATCACGACACCGTCGAGACGCTGTCGGAGCGTATCCTCGAGGTCGAGCATCGCATCTATCCCGATGCGCTGCGATTGCTCGCGACCGGCGCGGTCAAGCTCGACGGCGAGATTTGCAAGACGCCCGATAGCGCCGGCTCCGGCAATTTCCTGATTTCGCCGGTGACAAGCGCCGACGGCAACTCGCTTTGATAGAGCAAATAAAAGCCCCCGGCACGGGCCGGAGGCTCGCAATCGCGACGCGCAACGCGAATGAGAAAGTCTAGGAGACCTTCAGGTTTTCCGCGGATGACTTGCCGCGATTTTCCACGAGGTCATACTCCACGACCTGGTTTTCGTTGAGGGTGGTGAGCCCGGCACGCTCGACCGCCGATATATGGACGAACACGTCCTTATCGCCGACGGTCGGCTTGATGAACCCATAGCCCTTGGTCGGGTTGAACCATTTGACGGTACCCTTCGGCATCGCCTGTCTCCTGATCTAGACGTAAAAAAGACGCGGCCACGTTTCACACGTGCCACGCCACAAACGGGCTTCCGGTAGTCTGCTGAATTTCCGAGTCTTCGCGAAACGCACAGTCGAGCGGCCGAATTCCGATTGTGACAGCGATTGCAACACGAAATTTGCGCCTTAGCAAGCTTTTGGCGCGGCTTGAGAAATCGGTTCGCAGCCGAATCGTCGGAAAACGACTGTGGCGGCGGGGGCACAATGGGCGGCAATCGCCTCGAGCACACGACCGTCACCAATTGACCCCCTGGGGGAACGAGGGCAAATCGGCATGATTGAACAATGCCATTTTTGCGTTGGTCGGCTGGCCCTTTTTCGGAAACATCATTCATGCGCTGCTTGTGGCAGCCATCACAGGCGGGGGAGAGCGGCGCCGGTTTGAGGCTGGCCAGGGCGGTTTCGCTGGTTTTTGCGGTCGTGATTTCTGTGGCTGCTATGTCCGCCCCAGCGCGTGCGCAATCACCCACGCCGCCCCCATCGCCAACGCCCACTCCCACGCCATCACCAACGCCGACTCCGACCCCGTCGCCGACGCCGGTTCCGACCCCGACCCAGATCAACGCCGACATCTCCACGGGCTCGGCTGTGCTTAACCTCGGCAGCAACTTTCTGGAGCGCCTCGGCAACCAGGCAACCAACGGTTATGTGCGCGGCTCGCGTACCAATCCCGGCGGAGGCGGAGCCTCGGAAGCCACGGACGGGCCTCGCTACCGCACCTGGGGTGAGCTCTACGGCATCTCGATGACGACGGGTCCCCAGGCCGACTATGTCGGCGACAAGCGCAAGACCTTTGGCGGCGTCGCCGGCGTCGGCGCCCAGATCATGCCGGGTTTCAATGTCGGCTTCTCCGTCGATCAGAGCCGCACCACGATCGATGTCCCGCTGGCGCTGCAATCGGCGACGCTCGACCTTACGCAACTCGGCTTCAACGCGTCCGTCGATAAGGGCCCGTGGACCTGGGCGATTGCGCTGGTGCACGGCTTCGGCAACGTGTCGTCGGGCCGCGACACCGGTCTCGGGTTCGGCTTTGCCTCCTCGCATTACGATGCGCAGATCGACGGAGCGCTGACCGAGCTCGACTATTACTGGACCCAGGATCAGAACCGCATCGTGCCGAAAGTGGCACTTGAATATGTGCGCGCCACGACCGGCGCATTCCAGGAGACGGGCGGCCTCGATCCGCTGACGGTGAGCGGCGCGACGATGGAGCGTGCGCGGGCGCTGGTCGGAGCAGAGATCGGGCACTACTGGATCTTCGACCGGAAGGTCCTCGACCTCTCAGCCTACGGCAAGTTCGTCGACAATTTCTCGCAGCAGTTCAGTTCGGTCCTGGTCAGCCTCGGGCCGGAGAGCATTTCCGTCACCGGGATCGGCGAGAGCCAGTATGGCGCCGACGCCGGCGCGTCAGCTTCGCTCAGCCTCAGCAACACCGCGCGGCTCTATTTCAACTACGACGGAAAATTCCGTTCCAACCTGACGTCCCACCAGGGCACGCTCGGCCTCGAAATGAGGTTTTAGAGCATGATCCGGAAAAGTGTGTAGCGGTTTTCCGAAAAGATCATGCTCAAACAAAGAGCTAAAGCGCGATGACGATCCAACCTAATCTTATCGCGCTTTAGCCGAACGGTTTGGCCGCCATATAGCCTTCGAGTCCATAGGACTGTTTCGATGCCGCCATCAGCGGGATCAGATCGTGCGGATGGATGAACTCGTCCCGGAAGCAGGGATAAATGCGGGGATCGAAGATCTTCCTGATCCAGTCGATGACGATCTTGTGCCGGTCGGAGTTGCGGAACTCCTTGTGATAGGCAAGCCAGAGGTCGGCATGGTGGTGGACGCCGAGATCGACGGCCACCAGATTGGCTCCAAGCGCCACCATCGCGGTCGGCAGGAAGCCCATGCCGGCGCCGCGCTCGATGGCATAGAAGACGCCGATGCTGGAGTTGGTCTTGATCCCGATGATGCCTTCCAGCGAGGTAAGCCCCAGCACCCTGGCATAGGCGGAATCATCGACCTGCGGTGCATGCTGGATCACCAGCCGGTGCTGCCTGAGGTCAGCCAGCGTCGGCAGGCCGTGGAGTTTCTGGTATCCTTCGGACACGAAGGCGTAAATGTGCAGCCGGCCGAGCTTGGCGACGATCAGATCGGGATTGGTCGGCGGCTCCAGCTGGATCGCGATATCGGCCTCGAGCCTTGCCACATCGGCCTGCTCCATGGCGCAGCGCAGGTCGACGGTGATCTTGCGGTAGGTGCGATGAAAATCGATCAGCCGCGGCAGGATCCAGAAATTGCCAGGTCCCTCGGTCACGGCGACGCGCACCGTGCCGCCGGTTTCGCCGGATTGCGAGGCGCGGCGGAACAGATTGAATGCGTGACGCTCCATCTCCATCACGTCGCCGATCATCGCAGCGCCGTCTTCGCTGAGCGTGAGGCCGCTCTGGTCGCGCAGGAACAGCTTGCAGCCGATGCGCTCTTCGAGGCGATCGATGCGGCGCATCAGTGTGGTGCTGGTGAGCCCCAGCATATCGGCGGCGTTGCGAAAGCTCTTGGAGCGCGCGCAGGCGAGGAACGATTTCAGGTCGTCCCACGACGCATCCAGAATCTCATCGGTGCGGTGCTGCGTCACCGCAGCACCCCGCTGCAATAGTTGCTGCATACCTAAAATCCCCACCCGTTAAGCTGGCAGGCACGGGTTGGAGAAACGTAGATGCCTGATCTGCCTAATGAAAGGGGCCGTTTGGTCGCAAAGCGCGATTTCGACATGCTGCCGCGGACCCGCGACATTGAGGTCCGCCCGGCGCAGCGTTTCGAGCTTGCAGCCGTTGCCGAGCTGGGTAACCGGATGGTTCCCGGCGTTCACATTGCCGCGAGTGATCTCGAACGCTACTCGGCGTTCGATCCGGAAAGCATCCTGACCTTTCGACGGCAGGGCAAATTGCTGGGCGCGGTTGCGTTCATTTATCTCAACCGAAGCGGGCTTGATGCGCTATTGCACGCCGAGATGGCGCTGACGCGACCTGATTTCTCGCTGCTCGCAGGTCCCGTCGAAGAAACGTCGGCCATCTATGTCTGGGCGATCGCGGGCCAGGGCCGTGCGATGGCAGGGCTCGGCAACGTATCCGAGCATCTGTGCAAGACGCGGCTCGCGAATGCCGATCTCTATGCCCAGCCTTCCAGCGAAGACGGGCGCAACCTGATGATCGCCATCGGCTTCGAACCGATCGAAAGCTCGCAACGCGAGCTCTGGCGCTACCAGCGGCCGTGGAATCGTACTTCAGCGAACCAGCGGGCGGGGACGTCATTAAGGAGTTTTGCAGATGCACGGCACTAAAATCCCACCGCAGCGAAATCTCAAATCCCGCGATATTTCCATCCGCATCGCCCGCAATCCCAACGACCTGATGCTGGTGACCGCCATCCGTTCGGCGACTTATCTTGCCGAGCAGGATTGTCCGATCGAGGAAGAGTTCGACGGCAACGACCTCGTGGCGGCGCACTTCATCGGCTTCATCGGCGATGAGCCGGCGGCCTGCCTGCGCGTGCGCTTCTTCGGCGAGTTCGCCAAGATCGAGCGTCTGGCCGTGCGCCACCAGTTTCGGCGGTCGCGGATCTCGTTTAAGCTGGTGCAGGCGAGTTTCGAGTACATCAAGCGCAAGGGCTTCAAGAAGGTCTATGGCCACGCGCAGGACCGGCTGGTGAATTTCTGGTCGCATTTCGGCGCCAAGCCGCTCGGCCACAACCGCAAGATCACCTTCTCCGATTTCTCCTACACGGAGATGGTGCTCGACCTCGAGCCGAGCCCCGATGCGATCACGCTGGACAGCGACCCTTACGTGATCATCCGCCCCGAGGGCGATTGGGACAGGCCGGGCGTGCTCGATGCGTCGGCCGGACGGCCGGCGACCTCGCCGCTGCGCGCGCCCGCCTTGATCGATCACTGATTTGGCCGATCAATGACGCCGAACCGCAAAACCATGGTGGCCTCGATGGATAACGATCCGCCGATCCTCGTCAGCGCCGATCTCCAGAGCGAATATCTCACCGAAGGCCGCAGCCACGTGATCTCGGATGCCGAGGCGATCACGGCGCGTTGCCTTGAACTGATGACGCTGTGGCGGGAGAACCTCTGGCCGGTGATGCACCTGAAGCGGATTGCGCAGGCCGCCTGGTTCAATCCGGCCTCGAACCTGACCGACTGGATCGCGGAGATGAAGCCGCGGCCGGGGGAGCTGACCTTCGAGCATCCGCTGCCGTCCGCCTATAGTTCGGCGCGTTTCGCCGAATACATGTCCAATATGCGCTCGATCCGCTGCGTGTTGATGGGCTTTTCCCTCGACGAGACCGTGCTGTCGACCGTGGTCGACGGCTACCATCGCAGCCACCGCTATCAGGTCGTCAGCGACGCGGTCGCCTGCCGGCGGCCCGGCGTCGGCGATGTGCCGTGCTACAAGCAGGCGGTTGTGAGGGTGATCGGCAATTTCGCCGGCGTTCAGCCAAGCGGCGACGTGATCGAGGCCGTCGGCCGTATCGCGGTGTGACCGGAGCAGCAGGTCAGCTTTCCGCCTTGAGAATGACGGTGACGGTGCACTCAATTGGTCAGCAGCGCCCCGACCAGGGCAGGCGGATTGAGCGCACTGTCACCGTAATGGCTCGTAATGGCTATACTTGCCTGGATTCTGCGCCGAGATGCTGACGATGATGACGACATACACTGGCTCATGCCATTGCAGCGCTGTCCGCTTCGAGGTCGATGCGAATATCGACCACGTGCGGGTCTGCGACTGCTCAATCTGCTCGAAGCGCGGCGCGCTAATCTACCGCGTTGCAGCCGATGCTTTTCGTTTGCTGACCTCACTAGAGCCGCTGTCAGTTTACCGTTGGGGATCATACACGGCGGCCGATTATTTTTGCCCGGTTTGCGGCATTCTGCCTTTCCGTAAACCGAGCCAACCCACGGCTGAGGAACGTGCGGCCGGCGTTCAGCCTTTCGATGGATGGGCGGTGAACACGCGATGCCTGGAAGGCTTCGATCCGTCGTCGGTGCCAGTCAAAAAGATTTGCGGCAGCAGACTGACGCTGGAAGCTCTCAGCTAGAGATCACTTTGCCTATGCGATGTGCGAGCAGACTAATCGAACCCGCTCGGGGATCGGAGAGAGGGGCAGCGGGAGCAACTCGTAGCCGAGCGCACATCTCGCAGTGTCACTTTCTGAGATCGGCTCGGCCAACGTTCACTCGGTCGATTTTTGCGGTCCGCTATTGCTCTTGTGACCTTCCAGGTTGGCAAGGCACATCGCCAGCGCGTCAACAAGCCGGCGTCTGTCGGCCGAGGACAGGCTGCCCGCCATTCGTGTCTCGATCTCACGCATGATCTTGTCCGCGTTGCGGGCGGCCTTCTCACCCAATTCCGAAAGCTCGACCACGATATGGCGAGCGTCGTCCGGATCGGGCCGTTTCGTCAGCAGCCGGCGGCCGTGCAGTGTCGTGACGAGCTCCTGCATCGACTGCCGCGTGATCCCCAGGCGCCGCGCCAATGCCGCACAGGGCAGCGGCCCCGTTGACGCAAGCGCGTTCAGAGCGTGCGCCTGCGTCATCGTCAGGTTCACGTCGAGCAGGGCGGCGTCGGTCGCCACTCGGATCGCCAGCTGCAGACGCTTGATCGCGTCCAGCATCAGACCGTCGCTCTGCTTGTATGCCTTGCTCATCTCTGCGTCTGGATGTATTTTGTCAGGAACCTGACGATATAGCTTCGCGTTGTCGGTGGCAAGGGTTCTTCCGAAAAGCCCCTTCATGCACGGGGTCTGGGGAAATCCTGAAAGGATGAATATGCCCAACGTCCCGGACACATTGCTGCTTCTGGCCTTTGGACTGGCCTTCTATACCCTCGGCGCCAGCGTCATCGAGGGGTTCGTCAACTACCGCACCTGGCATTGGGTCGGCAGCGAGCGCTTCCGTGACTATCACCGGGCGATAGGTCCGCGCATCGTCGCCTGCCTGGTCGCGCCCTTTGGCGTCGGCGTTCTGCTGACCGCGGCACTCATCATGTGGCGTCCGCCGACGATACCGCTTTGGCCAATCCTCATATCACTCGCTCTAAACAGTGTTGCGATCGTCGTCACGCTTGGATGGCAGTTGCCCACTCAGCTTCGGTTCGATCGAGACGGTTGGTCGGATGCGGCGATCGCGCAGCTCATCAGCGTCGAGTGGTTCCGCTTTGTGCCACACGTGCTCAACGCGCTGCTTTTTCTGTGGCTGATCGGCCGATTGCTCGCAGGCCAGAGGGGGCTCGCCTTATGAAGCTCGTCATCTTCGGCGCAACCGGCGCGACAGGCCAGCAGATCACCGCCCAGGCGCTCGACGCAGGGCATGCTGTCACCGCCTTCGTCCGTTCGCCGGCAAAGCTCGGCGCGCTCGCGGCGCGGGTGCGTGTGACGACGGGCGACGTCACCGATCGCGCTGCGGTCGAGAAAGCGAGCGACGGGCAGGAAGCCGCGGTCGTCGCACTGGGGGCTACGAATCCGTTTCGCCGCATGCCCGGCCTGACGGTGGGAATGCACAACATTCTCATGGCGCTCGAAGCCGCGCATGTATCGCGCCTGGTCTACTTGTCGGCCGACACCGTCGACCGCCGGCGTCTGAATTTCCTGCGCCGACGGGTGATCGTTCCTGTTCTCCTCGCTGCGACCGCGGCCGATCACGAACTCGATGAGGCGATGATCCGCCAGAGCCGGCTGGCCTGGGTGATCGTCCGCCCACCGATGCTGACCAATGGTGCGAGAACGGGACGCTATCGCGCCGGCGAAAGCGTGCAGGCGGAGACACCGGTCCCTCGCCTTTCGCGAGCGGATGTCGCGGCGTTCATGCTGGACCAATTGGAGGACGACCAGTTCCTCGGGCAGGCGCCGACTCTCTTGCCGAGCGCCTCGCTCTACGCCCGCTCTCGAAAGGAAACGAGATGACGGCGCATGACATCTTCTCGAAGGCCGTTTTCGTCACCGCAAGGACAAGGTGGAACGGCATATCGCTGCATTCAGCGGTCGGAGGTGCCGGACCGGCGGTGCTGTTCTTGCACGGCTGGCCCGCAGACCTGGTGGGAATGGCGATGCGTCATGCCGGCGTTTCTTGAGCGACACACCGTCATCGTTCGAGGGGCTTGACGATCATCCTATCAGAAGGTAGGTTGGAGCGTGAGCAACTTATCGACCACCTCTGACGATATCCTGGCTTGTGCGCGTTCTCTGATCGTCGCTGGCGGCTACAACGGTTTCAGTTATGCCGACATCGCGGATGTGGTCGGGATTCGTAAGGCGAGTATCCATCACCATTTCCCAAGCAAGGTCGATCTGGTCCGAACGCTAGTCGCACGGTATCGGGAAGAAGCTGAAGCGGGCATGGCGAATCTCGAACGTCAGGTATCCAGTCCGCTCGAACAGCTCCGGTTCTACGTTCAGTATTGGGAAGCCTGCATCGCGGACGCCAGCGCGCCGTTCTGTGTCTGCGTGCTGTTGGCAAGCCAGCTCCCCGTCCTGCCCGAGGAAGTCGGCCTGGAGGTCCGGGCGCACTTCCGCTCCCTGTCGGCGTGGCTGACATCCGTGCTGGAGCGGGGTGCGCGGCACGGCCAATTTCAATTGATGACTACCCCTCGTGCCGAAGCCGAAGCGTTCATGGCGACGGTTCACGGCGCGATGCTTTCGGCGCGGGCCTATGGCGATCCGAAGATATTCAGTGTCGTGACAGGCCCGCTCTTGGAGCGACTCACGTCAGGTGCGGCCCTGAATCTCAAATAACCATGGGCTGTGATCGCTCGGCGATGTGCGTCAAGTGAGTCTACCTACTAGTTGAAAGGATTGGGCGACATGTTTGGAATTTCACCGCTCGGCTGGGTGCATACGCTCGGCAGCCTGCCTGCCATTCCAGTGGCTGTCTATATGTTTGCCCGTCACGGGCGGATCGTGCCTCGGTCAAGGCCCGGCGCTGTTTACTTCGTCTCGATGCTGATTGGCGCGGCCACAGTGTTCCTCGTCGCGCACCAGCCGGTGAGTTACGGCATTGGCGCGGTAACGATCCTGCTGCTGCTCGCCGGATACGGCATCGATCGTATTTCGAGCCTTGGGCGCGCGGGCAAGTACCTCGAAACAATCTTCCTCAGCCTGACTGCGTTTCTGCTGATGGTGCCGACCGTGACCGAAACCCTGCGCCGTGTTCCGGACGGCCACCCCTTGGTTACCGACCTGAAATCGCCGCTTCTTCTCGGCGCGCAAGCCAGTCTCCTCGCCATCCTCATCGTTGGCTTGGCAGCCCAAATCATCCATTTGCGCTGGCTCGCGGCATTCGCCTCGCCGGCCAACGAGTCTGCCGAATGATAGGGGCGGGGAGAGAATGCGGCGACAGCGTTCAACACCGATGATCGACCGCGGGGAGTGCCGGCCTCGCTGGGGTCGCGCATTCCCCTCGCATCGCTGATCCAGACAACCGAGCCTCGCGCCCGAAGCCATCACCATGATGCTGTTGGATCAGGGCGTGACCCAAGCTTGAGTTGCTTGCTATGCCAGCACCGTCAACCATCGGTCGAGATGGTAACGGACTTCCATGCTTCGATCTCGTGCGTCAGGCGCTCGACCCTGTCCGACACAAGTCCAAGGGCATCGCTGCCGAGCAGGAGCTGCGGTGGAGGGTTGTCGGACTCGACCAGGTCCAGAACGGCCGCCGCGAGCTTGTCCGGATCGCCAAGTTGCTTGCCGCTTTTGGCCTGCCGCGCCTGCCGGATCGGATCGAACAGCGTGTCATAGTCCGCAATCGATCGCTCGGTCCTGACCATTGAGCGTCCGGCCCAGTCCGTCCGGAAAGAACCAGGGCAGAGTGCCGTCACGTGGACGCCGAACGGCGCCATCTCCGCGCGCATGACTTCCGAAATGCCCTGAAGGGCGAACTTGCTTCCGCAGTAATAGGCGATGCCGGGCATGGTGATCATGCCGCCCATCGAGGTCACGTTCACGATGAAGCCGCTGCGCCTTTCGCGGAATCGCGGCAGGAACGCCTTGGCGACGGCGACTGCGCCGAAGACGTTCACGTCGAACTGACGGCGCATCTCCTCGAGAGGCGACTCCTCGAGGATGCCCTCGTGGCCATAGCCGGCATTGTTGATCAGCACATCGACCGGGCCATGGTCCTCCTCGGCCTGTCGGACGACATCCTCTATCCGGTCGAACTCCGTCACGTCGCACAGGACGGGGCGCACCGCCGGCAAACGTTTCGCGATATCTGCCCGCGACTGTTGTGAGCGGACGGTGCCGATGACTTTATGACCCCGGCTGCTCGCGGCCGCTGCGATCGCGAAGCCGAAGCCGGAATTCGCTCCGGTGATGAAGAAGGTCTTCTGAGACATATCTGACGTTCTCTTCTTGATGGTCGATGCTTTTGATTGATAGTATTCGGGAGGGCGACCATCGATGGCAAAAACTATGAATTTTTTGCCAGATCCTATGAAGGCGAGGAGCGGGAGGTCAGCGCGCCACGAGCTGGTGGAGTTGGCGTGGCTTCTTGCTCCCCGTCAGGGATACAATCCGACGCCGCTTGGCGGTGTGCGCATTCTCAGGACCGAAGCGGTCCTTCACGACGTTCCCGTGCTCTACAAGCCGGGCGCGGTCTTCGTGTTGCAGGGACGCAAGCGGGGCATGCTCGAAGGCGAGGTCTATCGCTATGACGAGGAGCACTATCTGGCCGTGTCGGTGCCCGTTCCATTTCGGATGGAATCTGTGGCCAGCGCAGAACGCCCCCTGCTTGCGGTCTACGTCGAGTTCGACATGCGTCTGGCTGCCGGGATTGCCTCGGAAGTGGGGGCGAGACGTTGCGAACCGACAGCCGGCAAGGTGAAAAGTCTGGTATCGAGCAGAATGGAGCCGGCTATCGAGGATGTCGTGCTGCGTCTGCTTCGCGCGCTGCGCGATCCTGTCGAGCTTGCGGTTCTGGGCGCTGGCATCCTGCGCGAGCTGCATTACCGCGTGCTTGTCGGCCCGCAGGGCGGTGCGATGATATCGGCCCTTCAGCAGCGGGGCACGTCCGGGAGGATCGCGCAAAGTCTCGCCCAGTTGCGCGAAACCTACAGTTCCGAGATATCGGTCGCTGCGCTGGCGAGTGAAGCGGGCATGAGCGTTCCTTCCTACCACGTCCATTTCAAGGCCCTGACGGGCAGCAGTCCGATACAATATGTGAAGGCGATGCGGCTCCACGAGGCGCGGCTGATGATTGCGCGCCAGGACAAGACGATCGCAGAGGTCGCGGCATCGGTCGGCTACGCCAGCCCCGCCCAGTTCAGTCGCGACTTCAAACGACACTTCCGGCGTACCGCATCGGAAGAGGCCAAATGGGTTCGCCAGAATCTCGGTGAGCTTGCCTGAACATCTTGGCCTGAACGTCTTGGCAGGAAATCGCCATTTGGAGACGCAAAGCTATCGTTCAACGAGGGATCTGCGCGTTCCGCCTTGCGTCAAGATCGATATTCGCAGCCGCTCATGGAACGAGCACCAGTTTGCCGGAAGTCTTGCGGCTTTCCATGTCCGCATGAGCTTTTGCGGCATCCTCCAGCCGGTACTCGCCACCATTCCTGATCTTGAGTTTGCCTTCAGAGAGCCAATCGAACAGGCGGTTCGTATGCATGCGCAGCAGTTCGGGCGTGTGGATATGATCGAGGAAGGTCGCGTATCCGATCTTGATGCTTTTCGGCAGGCTCATGATATCGATCGGGCCGGCGCCGCCGAGGACCGGCCCATACCAGCAGAACGTGCCGGAGCGCCGCAATATATCGAGCGACCCCTGATAGGTCGTCGGCCCTGATCCATCGTAGACGACATGCACGCCTTTCCCACCTGTCAGACGCAAGGCTTCCTCGGCGAAATGTCCTTTGGTATCGACGATGACATGATCCGCTCCCGCTTCCTTCGCCGGAGCAATCTTCTCGTCCGACGAAACGCGGCCAATGACGGTCCCGCCGCGTAGTTTGACGATCTGCGTCAACAGCAGGCCGACGCCGCCCGCGGCCGCGTGGATAAAGGCGATGTCGCCCTGCTGCACGGGATAGAAGTCCGTTGCGAAATGGCTGGCGGTCAGGCCCTGCATCATGATCGATGCCGCAGTCCGGTCGTCGATTGTGTCAGGGACCGGCACCAGCGATGTGACGGGAATCGTGATCCGCCCCGCGTAACTTCCGGGTGCATAGACCCACGCCACGCGCTGGCCAGGCTCCAGACCCTGGACGCCGTCTCCCGACTCGACAACCCGGCCGACGCCTTCCACGCCGAGAATCTTGGGGTTGGGCATCTCGGTCCAGGCGATGCCCTGCCGGACGCCGATATCCATGAAATTGACGCCCGCATAGATGATCTCGACCAGCGCCTCACCGGGGCCTGCTACCGGGTCCGGGCGTTCGACATATTCCATCATGTCGCGCCCACCTGTCCCGTTCATGACAACAGCTTTCATCCGCCCTCTCCTTTTATGAATGATCGTTCAATAATTAGGCAAAAAAATTTCTACCGCAGCGCCCTCAATGCCATGTTCGCCAGGCCGGTCAGCGTGACGCGACTCGCGCCGCCACGCCCGGCGATGCGGATTCCCGCTATGTTGGCCATCAGAAATTGGGCGGCTTCGTCAGGATCGAGCTTGGGCGCGATATCGTCCTCGCGCTGGGCCTCGCGGATCCGGCCGGCGATGGCTTCGTACAGGCTCTTCGAGAGACTTGCTTTGATCTCCGCGAGCTCAGGGCGTGACGTGCCGAACTCGCAAATTGAACCGACGCCAAGGCATGGTCGATCTGCCGTAGACACGACTCGGTCAAGCATCGCTTTAATGCCGTCGATGGCGCGGGCGCCGCTTCTGAGCGCGTCAAAATGCTCTGCACATTCTCCCAGCCCGTAACGCCGCACCGCTGAACAATACAGCTGCCACTTGTCGCCGAAGGCGGCATAGAGGCTCTGCCGGCCAATTCCCATCGCGTCGACGAGCATCTGCGCCGAAGCACCTTCGTATCCATGCTCCCGGAAGACGGCGATGGCGCCATCAAGAGCGGCGTCTATGTCAAATTCTCGCGGTCTTGCCATAGCTCATACATAGATGATCAGGAATGATCGTTCAAGAATAATTCTGCGCTTTTGTGCGGCGTGGGATCGCCAGAGATCAAGGCCCAGGCACGCTGATTACTCAGCCGAAGGTGAAGGCGTAGGCTTCGACGCCGGGATCCGAGGAAACGGATCTCGAAATTCCGGGCCTCCACGAAGAGAGGCTATCACCCGCAATTCATTGCGGTCTGACGGAGCGCGCCGTCGCCGGATCAGCTCTCGACCTTGCTGCGCTCGACGCGGACCACGCGGCCGCGGTCGATGGCGAGCGCGAGGCGCCCGTGCTTGAGCGAGAGCGCGGCTTCGCCGAACAGCTCGCGCCGCCAGCCATGCAGCGCGGCGACATCGGCGTCATCGTCGGCCGCGATCTGCTCGAGGTCGTCCACGGTCGCGATCACCTTGCTCGCGACTGCATGGCGCTCCGAGGTCATCCGCAGCAGCACTTTCAGGAGCTCGACGATCGCGGCCCCATTCGAATTGTTGCGCGGCTTTTCGAGCTTCGGCAGCGTCGCCGGATCGCGCGCCAGCCCGCGCTGCACGGCGGCGACAATGTCGCTGCCCCATTTCGAGCGGTCGAAGCCCTTCGGCAGGGAGCGCAGATTGGCGAGCTTCTCCAGCGAGGTCGGCGCATGGGTCGCGATATCGCCGACCGCGTCGTCCTTGAGCACGCGCGAGCGGGGCACGTCGCGGCTTTGCGCTTCCTGCTCGCGCCACGCCGCGACCTCCATCAGCACGGCCAATTCCTTCGGCTTGCGCACCCGCGTCTTCAGTCGCTCCCAGGCGCGCTCAGGGTGGAAGTCGTAGGTCTTGGGCGAGGTCAAAATCTCCATCTCTTCGCTGACCCAGTCGCTGCGGCGGCGCTTCTTGAGGTCGGCGTCGAGAGCGGCGAACACGTCGCGCAGATGGGTGACGTCGGAGACCGCGTAATGCATCTGTTCCTTGGTCAGCGGCCGCCGTGACCAGTCGGTGAAGCGGTGGGTCTTGTCCGGCCGGTGGCCGGTGATGCGCTCGACCAGCTGGTCGTAGGCGATGGAATCGCCATAGCCCAGCACCATGGCGGCCACCTGCGTATCGAAGATCGGGTGCGGAACAATGTTCGCGAGGTGGACGATGATCTCGATGTCCTGGCGGGCGGCGTGGAATACTTTCAACACCTTCTCGTTCGCCATCAGCTCGAAAAACGGCTTGAGATCGATGCCATCGGCCAGCGCGTCGATCACGATGGCCTCTTCCGGGCTCGCCATCTGCACCACGCAGAGCAGGGGATAGTAGGTAGTTTCGCGTAGGAACTCGGTGTCTACGGTAATGACCGGAAATTGGGCGAGGCGTGCACAAGCCTCCGCGAGCTGGGACGTGGTCGAAATCAAATCCATGGCAACAAGGCGTTCTGCCGAAAGCTCTGATATGTCAAGGGTCTTTGAGGCAAATTCGAGTCTTGCATTTTCATCTCGATGCAACCAAGGCACGGCCTTTCCGGCTGCCGACTCGGGCGAGATGAGCTTCGAAATGATAAGCGAAGTCCGCTATATGCTGGAACTTGCGAAGATGCCGGAAGAGCTGTCGGCTCTCGTAAAATACGATCCTAAAGAGGAAACCCGATGAAACTTGCTTCTTTTTCGACGGCCGCGGGCCCGGCCTACGGATGCGTGACGGGCGAGGGCGTTGTCTCGCTCTCCGCCAAATTCGATGGACGCGCGCCGACCCTGCGGGACCTGCTCGCGCAGGGGCTCACGGCGGAGGCCGCCAAGCTCGCGCAATCGTCGAAGCCGGATTTTGCCCTTAGCGCGATCACCTTCGAGCCGGTGATACCCAACCCTGACAAGATCATCTGCGTCGGCCTCAACTATCGCGATCATGTCGCCGAAACCGGCCGCACGGTGACGGAAATGCCGGCGCTGTTTGCGCGCTTTGCCGGCTGCCAGGTCGGGCATCTCGCGCCGATGATCAAGCCGAAAGTGTCGGACCAGTTCGACTACGAAGGCGAGATGGCCGTCATCATCGGCAAGGGCGGCCGCTACATCAGCAAGGCCGACGCGCTCAAGCATGTCGCCGGCTATTCCTGCTACAATGAGGGCAGCGTGCGCGACTGGCAGCGCCACACGAGCCAGTTCCTGGCGGGCAAGACCTTTGCCGGCACCGGCGGCTTCGGGCCCTGGATGGTCACGGCGGACGAAATCCCCGATCCGTCCAAGCTCACGCTGGAAACCCGCCTCAATGGCGAGGTGGTTCAGCACACCACGACCGATCTCCTGATCAATGATGTGCCGGCACTGATCGAATACATCTCGACCATTCTGCCGCTGACCCCGGGCGACGTCATCGTCTCCGGTACATGCGGCGGCGTCGGCTCGCGACGCACTCCGCCGCTGTGGATGAAGGCGGGAGATGTCTGCGAGGTCGAGATTTCCGGCATCGGCATCCTGCGCAACCCGATCGTCGCAGAAGCCGCGTAGTCTAACGGTTGAACTGGAGCGGCATCGGAGGCTCACCTCTCCCCTTGCGGGAGAGGTCGGATCGCATCGAAGATGCGATCCGGGTGAGGGGGCTCTCTCCACAGGCTCCCTGGTGGAGAGAACCCCTCATCCGGCGCTTCGCGCCACCTTCTCCCGCAAGGGGAGAAGGAAGACAGCGCGCGGGGTCGATTCAGCCAAAACCCCGACCTGATCTAGTGGCGCGCGCGTCGCGAATGCGACGGCTGGCGGCAAACCGACGGCACCGCCATCACGACGACGCAGAGCGCGAGCATCATCAGCCCCATGAATTCGAAAACAAGTGCGTCCATGGCGTCTCTCCCGATCGATCGACAGATTGGTCGGGAGCGCATTGACGGCTTGTTAAATCTGATGGTTACCGCGGCGGGGTTGGGCCGATGGTGGAAGGTGAGTTAACGCTCACGTCCCGCAAAATGCTCACGTCCCGCAAAAAGTCTGACACACCCGTTCCTCCGGTTTTGGCGGATTGGCGTAGTCGGCAAATTCCGGCTGGTCTTCAAAGGGTTTTGCCAGGACCTTGATCAATTCCTCGAACGGCGCGTAGTCGTCATTCACTGCGGCGACGATGACAGCTTCGATGCGGTGGTTGCGCGGGATGAACGCGGGATTGATGGCACGCATCGCCGCATGCCGTTCGGCGGCCGATTGCGGTTCCTCGGCGGTCCGCCGGCGCCAGCGCGCGACCCATTCGTCAAAGGCGGCGGGCTCGGCGAAGAGTTCGCGCACTTTGCCATCGTTCGCGGCGTCCAGCGCCGCCTCGCCGAGGCGACGGAAGGTCAGCGTGAAGTCGGCCTTTCCTTGCGCCATCGCGTCGAGCAGGTCCTGCACCAGCGCTTCGTCGGCGTCACGCGTCGTGAACAGGCCGATCTTGGCGCGCAGACCGGCCTGATAGGCCACGCTGAATTTTTCCGGAAACGCGCCCAGGATTTCCTGCGCCTCGGCGATCGCCTTTTCCTGGTCGTCGGAGAACAGCGGCAGCAGGCATTCGGCAAGCCGGGTCAGGTTCCACAGCGCGATCCGCGGCTGGTTGGCATAGGCATAGCGGCCCATCTCGTCGATCGACGAGAACACCTGCGCGGGATCATAGTGATCAAGAAAGGCGCAGGGACCGTAATCGATGGTCTCGCCCGAGATCGAGGTGTTGTCGGTGTTCATCACGCCGTGGATGAAGCCGACATGCAGCCAGCGCGCGACGAGATCGGCCTGGCGCGCGACCACGGCTTCCAGCAGCGCATGATAGCGACGATCGCGGCCGGCGAGGTGAGGGTAGTGGCGTTCGATCACATGATCGGCCAGCCGCCGCACGGCCTCGGTGTCCTGGCGCGCGGCGAAATACTGGAAGGTGCCGACCCGGATGTGGCTGGCGGCTACGCGGGTCAGCACGGCGCCGGGCAGCACGGTCTCGCGCATCACGCTCTCGCCGGTCATGACGGCCGCAAGCGAACGCGTGGTCGGAATACCCAGTGCGAACATCGCTTCGCTCACGATATATTCGCGCAGCACAGGCCCCAGCGCCGCGCGGCCGTCGCCGCGGCGGGAGAACGGGGTCGGGCCGCTTCCCTTGAGCTGGATGTCGCGGCGGACGCCGTCTTTGTCGATGACCTCGCCGAGCAGGATGGCGCGGCCGTCCCCGAGTTGCGGCACAAAATGCCCGAATTGGTGTCCGGCATAGGCCATTGCGATCGGATCGGCGCCCACGGGCACCGTCTTGCCGGCCAGGACCTCTGCGCCTTCTGGGCTGTCCAGCAGGTCGGGATCGAGCCCGAGCTGCAGCGCCAGCGGCCGGTTCAGCTTGATCAGCCGGGGCGAAGCCACCGGCGTTGGGGCCACCCGGGCGAAAAAATTCGCCGGCAGGGCCGCATAGGTGTTCTGGAAGGGGAAATGCACCGTCATGACCCAAAGATAGGCGCGGCGGATGCCTTTTTCGAGCCCAAAAGGGTTCCTCCGTTGGTTGCCGCGCCAGCCTTGCTCGGGTAAACCCTCCCGCGTTTCGGGCCGGCGGTTCGCGCCCCCGATTTGCGATCCTTCCGACATCTGTTTGAGACACCCATGCATCGTTACCGGACCCATACCTGCGGCGCGCTCCGCGAGAGCCATATCGGCGAGACCGTTCGCCTGTCCGGCTGGTGCCATCGCATCCGCGACCATGGCGGCGTGCTGTTCATCGATCTGCGCGACCATTACGGCCTGACCCAATGCGTCGTGGACCCGGATTCGCCGGCATTCTCGCTGGCCGAAAAGCTGCGCTCGGAATGGGTGGTGCGGATGGAGGGCAAGGTGCGCCGCCGCCCCGAAGGCACCGACAATCCGGACCTGCCGACCGGCCTGGTCGAGCTCTATGTCGCCGACATCGAGGTGCTGGGTCCGGCCGCCGAATTGCCGCTGCCGGTGTTCGGCGAGCAGGAATACCCGGAAGATATCCGTCTGAAATTCCGCTTCCTCGATCTGCGCCGCGAGAAGCTGCACCAGAACATCATGACCCGCGGCGCGGTCGTCGATTCCATGCGCAAGCGGATGAAGGAGCAGGGCTTCTTCGAGTTCCAGACGCCGATCCTGACCGCATCCTCGCCGGAGGGCGCGCGTGACTTCCTGGTGCCGTCGCGCATCCATCCCGGAAAATTCTACGCGCTGCCGCAGGCGCCGCAGCAATACAAGCAGCTGCTGATGATGTCGGGCTTCGACCGCTATTTTCAGATCGCGCCGTGCTTCCGCGACGAGGACCCGCGCGCCGACCGCCTGCCCGGCGAGTTCTATCAGCTCGACGTCGAGATGAGCTTCGTCACCCAGGACGACGTGTTCGCGGCGATGGAGCCGGTCATCACGGGCGTGTTCGAGGATTTCGCCAAGGGCAAGCCCGTCACCAAGAACTGGCCGCGGATTCCCTTTGCGGAAGCCGTGCGCAAATATGGCAGCGACAAGCCGGACCTGCGCAATCCGATCGTCATGCAGGAAGTCTCCGAGCATTTCCGCGGCTCCGGCTTCAAGGTGTTCGCGCGGATGCTCGAGGACAAGAAGAACCAGGTCTGGGCGATCCCGGGCAAGGGCGGCGGCTCACGCGCCTTCTGCGACCGCATGAACTCCTGGGCGCAAGGTGAGGGCCTGCCGGGCCTCGGCTACATCATGTGGCGCGAAGGCGGCGAGGGCGCGGGCCCGCTTGCCAACAACATCGGCGCCGAACGCACGGCCGCGATCCGCGAGCAGCTCGGCATGAAGGAGGGCGATGCCGCCTTCTTCGTCGCCGGCGATCCCGAAAAATTCTGGAAGTTCGCAGGGCTTGCTCGCATGAAGGTGGGCGAGGAACTGAACCTGATCGACAAGGACCGGTTCGAGCTCGCCTGGATCGTCGACTTCCCGATGTACGAGTACAACGAGGACGACAAGAAGGTCGACTTCTCGCACAACCCGTTCTCGATGCCGCAGGGCGGGCTCGAGGCGCTGCAGACTCAGGATCCGCTGACCATCAAGGCGTTCCAGTACGACATCGCCTGCAACGGCTACGAGATCGCCTCCGGCGGCATCCGCAACCATCGTCCCGAGGCGATGGTGAAGGCGTTTGAGATCGCGGGCTATGGCGAGAAGGACGTGGTCGAGCGCTTCGGCGGCATGTACCGCGCCTTCCAGTACGGCGCCCCGCCGCATGGCGGCATGGCGGCTGGGCTGGACCGTATCGTCATGCTTCTCTGCGGCACCACGAATCTACGCGAAATCTCGCTGTTCCCGATGAACCAGCAAGCCGTGGACCTCTTGATGGGAGCGCCGAGCGAGGTTGCGCCGAAGCAGCTGCGCGAGCTGCACATCCGGCTCAACCTGCCGGACAAGGGGTAGGGGTTGCGGTGACGATGAACTCTCCGACGGACTTGACGCCAGTCCGATCAGGGCTGCGAGGGCACCGACTTTCGTAGTATGAAGCGGACGCGCCAGGAGATCAGCGTGATCAGGGCGACGGCAAGCACAATTGAGACCAGGGACGACAACGCCCTGGAGCCATCGAGTAACGTCGCGCGGCCCGCAGAGCCGACGAAGCAGAACAGCGCGGTCTGCGGGATGCTGAAGATCATGGTTGCGACGACATAGCTCGAAAAACCGATCCGGGTCAGTCCCAGCATGTAGTTCGTCGCGGCGTTCGGAATGGGAACGCCGAGCCGCAGCAGCGCGACGATCTTCCAGCCCTCCAGATCGACCGCTTGCGCGACCGCCTGCAATGATGGATGCCGCTGAAGCCATCGCTGGAAGCGGCTCGAAGCGATGCTGCGCGATAGCAGGAAAGCGACGATGCTGCCGAGCGTGCCCCCGACCAGGATGATCGGCGCTGCCGCAAGCCCGAAGGTGGCGCCGGCCGCCACGATCAAGGGAGTGCGCGGCAGCACGACGAGGCCAACAGCCGCAAAGAAAAGGCCGAGCACCAGAGCGGACCAGATGCCGAGCTCGCCCAGCCGCTGAAGCCATTCGACGACATCGTGTGTCACGTGCATTCAGAGGCCAACCAGCTTTCGGCAGCGTGCGGAGCAAGGATTGCCGTCGTTGTCATTGCTACGAAGCTGTAGCACCCCAGGTAGGCCGCCAACAATCCGTGAAACGTGGGATTTGCGGCCGCGGAAGCCGTTTTCGGGCATAGGCGGAGTCTGGAGCGGAACTCGCCTCAAATTTTGCAGTGACGCACAATTGACTGGCGCTCGGGGGCTTCAATCCTTCCTCCCGTCGGGAGAGGCGATACCATGGTGGTCGCGTCCGCGAGATAAGCGGCTAAGCCACGCGATGGGAGGAAGCCATGACCATCGAAAGCATTCTGAGGCGGAAGGGCACCGACGTCACAACAATAGCTCCGGACGTCAGCATCAAGAGGGCGGCAGACTGGCTCCGCGCAAAGAATATTGGTGCCCTTGTCGTGACGCGCGAGGACGCAATTCTCGGTCTCATTTCCGAACGCGAAATCGTTCATGCATTTTCTCGCTATGGCGAGACAGCCGGCTCGATGCTTGTGAGGGAAATCATGCAATACGGCGTGACCGCCGTGTCCCCGGACGAGAGTGTCAATCGCGTGATGAACCTGATGACGCACCATCGCGTGCGCCACATGCCGGTGCTGCGCGGCGGCAAGCTGGTCGGCATCATCAGCATCGGTGACGTCGTCAAGTATCGACTGCAGGATCTGGAGCTTGAAACGAACGTCCTGCGCGATGTCTACAATGCCGCGCGTTGACGGCTCGGGCGGGAAGGTCGCTGGGTGGTAACCAATTATTAACCAAGTTGGGTTACCTGAAAGTCGGGCATTCGGGGCGCGTGTGCCGGCTTGCGGGCCGGCCGGTAGTGTAGGCGTGGACCCATGGCCCTTGACCCCGAAGAGTTCGTCACCCTGACAGATCATGGCTCGATGAAACTGCGTGCGGCCGTATTGCGCGCGATGACGTTGCTGCCCAGGGAACGTAAGCGGATAACAATCGTCCGCGAGGGTGAGCCCGCGATCCTGAATTTCGAGCAGATCAAGAACCTCGCGGCAGAGTGGGACGAACAGCTCGTGCCGATCAACTAGAGCGATAGGCCTAGTTTGAATCGATTGGGGATTCCCAAATCGATTTCGTTACGGTCACAGTGCACTCAATCGGTTTGTCGTGCCCGGAGGGCGCCGTGCAGCAGGCCGCCTCATCAGCAGAGGCGGTCTTGCGGCTGTGGCGCAGCATTGAGCACAAAAACTCATCATGCTAGCTCTCACTGTCTTTCAGTCAGGTGGCTTGCGCTTGCGGGCAGGGTGGAGCGCTGCCGCGCTATTTGACGCTACCGGCTTTCTGCAACTGGAGCAGCGGACATGCATGCTAGCCGAATTTCAGCGGACATTCTTGAGGCCAGTCGCCGTCGACGCAGAGCTGAACATATTTTTCTCGATCTTGACCCGCGCCGCACGGCCCATCTCGTCGTCGATCTCCAGAATGGGTTCATGCGGGAGGAGGCGCCCGCCCTGGTGCCAAATGCCGCGCGGATCGTTCCCAACGTCAATCGCATCAGCAAGGCGATCCGTGACGCGGGAGGACATAACGTCTTTTTGCGGTTTACCTGCGACGAGACGGAAATCCGAAACTGGTCGGTGGTGGATGCCTACCTGACGAAAGAACGCCGGGATGTCTTCCGGCAAGCATTCGCTCGGGAGAGCCACGACTGGCAGCTCAGCGATGCGCTCGACCGCACCGACGACGACCTTGTGCTGGACAAGACGCGCTACAGCGCCTTTATTCAAGGCACATGTTCTCTTCACGACGTGCTGACAGCGCGTGGCGTCGATACCATCATTATCACGGGCACGATGAGCAATTGCTGCTGTGAATCGACCGCGCGCGATGGAATGCAGATGAACTATCGCGTGATCTTCGTGGAGGACGCCAACGCCGCGCTGACCGACGAACTTCACAACGCGACGCTGAACAACATGGCGGCGTTGTTCGCCGACGTCATGCCTGCCGAATTGGTTGTCAGACAGCTCGCCGCATGCGCAGCAAGGCCGTGACGCATGATCGGGAACCGAAGGGCCGCGTTGGCGCCAAGTGTCGAGCGGTTTTCCCCCGCGGCAAACGCGGAATGCGTTTGCCGCGGAGATCATACGCAAACAAGGCGCTAAAGCGCGACCCGGCTATTCGTACTTGCCGATCTTCTTCAGGGCCGCGTCCACATATGTCGTGTTGACGACCTTGCTGAGATCGACGGGTTCCTTCATCCGTTTGGCATCAACGAACCAATGCATGTCCTCGGCCATGCCGGCGACGTTCAGCGTGCCATTGGGATTCAATCCGGGATAAACCATTTTGTCATACAGCGCGGCATTCGTAGCGCCGGTATTTTTCGTCAGGATCGCGACGAGTTCGGCTTTTGGTGCCTTGCCCTTCAGCACGTCATTGTAGAAGCGGACGCCTTTCAGGTAGGCCACCATGAAGCGCTCGGCGACTTGCGGGCGTTTGGTCAGGCTCGGACCATACATAAGGCAGGCATATTGCTGCGATGGATAGACGGCGTCTCCGCGCTTCCAGACCACGGCAACGCCTTGCTCAACGGCCACCGTCACAAGCGGCTCGATCAGGATTCCAACATCGATGGCGCTGCTGCCGAGGCTCGTAAGGACGTCTGGAAAGGAAAGTGAGACGATCTTGAGTTCGCTCTCCTTGACGCCCCCGGACGACAGCAGATGGTTCACGGTCACTTCGTTACTGGCGCCCGCATTATAGCCGGTAGCGGCAAGCGTATGCCCGCGCAGGTCCGTGGGCTCCTTGATCTTGTCCGCCAATGCCTTGCGCACCATGAACGCCGAATAACCGAAGCCCGGACTGGTATTGCCGGAATCGGCAACGATTTCGATCGGCAGGCCCTGCTTGATGGCGTTGTAGATGCCGGCGGAAGGCGACCCTCCCGCAACATCGAGCTGACCGCTTGCAAATGCCGTGGTCACGTCGGATGCAGAGCCGACGACCTGAATATCGATGTCGATTCCCTGCTCGGCAAAGAATCCCTTTTCCTTGGCGACAAAGATCCCGGCGTCCGAGATGCCCTTGAAAGAACCGATACGGACAAGATCGTTCGCATCGGCGGTGCGCGGTAGCGTTGAAAAGATAGCCAGCAACAAGGCGCCAAGCGCGCCGCACTTGCCCAAATTCATGATTTCTCCCCCCGGGAAATTATGTGTTCGCGTCTATAGCTGCGAGCGTATGGACGCTGTGTTGACATGTCAACAATCTCGGCGCGGTCGCGCGCTGCGATGATTTGGCCCGGCCGTGCCTGCAACGGCGCGCTGCTCCTATCCCGCCGAACCCGTTTGCGCCCCATGCCCAATCTGCCCGCCATGCCAATCTGCCGCACATGTCCACGCTTGCGGCGTCGGGCGAATCACAACGATCGTCCTGCGCATCCCGCCGCGATGAAGAGGGACGTATCGGCCGATCGTCATGACACGTGAGACGAACGTGGCGGACGCGGACGGCGAAGTCGCGTGGTTCTGATTCAACATCGGCGCCGCCGATGGTTGAACGTTGCCGGATGGCAACACCTGTTTGGTATCAGCGCAAAAGCGGATGTTTCAGTCACGGAATGAATAGTGGTCAAGCGTCGCGCGCGATAGGGTCGTCGCAATCTTCTATTGGCGGTTTTCGCGTTACTTTAATTCATGGTTTGGAATGAATCGCATTGAAAGTCGGTATCGGTTCGTGGGCGAGCGCCTGACCGAACAAGGCCATATCCGCAAATCGCGAATGGGTGGGCTCGCCGGCGCGTCTGCGCTGGCCATCCTTGTCGGGATGGCGACATCCGCCCACGCGACGAATTTCACCTGGTTTGGCGGCACGGCAACCTGGGAAACCGCTGCGAACTGGGGAGGCTCGGGCTTCCCGCAAACCGCCGGCGATGGCGCGGTTTTCGGTGCAACAGGAAACACGACGCCCATCATTTCTACGATGATTACACTGAATTCATTGACGTTCAGCGCGGGCGCGCAAAGTTACACGGTCAATATCGCTGCGGGAGGATTGACTTTCAGCGGCGCGGGTTCTGGTATTGTCAACAATGCCAGTGTCGACGAAGCGATCAACGTCATCACCTCCCTGACGGGAACAAGCATTACACAGGCGGGAAGCGGCACGCTCACGCTTTCCGGCGCCAATTCATTCACAAGCGCGACGATTTCCAACGGAACACTCAGGGCCGGCAGCTCGGGCGCGTTTGGAACGGCCATGGCAGTCACAGCTGGAACGACTGTCGGCACGAATGCCACGTTCGATGTCCACGGCATCGACACCACGATCGCATCGCTGGCGGGCAATCAAAACGGCATCGTCACCAATTCCAGCAATACCGCCGCCACGTTGACCGTTGGTGACAGCACATCGACGACGTTTGCAGGTGTGATCGAGGACGGCAACGGGGTTTTGGCATTGACTAAAACGGGCAGTGGCACCCTGACCTTGTCGGGAGCCAACACCTTTACCGGCCCGGCCATCGTCAACGGCGGCACGCTGGTGGTCAACGGGTCCATCAGCGATCCTACGGTGAATGCCGGGGCCACCTTGACGGGCACGGGCGCGGTCGGCGCCACCACCGTCAATGCCGGCGGCACGTTCGCGCCGGGTAACGGCGCACCGGGCACCTCGATGACCGTGAACGGCAATCTCGCCCTCCAGTCGGGCGCGCGCTATGTGATCGCGCTCAATCCCACGACCGCCTCCGTCGCCAATGTCGCGGGATCGGCAACACTCGGCGGCGCGACGGTGAACGCAGTGTTCGCCAATGGCAGCTATATCTCGAAGCAGTACACCATCCTCACCGCCGGCAACGTCAGCGGCACCTTCAACTCGATCAGCAATACCAACCTGCCGTCGAACTTTTCCGACTCGCTGAGCTATGACGCAACCCACGCCTATCTGAACTTGAATCTCAATTTTGGCATCCCGAGCAATCTGAGCGGTAATCAGCAGGCCGTCGGCAACGCGATCACCAATTTCTTCAACACCAATGGCGGCATCCCGATGGTGTTCGGTGCGTTGACGCCGACAGGATTGTCGCAGCTCTCCGGCGAGAGCGCGACCGGATCGCAGCAGACCACCTTCGATGCGATGAACCAGTTCATGGGCCTGATGACCGATCCGTTCATGGGACGCGGCAGCGGCATCAATGGGGTGGCCTCGCCGACCGGCTACGCAGAAGACGGTCAGGCGAACGCGTATGCCGCGCGCAAGAAGACCGACGCGTTCGCGATGTTCACCAAGGCGCCGGCGCCGACGTTCGTTCAGCGCTGGAGCGTGTGGGCCGCAGGTTATGGCGGTTCGCAATCGACGAACGGCAACGCCGCGCTGGGATCGAACGACGCCACGAGCCGCATCGCGGGCACGGCGGTCGGGGCGGACTACCTGTTCTCGCCGGATACGCTGGCCGGCTTTGCGCTCGCGGGCGGCGGCACGAATTTCAGCGTGAACAATCTCGGCAGCGGCCGGTCCGACCTGTTCCAGGCCGGCGCTTATGTCAGGCACACCGAAGGCAATGCCTACATCACCGCCGCGCTGGCCTATGGCTGGCAGGACATCACCACCGATCGCAGCGTGACTGCGGCGGGATTCGATCGTCTCCGTGCCGAGTTCAACGCGAATGCATATTCCGCGCGCGCGGAGGGCGGCTATCGCTTTGTCGCGCGCTCGCTCGGCGGCCTCGGCATCACGCCTTACGCGGCCGCGCAGTTCACCACGTTCGACTTGCCGGCCTATGCCGAGGGCGTCATCTCGGGCACCCCGGCCTTCGCGCTGAACTATGCCGCGAAGAGCGTGACCGACAGCCGCAGCGAGCTTGGTATCCGCGCCGACAAGTCGCTCGCCATGCAGAACGGCATTCTCACGCTGCGCGGTCGCCTTGCATGGGCGCACGATTTCGATCCGGATCGCAGCATCGCGGCGACGTTCCAGTCCCTGCCGGGCGCAAGCTTTGTGGTGAACGGTGCGGCGCTGGCTTCCGACTCGGCGCTGACGACGGCGACCGCCGAGTGGAAATGGATCAACGGCTGGTCCGCGGCCGCGACCTTCGAGGGTGAATTCTCCAATGTGACGCAGAGCTACGCCGGCAAGGGCGTCGTGCGGTACGCCTGGTGATCCTTCCGCTCTTGGGCCTTTCGCTCTTGGCCCACCAGCGAAGTGCGACTTTCGGTGAAAACGGGAATGGCGCGTAGGGCGGATTGGAGCCGAAGGCGTAATCCGCCATGTTGGCGGCTAAGGCGGCGGATCACGATCCTCCTACGGATCTGACGACTGGCCTTTGTGGTCGCGGTCCTAAGTTGCGCAATTGCCACACCGGGCACCCAAAATTCAAAATCGCCTTGGCGCCGAGCGACTGTCATTTGCAATCGTGAAACTGTCGGTCAAATTGCAGAAGCAAGGCTTTGCAATTGATGCGGCGCAAAGACCGCGTCGTCATTTTTTAGAAATAACTTATGACTTTCGGTGAAGCTCCTCTGATTCCCTTCCGCTCGCGCGGCTGCCGAGCACTGTTGCCAATGCGAGCACTGTTGCCAATGATTGTGTTGGCCGGGACAGCGATGATCCCATCGGCTGCACTGGCGCAGCAAAGCGTATGGGGCGGGACGGGGAGCACAACGAGCGGCGCCGCCTACAAAACCGGTACGAATTGGGGCCCCATCGGCACCGCTCCGATCGCCAGCGGCCAATCGGCGCGCTTCGGGGGATCCGGCAACACGACCATCAACGTGAACGGCGCTGCCATTTCTCCGGACTCCTGGACGTTTGCCGCAAATTCAAAATCGTATGTCGTATCGGGAAGCGCAGCAGTTCATTTCAGCAATGCCGCTCAGCTGATCAACAACGCCAACGCTGGCCAGGCGATCTCGATCAGCAATGACATGACCGGCTCGACCCTGACTCAGTCCGGCACAAGCACGCTCACTCTGTCGGGCACCAATTCGTTTACGACCACGAGCGTTACGGCCGGCGCGCTCGTCAACGCCGGTTCGCTCACATCGACTGTTACCGTTGGCAGCGGCGGGACGCTGACAACAACCGGCACCCTCGACGGCAGCCTGACCAACCGCGGGACCACCAACGCTTCCGGCACGGCGGATGGCTCAATCCTCAATCAGGTCGCAGGCATTTTCAACGTCACGGGCGCCCTGACCGGTAACGACACCTTCACCAATGCCGGCACCGCTCAACTCGTCGTTTCCGGCGGTAATTTTGCCGGCGTCACCACGCTGACCAACAATTCGACGGCGGCAACGGGTGTGATCGTCGATGCCGGGCGAACGTTGAGCGTGACGAGCATCGTCAACAACGCAAAAGCCACGATTTTCAACGCGGGAACGCTGACAGCGACATCCGGCGTCACCAACCGGGGCACCCTGACAACGACGGGTACCATCAACGGTGATTACACGAGCCGTGGCACCACGAATGCGCGGGGGGCGGTGAATGGCTCAATCGTCAATCAGGGCGCCGGCATTTTCAACGTCACGGGCGCTCTGACCGGCAACGGTTTCCTGAACAACAACAACACCGCCCAGTTGGCGGTCTCCGGTGGTGATCTGACCGGCATCACCTCGCTGAGGAACAATTCGACTGCGGCTGTCGGCATCAACATCGCGGCGACGCGGACCCTGAGCGCGAATACCATCGACAATGCGAGTGGTGCGACCATCAACGATAACGGCACCCTGGCTGCACTGACGAGCTTCAGCAGCGCCGGCACCGTGACCGGCACCGGATCGATCGTCGGCGCAACCACGTTCACAAGTGGCGGTACGTTTGCGCCAGGCAATGGCACGGCCGGCTCATCGATGACAGTGGCAGGCAGTCTCGCATTTCAGTCGGGTGCGATCTATCTGGTCAATGTCAATGCAGCGACGGCCTCTCACGCGAATGTCACGGGCACGGCGTCGCTTGCCGGCACCGTGACCGTCGCCATGACGGGCGGCTTGAGCAGCCAGACGTATGATATTCTCCACGCCGGCAGCATCAGTGGCACGTTCGATGGTTTCACCGCCGGCAACATCAGCGGCACCCTGACCTACACGCCGACGGACGTGTTCTTGAAACTTGCCGCGAATCTCGGCGCCGGCGTCGCGCTGAATGCCAATCAGCGCAATGTGGCTGCCAGCATCAGCAATTTCTTCAACGCGGGCGGCTCGCTGCCGCCGGCATTCCAGACCTTGTTCGGTCTGTCCGACGCCAATCTGTCCAGCGCTTTGGTCCAGGCCTTCGGTGAACTCGGCACCGGCTCCCAACAGACCACCTTCGACGCGATGGGGCAGTTCATGGGCCTGCTCACCGATCCCTTCATGAACCGCATTGGCGGCGCCACTCCCACGTCCGGCGCGACCGGATACGCCGACGAAGCGCTGAGCTACGCCGGCGGCAAGCGCGATGCGTATGCGATGTTCACCAAGGCCCCGCCGGTCCCCTTCGTGCAGCGCTGGAGCGTGTGGGCGGCGGGATATGGCGGTTCGCAATCGACCAGCGGCAATGCGATCGTCGGCTCGAACGACACCACCAGCAGCATCTACGGCACGGCGGTCGGTGCCGACTATCTGTTCTCGCCGAACACGATTGCAGGCTTTGCGCTCGCCGGAGGCGGCACGAATTTCTCCGTGGCCAATAGCGGCAGCGGGCGGTCCGACCTGTTCCAGGCCGGCGCTTACGTTCGCCATACCGAGGGAGCCGCCTACATCTCTGCCACGCTCGCCTATGGCTGGCAGGACATCACGACGAACCGCACCGTCACGGCCGCCGGCATCGACCAGCTCCGTGCCGAGTTCAATGCCAACGCTTATTCGGGACGAGTTGAGGGCGGCTATCGCTTCGTCGCCCCGACGTTCGACGGCATCGGCATCACGCCCTATGCGGCGGGCCAGTTCACGACCTTCGATCTGCCGGCCTATGCCGAGAGCGTCATCTCGGGATCGCCAGATTTTGCGCTCGCTTATGGTGCCAAGGACGTTACCGATGTGCGCAGCGAGCTCGGCTTCCGAACCGACAAATCCTTTGCCGTGACGAACGGCATCCTGACGCTGCGAAGCCGCTTCGCCTGGGCGCATGATTTCGATCCGGACCGCTCGATCGCCGCGACCTTCCAGGCGCTGCCGGGCGCAGGCTTCGTCGTCAACGGCGCGGCGCAGGCGAGCGACTCGGCGTTGACGACTGCATCGATCGAGATGAAATGGATGAACGGCTGGTCGGCGGCCGCGACTTTCGAAGGCGAATTCTCCAATGTGACGCAGAGCTACGCCGGCAAGGGCGTGGTGCGGTACGCGTGGTGACCCTTCCGCTCTGGCCCACCAGCGAAGTGGCGATTGAATCTCCTCCGAATGAGTGGGGAGGTATGGTGACAGCCTAGCTTGTTAAATCCCTCCAGCGGGTCGATGCGAATTGAGCCTGCCGCAGCAACTCGCTTGTCGGAGAATAGGAGTTGCGGTGAATTTGCTCATGAGGACTGCTCGACGGGCAATTTCTGCACACGCCCCATGCACCAACTGCCCGTCGTGCCAATCCGCCGCACGTCTCCGCGCTTGCCTCGTCGGGCAAATCACAACCATCGTCTTGCGCATCCCGCCTCGATGAAGAGGGACGTTTCGGCCGATCGTCACGACACGTGGGGCGGGGATGCGATGGACGCTTTTGTCACGTGAGACGAACGTGACGGACGCGGACGGCGAAGTCGCGTGGTCCTGATCTCCCGACGCTGGGATCAAGCTCGCAAATGATGATTTGCGGGCGACGGTGGCTATCAAGCCCGGACACCGGGGAGGGCGCGTATAAGCCGTAAAACCATCGCGCAGGGAATGCCGGTTGATCCGGCTGAACCTGTGGTGACTGCCGCCTGCTTTTTTGTTTGCAGGCGGGCCATGGGTGAGGCCATCACCCGGCATTCCCTGCGCCCTCTTCATTCCCGAGGGCCAAGTTGTTGGCATCACTCGGGCGCAAATGCGTCGCGGGATCGCGTCGTTGTGTTCATCCAAGAGCGCACGTGGCGCATGATTTGAGGTTCTCGAATTTTTTGGGGCGCGATCGAACTTGAGATGGCGCGGATTGCTCCGAAGCCCCTTGACTGACGCATAACTCAGTGGTTATGAATAACCAATAACCAGGGAGTTATTGATCTCGGATGCCGAACACCCAGGCTCATGATGTGCTGTTCAGAACGCTCGCCGATCCAACCCGGCGAGCCATCTTCGAGCGGCTGTGCCGCGAAGGGGAGCAGACGGTCGGGGCGCTCACGGCTCAGGCGGGCATCTCGCAGCCGGCTGTCTCAAAACATCTCGGGATTCTGAAGCTGGCCGGCCTTGTGCGCGATCGCCACGAAGGCCGGCTGACCCACTATAGCGCCGAACTCGGCGCGCTCGCGCCGCTGATCGACTGGACCAGCCGGATGACCGGCTTCTGGGAGAAGCGGTTCGATCACCTCGATGATCTCCTGAAGAGGATGGACCAATGAACAACACCGCGACCGAACTTCGCTCCGCCATTGTCGAACGGGAGTTTCCTTATCCGCCGGAAAAGCTCTGGCGCGCGCTCACGCAACCGCATCTGATCGAGGAGTGGCTGATGAAGAACGACTTCAAGCCGGCCATAGGTCATCGCTTCAACCTTCGCGGAGAATGGGGTGGCGTGCTGGATTGCGAGGTGCTCGCCATCGAGCCGAACAAGACGCTGTCCTACAGCTGGGATTTTGCGCATGAGGATGCCGCCTTCGATCTGAGGAGCGTCGTGACCTTCACGCTCACGCCAACGTCGACGGGCACCCACCTGCGCATGGAGCAGTCAGGCTTCCGGCCGGATCAGAAGCAGGCCTATGGCGGCGCCCATGCCGGGTGGAAGCAGTTCTTTGCCAAGCTTGAGCAGGTCCTGGCGCGGCCGGACTGAAATCCGCCACGCTGCGCTTCGGTTCGTTCTTCAGAGGAGGTCCCATTGAACAGGAATAACTGGATTCGGCAGATCCATCGCTGGCTGTCGATAGCCTTTACCGCGGCCGTCATCGTCAATCTTGTCGCCATGATGCAACAGCAACAGATTCTCTGGGTGGGCCTGCTGGCGCTGTTCCCGCTTGTCCTGCTGCTGCTCACCGGGCTGTACTTGTTCGTGCTGCCCTATGCCGCCAACTGGCCCGGCGGGCGACGCAGCGAGGAGCGAACATGATGGACCGAACATGACGGCCGGCAAGAAGAGCGGTTCAATGGAGGGAAAAGAAGGCTCTCCCTCTCGGCTGATCGATGCGAGGATCAGGGAGCTGAATGATTGGCGCGGCGAGGCGCTCGCACGCGTCCGGAGCGTCATCAAGCAGGCCGACCCCGATGTGGTCGAGGCGTGGAAGTGGCGAGGGGTTCCGGTGTGGGAGCACGACGGAATCATCTGCACCGGCGAGACGTACAAGGCGGCCGTGAAGCTGACCTTCGCCAGGGGCGCCTCGCTGGACGACCCCGCGGGCCTCTTCAACTCCAGCCTCGAAGGCAACACCAGGCGTGCCATCGATTTTCACGAAGGCGACAAGATTGATGAAAAGGCGTTGAAGGCGCTCATTCGCGCCGCCGTGGCGCTGAATACGACGGCGCGCGCCAAGAAGAAATCAAGGAATTCCTGACGGACGGGATGTCTCGCAAAGCCTCATCCGGGCTGAGGGAGGATTTTTGCCGTTCACAATGCGCGGCGCAGCTGCCGAAAAAATTGCCAGGGTTTGGTCGAATCGACCAGGAAAGGTTGGTCAGGCGCGATGCAGGCGAAGCGTCTGTTGACGGGGTTGCGATCCGGTGTTGCATCGAAGGTGTTGCGCGTGCTTCACATCCGGCTCAATTTGCAAGAACACTGACCTCCGGGTGTGACAAAGACACGAAGGTCCGGGACCGGAAACGCTGGGAGCATGCATGTCCTATTCCGAAGATCTTCACAACGCGGCATTGGCCTACCACCGGTTGCCGCGTCCCGGTAAACTGGAAATCCAGGCGATCAAGCCGCTCGCCAACCAGCGCGACCTGGCGCTGGCTTATTCTCCCGGCGTGGCCGCGGCCTGCACCGAGATCGCCGGCAATCCCGCCGAGGCCGCCGCACTGACGGCGCGCGCCAATCTGGTCGCCGTGGTCTCCAACGGGACAGCCGTGCTGGGCTTGGGCAATATCGGGCCTCTCGCCTCCAAGCCCGTCATGGAGGGCAAGGCGGTGCTGTTCAAGAAGTTCGCCGGCATCGATGTCTTCGACATCGAAATCGCCGCCGAGACCATCGATCGCGTGGTGGAGACGGTGGCGGCGCTGGAGCCGACCTTCGGCGGCATCAATCTCGAGGACATCAAGGGTCCGGAATGTTTCGAGATCGAAGGGCGGCTGAAAGAGCGGATGAAGATCCCGGTCTTTCATGACGACCAGCATGGCACAGCCATCATCGTCGGCGCGGCCATCACCAATGCGCTGCTCTTGAACGGCAAGAAGCTGTCCGACGTCAAGATCGTCTGCTCCGGCGCCGGCGCCGCGGCGATCGCCTGCCTCAATCTCCTGGTGTCATTGGGCGCCAAGCGCGAAAATATCTGGGTCTGCGATATCGAAGGCGTGGTCTATGAGGGCCGTCAGACCCTGATGGACCGCTGGAAGGGCGTCTATGCGCAAAAGACCGACAAGCGGAAGCTGGCCGAGGTCATCGGCGGCGCCGATGTCTTCTTGGGCGTTTCAGCGCCGCGCGTGCTGACCCAGGACATGGTCAAGCAGATGGCGGACAAGCCGCTCGTGATGGCGCTGGCCAATCCGGACCCTGAAATCATGCCGGATGAGGCGCGCGCCGCGCGGCCCGACGCCATGATCTGCACCGGCCGCTCGGATTTCCCGAATCAGGTCAACAACGTCCTGTGCTTCCCTTTCATCTTCCGCGGCGCGCTCGATGTCGGCGCGACCGCCATCAACGAGGAAATGAAACACGCCGCCGTCGACGCCATCGCGCAATTGGCGCGCGATCCGCCGTCGGATGTGGTGGCGCGCGGCTTCGACGGCGTTGAGACGCAGGGCTTTGGGCCGGGTTCGCTGATCCCCAGTCCGTTCGATCCCCGCCTGATCCAGCGCATTGCGCCGGCGGTCGCCAGGGCGGCGATGAAATCCGGCGTGGCCACGCGGCCGATCAAGAATTTTGACGAATACACCGCGCTGCTCGAGCGCTTTGCGTTCCGTTCCGGCCTCGTCATGAAGCCCGTGTTCGCGAAGGCAAAGACCCAGCCGGTGCGCGTGATCTACGCCGAAGGCGAGGACGAGCGCGTGCTGCGCGCGACCCAGCAGGTGCTGGAGGAGCGGCTGGCGAAGCCGATCCTGGTCGGACGCCCGTCCGTGGTCGAGGCACGGATCAAGCGGTTCGGCCTCGCCATCAAGGCGGGGCGCGACTTCGACCTCGTCAATCCCGAGGACGATCCGCGCTACCGCTCCTACGTGCAATCCTACATCGAGGTTGCCGGTCGCCGCGGCGTCACCCCGGATGCCGCGCGAACCGTGGTGCGCACCAACAACACGGTGATCGCCGCGCTCGCCGTGACGCGCGGGGAGGCGGATGCCATGATCTGCGGTGTCGAAGGCCGCTATATGAGCCATCTGCGCCATGTTCGCGACATCATCGGATATTTGCCGGGAGTCAGCGATTTTGCGGCATTGGCGCTTCTGATCACGCGCAAGGGCGCCTATTTCATCGCCGATACCGAGGTGCGGTCGAACCCGAGCGCCGAGGAGATCGCGGAGGTCGCGGCGCTGGCCGCGCGGCATGTGCAGCGCTTCAACCTGAAGCCGAAGATCGCCTTCCTGTCGCATTCCGACTTCGGCAGCTTCGACACCGACTCCTCGCGCAAGATGCGGCATGCCACCGCGCTCCTCAAGGACCATCATCCGGAGCTGGAGGCTGACGGCGAAATGCAGGGAGACACCGCGCTCTCCGAGGCGACGCGAAAACTGGTCCTGCCGAACTCGGATCTTGCGGGCGAGGCGAACATCCTGCTGATGCCGAACCTCGATGCCGCCAATGTCGCGTATCAGATGGTCAAGGTGTTGGCGGATGCCGTGCCGGTCGGGCCGATCCTGATCGGTCCGGCACGCCCTGCGCATATCCTGACGCCCTCGGTGACCGCGCGCGGCGTGTTGAACATGACCGCGATCGCCGCCGTCGAAGCCCAGGAGCGCGCGACCCGCCAGCAGCCGAGCCTCTTTACCTAGGCGGGTGGTTCCCGGTTTGAAGGGCGGGTGTTGCAATTTGATCGTTTGAAAAGCGCAGGCGGAACCTCCATAATCCGCCCGCAACTCCGCCCCAAGCCTTGGTGAGGCCGACGATGCCAGCATTCATTATTTTCGGGCGAGTTCTGTTCGCCGTGCTCTTTATCTATTCGGGCGCGACGAAATTGTTCGACATCCAGGCGACCGCCGATGCCATCGCCGCCAAGGTCATGATTCCCGCGGTGATTGCACCCTACACGGCGCAGCTCGAGAGCCTGGCGGGAATGCCGTTCCCGCAGATATTGGCGGTCGCGGCCGGCGCTTTCGAGATCATCGCCGGGCTGATGATCGCGCTCAATTTCGGAGTGCGGTTTTTCGCGATCCTGATGGTCATCTATCTCTGCCTCGCGACATTCTATTTCCATGATTTCTGGAATCAGACGCCACCCGACAACGGCAGGACGCTGGTGGATGCGCTGAAGAACCTGTCGCTGATCGGCGCGCTGTTCATCCTGGCGGGCTACGGCCGGGGACCGCGGCTCGCCGAGCCCGCCTATGGGGACGTATAGAGGCCGTGGTCCAAGGCCAACCGTGTCCAAGGAGGGGCGGGCCTTACGCCGCGCGCCGGTAAGGCGTGACGCTCACGTCGCCTGCGGGGTCGAGCAGCTGGGGCTTGCCCGGTTTGAGGCCGTGCGCGGCGAGGACCTGCTGCGGCGTACGCTCGGGGACGCCGGGGAAACAGCCTTCACCGCCAGGAAGGCGTACCCGTGGTGCGAACGACAGCCAGAAGGTGTCGTAGCGGTCCATGAATATGCCGAACACGTCCGGGCCGCCGATGATGGCAATGGTGCCGGCGCTCACGCCGGCAAGCTCGGCGGCCTGCTCGAAGGACGCGCCGGACGGATTCCACAGGGTCGCCTTCGGATTGGCGGGATCGGGGGCGAGTGCGCCCACGCGTCGGGTTACGATCACGCGCTTGCGCTTCGGCGAGTTTTCCTGGCCTTCGCCTGAATAGCGGCCGTGCACAATAAGGTCGGCGCGGTCGAGGGCGGCGGTGAAGAATTGCTTGTCGCCCTCGAACTTCAGCTCGTCCGGCATGACGTGATCGGCATCGGCCAGCATCCCGTCGGCCGAGACGATGACATAGCCTTCAAAGCGGTATGCCGGCACGGTCTGTATCAGGCCGAGCGCAGCGCTACTGCGTCACGTCGGTGACAACACTCGACACCGGGCGCTGGCTTACGGTCTGAAGCTTGTCCTCCTTGAGGATGGCCTCGTCATATTGCGGCAGCGACTGCACCGGCGCCTTGGCGCGCATCGCCACGACCTTGTAGCCCTCGGCCTTCAGGCGATGCAGGATCTCCGGCAGCGCTTCCGCGGTGTGCTTGTGGAAATCATGCATCAGGATGATGCCCTTGCCCTGCTTGGCAAGCTTCTTGAAGATCACGTCCTCGACCTGTTTGGCATTGCGCGCCTTGAAGTCGAAGGAATCGAGGTCGCAGGAGAAGATCGCGATGTTGCGGGTGCCGAGATAGGTGACCATCTCCGGCGGATGTTGCAGCGCCGGGAAGCGGAAGAAAGGCGCCGGCGAGATGCCGCCCAGCGCCCACTTCACGGCGCTAATGCCCTTTTCAATCTCTTCCTTGCGCTGGTCGTCGTTGAGCTTCTTGTTGGTGAGGGTGGCATGTGACCAGGTATGGGTGCCGATGGTGTGTCCGGCCGCATAAACCTCCTTGGCGATCTCAGGGTAGTAGGTCGCGTGCTTGCCGATCTCGAAGAAGATGCCGGTGGTGCATTCATCCGCGAGCGCCTTCAGCACCGCCGGTGTGTTTCCTATCCATGGACCGTCGTCGAAGGTCAGAACCACCTCGTGGTCCTTCAGGAAGTCCAGTTCCTTGAAGTGCTGGAAGCCGAAGCCGGGGCCGCCGGTCGTGTCGATCTCGACGGTGCGGCCAACGCCCAGCGCGTTCGGGTTGTTGCAGGCAGCGCGAGCGGGCTGCGGGGGCTGGTGCGGTGCGGCCGCTGCTGGAGCGGGGGCTGCGGCCGGCGCCGGGGCGGGCGCTGCCTTCGGGGGCGCGGCCTGCGACCAGGCCAGTGAGGGCGCACATAGCGAAACCGCTACCAACAATCCTGCCGCAACACGCATTTTGATTTTCCCAGATCTATAGCTCACGTGCGGTTGTGCCGACATCGTTCAAGCCATCATTCCCCCAATGCATACTAGCCTAGCCGGATCGGCCACGCCAAGGCAACGACGCCGCAAGAAACGGTGTGGATTGTCGTTCCCGCGGTCAATTCCGGGACCGGTCTCGTGCATTGCCGTGGCTTACGTGTCCGCGAGCGACCGTGCGATCGCGGTCTTGATTCGGGTATCGGCCGGCTCGACTGCGGAGGGGAAGACCTCCGCGATATAGCCGTCGCGGCCGATCAGATATTTGTGGAAGTTCCACCGCGGCACGTCCTTCGGGCGCGTCTCGGCCGCCCACCTGTAGAAGGGATGCGCGCTCGCTCCGGTCACCACGGCCTTGGCCGTGATTGGAAAAGTGACGGCATATTGGTGCTGCGCGGTCTCGGCGATTTCCGCCGCGCCGCCCGGTTCCTGTCCGCCGAAATCATTGGAGGGCACGCCGATCATGCCAAAGCCGCGGGGGCTGAACTCGGTGAAGATTTCCTGCAATCCCGCGTATTGCGGGGTGTAGCCGCACAGCGACGCCGTGTTGACGACGAGAAAAGGACGGCCGGTGAAATCGGCGAGGCGAATGTCGCCGCTCGTCAGGCCTGGAAAGGAAAAGGCATAGGCGGTTATCCGACTGACGGGCGCTTGTGCGAATGCACGCGTCGCGATCGGCGCCGACATTGCCGCAAGTACGCTGGCGATGACGCTGCGGCGGTCGATCATGGCGGATTCCCCGGATGCGGTCAGATCAAACATAGCGCAACCTTCTGCCGGCGGCTGCTCAAGAAGCCGTTATGACGGACACCACGGTACCGGCATCAGCGGCATGTAATAGCGATTCCACTCGCAGATCGCTTCAGGACCCGTGCGCTTGAAGGCGTATTTGACCGGCTCGGCCTGGCCGACGGCGATGTGCAGTCCGAACAGCGTGGCGGCGATCGGAAAGGCCCATTTGTGGAAACGGAGCTTGCCCAACCGCTCGAGCAGGATGGCGCCGGCGAGGACGATCAGAGGATCGGTGAAGATGAAATACTCGCTCTTCAGTCCGCGCCGCACGCCGAGCGTATCGATCCCGATCGCGGCCGACATCAGCGCCAGCGCCTGCAGCGCAGCCAGCCGCTCGCCGCGCCGCCAGGCGCAGATAATGCCCGGCAGGATCAGCCAGGTCAGGAACACCGTCGGCCTCGGCGAGGGGTGCAGCACGAAGGTATAGCGCGCGAAGACGGAGGCCAGTCCCTCGAGCAACAGCAGCAGAACCGCGAAGGCGTTCGATCCGTTGGCCGCATTCGTTGTGCTGGCGTCAGCGAACGCCAGCATCTTCTCCAGCGGATTGACCACCGCGATCACGTTGCTGGTGTTGTAGTCGACGTCGAGGATGAGGAGCGCAAGCGCCGCGCCGGCGCCGACCGCAAAGATCGATGCCAGCGTTTCGGTGATGCCGATCCGCCAGAGCGCCGCATAGGCGATCATGCAGGCGACGATCAGCGTGAGCAACGCGGTCTGGTAGATGCCGAAGCGGTTGAGCAGCAACGGATGGAATTGCGCGGCATCGAGCAGCGGCCGGTCGAAGCCGGTGATAATGAGGGGCCATGCGGCCCAGGCTGCGGCGGCTGCCGCGATTGCGGCGGCGGCGACAGCGAGCCAGCTTGCCGGGGTCTTCCAGAAACCCCTGCTTGCGCCCCCGGAACCGCCGAATGGCAGGATCACGAGTGGCAGCACACCGATCAAGAGGATCGCCTGCACCTTGTTCTCCAGCCCCACCACGCAGAGTGCGGCCGCTACCGCCATGCCGAGCGGGCGCGCGGGATGCGCGCGGCGCCCGATCACAATCAGGACCATCAGCGCGAAGATGACGGGGCAGGCGGCGATGAGTTCGCTGCGCAGGATCCGCGAATGCATGGCGACGCCGCCGGAAAGTGCAAACGCCAGCGTCGCCAGCAGCGCGACGCGCCAGTCGCGAAAGATCAGGCGGGAAAGACCGGCGAAGATGGCAACGCTGCCGACCGCGATCAGAAACGCGAGCACGCGCCCTGCGCGCACCGCCTGAGTCATGGCCACATCGAAGGCGGCGGCATCTTTCGGTATGGCCGGAAGCGTCCACGACTCCAGCAGCCCGACTTCATGCAACAGCTTGAACCAGGATTTGACCGTCAGGATAGTCAGATAGGCGGTATGATCCAGGAAATGCTGGGGATGGCCGGCATTCATGGCGAGCGCGCTGTAGATCACCATGAAATCCATGTCGGCATTGCGCCAATAGACGACGAAATAGCCGAACAGCAGGAAGGATATCGCAAGGCCTGCGAAGATAGCGGCTAGCCCTCCGGACCAGCCGGGGAAGGTCGGGTGAGCGAGGACGTCGCCCGGCGCGCCGGATCGCGAGATGGCTGGGGCGGAGGCGAGGGTCATATCAGCGGCTTTTAGCCGACCCGCGCCCCCAAAGCGACAGACGTTATGCGCAAGGTGCCGGTTGCGGAGTGCTCGCGATCACGAGCCCTGCGCCGACGCCAGCAAAGCTAATGGGTGCGGATGATGAAATCGGTGTACTCGCCGGTTTCACCCTGGTTGATCCCCTGGTCGGAAACGATGATCGAGCCGCCCGAGGTCAGCGCCTCGGAGATACGCGCCATCGTGTCCGCGGGAATCGTGATGCGATCCAGCGCTTCCGCCGGGCTGTCCGGCAGCGGCGCGGGCTTGGCCTCTACGATGGGCTTGCCCTTGTGCCGCCGGGAGGCGCGCGGGTCGTCGCTGGCGCGCATCGCGGCGCGCGCCGACATCGGGACGGTGACGACGGACCAATGCAGGATGTTCGAGTCGATCTTGTCGACGGTCGCGGTGAAAAGGTGCGTGCCGAGCGGACGATCGCTGGCCGCGATGGTTACCGGGATATCAAACAGCGGCGCAAAATTCTGCCGCACATAGAGCTTGGAATCCTTGCGGCTGATGAAGACCGCGAGCTGGCCATCGCGGCGTTTGCCATCCGGCTTCGGCGGCTTGTCGGTGTTGCCGAGGCGGGTCTGGTCCTTCTTGGCGTCGGGAGTGGGGGCGACAGCGTCGCTTGGCGCCTTGACCGGCGCCGCGTCGGGCTTTGCACTGTCAGTCTTGGCACTGTCAGTCTTGGCGGTATCGCCAGCTTTGGGAGCGTCGGTCTTGGCGGCGTCCGGCTTCGGCGTGGCCGCAGGCGCATCAACCGCTGCGGCGTCGGGCTTCGCGGTGTCGGCCTTGGCGTCCGACTTGATTTCTTCAGATTTGGTCGTGTTCGCGACCTCGGCGGATTTCGCTGCAGTGTCGGCATCCGGCTTCGCTGCGTCACTCGACCTGTCCGTGCCGACGGTGACCGTGGAGCCTTGCGGCGCGCCATCGACCTTCGTCGCTGTCGCGTTGGCAGACGGCGTATCCGGGATCAGTGCTTCGTCGGTTACCGGCTTGATGTTGTCACTATGGCCGACGGTGGAACGCAGTTCGAGCTTCGCTTCGATCGGCTTCATTTCCGGCGCGCCCTTGTCTGCCTTGGCGCCGACCGGATCGTTCGTCTCTGACTGCTCGGCAACGACCGGCTGCGGCGCAACCTTCATCGTCGGCAGCAGCGGGTGCGTAAAGGTCGACGGCGACAATTCGCCGGGCGTGACGATCACCCGCGCGCCCATCTTGGTCCAGCCCCACATCTTGATCGCAAAGGATTCCGGCATGCGGATGCAGCCATGGGAAGCCGGATAGCCGGGCAGTACGCCGGCGTGCAGGGCGATGCCACCCCAGGTGATGCGCTGCATGAACGGCATCGGCGCGCCGCTGTAGATGTTCGAGTGGTGGTAGCGGTCCTTCTGGATGACGCTGAACACGCCCATCGGTGTCGGATGGCCGGCCATGCCGGTCGAAACCGGTGCTTCGGCGAACTGGCCGTTGGCATCGTAGACCGTCACCCTTTGCCTGGCGATCGAGACGTTGATGATCAGCGGCATCTGCGGATGGACCGCAGTGTCCTTGATGACTTCCTTCTTCGATGCCGCGCGGCGCGCGCGCGTTGGACGCGGCGGATGAATGACCTGCCGCTGCGGGTAGTAGTAGCCCGGCTCCATCTCGCGCCAGTAGTACCCTTGTGCGCTGGCAGGAGAGGCGGTGAAAACGGCGACGCCCAAGAGCGCTCCGACGGCAACTGACGAGCGCAGCGCGGTAGCGCTTGGCATTTTCGATTCCTCGGTCATTCCAATTTTCTCAAGTCTCGCAGACGCGAAGCGCGTTAACCAGCGTAGCACCTCTAAAACCAGAGGTTTTCGGCCAAATCGTAGCAAAAAAGCCTCACATCCGGTTAAAGGGCCGGCGGCACGCCGCGTGCCTTCTCCGGGCAGGATCGCATGCCTACATGGCGGAAACTTGCAAACGGAGAAAGTCATGAAATTCCAAGCCGTAAGGCCGTGTGACACGCGGTTGAAGGCCGCCTTTCTGGCGGCGCTTGCGGCGCTGTTTTGGCTGTCCACACCGCCGGCCCGCGCGGCTGATGAACCAGATTTGATCTTCCGCCGCTCCACCGTATTCAAGCTGCTCAGCCCGAACGACAAGCTGGCCACTTATGGCGTCGACGATCCCGAGGTCGAGGGCGTCGCCTGTCACTTCACCGTTCCGGAAAAGGGGGGCTTTACCGGCTGGCTAGGCCTTGCCGAGCAGGTCTCGGACATTTCGCTGGCCTGCAGCCAGATCGGGCCAATCCACTTCAAGGACAAGACGGGGCAGGGTGATGACATGTTCCGGCAGCGGCGGTCGCTTTTATTCAAGCGGATGCAGATCGTCCGCGGCTGCGATGCCAAGCGCAACACGTTGGTTTACATGGTGTATTCCGACAAGCTGATCGACGGCTCGCCGAAAAATTCAACCTCGACCGTTCCGATCATGCCTTGGGGCGCCGCCGACACCGCGGTGCAGAAGTGCGGCGATTTCGTTCAGTGATGGAGCGAGAAGCTAGCGGCTGCCTGCCGGCCGTGCCTTGGGTCATGTTTTGGGTCTTGTCTTGGGATCGCAGGTTCCAACCAGCCGGACCAATTTCTGCGGCATCGACACCATGCCGGTGTCGCCGCGCTGTTGCGACATCGCACCGCAATGATGCTCCGCCCTGGAGGGAATGGATTCCGCCTGCTCGGCAGCAGCGGCGCGCCCGGCCAAATTCTCGACAATCACCGACGTGGATTTCTGCGTGGAGGGTTGCTCATTGCCAACAACGATGTCGCCATTGCCCATGACCGCCATCCCTTGTTGAGGTGAACGAAACAACGCGCAACGACCCCGAAGGTTGCGCGGTTTGAATGAGTCGACCCCGGCTGGATTGTGGTTCAGCCCGTATCCCGCCGCGGTCAGGGTTTTCCACCAGAGAAACGTAAAGAAGCTGCTTTGCTTCGCGTCTTGGTCCGGTCATGTCGGTTGACTGGGCGGACGTGGATAACGGGCACCAAGCTCGACCCGGCTCTTACGCGGTCGGCGTAAGTATCTGAAATCATTCGTACCGCCTGGAATTATTTCGTTGGATCCTTCGGCGACGAAACAATTCGGTGCGGCGACGAAACCATTTTGGGTTTTGGCGCAGAACTCCGGAAACGCCTCATGGTTATCAAGCCCACAACGAATACGGTGCCAGGCGCCACAGGGACAACCGGAGACCGTCAATGCGGACCATGAGCTTCATCCTTGCCTTCGCCTTTGTCCTGGCAGGTTCTTCGATGGCGGGCTCCGTAGAAAGCGATGTGCCGGGTATCGGCACGTTCTCCTACAACGGCTCGCCGGTCGCGACCTCGCACGCCCTTGTGGTTGCCGCCCGCTAACGGCCGTTCAAGCAATCCTTGGAAACTCGCCTGCAAGGCCATCATGTACCTTCGCATTTGCACCGCAGCTTTCGTCGCAACGTTGTTTGTGAATCAGTCGGCGCAGGCCCAGGCCTCGCTCCAGATCCGCGCTGCGATCCACCTGTCCGATCCGCGCAACGAGTTCGTGCGCCATTGCGCGCCGCACATGCTCGGGCGTTGGTCCCATCCGGAAGAAGTGTGCGGCTGCCTGCATGATCACGCCGCCGCTGTGATCGAGGACAACGACCTTCGCTTGGCGCTGCTGCGCGGGATCGGCGAGACCGGCGTGCCCACCATCGAGAACGACTGGGTGCCGCCATCAAAGCAGTCGGAGATCGGTCCGACCTTCACCAAGATCGCCAAGCCGACCCTGCAATGCATGTTTGATCCGGCGAAGTAAGGCCAACCGGCCGTGTCCTTTGATCAAGATATGCCGCGGGCTTTGGCTAGAGCCGGAAGGACGTTAGGCGACGTTATTTCGTCTTCGGTCCCGAGCGTGCAACGCATCGTCGCGCGGGGACCACGCCGGTCGGCGACATCTTGGCGCCCGACACTTCCTTGATCATGCCCTGCTGGCAGGTGCCGTCATCGACCAGCACACGCTGGCCGAGCCGCAGGCCTACAATGTCCTGCTCGCGGGCGACATGATTGGTCAGCGCGAGCGCAGCCGGCGCCGAACCCAGCCATAAAAAGCAGCAGAAGAGTGCACGTCGGAGCATCATGACGGGCAGTCTAAGGCATGTGGCCCCGATTCTGAAAGTCGGGACGCCTGCACTTCGCGCCTGAAATATGATTTGATCGGAGCGGCAACGGAAAAGTCATCACGATGAACGCAAGCGATACCCAGAAAATCCTTGAGGCCGTCGATGCCGGCTTCGACGCGCAGCTCAAGACCACGCGCGACTTTGTCGCAATTCCCTCGACGCGCGGGGCGGAGGGGCCGTGCCAGGACATGATCGGCGATCTCCTCCGCGAGCGCGGCTACGAGGTCGACGACTGGCATATTGATCTCGATGCTATCAGGAATCTGCGCGGCTATGGGCCGATCGAGCATGATTTTTCGAGGGCGCGCACCGTGGTTGGCACCTATCGGCCAAAGACCAGCGCCGGAAAATCGCTGATCCTTCAGGGCCATTGCGACGTCGTGCCGGCCGGTCCACTCGAGATGTGGGAGACGCCGCCGTTTTCGCCCGTGATCAAGGAGGGCCGCATGTATGGCCGCGGCGCCTGCGACATGAAGTCGGGCACCATCGGCGCGCTCCATGCGCTCGACGCGATCAAGGCGGCGGGCCTCAAGCCGACGGCGCGGATTCATTTCCAGTCCGTGATCGAGGAAGAGAGCACCGGCGTCGGCGCGCTCTCGACCTTGCAGCGCGGCTATCGCGCGGACGCCTGCTTCATTCCGGAGCCGACCGGCGGCCACATGATCCGCTCCCAGGTCGGCGTGATCTGGTTCCGCCTGAAGGTGCGCGGCTTCCCCGTGCATGTGTTCGAGGCGGGCGCGGGCTCGAACGCGATCATGGCGGCCTATCATCTGATCCACGCGCTGGAAAAGCTCGAGATCGAATGGAACGAGCGCGCCAAGTCGGATCGTCACTTCAAGGCCGTGAACCATCCGATCAATTTCAATCCCGGCATCATCAAGGGCGGCGATTGGGCCTCGAGCGTGCCGGCCTGGTGCGATGTCGATTGCCGCATCGCGATCCTGCCGGGCTGGTCGGTGGCCGACTGCCAGAAGGAGATTCTGGCGTGCGTTGCGGCAGCCTCGCGCGATCACCGCTTCCTCTCCAACAATCCGCCCGAGGTCGACTGGTCCGGATTCCTGTCCGAGGGCTACGAGCTCACCAATTCGGCGGAGCCCGAGGCCGCGTTCGCCAGGGCGTTTGGCGCAGTCTATGGCGGCGTCGTCGAGGATCGTGCCTTCACCGCGCTCACGGATACGCGCTTCTATGGGCTGAACTACAGCATCCCAAGCCTGTGCTTTGGCGCGAGCGGTGCCGCCATGCATGGCTTCAACGAATATGTCGACCTGGACTCGCTCCGGAAGTCGACGAAAGCCACAGCGCTGTTCATCGCGGAATGGTGCGGGGTCGAGAAGGCGTAGCTATCACCAAAGCGCTGCAACGATCGCGTCCAGCCCATCTGTCAAGGCGGCCGGGCCGGGCTGCAGGATCAGCGGTGATTTGATCTCGACGATGCGGTTGTTGCGGACGGCGGGAATTGCACTCCAGCCCGGTCGCTGCCTGATCTTGTCGACGACGACTTTCTTCCCGCACCAGGAGGCCAGAATGACGTCCGGCGCCAGATCGCGCACGACATCGGCCGCGACGATGCGATCCTTTGCGGCCTTTTTCGATCGCAGCTCCGGCAGGATGTCCTCGCCACCGGCGATCTCGATCAATTCGGAAACCCAGCCGATGCCGCTGATCAAGGGATCGTCCCATTCCTCGAAATAGACCCTTGGCCGCGGTACGGGACGCGCCTGCGTGGCGATGTCGGCGAGGCGTTTCTCGAAACGCTTCGCGAGCTGATCAGCACGTTCGGCCGCGCCGACGATGGCGCCGAGCGTTCGGATCATCGCCAAAATGCCGCCGATGTCGCGCTGGTTGAAGACGTGGACGGCAACGCCCGCGCGAACGAGATCGGCCACGATGTCGGCCTGCAGATCAGAGAAGGCGAGCACGAGGTCGGGCTCGAGCGCCAGGATCTTCGGGATATCCGCCGATATGAACGCCGATACCCGCGGCTTCTCACGCCGCACCCTCGGCGGCCGCACCGCGTAGCCGGAAACGCCGACGATGCGGTCCTCCTCACCGAGCAGATAGAGCGTCTCGACGGTCTCCTCCGTGAGACAGACGATGCGGTGGGGAGGGTAGTGCTGCATGGACGCGAGCATATGCCGGAGCGGCGGGGCCTTGTCACTGCGGGCATGACCTCGGAGGTCATTGCCTGATTTACCCACCCGATCCATTCTTTCCCGAGAAGCCGGTCGAAGAAACCTGGGAGGGCCGATGACGCCGCTTGAAAGAATCCAGTCGATAAAGATCCCGTTCGCGGAATTGAAGGGCGTGACCTTTACCGAGGCCGGCGAGGATCGCGTTGTGGCGACGATGCAAATCAGGCCCGAGCTTTGCACGCTTGGACACATCGTCCATGGCGGCGCCATCATGGCCTTGGCGGATTCGGTCGGAGCTGCGGCGACCGTGATCAACCTGCCTGCGGAGGCCAAGGGCACGACCACGCTCGAGAGCAAAACCAATTTCATCGGCGGCGCGAAAGAGGGCACCACCGTGGTCGCGACCGCAACCCCCGTGCATCGGGGCCGCCGCACCCAGGTCTGGACCACCAGGATCGAAACCGAGGACGGCAAACTGGTCGCAATCGTAACCCAAACGCAGATGGTTTTGTGACCTTGGGGCGGTGTTAATTACCTGATTATGAAAGAAAAAGCCGGGTCTTGAATTTTGTGTTGCGATGCACAATATCTGGGGCCTAGGGATTCGACGCCTCCTCGAGGGTTTCTGAGAGGAGTTTTAACGTGCGAGATGCAGATACCTTTCGTCCGCGGCCGGGCTTCGGCTATGTGCGGACGCTCAGCCAGCGGGAAGAATTACCGTTGTTGCGCGATCACCTGCTCAGGCTCGATCCGGCAAGCCGCCACGACCGTTTCAACGGCTATCTCCATGAGAGTTTCATCGAGCGCTACGCCGCAAAATGCGCCGACGATGGCACCGTCATCGTGGCCTATATGGAAAGCGGCATTGTCCGCGGCGCGGCGGAACTGCATCCGCCGGAGCAGTCGGAGGACGGACTGCCCGAGATCGCTTTCAGCGTGGAGAAATGCGTGCGCCGCCAGGGCGTCGGCAGCCTGCTGTTTCGCCGGCTGATCTCGGAAGCGCGCTGGAAGGGCTTCCGGAGGCTCCGGGTTACCACGGGGGCTGATAACGAGGCCATGCGGGCGCTTGCGTGCAAGTTCGGCGCGCATCTGGTGTTTCGCCATGGCGAAACCACCGGCATGATCGATCTGATGCCGCCGCCGCAGGCCGAATTTGCCAGGCTCGCTGTCGATGCGCCGCTCAATGCCGCCCGTGCGGTGATGAGCTTCAATCGCGCTTGCTGGAAGCTGTTCGCGAAAATGTACGACATCGGCCGCGCGGCGTAATCGGCCGCGTCGCCGGTGCCTGAATTCAAAACACGAGAATCGTAGGAAGGCGGCTCAGGTGCCGGTGCGCTTGTCGTTGCCGAACTTCCGCACCACGCGGCGCTCGACGACGACCGAGCGTTGCGCGCCCTGTTCGCCGGCAATGACTCGCGTCGAGGTGGCGCGGGCGTTGACGCGGCTCTGCTTCTTCACTTCGGCGAGCACGGTCTCGTAAGGCATGCCCATGAGCGCGGCCGCGATTTCCGCCTGCTGCTCGTGATCGTCGGTGATGCCGATCGCAGCAAAAATCGCTTCGTCCAGCGTCGGCGGATCGCGCCGAACGCGCCGCGGCCCATACTTGGTATTCCAGTCTTCGCTCATGGGAGTCTCTCGTTAGGTCCGCGATACCTAGGGGCGAGCTTGTTGCATTGCAATATGAATTTGATATGGCAGGTCAGCTATGCACCACGGGATTCATGGGCCTCTGCGCAACCGTGTGCCATAAATCCGAATAGCCGGCTGGCCCGCTGCGAACGCATGTAGTGCGCGAAAGAAGTTGCGCGAGGCCGTGACCACGAAATGTGCCGACAACTTCGCGCGCTCTTGGATTTCCTCTCGGATTTTTCCTTGGATTTTCTCTTGAATTTTCTCTTGGATTTTATGGTGCAGCCGCTTCCAGCGGTTGCTGCGGCCAGCGCTTCAGGGCGGCGCGACCGGCATCGGTGAGTTCATAGACGCCACGTTCGGCGCGGTCGAACCAGCCATAAACATTGTGGAGCAGGATCTTCCCGGCATCGGGAATATCCTTGCGCAAATCGCGCACCCGCTGCGGTCCTCCCGACAGAGCGGAGGCGCAGGCCAGCGCCTGCTGCCGATAGGCGGTCATGATCGGCGCGCGGGTCGAGCCACCCATCGCGGGATCGCCGATGCGCCGCTGATGCTCGGCCACCAGCCGCGAACGCTTCTTGGTGTCGCGGCGCGGCGCGGTGGTCGGCGGCTTGACCAGCACTTCGACGTCGCCGCGAGCAGTGACCCCGAGCATGCCGAAGCCGAGGCGCCGGCAGAGATTGCGATAACGCGCATCGCTTTCGCGGCCCTTGCCGTTGACCGACATTTTGGCCGCGATCCAGACTTCATCGGCCGCGCCGGCCCGATCGACGGCCTGCAACACCAGCTCGAGATTGAATGATAATTTGAGCTCGCCGATCACCACAATGGGCGGATCGTCGCCATTGAGCGCAACCAGGTCGCAGCCGCCGATCTCGCCCTTGACCGTGAAGCCGAGCTTTTCGAGGAAGCGTTTGACGGGCAGATAGAGCGCGGTTTCCACGGCGGCACCAATTCGGCGGCGCGGGGCCGCGACTCAATGTCCCGAGTCTAGCTGATTTCCGGCAAAGCGTTTGATCGCGCCGCACCCGAAGGAGTAAGCGGCCTAGACCCGTCCGCTCACCGGGATCAGCGCGCCGGTCACCGCACTGGCGGCGTCGCTGACCAGGAACAAGATCACCTCCGCCAACTCCAGTGGCGCGACCCATTTGGAAAAATCCGCCTTCGGCATGCTGGCGCGATTGGCCGCGGTGTCGATGGTCGAGGGCAGCAC
>Ga0153954_1000212_pt1 | contig 52533 bp, 55 predicted proteins | sample TSFL038MetaG_FD_102277 | JGI IMG/M metagenome (GOLD analysis project Ga0153954, IMG submission 102277) | Attine ant fungus gardens microbial communities from Florida, USA - TSFL038 MetaG | ecosystem: Host-associated > Fungi > Mycelium > Unclassified | place: USA: Florida, Wekiwa Springs State...
GAGATGGTGTCTTTGGACGGACAATCCATCGATACCGGGAGTTCCGCTGTCCTCCCGGTACCCCACCCGGCGTGTCACACTTGCAACACCAATCACACCACTAACTGCGCGGCATTGGGGTTAGCGGGCCGAGTGTGAATTCGGCGACGCGTTCACGGAGTGTCGCGTCGCCAGATTCCCACTCGCGGTGGAATCTGCCGCGCCTAGGTGACCAGCGCGACGGAGTTGGCCCGGCGCAGCTTGCCCGACGGAGTCTTGGGGATGCTGCCCGGCCCGAGCACCACCACGTTGCGGGGTCGCATGTCGACCTCGGTGACCACCTCATGGGCGACCTGGTGCTCGATGCGGCGTACCTCGACCGGGTCCTGCCAAGCGTTGGATTCCACCGCGACGGCGAACGTCTCCCGCGAGTGCCCGGCGTCCAGCCGCACCGCGACCGCACAGCCCGGGCGCACGCCCTCGACCCGCCCCGCGGCCCGCTCGATGTCGGTCGGGTAGATGTTGCGGCCCGCCATGATGATGACGTCCTTGACACGGCCACACACCACGACGTGGCCGTCCTCCATCTGGTAGCCCAAGTCGCCGGTGTCATACCAACCGTGCTCGTCCTGCGCCGGCAGGAAGCCCGCCATGGTCAGGTAGCCCGGGGTCACCGGCTCACCGCGCAACTGGATCACGCCGACCCCGCGCGCCGGCAACGAACTGCCGTGCTCGTCGACGATCCGGATCTCGATGCCCTCCAACAGCGGTCCCAGCGAGGCCAGTCGCCGGGTGTTGCCCTTGGTGGCGGGCACTGCCTGACGCAGTGCGGCCAGCAGGTCGGCGTCGATCTCGTCGACCACCAGGCCGGCATTGCACTTGGAGAAGGACACCGCCAGCACCGTCTCGGCCATGCCGTAGGCCGGCAGGATGGCGGTCGGGTTCAGCCCGAACGGCTTACCGGCGTCGATCAGGTCCTCGACGTCGGCCGGCTCCACCGGCTCGGCACCCGAGAGCGCGAACCGCAGCGTGGACAGGTCGAACTGCCCCGGCGTGGCCTGCTTGCGCAGCCGCTTGGCGAACAGCGCGTAGGCGAAGTTCGGGGCCGCCGTCATGGTGCCCTTGTACTTGTCGATCAGCTTGGCCCACAGCAGCGTGTCGCGCAGGAAGTCCATCGGGGTGATCTTGACCAGCTCGGCGCCGAAGTACATCGGCACGGTCAGAAACCCGATCATGCCCATGTCGTGGAAGCACGGCAGCCAGCTGACCATGACGTCTTTGTCGACGTCGTACTCGGCGCTGATGAACATCGCCTCGGCGTTGGAGTAGATGTTGCGGTGGGTGATCTGCACGGCCTTCGGCGACCCGGTCGAGCCGGAAGTCAGCTGCATCAGCGCCAGGTCGTCCTCACCGGCTTCTTCGGGCTCGATCGGTTCGGCGGCCAGCAGGTCGGCAACCGTGACGACCTTCAGGCCCTTCTCGGCCAGCACCGGGGCCGCCGGCATGAACGGGTCGGAGATGATGACGGCTTTGGCGTCGATCATGTCGACGACGGTCATGGTGTCCTCGGCCCACACCGCCAGGTCGGTGCGCGGGGTGGGCTGGTGCAGCATGGTCAGGCTCGCGGCGCGCATCCACACACCCTGGGCGGTGGGGGCGATTTCGACCGGGGCGCCGGCCAGCACTCCGACCGCGTCGCCGGGGCCCACACCGGCCGCGGCCAGCCCGCCGGCGATACACCGGGCGCGTTCATGGACCTCGGCCCAGGTGTGCCGGATGGGCGTGTGCGGCTCACCGGTGACCATGCCCTTGGACGACTCCCGGGCACTACGAAACATGTTGTCGGTAAACCTGCTCACGACGGCCTCCTAGCCGGCACCAGTACGTTCCATACGGGCTCAGATTTCATGCTCCACCTGCTGGAGTCCACTTCGCGAGAGGCACGCGCGCACAATTCGGTGGCGGTTAGATCTCGATACCGTAATGCGCGGCCCACCAGATCGACGAGCGTCTGGGTGGCAGGGAGGTCCTGGCCGCAATTAATCACCGGGGGCCATCTTAAACTCCTCTTAATCCACGGGCAAATCTACCCACGGATTGTGGTTGCCTTTACGCCCCACTCACCGACGACGGCACCACCCGGGCGCCGTAGACCGGGCCGCTGGCCACCCGCACCGCCCGTCCCGCGCCGAGCGCCGACAGTTCGACGGCGACATCGGCCGCCGAGTCCGCCGAGGAACACAGGAACGCACACGTCGGCCCGGAACCGGACACCACACCGGCCAGGGCGCCCGCCTCCACGCCGGCGCGCAGAGTGCGGCGCAGGCCCGGATTCAGGCTGACGGCCGCCGCCTGCAGGTCATTGCCGAGCAAACCGGCCAGCCGTTGCGAGTCGCCGGCGGCCAATGCGGCCAGCACCGGCTCGGGATCGCCCGATTCCGGCAACTTGCGCCCGGTGTCGCGCAGCCGGTCCAGCTCGTTGAAGACCGCCGGCGTCGACAGCCCACGGTCGGCGAATGCCAGCACCCAGTGGAACGTCTCCCGGGTGAGCACCGTCGCCAGTTCCTCGCCGCGACCGGTGCCCAACGCGGTGCCGCCGTGCAGCGCGAACGGCACATCACTGCCCAGCTTGGCGGCCAGCGAGTGCAGATCGCGGCGCGGCACGCCCAGCTCCCACAGCACGTTCATGCCGACCAGTACCGCCGCGGCGTCGGCGCTGCCGCCGGCCATGCCGCCGGCCACCGGAATGGACTTGTCGATGCTGATCGCCACGTCCGGGGCCCGGCCCACGTACTCGGCCATCAGCTCGGCGGCCTGCCACGCCAGGTTGCGCTCATCGGTGGGCAGCACATCGGCACCCTCGCCGCTGACCCGCAACGACAGCACGTCGGCGTCGCGGACGGTCACCTCGTCGACCAGAGAAACCGCGTGGAACACCGTGGTCAACTCGTGGTAACCGTCATCGCGACGGTCGCCAACAGCCAGGTAGAGGTTGAGCTTGCCCGGTACCCGCACCGTCACCGAACCGGTCGGGGACCACTCGGTGGCGGTACTGCCGTCGGATGCGGTCACGCCGATGAGACTATCGGGCTACGGCGGCTCCGAGGTGCCGTAGTACCCCGGGCTCCGGGCCAGCAGCGCCTACCGATCAGGAGAACAGTTCGGAGAAGTCGGAGCTGATCGAGCTGAAGGCGTTCATCAAGACCTCCACCTCGAACCCGCCGGCCATGGTGACCAACCCGGTGGTGGCCGCCAGCGGCATCCCGATCGCACCCAGCAGGTCACCGGACATCAGTTCGTCGAAGAACAGGCTGGCGCTGTAGGCCGGCAGCGTGGTGATCAGCGAGTTGATGATGTCGGCGGTCGGCAGCAGCGTCGCGTACAAAGTCGCCGCGGCACCGCTGAACGTGTTGACGATGTCCATCAGGTTCGGCAGGGAGAAGTCCGCGGAGCCTCCACTGAAGTCGAACAGGTCAGTCGCGCTGCCGGAACCCATGTTCTGCAGGTCGGCGATGAAGTCGTTCCAACCCTGCTCGGCACCGTTCACCAGGGCGGTGAGCACGTCCATCGGGTTGACGTCGGGGAACACTCCGAACGGCGTGGAGAGGTTCGCCGGACCCTGGTCCCAACCGTGGTCGATGTTGCCGTAACCAAGGTTGATCAGCACCCGCAGGGCCGGCTGCAGCAGGTCGGCGAACGCATCGCCGAATGCGTTGCCGCGCAACAGCGCCAGCAACGGCAGGTCCTCGGTGGGGATCATGAAGTACTGGTTGTTGCCGGTGTAGTCGCCGGAGGTGTCCAACTCGATGGCCGTCGCCAGCTGAGCGTCGGTCAGCGACGGGTAGGTGCCGTGAATGAACATGATGCCCAGGAAGGCGTTGAGGTCGGCCAGGAAGTTCAGCGGGTACTTCGGGAAGTCGGCGAAGCCGTCGTATTCCTGAATGTAATTGGCTGTCTCCCAAGGCGTGTCAGACGGGGCACCCCCGCTGAACGTGACGCCGAGGGCGGGCAGGCTCAGCGGAACCCCGGGAACGTCGAAGCGGGACAGCAGGCCGCCGTTGGGGTTGGCCGGGCTGCCCAGCGTCACGAAGGACAGCTCGTCGGAGGTCGGACGCTCGTCCTCGGGCAGGGCCAGCAGCTGGTCCATCACCAGACCGTTGATGACACCACTCTGCGAATAGCCCAGTACGACAAGGTCATTGCCCTTGCCGACCTCTTCCATGATCTTCTGGTAGAGGATGGTGGAGCCCTGGGCCAGCGAGGTGTCCAGCGGCAGCGTCTTCACACCGGTGAGCGGGTAGAGGCCCTCCGGGGTGAACAGCGGGTTGGTGGCGTCCACCTGGAAGGTGGGCTGGCCGTCGAACTTCGGGGGCGACGGGGAGATGAAGCGATCGGTGAGGGCGGCCAGGTACTGCGGCGGCGGGATCGGCAGCCCGCTGCCGCCCATGATCCACGACTCAGTGTCCAGCAGGGTCGTCTCGGAAACCACCGTCTTGGCGGTCGCGGCCAGTGCGGGCGACACCACGGGTGCGACACCGAGGGCGGCAATGGCGGCCAGGGTAAGAGGCACCGCGCCGATGGAACTCAGATTGCGGTGGGACAGAGTTGTCATGGTGGCCTCCCGGAGTGACGTTATGGCGTCGATTATCACCTCGCGCCAGCGAAATGTCATCGATTTATAGCTATTCAAACATGTTGTTCTTAGTTTTTTGCGATGCGCCCCTAACCGCGCCGCAGACGGCTCCAGCGCCATAACCTGGGTCCATGACTGGAGCCGGCGTCGACTACGGCGGCTACCTGATCGAGTACGAGGTCGGACGTGGCGGGCACGCGGGCGTGTATCGGGCCCATCACCCCAGCGAACCCGACGTGGCCGTGGCACTGAAAGTCCTCGACGAGGCGCACCGCTCCCCGGCCGAGCAGAGCCGGCTGGACCGGGAGTTCGCGTTCGCGGGCACCCTTAAACACCCGCACATCGTCGCGGTGTACCGGCACGGGCCGTTCTGGCTGGCGATGCAGTACGTCGACGGTGGCAAGGCGACCAGCCTGCGCACGCTCGAGGATCGCCTGGCCGCGCTCACCCAGGTCGCCGCCGCGCTCGACTACGCGCACCGTCGCGGCGTCGTACACAGTGACGTCAAGCCCGCCAACATTCTGATCCACGCGGACTTCACCCGGGGCGGGGCGGTGCTGACCGATTTCGGGGCGGCCCACGCCGTCGTCGAAGACGTGTGGCACCGGCCCCGCCACCCCGGAAGCCCCGAAGTCTCGTTGCCCTACACCGCCCCGGAAATCCTGCAGGGCAAGGCTCCGTCCGCCGCCACCGACGAATACGCCCTGGCCTGCACGGCGGTCGAGCTGCTCACCGGAGCGCCGCCTTTCCCCACCCAGAGCGCGGCCGATCTGGCCGATGCGCACCTGCGGCTGCTACCGCCGCCGCTGTCCGACGCGCTGGGTCCGGCGGCGCGAGCAGCCGATGTGGTGGTGCAACGTGCGCTGGCGAAGTTTCCGGCGCGCCGCTACGAGTCCTGCGCCGATTTCGTCGAAGAGTTGTCCCGCGCGCTGCTGTCGCACGCCGGGCCGCCCAAGTCTGACGAGACCTGAAGCAGGCGCACGAAGTCGGCGATCGCCAGTCGCTCGCCGCGACTCATCGGATCGATGCCCGCGGCCTCCAACAGCTCGGCAGACCGCGCGCCCGATCCCGCCCAGTCGGCGAACGCGTTGCGAATAGTCTTGCGGCGCTGCGCAAACGCGACGTCGATCAGCGTGAAGACCTGTCGGCGAAATGCGTCGTCGACCGGCCATTCAGCGACGTCGTACCGATCGATACGCACCAGCCCGGAGTTCACCCGCGGCACCGGCCAGAACACGCTCGGCGGCACCGTGCCGCAGCGGCGCACCGCGCCGAAGAACCTCGCCTTGGCGCTGGGTACCCCGTAGTCCTTGCCGCCCGGCTCGGCGGCCAGTCGCTCGGCCACCTCCAACTGGACCATGACCGTCACGGTCCGGATGGAGTCGAACTCCGACAGCAGGTGCAGCAACGCCGGAACTGCCACGTTGTAGGGCAGATTCGCCACCACCGCCGTCGGCGCGGTCGCCACCTCGTCGCGGCGCAGGGTCAGGACGTCGGCGCCGAGCACCTCGAGCCGAGCCGCGTCAGCGGGTGCGTGCTCGGAGATGGTCTGCGGCAATCGGGCGGCCAGCACCGGATCCTTCTCGACGGCGATCACCGTCGGGCCGTGCTCGAGCAACGCCAGGGTCAGCGAGCCCAGCCCAGGCCCGACCTCGAGGACATGATCGTCGGCGGTGATACCGGCCCCGTCCACAATCCGGCGCACCGTGTTTGCGTCGTGAACGAAGTTCTGCCCCAGCGATTTCCGGGGCCGCAGGTCGAGTTCGTTTGCCAGGGCTCTGATGTCACCGGCCCCGAGTAGCCCGATGGTCAGCGCCTCCCGCTGCACACCGGCCAGGCGCCCCAGCCTTGGCGGGCCTGGGTGACCTCTGCGATCGCGATCTGCTCTTCGCGGGTCGCCATGTCCGCGCGCGGCGCGTATTTCAGACCGCCGTTGGCCACCCAGGTGCCGTAGTCGAACTGCACGCCGCCGTAGAAGCCGTTGCCGGTGTTGATCGCCCAGTTTCCGTGCGACTCACAGTTGGCGATACGGTCCCAGGCCGCTCCGTACACCGACGGCGGGACCTCGGTGCCAGGCTTGGCGCCGACCCGCAGCACCGAGTCGCGGGCCGGGTCCACCACCGCGTTGGCAACCGGCAGGCGGCCCGTCTCGGCGCCGTTGACGGTGGCCACCGAGTAGGTCACGTCCTGGGTGCCGGGGGTGCCCGGGTCGTCGACGACCTGGCGGCTGATGTTCATGGTCGGATCTTCGATGCGACGGGCGGGCGGGGGAAGCGGCACCCGCTCGGTGACCTGCTTGACCCGGATCCGGGTCACCAGGATCGACATGCCCTCGGTGATCGGGCTCGATGCCGCCGGGATGACCTTGTCGGCCTGCTCCAGCGGGGCGCCGTCGGCGGCCAGCAGTTCGGCGACATTGGGGGCGGCCAGGTGCACGGTGCGCACCACACCACCGTCGTCGATCGTGACGGTCTTGGCGCTGACGACCGGCAGCGCCATCCCGGCCAGCGGAACACGGCTGCCGCGCGACGCCGCGGCCGGGGCGGTGTCAGTCATCGACAGCTGGGCCAGCGCCTCGTCCACCGAGAGCGCCGTCGTCCACACCTGCTGGGGCTCGCGACCGTCCAGGGACACCTGCAGCGGGCGGCCGCGCCGCACCATGATCGTGTCGGCATCGCGCACCCGGGCGGTGCGGGACGGGGTCACGTCGTCGCGCTCACCGAGGTCGAAACCGTTCTCGGTGACGACGTCGATCACCCGCGACCGCATGGTGGTGACGGTGACCGGAGTTCCATCGACGTCCAGCGTCACGGTCTTGGCGCTGGCGACCGCGAAGCCGCCGGCGAAGGTCAGCACCAGTAGTAAAGCGCCGACCAGAAGCCGCAGCATCGGCGATGGCGCCTGGTGCAGCCTGGTCAAAGCGTTCAAGACAGAAAACCTCACTACGTCGAAGACACAGCAGACACAGCAAAGGGGCACGTGCCCCAGCTTCGATAACGGAACGGTAACGAACCGATACGCGGTCGGCAACCAAATGTGATCTGCTCGACCTTCAGCCCAGCCCATACACTCGCCGGGCGTTGCGGTTCGTGACCTGCGCCAGCTCAGCTGCCGATCTGCCCAGCAGCTCGGCCAGCGCTCTGACAGTGTATGGCAGACAGTAGGGCTCGTTCGGTGCACCGCGGTACGGATGCGGAGTCAAAAACGGCGCGTCGGTCTCCACCAGCAACTGCGTATCCGGTATCAACGCTGCCGCTTCCCGCAGGTCACGGGCATTTTTGAAGCTGACCGTGCCGGACAGGCTCAAAATCCAGCCGGCGTCGATGCAGGTGTGAGCCATCTCGGGACCCGACGAAAAACAGTGGAAGATCACCGTCTCGGGAGCACCTTCGGCGCGCAGCACATCGAGCACGGCGGCGTCGGCGTCGCGATTGTGGATCATCAGCGGTTTGCCGGTGCGTTTGGCCAGGTCGATATGCCAGGCGAACGCCTCGCGCTGGGTCTGCGGGTCCGCACAGCCCTCCAGACGTCCGGGCCAATACAGGTCCATGCCGGTCTCCCCGACCGCCACCACCCGCGGATGGGCGGCCAGCACCTCGATCTTGGCGCGGGCCGCGTCGGTGAGGGTATTGGCACGAGTGGGATGCAGCGCTACCGCTGCGTAGACCCGGTCATCGGCGTCGGCAGCCTCGGTCACCCAGCGGGCCGATTCCAGGTCGTCGGCGACGGTCACCGCCGCCTGCACCCCGACCGCGGCGGCCCGGTCCATGATCGCACGCACCGTGTCCTTCGCAGCGGCATCGCCTTTGACGCCTTTGGCGCCGCAGGCGTCCATGTGGGAGTGGGAGTCGACCCGCGGACCCAGCTCCTGCGGTGCGGGCGGCGGAGTTTTGCCTGATCGTTTCGAGCTCACCCGCACACAATAAGGTGGCGAGTGATGAGAAAAACGCAGCCTTTCTACGTCACCACCGCGATCACCTACCCCAACGGTGATCCGCACATCGGCCACGCCTACGAGTACATCGCCACCGACGCGATCGCCCGGTTCCACCGGCTCGACGGGTTCGACGTGCGGTACCTGACCGGCACCGACGAGCACGGGCTGAAGATGGCCGAGACGGCCGCCGCGGAGGGCATCGCGACCGCGGATCTGGCGCGGCGCAACTCCGATGTGTTCCAGCGGCTGCAGGAGAAGCTCAACATCTCCTTCGACCGGTTCATCCGCACCACCGATGCCGATCACCTGGAGGCGTCCAAGGCGATCTGGCAGCGCATGGTCGACGCCGGTGACATCTACCCCGGCGCCTACTCCGGCTGGTATTCGGTGCGCGACGAGCGGTTCTTCACCGAGGGCGAGACCCGGCTGGGCGACGACGGTTCGCGCGTCGCCGCCGAGACCGGGGCACCGGTCACCTGGACCGAGGAGCAGACCTTCTTCTTCCGGCTCTCGGCCTATGCCGACCGACTGCTGGCGCACTACGAGGCGAACCCGGACTTCATCGCTCCCGACGTGCGCCGCAACGAGGTGGTCAGCTTCGTCTCCGGCGGGCTGCGGGACCTGTCGATCTCGCGCACCTCGTTCGACTGGGGCGTGCCGGTGCCCGGACACCCCGATCACGTCATGTACGTCTGGGTGGACGCGCTGACCAACTACCTGACCGGCGTCGGCTACCCCGACACCGACTCGGAATCGTTCCGCCGGTACTGGCCCGCCGATCTGCATATGATCGGCAAGGACATCATCCGGTTCCACACCGTGTACTGGCCCGCCTTTCTGATGTCGGCCGGAATCGAGTTGCCGCGCAGGGTCTTTGCGCACGGCTTCCTGCTCAACAGCGGCGAGAAGATGAGCAAGTCGGTGGGCAACGTGATCGACCCGGTCAAGTTCGTCGACAAGTACGGCGTCGACCAGGTGCGCTACTTCCTGCTGCGCGAGATCCCGTTCGGCCAGGACGGCAGCATCTCCGACGAGGCGATGATCGGCCGCGTCAACGCCGACCTGGCCAACGAGCTGGGCAACCTGGCGCAGCGCTCGCTGTCGATGGTGGCCAAGAACCTCGACGGGGTGGTGCCCGAGCCGACCGCCCAGGCCGCCGACGGCGAGGAACTGCTGGCACTGGCCGACGCGCTGCTGGACAAGATGCGGTCGGCGTTCGGCACGCAGTCCATGCACCTGGGCCTGGAAGCGATCTGGCAGATGCTGGGCGCCGCCAACCGATACTTCTCGGCCAACGAGCCGTGGAAGCTGGCCAAGAGCGAGTCGGCGGCCGATCAGGCCCGCTTCGGCACGGTGCTCTACACCACGCTGGAGGCGGTGCGGATCGCGGCGCTGCTGCTGCAACCGGTGATGCCCGAATCGGCGGCCAAGCTGCTGGATCTGCTGGGCCAGACCAGCGAGCAGCGGATGTTCACCGCCGTGCCCCAGCGCCTGGCGCCGGGCCTGACGCTGCCGGCGCCGTCCGGGGTGTTTCCGCGCTACCAACCTCCCACCTGACCGCGAGGGCACGCCTTCGAGATCGTCGACGGGCTGATCACGAACTTCTACGCGATGCGCAACCCGGACAAGTTGGCGGCGGTGGCCGCCGCCCGCGAGATCACCCGAGGCGCGGACGTCTGACAAGCTAGTGCCGTGCGGATCGAGCGGCTCGGCGACTTGGGAGCGGCACCGGAGGTGCTGCGCGCGGTCGGCAATGCCACCGACCGCCGTGGGCTGCCATCGCCGGCCGCACTGACCGGCGAATGGTTCGGTTCGCGAGCGGTGATCGCCCCCAGCGTGCCGGTCGAGCCGGTCGGCCCCGGTGCGGTGTTCGACCCGCGCGAACCCATCCCCGGTGCACAGCCCGGCACGGTGGGTGGCGGCTGGATCGGGTATCTGTCCTACCCCGACGCCGGCGCCGACGGCCTGGGTCCCCGCATCCCGGAGGCCGCCGGCGGATGGACCGACTGCGTGCTGCGTCAGGACTGCGCCGACGGGCAATGGTGGTTCGAAAGCCTGTCCGGCGCGGCAATGCCGGGCTGGCTGGCCGAGGCGCTGACGACTCCCGTCCCGGCTCGAGGATGCCACATCTACTGGCAGACCCCGGACCGGCAGGCACATCGCGCCGGGGTGCTGGCCTGTCTGGAGGCCATCCGATCCGGTGAGGTGTATCAGGCCTGCGTCTGCACCCGCTTCACCGGAACCGTCACGGGCGCCCCGCTGGACTTCTTCACCGACGCGGTGGCGCGCACCGGGCCGGCGCGCGCCGCCTACGTTGCGGGCGACTGGGGCGCGGTGGCGTCGCTGTCACCGGAGCTGTTCCTGCGCCGCCGCGGTCAGGTCGTGGACTCCAGCCCGATCAAGGGCACCTTGCCGCTGCACGCCCGCCCGTCGGCGCTGCGCGCTTCGGCCAAGGACGTCGCGGAGAACATCATGATCGTGGACCTGGTCCGCAACGACCTGGGTCGAGTGGCGATCACCGGCACGGTCACCGTGCCCGAACTGTTGGCGGTGCAGCCCGCCCCGGGCGTGTGGCATCTGGTCTCAACGGTCTCGGCCCGGGTGACCCAGCAGCTGACCATGACACAGCTGCTGGATGCGACATTCCCGCCCGCCTCGGTGACCGGCACACCCAAACACCGTGCTCGCCAGCTGCTTTCGGAGTGGGAATTGTCGCGGCGCGGCATCTACTGCGGCACGGTGGGGTTGGCGTCACCGGTGGCCGGCTGCGAACTCAACGTCGCGATCCGCACCGTGGAATTCGACGCCGCCGGCGGCGCGGTGCTGGGGGTCGGCGGCGGTATCACCGCGGACTCCGATGTCGACGCCGAATGGCAGGAGTGCCTGCACAAGGCCGCCCCGATCGTCGCCGACGGTCAGTCCCGGGAACGCAGCACCGCGTCGTAAAGTTCGCGTCGCGACACCGCGGCCGACACAGTGGCAATCACCTGCGCGCAGGCGTCCTTGACCCGCATGCCCTCGCCCGCCAGCCTGTTCACCTCGTCCACCAATGTCGCCAGATCGGCGCGCGGGATCGCCCCGGCCAACACCACGGTGATCTCCCCCAGCACACCGTCGACGGCCCAGTCGGCCAGCTCGGCCAGCGTGCCGCGCAGCACCTCTTCGTGGGTCTTGGTCAGCTCCCGGCAGACCACCGCGCGCCGTGCCTCGCCGAGCTCGTCGACCGCGTCACGCAGGCAGTCGGCCAACCGCCGCGGCGACTCGAAGAACACACACGTGCGCCGTTCGTCGGCCAGCGACGCCAGCCACGCCCGTCGCGCCGCCTGCTTGCGGGGCGCGAAGCCCTCGAAGCAGAACCGCTCCGAGGCCAGCCCCGACAGCGCCAGCGCGGTCGTCACCGCCGAGGGACCGGGCAGGCAGGTCACCGGCAGCCCGGCCTCGGCGCACGCCGACACCAGGCGGTAGCCCGGGTCACTGATCAGCGGCATCCCGGCGTCACTGACCACCAGCACGGTGGCCCCGGCCTCGATGTCGGCAAGCAGCGTCGGCACCCGCGTCGCCTCGTTGGCGTCGAACAGACTGACCACCCGCCCTGCGATCTGCACGTCGAGGGACTTCGCCAGCGTCCGCACCCGCCGAGTGTCCTCAGCGGCCACCACGTCAGCGGTGCTCAGCGCTTCGACCAGCCGCGACGACGCGTCGGCGGGTTGACCCAGCGGGGTGGCACCCAGCAGCAATCGACCATCGGGCATGCCGCACAGCCTACGATCGTCTGAATGAGCGCTCCGACCGCTACCAGGCCCGCGGCCGTCCCGGAGCGCACCGCTCCGGTGATCAGCCCCGGGCTGCTGGTGCCGGTCGCCGATTTCGGGCCGACGGACCGGGTTCGGGGCTGGGCGGTGACCGCTGCGGTGACGCTGCTGGCGGCGGTGACCCGTTTTTCGAACCTGTACACGCCGACCGACGCCGGCACCCCGATCTTCGACGAAAAGCACTACGCGCCGCAGGCCTGGCAGATGCTGCACAACCACGGTGTCGAGGACAATCCCGGCTACGGCCTGGTGGTGCACCCGCCGGTGGGCAAACAGCTGATCGCCCTCGGTGAGGCGCTGTTCGGCTACAACGGGCTGGGCTGGCGGTTCACCAGTGCACTGCTCGGGGTGCTCGCGATCGCGCTGCTGGTGCGGATCGTGCGGCGGATGACCCGCTCGACGCTGGCCGGCGGGATCGCCGGGCTGCTGCTGGTGGGCGACGGGGTCAGTTTCGTCGCGGCGCGCACGGCGCTGCTGGACGGCATCCTGACGTTCTTCGTGGTAGCCGCGTTCGGGGCACTGATCGTCGATCGCGACCAGGTACGAATGCGGATGCACACCGTGCTGACCGACGGCCGCTGCGGCGCGACCCCCTGGGGCCCTCGCCTGGGCGTGCGCTGGTGGCGCTTCGGCGCCGGGGTGATGCTCGGACTGGCCTGCGCAACCAAGTGGTCCGGCCTGTACTTCGTGGTGTTCTTCGGCGCGATGTCGCTGGCGTTCGACGTGGCCGCCCGCCGGCAGTACCGGGTGCGGCGGCCGTGGCTGGGAACGCTGCGCCGTGACGTCGGCCCGACCGCCTACGCGATGGTGCTCATCCCATTCGGGGTGTACCTGGCGTCGTATGCGCCGTGGTTCGCCTCGGAGACCGGCGTGGACCGCCATGAGGCCGGCCAGTCGATCGGCTTCGAGAGTCGATTCCCGGTGCCCGATGCGCTGCGCTCGCTGTGGCACTACACCTACCAGGCGTATCACTTCCATGCCGGGCTGACGAACGCCGCCGGCAACCATCACCCGTGGGAGTCCAAGCCGTGGACGTGGCCGATGTCGCTGCGCCCGGTGCTCTATGCGATCGACCAGCACGACGTTCCCGGCTGCGGTGCGCAGTCCTGCGTCAAGGCGGTGATGCTGGTGGGCACGCCGGCGATGTGGTGGCTGGCCGTCCCGGTGCTGGGCTACGCGTTGTGGCGCTCCCTGGTGCGCCACGACTGGCGCTACGCCGCGGCGCTGGTGGGCTACTGTGCGGGCTGGCTGCCGTGGTTCGCCGACATCGGGCGGCAGATGTACTTCTTCTACGCGGTGCCGATGGCGCCGTTCCTGGCGATGCTGCTGGCCCTGATCTGCTTCGACATCATCAACGACGGGAGAACCCGTACCGAGGAAAGCTGGGCGCTCGGGCTGCTCGCGGTTTCGGGCTATGTGGCGCTGGTGCTGACCAACTTCGCCTGGCTGTATCCGATTCTGACCGGGGTGCCGATCTCGCCGGCCACCTGGAACATGGAGATCTGGCTGCCCAGTTGGTCTTAGCCGCCCTCACGGCGATCTCGACGAATCGAACGGGTGTGCGATAGACTGCCCGGCGTGGCGATACCGGTACAGGAGTCGCTGTTCGACCTCAGCGAACGCCGACAGCTCGGTGCGGGCGCCTGGCTCGACGTTCGTCCGGGCTGGTTGGCCGAGGAAAGCAGCGAACTGGTCAGCGAGCTGCAGTCGGTCATTCCCTGGCGGGCCGAACGCCGCCGCATGTACGACCGGGTGCTCGACGTCCCGCGACTGGTGAGCTTCCACGACCTGACCACCGGAGCGGCGCCGCACCCGGCGATCGCGAAGCTGCGCCGCCGGCTCAATGACATCTATGCCGGGGAACTCGGCGAGCCGTTCACCACGGCGGGCCTGTGCCTCTACCGCCACGGGGGCGACAGCGTGGCCTGGCACGGCGACACCATCGGCCGCGGCGCCACTCAGGACACCATGGTCGCGATCGTCAGCGTCGGCGCCACCCGCACCCTGGCACTGCGACCCCGCGGGGGTGGCCCGGCCCTGCGACTGGCGCAGCACCACGGCGACCTGGTGGTGATGGGGGGCTCGTGTCAGCGGACCTGGGAGCACTCGATTCCCAAGACGGCCACGCCCACCGGCCCGCGGATCAGCATTCAGTTCCGCCCCCGTGGCGTCCGATAGCCGATTCGCTAGTTCCGGATCGCGTCGACCGCGGCCACCAACAGCTCGCGGGCCCGGGCGGTATCGACGGGCGTGATGGGCTTGCCCGGCTGTACCAGCGGGTTGGCGGTGACCAGCACCTGGTAGGGCCCGAAGTAGGCCGAGTAGTTGTACAGCTCACCGATGCGGGACTTGCCACCGGCAACGGCCTCGATCAGCCGGTGCACGCCCAGGGTCTTGACCCCGTCAATATGCGGCACGTCGACGGTTTCGATCAGGCCACGCATCTGCGGACCGGAGAAGCCGATCCGCCGGCAGGTGCGGCCCGGCTCACTGACCGGAACCGGTTCGGAGGTCTCCAGGGCGATGGTGATGAACCGGTTGCCCTGGCCCTCGGCGGCGACGGCGGCCATGTTGCCTTGCACACCCTGCGGCAGCTGCTGGCTGATGGCAAACTTCGAGCAGTCGGCCGGATCGAAGGTCAGGCCCGGCGGCAGCGCGGTGCCCGCCAGGAGTTTCGGGTCGATCCCGGTGCGCGGAATGCCCCTGACCTCGTATTCCGGGCCGAAGGACGACTTGAGGTCGACCACCTTGTCGATGTCGGCGGACACCTCAGCGGGGCTGGAGCTGCAAGCGGCAAGCAGGCAGACACAGCCGAGGGCCAGTACCGCACGAAGAGTCAACATCGCAGCCAATTTACCCAACGCGACCTGGGTCGTTGGCAGCGGTTACCCCACGGCTTGGATCGCTTGACGGCCAACCTCTTTGATCTGATCGGCGGTCGCCCGGTCGAACGGCAGCTGGTCCTCGCCGGGCACGTCGAGCACGGTGGTGACGACGCCCGGGTCGTCACGCTCCCAATAGGCGCCCAGATGATCGAGGATGGCGCGCATGGGCGCGTTCTCCGAGAGCACCCGCGCGGTGAACTTCTCGATGCCCTCGAGCCGGGCGATCACGGCCACCGCCCCCATCAGGAAGGTGCCGATGCCGCGGCCCTGGTAACTGTCGCCGACGATGAACGCGACCTCGGCGAAGGTCGGGTTTTCGGGATCGCGGACGAATCGCCCGTCGGCGACGAACGAGCCGTCGAGTTCGGTGATCACCCACACGAAGTGGTCGACATAGTCGACCTCGAACAGGTAGTGCATCAGCGCCGGGCTCGGCGTCCGGGTGGTTTGGAACCGCCGATAGAGCGTCTCGCCGGAGAATTCGACATGGCCCGTCACAGTTCGCGCGCTGTCCCCGGGCAGCACCGGCCGCAGCAACAATTCGGTGCCGTCGCGGGCGTGCATCGGCACGGCGGTGAGGTAGGCGGCCAGGCGCTGACGCGCGATGCGCACCAACCGCCCCATCACCTCGGGGATCTGCACCATCTCGTGGAAGGCCTGCTCATCACCGATCCAGCCGGTCAACGGCGTCGAGGTGGTAACCGTGGCGGTTCGCAGACCCTGGCGCAGCAGCGCGATCTCACCGACCACCATGCCGGCTGTCACCTCGTTGACAGCCACGGCCCCGTCTTCGCCGATATGCTTCACCTGGGCTGATCCCGACGAAATCAGCAGAAACGACAGTGCCTGCTCGCCTTGCCGCATCAGTTCGGCACCGGCTGGGGCTTGAAGCGGCCGCAAGCCGGCGGCCAGCGGCGCCAGCTCAGCCGCGGAGCATCCGGCGAAGATCTCCATCTCCGCGAGGTCAGCGGCGGGTAGCGCTCCATCGGGCCCTGCGGAAATCGGGTCTCGCCGCGACATCACCATCCCAGTGCTCCGCCCCTTGTCCGCCAATCAAGGTTAACTGGTGGGCCGCGAATGTTAATGATTTAACAATGATGTAACGGCCAGGATTCGGCGTTAGCGATCAAGGCCGCTAGCCTGTGGCCGCTGACTGCGACACATGAGGAAGAGATCACACGACATGACCGAACTGAATCCCAAGCTGCACGACATCTACGACGAGGTGCTGCGGCGCAACCCCGGTGAGGCCGAGTTCCATCAGGCGGTCTTCGAGGTTCTCAGCAGCCTCGGCCCGGTGGTGAACAAGCACCCGGAGTACGTGGACGGCGCCATCATCCGGCGGATGTGCGAGCCCGAGCGCCAGATCATCTTCCGGGTGCCGTGGCTGGACGACAACGGCGACGTGCAGATCAACCGCGGTTTCCGGGTGGAGTTCAACTCGGCACTGGGCCCCTACAAAGGCGGCCTGCGGTTCCACCCCTCGGTGTACCTGGGCATCATCAAGTTCCTCGGCTTCGAGCAGATCTTCAAGAACTCCCTGACCGGTCTGCCTATCGGCGGCGGCAAGGGCGGATCGGACTTCGACCCCAAGGGCCGCTCCGACAACGAGATCATGCGGTTCTGCCAGTCGTTCATGACTGAGCTCTACCGCCACCTGGGCGAGTACACCGACGTCCCGGCCGGTGACATCGGCGTGGGCGGCCGCGAGATCGGCTACCTGTTCGGCCAGTACAAGCGCATCACCAACCGCTACGAGTCGGGCGTGCTGACCGGCAAGGGCCTGAGCTGGGGCGGGTCGCAAGTCCGCACCGAGGCGACCGGCTACGGCGCGGTGTTCTTCGCCGACGAGATCCTCAAGACCTCCAAGGACTCCTTCGAGGGCAAGCGCGCCGTGGTGTCCGGCTCGGGCAACGTGGCGATCTACGCCATCGAGAAGATCCACCAGCTCGGCGGCACCGTGATCGCCGCCTCGGACTCCAGCGGCTACATCGTCGACGAGAAGGGCATCGACCTGGAGCTGCTCAAGGAGATCAAAGAGGTCAAGCGCGAGCGCATCGAGGCCTACGCCAAGGCCCGCGGTGGGGCGACGCAGTTCGTCGGCAACGGCTCCATCTGGGACGTCCCCTGCCAGATAGCGATCCCCTCGGCCACCCAGAACGAGCTGGACGGCACCCACGCGGCCACACTGGCCAGCAACGGCTGCAAGATCGTCGCCGAGGGTGCCAACATGCCGTGCACCCCGGAGGCCGTCAAGGTGTTCGGTGAAGCCGGTGTGACCGTTGCTCCGGGCAAGGCGGCCAACGCCGGTGGTGTGGCCACCAGCGCGCTGGAGATGCAGCAGAACGCCTCGCGGGACTCGTGGAGCTTCGAGTACACCGAGCAGCGCCTGGCCGCGATCATGCAGAGCATCCACCACCGCTGCCTGGTCACCGCCGACGAGTACGGCGCCCCCGGCAACTACGTGCTGGGTGCCAACATCGCCGGCTTCATCCAGGTCGCCGACGCGATGACCGCGCTGGGCCTGATTTAGTTCAGTGTTGACTCTGCGTCCATGGCGGGGTGCACTCGCACTTCTCCGCCATGGACGCAGAGTCAACGTTTTTTCGGCCCCTGATCGCTTAGCATCGCCGGTATGAATCGGATTCTGGGTGCAGTCGTCTTCGTCGGGAGCGCCGCCATCGCCTTGCTCGGCAGTGCACCGGCCTTCGCCGACGACGCCAGTTATCTCGCGGCACTCGACGCCAACGGCGTCTTCAAATCCGGTCCGCCCAATGCCCGCCTGTCGGCCGGACACCGGTTCTGCAACCAACTGCGGGGCGGCTCCACCGTCGACCAGGTCGTCGACGATTACGTGCGTCGCCCCTCATTCGGTGGACCGTCCATGGTCGACGATCTGACCGTCAACCTGCGCCCGGTGATCGACATCGCACAGCACGAACTGTGCCCTGACACCCTGCACTGATTCGCCGGCCTAGACGAGGCCTAGACGGCCTTGCGTTCGGCGGCGGCGACGAGCTTGCGCGTCAATGTCCCCAGCACCACTCGCAGGACCAGCCAGTAGCCCACGCCCACGGCGCGCCAACGCGTCTCGTACCGGCCGCGCCATGTCACCTGGGTGCCGTCGCTGCCCTCGACGAACGTCACCTGCGCCTGATAGTCGCGGATCGGACCATCGACGAGCATGGTGTAGCCGTGCCGGCCGGGCGGCTCGTGGATGGTGACCATCTCGCGGGTCGGCCGTTTGCGCCGTCCGACGGCCCGGATTGCACCCACCCCGACATCGCCGGCCGGGCTCAGCGACTCCCAGGTCGAGTACGGGATCAACGGCGCGGCCCACTTCGACCAGCTGGCACCGTCGGAGACGAGGTCGAACAAGGTCTGCGGCGCGGCGGTGGTGCGGCTCGAGATCACGCATTCGTAGCGGTGAACCATGACCGCCACAATAACAGAACATTGTTCTATTATGTGGTGGTGCCAGCATCCCCTCCCCTGCCGTTCGCCCGCGCCCGCAACGAGGCGCAGCGCCAGGACCGGTTGAGGCAACTCACCGCCGCCACCCGCGAGCTGCTGGCCCACACCCGGGCCACCGCACTGACACTGGGCGACGTCGCGGCGGCGGCCGGCCTGGCGAAGTCGGGCATCCTGCGCTACGCCGGGTCGCGCGAGGCACTGCTGCTGCGGGTGATGCACGCCGAGCACCTGGACTGGATCGAGGCACTGGCCGGCGAACTGCCCCGCACCGCCCCGGCGACCGCCCTGGCTCACACCCTTACCGCTCACCCCGTACTGTGCGATCTCATCGCGGCCTCGCCCGCGTTGATCGCCAAGCTCAGCCCCGACGAGATGCGCGTGCTGGCGGCCCAGGCCAACGACGCACAAGGACGCCTCGGCGCGGCGCTGCGGCCCTCGCTGCCGCTCTCCGACGACCAGCTCAGCGCGCTGACCGCGGCGGTGCACGCCTTCACCGGCACCGCGTGGGCCTGGTCGAACCCGGACTCGATCCAGCCGGTAGTCAGCGACTTCGAATCGACCGTGCTACGGCTGCTGGAGGTCTTCGTAGCCGGGCTCGGGTCGACCAGCTGACCGGTCGAGTATCTCGTCGATCAGCGGGATGTCGACGGCACTGTCGGCAACCACCGCCGGCGCCCACAGTCCGGCGTCCAGGTCGTACTTCTCGGTGAGGAACCGCAGCCGGTAGGCCTGCTGGGCGCGTTCGAATGTCTGCTGCGCGATACGAGCGTTGAGCCCGCCGTTGACCACCGCACCCAGGATCGGAACCGCCTGCGCCAGCTTGCGTTTGGCCAGCCGGAATCCCAGCGCCATGGAGACCTGACTGATCACGTTGTCCGCCTGCTGCTGCTGCAGTTGATGCCACGACTCCTGCTGGGTCAATCGCGACAGCGCCGCCAACGCTGCGGCCTTCTCGGCGGAGTTTCCGGCGGTGGAATAGGCGATCACGCCCGAGGCGAACGCCTGCTCGTCCGGCTCTCGGACGTCGTAACCGTAATGCGCTGCCACCAATGCCACGATCCGGCCCATGCCGACCAGCACCGCGGTCACGTCGGCCACAACGGCCGATGCGGCGACCGGCAATGTTGTGCCGCCGGTGACCGCGCTGGTGACCGCCGTACCCGTCACCGCCAGCGACGACGCCGCACCTTCGGCCAGGGCCAGGGCGACGTAGCGCTCCTTGCGGCGCGGCAGTGAGCCGTCGCAGTGCTTGAGGTCGAGATTCTTGACCTCGCCATAGGACTGCACCGTGATGCCCCCATCGGCGAACATCGCAAAAACATTGGCCGGCTTGACCGATTTGAGTCCCCGCTCAACCAGCACGGTGTGCAGCGTTTCCATGGCTTTGGTCGTGAGCTGGTCCACCTTGCCGATGGCCGCCGTGGCGCCCGGGACCTGTTCGACCCCCGAGCGGACTTGGGAGAACACGTCTTTGGCGCGATCTGCGATGCCCTGACTCAGGCCTTCGAACCACCCGGGCGGTTCAGCGCCGGCGGCCGAGTCCAGCAGCGCGTCCCATTGCTTGCGCTCGTAGGGGGACATGACCGGCCGACCAGACTGAGCCACGTGGGAAATCCTACCGCTCACCGCCCGTCGAGGAGCGGGCGAAGATCAAGGCCCATCGGCGAATCAAGAGGGATTTCACCCGACGCCGCAACGGCCTGGGTCAGTGGGCGCAGCACTCGGATCAGGTCGTGCCGTTCGGTCTCGGACAGCGCCTCGTATGCCGGGGCCGCGAGCCGGTCGGTCTGTACTTCGATCTGCGCCTTGAGCCGGAGACCGTCCACGGTGAGCCCCCCAACTCCGGCAAGGCCCTTGTCGCGCAGCGTGTTCGTCAGCCGGTTCCACTCGTCATCGGTGAAGTCCCGGGCGACCGTGTACGTGCGGCGCGGAGTCCCGGAGGCCAGGGCGTGGAACACATGGGATTCGCGGCCCTCGATTCCGGCGCCCAGCAGTGCCGCGATATGGCCGTCTCCGCGATGCTCGCGCAATACCGTGGCGGCGTGCCACAGCCGTGCCAACGGCTGATCGGGCAGCGGCAGTGCATGATTCGCAGCGCCTAGCACACGGCCTGCCAGTGGCACCACAGACGCTGCCCGTGCGGCGAGTTCGGCCGCGCGCTCCACCTCCGGTCCATCCGCCCGATCGGCGAGGTGGCGCCGCAATGCCGCAACTGCGCCTGCCTGGCGCGCCTGGAGGGCAGCCTCTGGAGGCGCGAACCGCCATGCGGCGGGCAGCGCCTTGGCGACGCGTTCGAAGGAGAAGTTGTAGAACATTGCGTGCACGACCTCTGCGCCGACCGCACCCAGCGGCGCGGCGCGGCCCGCGAAGTAGCCCATCCAGAATCCGCGATAGCCGGCGGCATCGAGCGCGGCCAAGGGTTCCGGTGAGAAGTAGACGACCGCGTGCAGGGGCTCTAACAGCCGCCAGGCGTCACGGGCGCTGGTGCCGGCAACAGACATGGGGTCCAGGATGCCGGACATATCTGCGGATTGCGCCGTAAGCCGGACAGCCCCGTGCGCCGAATTCAATGACGGATGTCATTGACAGTCGTCAGTTAATATTGCTAGCGTGCGACCATGACGAACGTCAGGGCCCTCAAAAAGACCCGATCGGCGACCGGCGGCGTCCGGGAGGCCCGTCGGCTCGAGACGAGGTCACGGCTCTTTGAGTCCGCGGTGTCAGAGATCCGCCAGTACGGGCTCGCCGGCGCAGACGTCAGTGCCATCGCCAGCGCGGCAGGCGTGGCCAGGGGCACGTTCTACTTTCACTTTCCGACCAAGGAACACGTACTCATCGAGGTCGAACGCAACGAGGAGATGCGGATCATCAGCGAACTCGGCGAAGCCGACGGCGACTTGGCCACGGTGCTTACCCAGCTCGTCCATCACGTCCTGCGCGCCAAGCACCGCTTGGGCACAGAGGTCTTCCAAGGCATGCTCGGCCTGCATTTCTCCTCGGCCCGTCCCGTCGAGGACGAGTTGACGCGGCATCCACTGGCGGAGTTCCTGGTCGACCTCATCGAGCGGGCACAGGACGCAAACCAGGTCACCCAAGGAAGTCACGCCGCCGAACTCGGAACGTTTTTTCTTACTGGGCTTTTCGCGTTGTTGTCCACCGGAGTCCACGACCCCGATGTGCTGGATCGGTACGTCTCAACGATCGTCACAGGAATGGATATCCGATGAAAGGCAAAGGAATTGACGGATACCGTGACTACTTGCGTGAGCGCGACGGGGAGGCAGATCTGTTGAATCGGCGGTTGGCCAACCGCGAAGAATTCTTCGGCCGTCTTGAAGCCAATCCCGTCCGGTCAGCGAAAGCCATCGACCGACCGACGTTTCTTCGCAACCTACGCAGCCGGCGACCTGATCCCGTCCTGGACCGCACGATGCTGTTCCTGCTGGCGACGGCCAAACTGAATCAGGCGGAACGATTCGGCGTCGGGCTGGGCGAGACGTACGGACGCAACAGCGGCGACAGTCGGCCGCCCGAGAACGTCTATCTTGAGCTGGAAGAGCACTACCACACCAGACTGCTGGCATACGCCCTCGACGTTTTCGGCCTGCCATTTCACGTTGTCCCTCCGCCATTCATCATGCGGCAGTTCGTCAAGACCGGCGTGTTCACCCCCGAGCGGCTCGGATTCGTATTCGTCGGCGCGGCAGAGATGGCGGGCTGCATCATGTTCGACGCGCTACGTCGCGCCGGCACTGCACTGTTCGCCGACGAACCCGAAGTCGCCGAACGAATCAACTTGCTCTACAGCGAGATTCTGACCGACGAGATCGGCCATGTCGGCTACTGCGCATCACGCTGCACATCGGGAGAGCGGGCGATCATGCGCCGCATCTACCCGCTGATCGGACGACTGATCGCCCGACAGACCGCCGAGATCGACATGCTGATCGACCCCAAGGCGCTGCGCGCGCGCCTCGATCGCCCATTCGACCTCACCGAACTCAGCGCCGAGCTGAACAACCCGACCTACGTCGTGGCACACCCATAGTGCCGCGCGGATCCGGCGGGGATAGCACACCGATCCGAACCCCGGGACTGCCGCCGTACCGGATCAGCTGCAGAACTGTAACGGCCGGCAAACAGTTCTGTTGTGCTGTCCAAGTTTGGTGAATTGCACTTGACCACCCGTGCTATTAATGCAGCGTGACCGACCTGCACCGACCGTCACCGAAGCTGCCCGATTGGGGCGCTGACGGCACGGAACGGGGTTCGCATCGGCGTCCGAATCGGGCAGGTGCCCACCGGATGGGAAACGAGGCGGGCCGCCGTCCCCGTCGGTATTACCCGATCTCCGAGATCCTGCATATGCCGGATCTGCCCGCGCCGCGGAAGGCCGTACCGGTCTCCGGCTGGCGCCGACTCGTTTATGCCGCCTCATTCCACGGCATCAATGCCGGGGAATCACCGCTTGAACAGCATTTTCGTGTACTCCGCGACCAGATCGGTCAGCGTATGCACAAAAACTTGGTGATCGGTGTGGTCTCCGGTAAAGGCGGCGTCGGCAAGACCACGATGACCACCTGTATCGGCGGGATATTCCGGGAATGTCGATCGGACAACGTCGTGGCGATCGACGCCGCCCCGGGCTTCGGGACGTTGGCCGACCGGATCGACACGGGCTCACCTGACGGCTACACCGAGGTCATCAGCAAGATCGATGTTCGGGGCTACACCGATATCCGAGAACATCTCGGTCACAACAACATCGGTTTGGATGTGCTGGCGGGTAATCGAACCTCCGACCAGCCGCGTCCACTTTTTCCATCGATGCTGAACGAAGCGGTGGCCCGTCTTCGCCGCACTCACCAGGTCGTCCTGATCGACACGTCGGACAATCTGGAGCATCCGGTGATGAAGGCGGTATTGAATACCTGCGACGCTTTGATCTTTGTATCCGGACTTACCGGCGATAGCGCACTGCCGGTCGCCCGTTCCATCGATCTGCTGCGCGCAATGGACTACGACGAACTGTTGGCGCGTTCGATGGTCATCCTCAACAACAGCCGGAACCACGCCACTCCGAATGCGCGACGCTACCTCACCGATCTGTTCACCGAGGCTGAGATCCACGCCGAATACATGCCGTACGACTCGCACCTTGCCCGAGGGGGCATTATCGACACGCAGAACGAGCTTCGCCCCCAGAGCCGGCTGCGACTGTTCGAGATCGCGGCGACGCTGGCGGATCAACATGTGTGCAAAGCCGACCGGCTGAACTGACCGGGCCGAATCCGTCATTGCGCCTGCCAGGGATTGAGCAAAGACACTCCGGTCCGCTGAAAGTCCCTGGTATTGCGGGTGACAAGCACCAGATCGCGTACGACCGCGGTCGCCGCGATGAGCGCGTCCATCTCGGGCAGCGGGTCCGGGATGTGCAGAGCCGCAGCCGCTATCGCTATCGGCTCGTCGATCGGCAGGAGTCGACCGCTGAACATCGGTCGGACATCCTCGTCGAGCCAAAGACGGAGCGGGGCTGCGCCGGCGGGATCGACACGTTCTTTTCGCCGAACTCCTCGCTCAAGCTCCAGCAGCGAGACGACACTGAGGGCCAGACTCCCGACCTCTTGCCGCCGCAGCCAGCCCATCAGCGCCGACGATCGCTTTAAACGCGCATCGCTGAGGACATGGGTATCGAGCAGATATTTCACAGGTCAAGCTCGCGCGGTGCTTCCACCCGCCGGTCCGGCAGCTCGAGCTCGATAGCTTGGGCGCCCCTCGCCCATAAGCGATCACCCACGAGCTGCCGTTCGCCGGAAAGTCGGTCGAACTCCGCCGCGGTCAACAGCACATGCGAGCGGCGACCGTGATCAGTGATCGTCACCGGCCCCTGCTCGGCCGCCCGCTTGGCGGCCGAGACATCACGGTTGAACTCGCGACTGGTGATCGTGAGGCCCATGCCACCCCCTCGGTTGTACCTATAGTAGGTAGTTTAGCCCGGGCGGCGGCGCATCGGGTGATGGCAACGACGGGCGGGGTGGCGTGCTGACCACAGCCCAATTCGACTACGAAAGACCTCACACGACCACCGGCACGCCCGCGTGACCACCCAACACCAGCCGTCCGGGAGATCGGGAACAGGTCATCGCGATGAGCGGGAAGCCTACTGGAGGCCAGTTTGGCGACCGATAGAACTGGACTACGACCCCGCGCAAGAATACTACTGAGCCACCAACGCAGCACACCGAAGAATACGAGTGCCATGCAATCGGGTTAACGGCTTCGCTCCGCGACCTTCTAGAAGCGACCGAACTGACGTGCCATTTCTCCGTGGAGCTAAGGGGAATCGAACCCCTGACCTTCTCGATGCGAACGAGACGCGCTACCAACTGCGCTATAGCCCCTGACCGCTAGGAGATTACCAGCCCCCAGCCGGACCTCTGAAACCGAGACCTACTGACCGGCCGCCCGTGCCAGGTCGCCACGCCAGCCATACCGGCCGGCGCTGGAGGTGTACTCCAGGTGCTCGAACACCGGGTCCTCGTCGTCGATCTCCAGCACGGCGACGCCCGGTCGGCGCAGCCGTGACGGCACCACCTCGAAGGCATCGGTGTGGACACTCTCGCGCTGCATGCGGGGCCGCTCGGCGCGCCGGGCGCGGCGCGCCCGCACCTGTTGCTCGATGCGGGTCTGGCGCCGCAGGTAAGCCAGGTAGAGCACCGTCGCACCGGCCGCGCCGCCACAGATCCACCATGCGGTGGGCGCCACCGTGAGGGCGGTGAGCGCCGAGATCACCAGGATGACCGCCAGCGACATCAACACCCGCTTGCGGAACTCGTACTTGCGCGCGCTGACGGCCGCGGCGGTGTCGATACGGGGCCGACGACCGCGGGCCGACAGACCGGCCACGCCCGCCCTCGTGGGCTCCGCCTCCGGCTCCAGCCCGGAGCTGTCCTCGACGTATTCGTACTCGTAGCTCTCACCCTCGGCGGCCGGCCCCTCGTAGGCGTCCTCGTCAACCTCGGCTTCCGCCTTGGCCGCCAAGGCTTCAGCCGCCAGGGCGGCCTCCTCCGCAGCGCGAGCTTCCGCCGCGGCGGCGGCCTGAGCCTGCGCCTGCGCCTCAAATTCGGCGGCCAGCCCCGCGTCCGACAGCGGCAGCTCGTCGGAGTCGTCGGCGACGACGTCAACCTCTAGGACGTCCAAGTAGTCCAGCTCTGCCTGCTCGCCGACCTGCGACTCCGCGGTGGCGACAAACACGGCCGCCGCGGCGACGAACACCCGCGAACCACCCTCGGCGGGCTCGCCCTCGACCTCGTCGACATCGTCGATGTCGTCAGCCTCGTCGATGTCGTCGGCGCTGTGCTGCCAGTCGGGATCGCTGCGGTGGCCGGTGGCCGGGCCACCGCGCTTGAGCAGCCGGGCGCTGGATCCGCTGGTCAGTACCCGAGTCGCCAAAGCCACGTCACTGGTGCGACGCACTGCGTCGCGCTTGCTGACCAGCATCGGCACCAGTACGAACAGCCAGAGAACGACCAGTGAGATCCAGAGCAAAGATTGCGGGATGCTGGGCATGGTTGGCCTGCTCCTTTCCGAGCCAAGGTTAGGTGTGGGACCCACACGACCTCGGACGACGCGCCGAGCCAATTACACAGTTGTAATTTACTCTCTGACCTCGTTAGTCACAACTACCACACGCGTAACAGCGCGCCCGAATATTCGCTCAGACCCGGGCGGCCCGGCCGGACTGGATCAGCGCCGAGGTCACCGACCCGGCAACCTCCTCCATCGTCATCGCAACCAGCAGGTGGTCGCGCCACGCCCCATCGACGTCCAGGTAGCGCTGCAGCAGACCTTCCTGACGAAATCCGACCTTCGCCAACACCGCCCGGCTGGCCGCATTCTCCGGCCGGACGGTGGCCTCCACCCGGTGCAGTCGTACCGGTCCGAAGCAGTGGTCCAGCCCCAATGCCACCGCCCCGGTCGCCACTCCCCCGCCGGCCACCGCGCTGGACACCCAATACCCGATCCAGGCCGAGCGCAGCGCCCCGTGGGCGATGTTGCCCACCGTCAGCTGGCCGCAGAATCGGCCGTCGAGCTCGATCACGTACGGCAGCATCCGCCCATAGCGGGCCTCGGTGCGCAGACTCGAACACAGCGGCGGCCAGGAGGCGCTGCCGTGCCGGGCCACCCAGTCCACCTCCACGCTGGGTTCCCACTGCTCCAAGTAGGCGCGGTCGGCCAACCGGATCCGGCTCCATGCCACGCCGTCACGCATCCGCACCGGCCGCAGCCGGATCACCCCTGCCGGCACCCGCAGGGGCCCGAGCACACTCGGCCAGCCGGGGTGCTCAACGGCTTTGAACGGCCACAGATTGACCAACATGGACCCGGGTTCAACCCCGCTGAGCCAGGAAGGCGACGTCCACCAACTCGCCGGCGGCGATCTGCTCGACCTCCTCGGGAACCACCACCAGACAGTTCGCCTCGGCCAACGTGGCCAGCAGGTGTGATGCGGTGCCGCCAGTGGCCCCGAGCACCTGCACCAAGTACTCGCCGGTGTCCTCGTCGCGCATCAGCTGGCCGCGCAAGAATCCTTTGCGGCCGGGCATCGAACTGATCGGCCCGAGGGTGCGGGCCTGCACCATCCGGCGCATCGGCTCACGCTTGCCCAGCGACAGCCGGATCAGCGGGCGGATCATCACCTCGAACACCACCAGCGCGCTCACCGGGTTGGCGGGCAACAGGAAGGTCGGCACCCCTTCGGAGCCCAGCTGGCCGAACCCCTGCACCGAACCGGGGTGCATCGCGATCCGGGCGACCTCCATGTCACCAAGATCGGCCAACACCGCGCGCACCTCATCGGCCGCGGCACCCCCGACCCCACCGGCGATCACCACCACCTCGGCACGATTGAGCTGTCCCTCGACCACCTCGCGCAGCTTCTTAGGGTCATGGCTGACGATGCCGACCCGGTTGACCTCCGCGCCCGCGTCCCGACCGGCCGCGGCCAGCGCGTAGGAGTCGACGTCGTAGACCTGCCCGTTGCCGGGGGTGCGATTGACGTCGACCAACTCCCCGCCCACCGCCATGACCGACAGGCGCGGGCGCGGGTGAACCAGCACGCGATCGCGGCCGACGGCGGCCAGCAGCCCCACCTGGGCGGCCCCGACCACCGTGCCGGCGCGTACCGCGACATCACCGGGCTGTACGTCGTCGCCGACCCGGCGCACATAGTCGCCCGGACGCACGCCACGCAGCACCCGGACCCGAGAGTTCCCGCCGTCGGTCCAGCGCAGCGGAAGCACGGCGTCGGCCAGGGTGGGCATCGGCGCCCCGGTCTGAATCCGGGTGGCCAGCTTGGGTTGCAGCCGGGTGGGAGTGCGGGCACCGGCTTCGATGACACCCAGCACTGGCAGCGTGACCGCAATATCGGCGCCATCAGCGCGCCCGCCCGCGCTGTCGCCGATCGCGTCGGCGCCCAGGACATCGACGCTGCGCACCGCGTAACCGTCGATGGCGGCCTGGTCGAATGCGGGCATCGGCCGCTCGGCGACCACTTCTTCAGCGCACATCAAGCCCTGCGCCTCGGCGATCGCCACCCGGACCGGGCGGGGCGCCACCGCGGCAGCCGAAACCCGGGCCTGCTGCTCCTCAACCGAACGCACGGTGTGCCTTTCTCCGTTGCAGCCGAGGTCCGATTCTCCGCAGACGTCGGCTCAGTTCTCCGCCAAGCCCAGCCGCGCCACCAACCACCGGCGCAGGTCCGGACCGTAATCATCGCGGTCCAAGGCAAAGTCAACCGCAGCTTTGAGGTAGCCGCCCGGATTTCCCAGATCGTGTCGCGACCCCCGGTGCACGACGACGTGTACGGGATGGCCTTCGGCGATCAGCAGCGCGATGGCGTCGGTGAGCTGCACCTCGCCGCCGGCCCCGCGGTCGATGCGCCGCAACGCGTCGAACACGGCCCGGTCCAGCACGTAGCGGCCCGCCGCGGCATACATCGACGGGGCGTCTTGCGTTCTGGGCTTCTCGACCATCCCCTTGACCCGCATCACGTCCGGGTTGTCGCCGTCGGGCAGCGGTTCGACGTCGAAGACCCCGTAGGCGCTGACCTCCTCCGGGCTGACCTCGATCGCGCACAACACGGTGCCGCCCCGGCGGGCACGCACCTTGGACATGATCTCCAGCACCCCGGTGGGCAACACCAGGTCGTCGGGCAACAGGACCGCGACGGCATCTTCGTCGTCGGACAATGTGGGCTCGACGCAGCTGATGGCATGCCCCAGGCCCAGGGGCTCGGCCTGCACCACCGACTCGACCTTGATCAACTGCGGGGCCCGGCGCACCTTGGCCAGCATGGCCTTCTTACCGCGAGCCTCCAGGGTGCCTTCCAGCACCAGGTCTTCGACAAAGTGCGCGACCACGCCGTCCTTGCCTTCGGAGGTGATGATCACCAACCGCTCGGCGCCGGCCTCGGCCGCCTCGGCGGCCACCAGCTCGATTCCGGGGGTGTCGACGACCGGCAGCAGCTCTTTGGGCACTGTCTTGGTCGCGGGTAGAAATCGGGTGCCCAAACCTGCCGCGGGCACAATGGCGGTGCGCGGAATCGGGACCTTCGGCGTGGGCATTGCTCACACGATAACCGCAATCCCCTTCACCTCTTCGGCTGGCGGTGGGCGAGCCGTTGCTGACAGTCTGGTTGCCGTGACCGACGACGCGCTGGTGGCCGCCAAGTCCGCGTTGCGGGCGCGGCTGCTCGCCGACCGGCGCGCGGTACCCACCGACGTGCACGAGGCGGAGGCCGCGGCGTTGGCCGAGCACCTGGAGCGGCTCGCGACCGACGCCACCACGGTCTGCGCCTATGTCCCGGTGGGCAGCGAGCCGGGCTCCACCGCGATGCTCGCTCGCCTGGCACGTCGCGGCGCGCGGCTGCTGTTGCCGGTGGTGCGCACCGAAGACGACGGCACCCCGATGGCGCTGCTGTGGGGCGAGTACCGGCCCGAAAGCCTCACCACCGCCCGGTTCGGCCTGCTCGAACCACCGGAACCCTGGCTGGCCGCCGACGCGCTGGCGCAGGCGGACCTGATCGTGGTTCCGGCGGTGGCCGTCGACCGCCGGGGCGCGCGGCTGGGGCGCGGCGCCGGTTTCTACGACCGCTCGCTGCAGTGGCGCAGGCCGCAGATTCCGCTGGTAGCGGTGGTTCGCGACGCAGAGCTGCTCGACGAGCTGCCCGCGGAGGCCCACGACGTGCCGATGACGCACGCCCTGACACCCGGGCGCGGAGTGGTGGCGCTGGGCTGAAGTTGAAGTGGCCCCAAAACGAGACTTGGAATGAGGAAGGCCACATAGTGGTTCTAGCACTTAGCACGGTAGAGTGCTAAGCCGATTGTTCGATCCACGGAGGTTGACGTGCCCACCTACAGCTATGCCTGCACCGAGTGCAGCAACCGCTTCGACGTGGTCCAGGCCTTCACCGACGATGCGCTGACCACCTGCGAGGACTGCAACGGCCGGCTGCGCAAGATCTTCGGCAAGGTCGGCGTGGTCTTCAAAGGCAGCGGTTTCTACCGCAACGACAGCCGCGAAGCGGGCAAGTCTGGGAAGTCTGAGAAGTCCGGGAAGTCACCGTCCAACGGTTCCAGCAATAGCAGCAGCTCCGCCGGCTCCACGACCTCCAGCGACTCGGGTAGCAGCGGCACCAAATCGGCCGACAGCGCCACCAAGTCCAGCGACAGCGCCAAGTCCAGCACCACGTCGTCGGCACCGGCAGCCACCTCGGCGTAGCTCGTTATCCACAGCCCGGCGCCACGGTGAAGAACCGCGGCGCGCCGGCGGCTTAGCGTGACGCCATGGGCGAGTCGCTCAATCCCACACTGATCAGCCGGATATCGCTGACACTGCGCCCAGACTGGACTCGGACCGTGCGTGCCCGGCGCATGACCGCCGGAGCCCTGGTCGTGTTGGCCGGCGTCACGGCGCTGCGCTCCAACCCGCAAGGCGACCAGCTCGACGTCGTAGTGGCAAGCCGCGACATCGCGCCTGGCTCACCGCTGACCCTCGACGACCTTTCCCTCGAAAGCCGTTCGGCTCAAACGGTTCCCGCAGGCGCCGCCACTGATTTGGCGGCGCTGATACAGACCACGCTGGCGGGTCCGGCCCGCCGCGGCGAGATACTGACCGATGTCCGCGTGCTCGGCAGCCGCCTCACCGAGGCTGCCGCCGGGCCCGACGCCCGCATCGTGGGCGTGCACCCGGCCGACGCCGCGTTGATCGATCTGGTGCGCCCGGGCGACGTGGTCGACGTGGTGTCGGCCGCCCCCGACGATGCCGCCGGCCCGCCGGGCGCCGCCCGGGTGCTCGCCAGCGGTGGGATCGTGGTGCTGGTGTCCGACAAGCACAATCACGATGAGCGGGTGGTCTTAGTGGCGTTGCCGGCCACCGCTGCGGTGGCGGTGGCCGGCGCCACGCTCGGTCAGGCCGTCACGCTCACGCTGCGCTGAACAACGCTACGCGGCGGTGGCGGATTGCACGCTGGCGCAGAACTTGCACTTGTTGGCGTCGGCGGCGATTTCGGACTTGCACTCCGGGCAGGTCTTGGTCGGTGCCGGGTCGCCGAATACGGTGTTCCCGCGGCGCTTCTGGATGTGCTTGTAGGGCAACACGATCAGGAAGTAGATCGTGGCCATGAACACGATGAAGTAGATGATCGCCGAGATGAACGCGCCGAGGTCGATGAACGTCGCCGCGTTGCCCTCGGCTCCCAATTGGTAACCGAGCCCGAGCCCGGCGGTGTCGGGCTGCGCGGCCGCCACCAGTGGGTTGATCACGCTGTCGGTGAAAGCCTTGACCAGGTTGGAAAACGCCAGCGCCACCACCAGACCGATGGCCACCGTGATGACGTCATCGCGCATCAGGAAATTCTTGAACCCCTTGAGCACCGCAATTCCCCTTCCGTACGGATGCACTACGAAGCGGCACCGCGCCGCCTACGGCGAACCGTAATAGCCGCTGCGGAGTCCGGACGGGGGATTTCGCGAAGTCGAACCTCAACCGTGATGCGGCGGGATGTTGTCCCGCAGCCAGCGCTCGCGTTCTTCGGCCTCTCGCGCGTCGTCGGGATCGCGTTCGTCCGACGACGACTGGTGCTCTTCAGGTCCGGGCATGGCGACCTAGATCTCCAGGCTGGACAGTTGGCCGATGATCGCCGCGGCCAGCGGGTTCAGTGTCGCCATCCCGTCGCGGACTGCCGCCCGGGACCCGGCCAGGTTGACCACCAGGGTGCTGCCCGAGACGCCGGCCAGACCACGCGAGAGCCCCGCGTCCGCGATCCCGGCGGACAGCCCGGAGGCCCGCAACGCCTCGGCGATACCGAGGATCTCGCGGTCCAGCAGCTCGCGGGTGGCCTCGGGGGTGACGTCACGCGGGGTGACCCCGGTGCCGCCCACCGAAACGACCAGATCGACCCCGCCGATCACCGCGGTGTTCAGTGCGTTCCGGATCTCCACCTCGTCGGCGGCGACGGCGACGACACCGTCGACCATGAATCCGCCCTCGGCCAACAACTCGGTGACCAACGGGCCACTGTGGTCCTCATCGCCGTGGGCGGTGCGGTCGTCGACAACGACGACGAGGGCGCGGCCGGCGAGCTCTCGGGGCTGGTCCATGGGTGCAACCGTATATCCGGTTTCCGACGGAGGTTCAGCGAGGCTCGACGAAGGAGAGCCGAAGCTGGGACCGCCGCATCGGCACCGTGGACTCACCAACCCGTCACTGCTGCGCTTTACCCAGCGTGACCTGGGCAGTCTTAGACGCTCCACCGGCATCGAGGTAAGTCAGCGTCACCTGGTCGCCGGGCGCCTTGGAACGCACCGCGGCCACCAGCGCGTCGGCGCTGCCGATGGGGCGCTTGTCGAAAGCCGTCACCGTGGCGCCTTCGGGCAGTCCGGCCTTGGAGGCCGCCTCCCCGGGCACCACCTCGACCACCTTGGCGCCGTGCAGGCTGCGCTCACTGGTGACGCGCACCCCGAGCGAGGCGTGTGACGCCGTGTGGTCCGGGGAGTTGATGAGCTCGTCGGCGATCCGCTTGGCCTGATCCACCGGGATCGCGAAGCCAAGGCCGATCGAGCCGCTCTGCGCTTCGGCGGAGTCGCCGCCCATGGTGGCGATCGCGGAGTTGATCCCGACCAGGTCGCCGTTCATGTTGACCAGCGCACCGCCCGAGTTGCCGGGGTTGATGGCGGCATCGGTCTGAATCGCGTCGAGCACCGTGTTCTGGTTACCGGCCTCGCCGCTGGTGGAGACGGGGCGGTTGAGGGCGCTGACGATCCCGGTCGTCACGGTGCCTTCCAGACCGAGCGGCGACCCGACCGCAACCACGTTCTGGCCCACCCGCAGGTCCGCTGAGGACCCGATCGTGATCGGGGTCAGGTCAGAGACGCCCTGGGCGCGCACCACGGCAATGTCGCTGGCCGGGTCCATCCCCACCACGGTGAACGGTGCGGTGCTGCCGTCGGCGAAGGTCACGGTGGTCTTCGGCGCTCCCTTGGGAGCGCCATCGGGCTTGGCGCCCGGGTCGATCTTGGTGCTCGGGTCGGGCTTGGCGGCCGCGGCGGCCACCACGTGGTTATTGGTCAGGATCAGCCCGTCGGCCGACAGGATGATGCCCGAGCCCTCCTCGGACTGACGGCCCAGATCGGTCTCCAGCATGACGACGCTGGGCACCACCTTCGCCGCGACCTTCTCCACGGAGCCGTCCGGCAGATTCACCGCGGCCGGCACCCCCGGGGCCTGGACGCTCGGCGTGTGGCTTCCGGTGGCGGCCGGCTTGTGGTCGGAGTGCAGTGCCGAACCCACCACACCGCCCATCACACCGGACATCGCCGCGATTGCGACCGCTCCCAGCACCAAACCGCTGCGGGAACGCTTCTGCTGAGCCCCAACCGGACCAACCGGACCGCCGGGACGGCCGTAGGAGGCGTCGTAGGCGGCGCGATAGGCGGACTGCTGCTGACCCTGGTGCGGGGCGTAGCGCCAGTCGTAGGGCGGAGGGTACGACCCCTGTGCGGCCCGGCCCGGATAACCGGCTTGTCCGCGTTGGTCCGCCGCCGGTGCACCGGCCGGGTTGGACCGTTCCGGTTGCTGAGGCGGCGGGAGGTACCCGGGGTAATTCGTCATGTTTGTTGCCTACTCCTAGGGACACGACTGCGGCGACGTTGCCTCACCACCATGCCTACATGGACTGAGAAGCGCCTGTGACCGCTCCGACCGGTACTTCTTCCGCCGACGTGGGCCCACCGGGCAGCACCATCCGGAACGATGTCCCGGGCGGATGCCCGCCGGGGATGGTCTCGCCGATGGTGATCGACCCACCGTGTTTGAGCACCACCTGCTTGACGATGGCCAGTCCCAGCCCGGATCCGGGCATAGCGCGTGCCGAGTCCGATCGGTAGAAACGCTCGAAGACCAATTCCCGTTGGTTCTCCGGGATTCCCGGCCCCTCGTCCGACACGACGATCTCCATGTGCGTCGGGTCGAGCTGGCGCATCCGCAACCCCACAACGCCGCCCGACGGGCTCCACTTGGCTGCGTTGTCGAGCAGGTTGAGCACCGCGCGGGACAGCCCCGCGGCATCGCCGTACACGTGCCAGGGAGCGACCTGGATGTCGAACTCGATGTCGTTGCGGCGCCGCCGTACCCGCTCCATGCTGCGGTCGACGACCTCGGTGATGTCGACCTGATCGTAGGCGACCTCACGTTGGTCGTCGCGAGTGAGGTCTACCAAATCGCCTACCAGCGTGGACAATTCCTCGATCTGACCGATGGCGTCAGCGCGCAGCTCGGCCATCTCCTCCTCGGGCAACTGCGGGGCGCCCGGCGCCGCGGACGCCATCAACAGCTCGACGTTGGTGCGCAGCGATGTCAACGGGGTCTTCAGCTCATGCCCGGCGTCGGCGACCAGGCGCGCCTGCCGCTCCCGCGACTCGGCCAGGGCCCGCAACATGGCGTTGAACGCCTCGGTGAGGCGCGCCAATTCGTCGCTGCCATAGACCGGGATCGGTCTCAAGTCATCGGTGCGCGCCACGCGTTCGGCCGCATCGGTCAGGCGGCCCACCGGTCTCAACCCGGTTCTGGTGACCATGCCGCCGGCCACCGCGGCCACCACGACACCCACCCCGCCGACGACCAGCAGCACCCACCGCAGCTTCATCGTCACCGCCCGGGTGGGCGCCAAACTCTTGGAGATCAACAGCGTGCTGCCGTTGGGCAGGTGTACCGCCAGCACCCGCTGGCCGGACGCGGTGCGGCGCGACAGGAACAGCTCGCCGCGGATGACCGCCTTCTCCTGCTGTCCGACCGGAAGCCGCTGACCGGGCTGATTGGCCGTGTAGATCGACCGGCCCGGGTTGACGAGCATGGCGTTGACGTCGGAATAGGCGGTGCCCTCGATCGCCTTGCGGGGATCGGCGGCCAGTGAACCACTGGCGATCAGCATCTCCGCGCGGCTCTGCAACTGATTGTCGATGTCGTTGTAGAGCGCGGCCGAGATCACGGCGTAGACGGCCACCGCCATCAACACCACTACCAATGCCACCATCGACATCGCCAGCAGCATTACCCGCCAGCGCAGCGACAGGGAGGTCTTCTTCGCCTCTTCATCCTGTCGACGGCGGAAGGATTGCATCAGGGAGGAGTCTCGCGAAGCACGTAACCCACACCGCGCACGGTGTAGATCAGCCGCGGCTCGCCTTCGGCTTCAGTCTTACGACGCAGGTACCCGATGTAGACCTCCAGCGCGTTGCCCGAGGTGGGGAAGTCGAAGCCCCACACCTCCTCGAGAATCCGGCTGCGGGTCAGCACCCGGCGCGGGTTGGCGATCAGCATCTCCAACAGGGCGAACTCGGTGCGGGTCAGGCTGATCTGCCGGTCCCCGCGGGTGACCTCGCGGGTCACCGGGTCCAGAGTCAAGTCCTCGAACGACATCGCGACCGATTCGGACAGGTCCTCGGCGGTGGTGCGGCGCAGCAGCGCCCGCATCCGCGCCAGCAGTTCCTCCAGTGCGAACGGCTTGGGCAGGTAGTCGTCGGCGCCGGCATCAAGGCCGGCGACCCGCTCGGACACCGAATCCCGGGCCGTCAGCACCAAGATCGGCAGGTCGTCACCGGTGCTACGCAACTGACGACAGACTTCCAGCCCGTCCAGCCGCGGCATCATGACGTCCAGGATCATCGCGTCCGGACGGTCGCTGGTGATCGCCTCAAGCGCCTCGACGCCGTCGGTGGCCAGCGAGACCGAGTAACCATTGAACGACAAAGACCTGCGCAACGACTCGCGCACAGCGCGATCGTCATCAACAACCAGTACCCGGGTAGCCATGGGTGCTATCCAATCATCCGAAAGGCGATCTGATGGGTCAGGAGCAGGTCGTGTCGGAGCCTATTTAGCGACGGTCGAGGTCGATAAGGCCCAGACGTGCGGCTTTGAGAAGGCGACGCGGCACCTTGTGCGCGCGGCCGGCGACCGTCACATTGACCAGGCCGGTTGCCTCAGCCTTCCACTGCGCGCGGCGACTACGAGTGTTCGCACGCGACATCCTGCGTTTCGGCACGGCCATGGTCGAGCCTCTCCTGTTGTTGGCATAGTGCCGCTTCGATACCAGCGGCGGGACTATCCGAAAGGATAGCCGGTGACCAGCGTCGGCTCCAAAATAGCGGACCCGGCGGTTCAGCGAGGCTCGACGAAGGAGAGCCGAAACTGGGACCGCCGCACAGACCCGGCGGTTCAGCGAGGCTCGCCGCACCTTGACGCGGCACCCGCGGTACCGGCTAACCTACCGGTTGGTTGAGTGATGGGATTTGGGGATGACAGCAGCCGTTCGAATCGGTAACTGCTCGGGGTTCTACGGCGACCGCCACGCCGCAATGCACGAGATGCTCACCGGTGGCGAGCTGGACTATCTCACCGGCGATTACCTGGCCGAGCTGACCATGCTGATCCTGGGCCGCGACCGGATGAAGAACCCGGAGCGCGGTTACGCCAAAACGTTCCTGACCCAGCTCGAACAGTGCCTCGGACTGGCTCTCGACCAGGGCATTCGCATCGTGGCCAACGCCGGCGGGCTCAATCCGGCCGGCCTGGCCGACGCGGTGCGCGAGCTGGCGCAACGCCTGGGCGTTCCGGCCCGCGTGGCCCACGTCGAAGGTGATGACCTGCTCCCCCGCGCCGCAGAGCTCGGTTTGGGCAGTCCGCTGACAGCGAACGCCTACCTGGGCGCCTGGGGCATCGCGGAGTGTCTGGCCGGCGGCGCCGACGTGGTGATCACCGGCCGCGTCACCGACGCTTCGGTGATCGTGGGACCCGCCGCCGCGCACTTCGGCTGGAGCCGCACCGACTACGACCAGCTCGCCGGCGCCGTCGTCGCCGGCCACGTCATCGAGTGCGGCATCCAGGCCAGCGGTGGCAATTACTCCTTCTTTACCGAGATTCCCACCGAGCAGATGCTGCATCCTGGGTTCCCGCTCGCCGAGATCCACGCCGACGGGTCATCGGTGATCACCAAGCACGCCGGCACCGGCGGGCTGGTCAGCGTGGACACCGTGACCGCGCAGCTGCTCTATGAGGTGACCGGCGCGCGCTACGCCAACCCCGACGTCACCGCTCGGATGGACAGCATCGAACTGTCGGCCGACGGCCCGGACCGGGTGCGGATCTGCGGCGTGACCGGCGAGGCACCGCCACCCACCTACAAGGTGTCGCTGAACAGCATCGGCGGGTTCCGCAACTCCACCACATTCGTGTTGACCGGCCTGGACATCGAGGCTAAGGCCGCACTGCTGCGTACCCAGCTCGAGGCGGCCATGACCGTCCGGCCGGCCGAACTGGAGTGGACGTTGTCGCGCACCGATCACCCCGACGCCGACACCGAGGAAACCGCCAGCGCGCTGCTGCACTGTGTGGTGCGCGACCCGGACCCGGCCAACGTGGGCCGCAAGTTCTCCGCGGCCGGCATCGAGCTCGCACTGGCCAGCTATCCCGGGTTCTGCGTCACCGCCCCGCCCGGAGACGGCCAGGTCTACGGGGTCTTCACGCCCGGCTATGTCGATGCCGCGCAGGTGCCGCACGTCGCGGTGCATGCCGACGGCACCCGGGTGGACATTCCCTCCGCCGCGCAGACCCTGGAACTCGCTCCGGCCGCCGAGCCGGAGCTGCCCGAGGCGCTACCGGCCGGCCCCAGCCGTCGAGCGCCACTGGGGGCGATCGCCGGCGCGCGCAGCGGGGACAAGGGCGGCTCGGCCAACGTCGGGGTCTGGGTGCGCACCGAAGCGCAGTGGCGCTGGCTGGCCCACACCTTGACCGTGGACACACTGCGCGAACTGCTGCCCGAGACCGCCGAGTTGCCGGTCACCCGTCACCTGCTGCCGAAATTGCGCGCGGTGAACTTCGTCATCGAGGGCATCCTCGGGCAGGGCGTGGCCTACCAGGCCCGATTCGACCCGCAGGCCAAGGGGCTGGGCGAATGGCTGCGCAGCCGTCACCTTGAGATACCCGAGCAGCTGCTGGCAGAAGGGGAATTGTGAGTATCTGGACTACCGCCGAGCGCCAGGCGCTGCGCAAGACCGTGCGCGGCTTCGTCGAGCGCGAGATCCTGCCGCACGTCGACGAGTGGGAACGCTCCGGCGAGCTGCCCCGCGAGCTGCACCGTAAGGCCGCCGAGGTCGGCCTATTGGGTGCCGGCTTCCCCGAGGAGGTCGGCGGCAGTGGCGGCGACGGCGCCGACGCGGTGATCGTCTGCGAGGAGATGCACCAGGCCGGGGCGCCGGGCGGGGTGTTCGCCTCCCTGTTCACCTGCGGTATCGCGGTGCCGCACATGATCGCCTCGGGCGACGCTCGGCTGATCGAGGAGTTCGTCCGCCCCACGCTGGCCGGCGAGAAGATCGGTTCGCTGGCCATCACCGAGCCCGGCGGCGGCTCGGATGTCGGGCACCTGCGCACCACGGCGCAGCTCGATGACGTGGACGGCGGCGGTTACTACCTGGTCAACGGCTCCAAGACCTTCATCACCTCCGCGGTGCGCGCCGACTATGTCGTCACTGCGGTGCGCACCGGCGGGCCGGGGGCGGCCGGGGTGTCGCTGCTGGTGGTCGAGAAGGGCACGCCGGGGTTTGAGGTGAGTCGCAAGCTGGAAAAGATGGGCTGGCGCTCCTCGGACACCGCCGAGCTGTCCTACGTCGACGCCCGCGTGCCGGCGGCGAACCTGGTCGGCGTCGAGAACACCGGCTTCGCCCAGATCGCGTCGGCCTTCGTCAGCGAGCGAGTCGGGCTGGCAGCGCAGGCATATGCCAGCGCTCAGCGCTGCCTGGACCTGACCCTGACCTGGTGCCGGGACCGCGAAACGTTCGGCCGGCCGCTGATCTCACGGCAGGCGGTGCAGAACACGCTGGCCGAGATGGCCCGCCGCATCGACGTGGCCCGGGTCTACACCCGCCACGTCGTCGAGCGGCAGCTGGCCGGCGAGGCTTTCCTCATCCCGGAGGTGTGCTTCGCCAAGAACACCGCGGTGGAGGCCGGTGAATGGGTGGCCAACCAGGCGGTGCAGCTGTTCGGCGGCATGGGTTATATGGCCGAGTCCGAGGTGGAGCGTCAGTATCGGGACATGCGCATCATCGGCATCGGCGGGGGCACCACCGAAATTCTGACCTCACTGGCAGCCAAGACCCTGGGATACCAATCGTGAGCACACTCAGATCCACTCTCGATCCGACGTCCCCCGCCTACACCGAGGCGGCGTCGGCGCTGACCGACAAACTCGCCGAGATCGATGCCGAGCACGCCAAGGCACTCGCCGGCGGCGGACCCAAGTATGTGGAGCGCCACCACGCCCGCGGCAAGCTCACCGCGCGCGAGCGCATCGAACTGCTGCTCGATCCCGACTCGCCCTTCCTGGAGCTAAGCCCGCTGGCAGCCTGGGGCAGTGCCTTTCAGGTCGGGGCCAGCCTAGTCACCGGGATCGGCGCGGTCGAAGGCGTGGAGTGCATGATCGTGGCCAACGACCCGACGGTTAAGGGCGGTACGTCCAACCCGTGGACGCTGCGCAAGATCCTGCGGGCCAACAGGATCGCTTTGGAGAACCGGCTTCCGGTGATCTCCCTGGTGGAATCCGGCGGAGCGGACCTGCCCACCCAGAAGGAAGTCTTCATCCCGGGCGGTCAGATGTTCCGCGACCTGACTCGGCTGTCGGCCGCCGGCATCCCGACCATCGCGCTGGTGTTCGGCAACTCCACCGCCGGCGGGGCCTACGTCCCCGGGATGTCCGATCACGTGGTGATGATCAAGGAACGATCCAAGGTATTCCTGGCCGGGCCGCCACTGGTGAAGATGGCCACCGGCGAGGAGTCCGACGACGAGTCGCTCGGCGGTGCCGAGATGCACTCGCGCACTTCAGGGTTGGGCGATTACCTCGCCAACGACGAACTTGACGCGATCCGCATCGGACGGCGTATCGTGGCCCGGCTGAACTGGACCAAGCAGGGGCCGAAGCCCAAGCCGGTGACCGAGCCGCTGTTCGACTCCGAAGAGCTGATCGGCATCGTGCCTGCGGACCTGCGCGTCCCGTTCGACCCGCGCGAGGTGATCGCCCGGATCGTCGACGGCTCCGACTTCGATGAGTTCAAGCCGCTCTACGGGTCGTCGTTGGTGACGGGCTGGGCACGGCTACACGGATATCCGATCGGCATCCTGGCCAACGCTCGGGGCGTGCTGTTCAGCGAGGAATCCCAGAAGGCCACCCAGTTCATCCAGCTGGCCAACCGCTCCAACACTCCACTGTTGTTCCTGCACAACACCACCGGCTACATGGTGGGCAAGGACTACGAAGAGGGCGGGATGATCAAGCACGGCTCGATGATGATCAACGCCGTGTCCAATTCGACGGTGCCGCACATCTCGCTGCTGCTCGGCGCCTCCTATGGCGCCGGGCACTACGGGATGTGCGGGCGCGCCTACGATCCGCGTTTTCTGTTCGCCTGGCCATCGGCCAAATCCTCGGTGATGGGCGGGGCGCAGCTCGCGGGCGTGCTGTCGATAGTCAACCGGGCGGCCACCGAGGCCCGCGGGCAGCAGGTCGATGAGGCGGCCGATGCCGCCATGCGCGCCATGGTCGAAGGGCAGATCGAAGCCGAGTCGCTGCCGCTCGTGCTGTCGGGAATGCTCTACGACGACGGGGTGATCGACCCCCGCGACACCCGCACCGTATTGGGAATGTGTTTGTCCGCCATTGCCAGTGGCCCGGTCGAGGGGACGTCGAACTTCGGCGTCTTCCGGATGTGAGCGCGATGAGCGCTTGCGCGAAGAGCAGAAGGCAGAGTCAATGATCAACACTGTTCTGGTGGCCAACCGCGGCGAGATCGCCCGACGGGTCTTCGCCACCTGCCGTCGCCTCGGCCTGGGCACGGTCGCTGTCTACACCGACCCCGACGCGGGCATGCCGCACGTCGCCGAAGCCGACGCGAAGGTGCGCCTGCCGGAAACCACCAGCTACCTGTCCGCCGAAGCGATCATCGCCGCGGCCCAGGCAGCCGGCGCCGACGCCATCCACCCCGGCTACGGATTCCTTTCCGAGAACGCCGACTTCGCCGCTGCCGTGCAGGCCGCCGGTCTGACCTGGATCGGACCGCCGGTGGCCGCGGTGACCTCGATGGGCTCCAAGATCGAGTCGAAGAAGATGATGGCCGCCGCGGGCGTACCGGTTCTCGAAGAACTCGACCCGGAAACGGTCACCGCCGCTCAACTGCCGGTGCTGGTGAAAGCCTCCGCGGGCGGCGGCGGCCGCGGCATGCGAGTGGTCAACGAATTGTCTGCCCTGGCCGGCGAAGTAGCGGCCGCCCAGCGCGAGGCCGCCTCGGCGTTCGGCGACCCAACGGTGTTCTGCGAGCGCTATCTACCGACCGGGCATCACATCGAGGTGCAGGTGATGGCCGATCAGCACGGCACCGTGTGGGCGGTCGGCGAGCGGGAATGCTCGATTCAGCGCCGCCACCAGAAGGTCATCGAAGAGGCGCCGTCGCCGTTGGTGGAACGCACCCCCGGGATGCGCGCCAAGCTGTTCGAGGCTGCCCGGCTGGCCGCCAGCGCAATCGGCTACACCGGCGCGGGCACCGTGGAGTTCCTGGCCGACTCCCGCGGCGAGTTCTACTTCCTGGAGATGAACACCCGACTGCAGGTCGAGCACCCGGTCACCGAGGAGACCACCGGCCTCGACCTGGTCGAACTGCAGATCGCAGTGGCCGACGGGGCCCGTCTGGAAGCCAACCCGCCGGCCGCACAGGGTCATTCGATCGAGGTGCGCCTGTACGCCGAAGACCCGGCCCACGGCTGGCAGCCGCAGGCCGGGCCGGTATACGCCCTCGATGTTCCGGGAGTGGCGACTGCGTTCGAGACGCTGTCCCGACGCACCGGCGTCCGGCTGGATTCCGGCATCGTCGGCGGATCGACGGTGTCCATCCACTACGACCCGATGCTGGCCAAGGTGATCAGCTACGCGCCGACCCGCCGGCAGGCCGCCACGGTGCTCGCCGGCGCACTGGCGCGAACCCGGCTGCACGGCTTGCGAACCAACCGTGACCTGCTGGTCAACGTGCTGCGTCATCCGGCATTCCTGGACGGCGCGACCGACACGGCGTTCTTCGACACCCACGGACTCGCGGAGCTGTCGACGCCGTTAGCCGACGCCGCCACCGTGCAGGCCAGTGCGATCGCGGCCGCCCTGGCCGACGCCGCGCACAATCGGGCCACCGCGCAGGTGCTCGGCTCCATTCCCAGCGGTTGGCGCAACCTGGCCTCGGGTTTCCAGTCCAAGGGCTACCTCGACGACTCCGGCACCGAACATCGGATCGAATACCATTTCACCCGAACGGGATTGATCGTCAACGGCGGCGAGGTCACCTTGATTTCGTCGGCTCCGGATGAAGTGGTGCTGGCCGATCCGGCCGGCGTGGCCCGCACGTTCACCATCGCGCGGTACGGCGAGGCCAGCTCCCCCGACGTCTATATCGACTCCCCCGCCGGCGGCGTCCACCTGGTGGCGTTGCCCCGCTTCCCCGATCCGGAGTCGGCGGTCGCGCAGGGATCGCTGCTGGCGCCCATGCCCGGCAACGTGATCCGGCTGGGCGCCGCGGTCGGCGACCAGGTGAGCGCAGGCCAGCCACTGATCTGGCTGGAAGCCATGAAGATGGAACACACCATCAGCGCACCGACCGACGGTGTGCTCACTCAACTCGACATCAAGCCGGGCGACCAGGTAGAGGTCGGCGCCGTGCTGGCCCGTGTCGAACAATCCGAAACAACGCAAGCAGAGGGAGATTCACTGTGACCGATTCCAAGAGCGACACCAGCTTCATCGAAAGCGACGAACGGCGCGCCCTGCGCGAGTCGGTCGCGGCGATGGCCAAGAACTACGGCCAGGACTACTACCTGGAGAAGGCCCGCGCCGGCGAGCACACCGACGAACTGTGGAACGAGGCAGGCAAACTCGGCTTCATCGGCGTCAACCTGCCCGAGGAGTACGGCGGCGGCGGCGCCGGCATGTATGAGCTGTCGCTGGTCATGGAAGAGATGTCGGCGAACGGCTGCGCGCTGCTGATGATGGTCGTCTCACCGGCCATCAACGGCACCATCATCTCCAAGTTCGGCACCGACGAGCAGAAGAAGCGCTGGATCCCCGGTATTGCCGACGGCTCGCTGACCATGGCGTTCGCCATCACCGAGCCCGACGCCGGGTCGAACTCGCACAAGATCACCACCACCGCGCGCCGCGACGGGTCCGACTGGATCCTCAAGGGCCAGAAGACCTTCATCTCCGGCGTCGACCAGGCGCAGGCTGTGCTGGTGGTCGGCCGCAGCGAGGATGCCAAGACCGGCAACCTGCGGCCCGCCCTGTTCGTGGTGCCCACCGACACCCCCGGTTTGAGCTGGACGCCGATCGAGATGGAGTTGGTCAGCCCCGAGCGCCAGTTCCAGGTCTTCCTCGACGACGTCCGGCTGCCGGCCGACGCGCTGGTGGGTTCCGAGGACGCCGCCATCGCGCAGCTGTTCGCGGGCCTGAACCCGGAGCGCATCATGGGTGCGGCCAGCGCGGTCGGCATGGGCCGCTTCGCGATCGGCAAGGCCGTCGACTATGTCACCACCCGCCAGGTGTGGAAAACCCCGATCGGCGCGCACCAGGGCCTGTCGCATCCGCTGGCTGCTAACCACATCGAGATCCAGCTGGCCAAGCTGATGATGCAGAAGGCGGCGACGCTCTATGACGCCGGCGATGACTTCGGCGCGGCCGAGGCGGCCAACATGGCCAAGTACGCCGCCGGCGAGGCCTCCACTCGGGCGGTCGACCAGGCGGTGCAGTCACTCGGCGGCAACGGCCTGACCAAGGAGTACGGCATCGCCGCGGCGGTCACCGCGTCGCGGCTGGCGCGGATCGCACCGGTGAGCCGGGAGATGATCCTCAACTTCGTCGCGCAGACCTCGCTGGGCCTGCCTCGAAGCTACTGAGGTCGTACTCATGGACACGCTGGTCTCCTACACCGGGCCGGAAGACACCGGCGACGGTTCGGCCCGGCTGACCCTGGACTCACCGCACAACCGCAACGCGCTGTCGTCGAAGCTGGTCGCCCAGCTGCACGCCGGGCTGCGCGACGCGGCGGCCGACCCGAACGTGCGGGTGGTGGTGCTCGGGCACACCGGGGGCACGTTCTGCGCCGGTGCGGACCTCAGCGAGGCCTCCGGGGACCCCGACGCCAGCCCCGGCGAGCTCGCGGCGGACCGGGCCCGCGAAATGGCGGCGCTGCTGCGGGCGATCGTCGAGTCACCGCGGCCGGTGATCGCGGCGGTCAACGGGCACGTTCGGGCCGGCGGCATGGGGCTGGTCGGCGCCTGCGACCTCGCGGTCGCCGGCCCGGCCAGCACCTTCGCCCTCACCGAGGCCCGCATCGGAGTGGCGCCGTCGATCATCTCGCTGACACTGCTGCCCAAACTCGCCCCGAGGGCCGCGGCCCGCTACTACCTGACCGGCGAGAAGTTCGGCGCAGCCGAAGCCGCAGCAATCGGGCTGATCACGCTGGCCGTGGAAAACACAGCGGATGTCCAAACCTCCGTCGCGGACCTGGTGGCCAACCTGCGCCTGGGGTCGCCGCAGGGGTTGGCGGCCTCCAAGGCCCTGACCACCGCGGCGGTGCTGGCCGGGTTCGACCGGGACGCCGAGCCACTCAGCGTCGCGTCGGCACGGATGTTTGTCTCCGACGAGGCACGGGAAGGGATGCTGGCTTTCCTGCAGAAGCGCCCACCCAGCTGGACGGCCTAGCCCCCACTTTGGGCAACCCTGCTTGCGGCAAACGCGGTTAGTCGTAGGCTACGTATCCGATGAGGAACTCAACCCGGCGTGGCGTCGACAGCAACGGCACCCAGTCGCGCGCCGCTGACACCGACCGGATCCAGTTGGCGCAGGTGCTCGGCGACGCCGTCGCGCAGGGCCAGTTGCCGATGAGCGAGTACGAGGCCCGGCTCGCCAAGGCCTACGCGGCGCAGACCTACGACGAGCTCGATGGCCTGCGCGCCGACCTGCCGGGCTCCTCGGTGTGCCCGCACCGCGGCGGCGACTGCAAACCCGCACCCTCCACGTTGCTGCTGGCGATCATGAGTTCCTTCGAGCGGCGCGGTCGGTGGAACGTGCCCAAGCGGCTGACCACCTTCTCACTGTGGGGCGGCGGAGTCATCGACCTGCGCTACGCCGACTTCACCTCGCCGGATGTCGAGATCAACGCCTACTCCATCATGGGCGGGCAGACCATTCTGCTGCCGCCCGAGGTCAACGTCGACATCCACGGTTACGGCGTGATGGGCGGTTTCGACCAGCATGTCGAGGGCACCGGCACCCCCGGTGCACCGACCGTCAAGGTGCGCGGTTTCTCACTGTGGGGCGGGGTCGGCATCCGACGTAAGAGCCGCAAACGTCGCGGCTGACGTTAATTTTCGGGAAACCAATCCTTCGACACGTACCGCGGCGCAGGCGCACACTTTGGGCATGGACGCACCCGCACCGCGTCGCGCGCTGAACGGCATCCCCGACATCCGCGCGTTCTTCCACACCAACACCGCGCCGCAGGAGCTGGCCTAGCCGCGGGCCATCGGGCTCAGCCCCGGAACAGGGCCGGATCGTCGAGTTGGCCCAGCAGCGCGGTGAGCTGGTCCACCAGTTGATCCGGCGCCAGGTTGATATCCGCAGCCAACCAGGCACTTATTGTCTGGGCCACCCCGCCGACCACGAAATGCGCGACCGCCTTGATGCGATCGTTGCCCGGCACCCGCAACACGTTCTGCACGTGACGGCCGGACAACATCGCGAACAGTGCACTGGATTCAGCGCGCTTGCGCACCAGCAGCGCATTGGTCAGCTGCGTGCTGAACAGCATTCGGCCGACGCGGGCGTCCCCGGCAATGGCAGACACCAGGTGGGCCATGCCGGCCCGGGTCTGCTCGGCGGAAGGCACCGCGGCCACGGCGGCCTGGGTGCTGGTCGCCAGGTCACCGACCACCCGATCGAATACCGCGGCCACGAACTCGTCCTTGTCGGCGAAACTCTCATAGAAATACCGTGACGCCACACCGGCTCGGCGGCAGATCCCTCGCACGGTCAACTCGACCAACTCGCCGGCGCCCAGCACATCGAGACCGGCAGCCAGCAGGCGTTCCCGGCGCTCGGCCAGCCGGTCGGCTGCTTGCACACCTCGGTAGGGACGCTCGGGAACGGCGGAAACCACGTCCACCATCTTGACACCGGGCTCTCAGCTGGGCAATATCAGGAAACCGACGTTCTCACAATCAGCGAGGTGCAGTAATGACAATCAGCGAGCCGGTTCCCCTGGTGGAGCGTTCGGTGAACGACTCGCTGGGTGCGCACCCCGCACCACCGGGGCGTTCCAGACGTTCCTGGCTGCCACAGGTCACCTGCGACGACAACATGATGATGGGCGTGGCGTTGTTGGCCGGCCCCGCCAACGTGATCATGCAACTGGCGCGGCCCGGGGTGGGCTACGGAGTGATGGAGAGCAAGGTCGAAAGCGGCCGGGTGGACCTGCATCCGATCAAGCGAGCGCGCACCACGTTCACCTATCTGGTGGTCTCCACCCAGGGCAGCGACGCGCAGAAGGCCGCCTTCCGCGAAGCGGTCAACAGTGCGCACCGCCAGGTTCGCTCCACGGCCGACAGCCCGGTGAAGTACAACGCATTCGACCGCGACCTGCAGCTGTGGGTGGGGGCCTGCCTCTACAAGGGCAACGTCGACATCCACCGCATCTTCCTCGGCGAGATGGACGACGAGCATGCCGACCGGCATTACCGCAACGAGGGCAAGGCGATGGCCACCATGCTGCAGGTGCCCGAGGACATGTGGCCCGCCGACCGGGCCGCCTTCGACCAGTACTGGCAGGAGCAGCTGGAGAAGGTCCACATCGACGACGCTGTCCGCGAATATCTGAAGCCGATCGCGGCCAGCCGGCTGCGGGGCCTGACCGTGCCCGGCCCCATGCAGCGGGCAAACGAACGGCTCGCGCTGCTGATCACCACCGGATTCCTGCCGCAGCGCTTCCGCGACGAGATGCAGCTGCCGTGGGACGCCGACAAGCAACGCCGGTTCGACCGGTTGATGGGCGTTCTTCGGGGAATCAACAACCTGCTACCGCAGTTCTTGCGCGGCTTCCCGTTCAATCTGATCCTGTGGGACCTCGACCGTCGCATCCGCGCCGGTCGCCCGCTGGTGTGACCACGGCGCCGTCAGGCGTTCTTGGTCAGCACCCACCAGATGGTGGCTGACGAGCCAGCCAGCTTCCCGGCCAGGGTCTTCTGATCGAAGGAATGGGTCAAGCCGGCGCCGCATGGGGACAAGAACACCTTTCAAGCCCACCGCTTCGCTCCTTCCCCTCCCGACCTTCCTCCCGGAGACCCGCTGGGCCGAATCTAGGATTCGCCGGCGCGGCGGCCAAACAGGGTTTTCCCTTGCTTCTGGCCGAGTCTGCCGCGGGTGAATTGACGGTTGCGCGCCCGTCGGTAGGCTTTGACCTCGACACAAGCGGACGGAAGGTGACCGGCGATGCACGTCAACCCCCATGTGTTGCGCACCGGAGCAAACGTGTCCGACGACGCCGGCGGGCACGCCAACGACGGCGCTCAGCGCCTCGACGTGGCCGGCGTGACATCCACGATGTTCGGCGACTTCGACGACGCACACGGTTTCCACGCCGCGCTGGGCAGCGCCAAGGACAGTCATCGCGACGCCCTGCAGGGCCACCACCAGAACCTCACCGGCATCGCCGAGAACGTGCGCACCGCCGCCGCTGGCTTCACCCAGATGGACGACCACAACGCCCAACGGTTGCGAGACGTCGCCGGCCCCCACCAGTGAGTCGTCCCACCCTGCGGCACCTGCACGTCGACGACCTCGTCGCGCAGGCCGGCGGCGATCCGTGGGCGATCGACGACAGTCTGCAGGCCGGCAGCCCCACCCAGATCAACTTCCTGGCCCAGGCCTTCCACTCCGCCGCCGGCTCGGCCACCGCCGCCGAAGAGTCCTTCCGCACCGCCCAAGAACACTTCACGCAGTTCAACCGTGAAAACGGCGAGCAACCCATCAACAACGGAGCCGAAGTCCAGCGCGTCAAAGACAGCCTGCACGCCACCAACGAACAGCTCGGCCAGATCGCCGCCGACCTGGAGACCATCGCTGCCGCCCTGGCCCAGGCCCGCGGAACCTCACGGGGCAACATCAAGTCACTCAATGAGAACCTGGGGACCGCCGACTATCTGATCGGGCACTACCTCGACCTGGAGAGCCAGGGCCTGGATCGCGACGCCGACATCGAGGAGGTTCGTCGGGCAGCCAAGGCCGACACCGAGACGGCCCTGCACAACGAGACGTTTATCCGCAACGACTACTCCAAGACACTGAAGCAGGCCCTGACCAACCTGCGGGTCAAGGACCGCTACGACCCAGACGTCGCGGTACGCAAGTTCGACGCCGAGGGCGAGCCCGCTGCCGGCAACGGCACTCCGGGGGCCGCCAGCCCCACCAACGGCACACCCAACGGCACACCCAACGGCGGCGCCGGGCAGACACCGCCGGCAGGCGGTACCCCGGCGGGAACCGACGGCGGCGCCGGGGCCACCCCGCCGTGGGTGCCACCGGGCACGCCCGTGATGGTCCCCGGGTCACTACCGCCGCCCACCCCACCCACCCAGATCAACGGCAAATGGGGCAACGTCGGCGACGGCCTCGCCGCGGCCGGTGAACGAGCGAACGTACCCGCCAATCCAGCGAAGTTGCCGGGGTTCGTTCCGGGCGGCTCCCCCAGTCCCGCTATTCCCGGCGGCGTCCCGATGGGTACTGCGTTGGAGACCGTCGAGAGGTTCGGCAAACGTCTAGGCTTCGCTGGAAACGTCGTCACCGGCGTGAACGGGATCGTGGAGGGCTTCAACGACGTGAGCAACGGTGCCGCCGTGAGCACCACTCTGGTCGATGTCGGTGCCAAAACCGCGGGTGATATCGGCGGTGGCTTGGTCGGCGCCAGCACTGGGGCCGAAGCGGGGGCCTGGATCGGGACCATGATCGCCCCGGGGGCCGGAACCGTGATCGGCGCCGGCGTCGGAGCGGTGGTCGGCGGCGTGATCGGCAGCGACATCGGAAAGAAGATGGGCGAAGAGATTGCGGATGTGTCCCACAGTGTTTGGCGGAGCCTCTTCGGCTGAGCTGGCCCATAGGTAAGGGAGATCGATCACCATCAGTAACGCAGAGCGCATCATCTTTGCCGCCGGGGCGGTGATGTTTCTTGTCGCAGTCCCCGTGGACCCCCGTAAGGACGCGAAGTCGAAGTGGCTGTTTTGGCTCATCGGCCCACTGGTGTGTACAACGTTATTCGCCGTCGCGCTCTACAGCGCCGTGAAGAACCCCGAGACGTCAGACCTGATCAGCGCGGCCATCGGAGCAGCGTTCTTCTCCTACCTCGGCTTCGGCGCCGCCTATGTCCGCAAACGCTGGCCGATCGGGCGATGGCCTGGTTCTCGTTCTTGACGCACCGAAAGGACTTGACGTGGAACCCGAAAGTCAGCCAGCCAGCGAGGGACCCATCCAGCTGGATCCCCGCACACCCGACGAACCGACGATCACCCTCCCCCAGCCGCCGGGTTGGGGGTTCATGCCGGGCAAAGACGAGACGTCGATCCGCGGCATTCTGTTCAACCAGGACCTGAGGCGGCACGGCTTCACGCCCAACGCGGTGGTGACGTGCGAAGAGCTCACCGACCAGGTAGGACTCCCATCGCAGGCCCTGGCCAAGGAGCGCGCCGCGGTCATCGACCTCGTCGGTGACCTCGACACCGACACCGCAGGCACGGTGTCGGGCTTTCCGAGCAGAACCATCACCTACAACCTGCAGGGCCGGCCCGCCACCGGCCTGCTGATCGCCGTGCAGAACACCAAGGCCCGGATCTGGGCGATCACCCTCACCGTTCAGACCACCGACGCCGACAACCCCCACTACGTCGCCGCCAAACGGGCGCTGCTGGAGTCGATCGAAGTCCGCCTGCCCACCCCGTGACGCCCCTGGGAGAATGCACTGATGGTCGAGCAGAGCCTCTGGATGCAGAAAGTCGCCGCCGATCCCGGGCATTCGCAGTGGTATATCGAACGCTTCCGCGAGATGGCCCGCACCGGTAAGGATCTCGCCGGCGAAGCACGCTTGATCGACGCGATGGCTGCACGTGGCGCCCACATCCTCGACGCCGGCTGCGGCCCCGGACGGGTCGCCGGCATCCTGGCCGAGTGCGGTCACGACGTGGTCGGTGTCGACGTCGACCCGGAGCTCATCGAGGCCGCCGCGCAGGACTATCCCGGACCGCGCTACCTGGTCGGCGACCTCGCTGAGCTCGACCTGCCCGCCCACGGCATCTCCGAACCGTTCGACCTCATTGTGTCGGCGGGCAACGTCATGACATTCGTGGCCCCGAGCACGCGCGCGGAGATCCTGCGCCGGTTGCGCGCCCACTGCGCCGACGACGGCCGGACCGTGATCGGCTTCGGCGCCAACCGGGACTACGACTTCGATCAGTTCCTGCGCGACGCATCGGCCGCCGGTTTCGCGACCGATCTCCTGCTGTCCACCTGGGACCTGCGCCCCTTCACCGAGAATTCCGACTTCCTGGTCGCGGTGCTAAGACCGGCTCACAGCGGCAGCTGATCGTCCTCCGTCAACTCGCCGAGCTGGTCGACGCTCAACACCTCGGTCATGTCCTGCTCCTGGTAGGCCAGCCGGCCCACCCGGTGCGCGACCACCGGCGCGGTGATCAGCGTGAACAGGATGCTCACGGTCACCATTCCCGCGTCGTGGCTGCCGCGTAGCCGGATCAACGCACCGAACAGCACCAGCAACAGACCCAACACCTGTGGCTTGGTGGCCGAATGCATCCGGGCCAAGGTGTCGGGGAATCGCACCACTCCGATGGCCGCCGTCAGCGCCAGCACCGACCCGGCGAGCACCAGCACCCCGGCGAGCACGTCGAGCATCATCACGGCTGCCTCTCCAGATCGGGTGCGTCGTCGGGCACCCGGAAACGTGCCACGCTCACTGACCCGATGAAGCCGACCAGCGCCAGCGCCGCGAGGCTGTAGGTGACGGTGGTGTCCCGGCTGGCCGCGGCCCAGATACCGATACCGCACATGGTCATCGCGGCCAGCGTGTCCAGCGCCACCAGCCGGTCCAAGGTGCTGGGTCCGGCCAGCAGCCGATACATGGTGATGACGGTGGCGATACCCAACAGCACACCCGCCGTTCCCCAGATCACGTTCATGCGCCCACTCCCGCCGGCAGCCACTCGTCGTCACGCTCAAAAGCGTCGATCAACAGTCGCTCCACCTGCGCGACCTGCTGAAAGAAACGTTCGACCGCTCGGGCGGACCCCACGTCGATCACGTGGCAGTACAGGATGCGGCGCACCTGATCGATCTCCAACACCATCGATCCGGGTATCAGCGTGGTGATGTTGGCGGCCAGCACCAAGACCAGATCGGATTTGATGGTCAGCGGCACCCGCAGCACCCCGGTGAGCGGCGGCGGTCCGGGCCGGACCGCCAGCCACATCAACTGAATGCTGGACTCCAGCAGATACCAGGTGAACATCCCCAACAGCTTCACCAGCGGCACCAGATGCACCCGGCCCTGTACCGGTACGGGCGGCATCGGCAGCAAGACCAAGATCACGGTCGCGACCACGATTCCGGTGAGGATGTTCGGGATCGTGAAGCGGCCCCACAGCAGCACCCATACCGTCGCCAGCGCCGCCACCGCGAACATCCTCAGCGCGAGGGCCCTCATGGTGTGCCCACCGACAACACGGTCGAGATGTATTCGCCCCGGTCCAGAACCTCGGCGGAGGCCCGCTGGGTGTAGGCGAAGATCGGGCCGGCCAGCACACTCAGCGACAGTCCCAATGCGATCAGCGCGAGCGTCGGGACCACCATCCAGGTCGGCATCTTTCCGACGTCATCACGGTCGTCGTAGGCAACGTCACCGACGTCGTCGAGCAGCACCGGCGGAGCGGCGAGCACCAGCTCTCCTTCGGGGGCGTCCACGCGGCGGCGCCAGAACGCCATGGTCCACACCCGCGCCAGCACGTACAGCGTCAGCAGGCTGGTCACCACCGCGCCGCCCACCAGGCACCAGGCCAGCACCGACCCGTCCCCGACTCCGGCCTGCAGCACGGCCGTCTTACCGATGAAGCCCGAAA
>Ga0153954_1000213_pt1 | contig 52420 bp, 36 predicted proteins | sample TSFL038MetaG_FD_102277 | JGI IMG/M metagenome (GOLD analysis project Ga0153954, IMG submission 102277) | Attine ant fungus gardens microbial communities from Florida, USA - TSFL038 MetaG | ecosystem: Host-associated > Fungi > Mycelium > Unclassified | place: USA: Florida, Wekiwa Springs State...
CATCCGCCAAGTGGCTTTCCCGTAGGGTGGGCACTGCCCACCAATCTCGTGGCTTCGACCAGGGTTTAATCCTTGGTGGGCAATGCCCACCCTACAAAAAGGGAACTTGCCGGATGCACCACTTAGGGAACTTCCTTACGCCGGGAGCTCGGTGATCGCTCAGCGCTCCCTGGGCATTTCGGATCGCTCTTCGATCCAGTTTTCGGTCTTCTCACGCTGTTCGGGGGTCAAGATCGCGCTCATGGCCTTCAGTTCCTGCTGCCGCAAGTCTCGGCGTTCTTTACGCTCGGCTTTGTACTTGTCGACATAGGAAGTGTGGATGTTGTGGATCTTGTCGCGCTGCTCGTCGCTCAATCCCAACTTGTCGGCGACGGCTTCGAGCCGTTCCGCCACGGTTTCACGGAGGCATTTCTGCGCCTGCTCGCGATCCCCTTCCCGAGGGGTGAAGTCGTCCATCACCACCCGGTCTTCGTGGAAGTCGCGAACCTTCTCGCGCTGCTCGGAGGTGAGAACGGAGCAGATCTCATTGAGCTCGTCGCGGAGCAGGTCGCGGCGTTCGGAGCGAAGCGCATGGTACTTTTCGGCGAAGGGACGGTGAGCCGTGATGATTTGCTGGCGTTGCTCGGTGTTGAGTCCGAGCTTGTCGGCCATGGCCTCAAGCCGTTCGGCGACGGTTAGCGCCATGGGAGCGAGGACGACACGTTCCTCGACGACGTTCCGCGCCATCCGGCGCTGTTCGGGCGTCAGAAGTGCGGAGATCTCCCTCAGTTCCTGCTCGACCAGGTCCCAACGCTCGGCCCACTGCTTTCGGTATTGCTCGGCGAACTTGGTGTGAGCCTCTCGGATCCGTTTGCGTTGTTCTTCGGTCAGGTTGATTGTGTTGCCGAACGCCTGGATTTTCTCGGCGATCGAGTCGCGCATCTCGGCGTAGTGCGGCCAATCGCGATCGGTGGTGGTTCTCTTCTCGAGACGATCCTCGACGAAGTCCTTGACCTTTTCACGCTGCTCGGGGGTCAGGATCGAGCTCAGGTTGTCCATCTCAGACTGGAGCAGCTCGTGGCGGCTCTTCCGCAAGGCTTCGTACTTCGGGGCACAGGCAGCGTGGGCTTCGCGGATCTTCGTCCGTTGGTCGTCGGTTAGACCCAACTTGGCGGCAAAGTCAATGAACTTCTCCGCCACCGTCTGATGCAGTTTGTCGATGTCGGGTTTGAGACGTCTTTCGTCCCATTCCCTTGCCCAGCTTGCCGCACTTAGCATGGTCACGAGAGCACAGACGATCCAACCTTGTCGAATCAGTCTCATCGCACGACCCTCCCGTAGACATGGAGAGGAAAGAGAGAACTTACAGGTCGGGCACGAATCTGTTGGCGAATCCGCGAGAACCGAGGATTTCACCTTCGCCGATCTCTGGTCTCCCTCGGTCCCGGTATTCGGCGGTGACTTGCCCGGGCCCCGTCAGGACGAATCTCTCGCCTGCGCGACCCGACAGGCGAGCGTTCCGGCTCGATTGCCGGTGTGCCCTTCCACGCTTGGGCGATAAAGGACACGCATGAATGCTTGAAAGTTCATGTGAGTCCTATTGCCCAAGAATTTATAGATAGGTCCGCCGCCGAAACGATACCATTGGACTTTGGTCCAATCCCGGACCGGCATCGAGCCGAGGTCTTCGGATCCGACCGTTGTTGCGCGATTCCTTTTAGTCAACAGGATACGGATTGGCGGTTGAGCGGAGCGCTTTGCGTGGTTTACACTGCCTTTGGGGGTCACGGCGAGGCGATTGACCTTCTCACGGAGTTCCGTCGACGAGATGCGAACCCGAGATTTTCTACTCCCAATCCTGGCGGCCTCGGCCCTGATCGCGCCGAGGGGGGGCTTCGGTGCCGAGCGGCCGAAGCGGGTCTTGATCCTCGACTCGATTCGACGCGACGTTGTGCCGCTCAGTAATCAGATCCTGGCCTTTCGGGCCGAACTGAGGAGTCGTTGGCCCGATTCGATCAATCTCATCGAGGTTTCACTCGAGGCCGACCGCTTTCCCGAACCTGAATCGGATCGGAAGTTGGTCGCTTTCCTCGAGGGGCGGCTGGGTCGCGATCCGATCGATCTCGTCGTCCCCTTCGGCACGCCGGCGATGCTGTTCGTCACCCAGCATCGGCAACGGCTCTTCCCCGGGGCTCCGCTGCTGATAGTGGGGGTGGAAGAGCGTCGCCTCACTCCCAAGGTTCGGGATCCGGCGACCATCGTCGTCGGCCTGCGCATTGATATCACGGGGGTCGTCGAGGACATCCTCGGGGTCGTGCCCGGCACGCAAGAAATCGCCTTGATCTTCGGAGCCTCTCCCCTCGAACGCTTTTGGCTCAATGAATGCCGTCGTGAATTCGTGCGATTCAAAGGACGCGTGCGATTCCGATGGCTCGACTCACTGTCGTTCAAGGCGATGAAGCAAGAGGTTGCGAAGCTGCCCCGCGATGTTGCGGTTCTCTACGTCCTACTGCTACGCGACGTCAGTGGTGTGTCCTTCGAGCAGAACCAGGCGCTCTTAGACCTGAGTGGCGTTTCGACGGCACCGATGTTCGCTTGTTTCGAAAGCCAACTCGGCTCCGGCATTGTGGGAGGTCGGCTCTTCCCGGATCGTTCGCTCGGCGAACGCGCGGCGGAGACGGCCGCCCGTATTCTCGGCGGGGAGCCAACCGCAGGCATCGACCCTGTGTTGCTCGGACCGATGGCCCCCTCCTTCGACGGCAGGGAACTGGAACGATGGGGCATCAGCGAAGGGCTGTTGCCGCCGCACAGTACCGTCTTATTTCGTCCCCCGTCGTTCTGGCGGCTCTACCGGTGGTACGTTCTCGGCCTTGTGGGACTCTTTTCGGTACAGTCGGCGCTCATCGTCGGACTCCACTTGCAGCGGCGACGACGCAATCGCGCCGAGCGCCAACTGGTCCAGAGTGAGCGGAGGCTGCAACTCATCACCGACTCTCTGCCCGTTCTGATCGCCTACGTGGATCGTGATCAGCGCTACGTCTTCAACAACTGTGCATTCAAAGCCTGGTTTGACATCGACCCCGAGGACGCCCGAGGTCGGGCCATGTGCGAGGTCCTTGGCGATGAACTCTATCGATCGATCCGCCCGTACGTGGAGCGGGTCCTTTGTGGAACGCAGGTGAGCTACACCACCGAACTGCCGGTCATCCAGGGAAAGCGCCGCGCGGCCGAAGTCATCTACGTCCCTGATCGTGATGACCGGGGCGACATTTGGGGGTTCTACCTCTTGGCGGTGGACGTCACGGACCGCATGCGTGCCGAGCGAGAAGTGCGCCAGCTCAAAGATGACCTGGCACTCTCCGGACGGATCGCCACCATGGGGGAGCTGGCCGCTGCCCTGGCGCACGAGCTCAATCAACCCCTGGCCGCGATCCTGAGTAATGCCGAGGCCGCGATTCGATTCCTCAAGGCTCCAACTCCGGACCTGGAAGAAGTTCGCGACATCCTCCGCGACATCGCCGCCGACGACACCCGAGCGGGGGAGGTCATCCGTCGGATCCGTTCGCTCGTGAAGCGGGACGCCGCCGAGTTTTGTCCCTTGAGTCTCAACGCCGTCCTCGAGGAGGTCGTCGTCCTGCTCCGCAGTGACCCGAGGATCCACGGTGTTGTTATTTCGCTCGAGCTCGATCCCGACCTGCCGGACGTCAAGGGGGATCGTATTCAGTTGCAGCAGGTCCTCCTTAACCTTCTCCTCAACGCGTTCGAGGCGATGAGCGAAGATTCCTCGGAAGAACGCGCGGTTGTCATTCGGAGTCGACACGTCGACACGGAGGTGCTGGTCACGGTCAGCGACTTCGGCCCCGGTATCCCGTCGGAAGACCTGGATCGGGTCTTTGAGCCCTTTCGAAGCACCAAGAACAACGGCCTGGGCATGGGGCTATCCATCAGTCGCTCCATCGTTGCCAGCCATGGCGGTCGTCTCTGGGCTAGAAATAATCCCGAGCGGGGTGCGACCTTCAGCTTTAGCCTCCCCGTTCCGACGTTCTCGGTTCTCGCGGGGGCGTACTCATGAACGAAGCTTCGCCGATTGTCTATGTCGTGGATGATGACGCGTCCGTCCGCAAGAGTTTGGCGCGCCTCCTGAAGTCGATGGGGTATCCGGCTCGCCCCTTCGCGTCGGCCAGGGAATTCCTTGACGCCTGGTGTCGGGAACCGACGATGGGATGCCTCTTGCTCGACGTGCGGCTACCGGGGATTAACGGTTTTGAGCTGCACGATCAACTCCGCGAATCCAGTTGCCCGATCCCCGTTATCTTCATCACCGGCCACGGTGACATCCCCATGAGCGTACGCGCCATGAAGGCGGGAGCCGTCGATTTCTTGGCCAAGCCCTTTCAAGAGGAAGACCTGCTGCAAGCCGTGCGCGAGGCCCTGGCACGCGCCGAACAGAGCCTGGCCGAGCACACCGAGCACGAAGCCATGGCCGCCCTGTACGGCAGGCTGACCCCGCGCGAACGCGAAGTCATGGCTCGTGTCGTCCACGGCCTCTCCAACAAGCGGATCGCCGCGGAACTCGGCACGTGCGAAAAAACGATCAAGGTCCACCGCGGTCGCGTGATGGAAAAAATGAAGGTGCGATCCGTCGCAGACCTGGTCCGTGCCTCGCAGAAAGCCGGCATCGAACTCGTGCCGTCGCCAGAATGATCCTCGACATCCCCCTCGCGTCACTCGCCCGAGTTGTCTCGATGAAGGGCACAGTCGAATTCCGAGATTGGCTCAATGAACTCGCTGAGTTTGACCGATCGATTGCCGTCCAGATCATGGAAAAGGGAGCTGTCCTGTACACGAAACAGATAGGCTTCCCGAAGCCCGCACCAAAACGCACAGGTGGGAGATAAAGCACGAGGAGCACGGTCATGCCGAAGCCGACCGCAGTCGGGGCCAAGGCCATCCAAGTCGACCCGGTCGTTGTTGATGTCAACGTACGGATTCAGGCCTTGGCGATCCGTGAGGCGGAAGGACGGTACTCGATCGTCGTCTCTGCCCTGCCGGGTTGCTACTCGGCCGCCGAGGGATGGCTGGAGTCTCGGTATGAGCTGCGGAAAGCGGAAGCTCTGACAGATTCACATTGTCATGGAGCCTTATCATGTCCAATCAAACCAACGTTCTCGATCGACCGCTCCCGAATCAGATCGCTCACGATGGCCTGTCCGACGAGCAGGGTCCCATCCCGGCCTTCGGCCCGGCCAAGCTCGATGAACATGGGCGAATTGTGATGAGCGACGAGGAATGGGAGGCCCGCCGCGCCGCGGTTCGGAGAGCGCTCAAGGCGATTGAGCAAATCACAGATGAGAGCGACGACCTGGTGGATTGGGACGAGGTGATGCGCGGGATCGAGGGACGATAAGACGTGGTTCAACACGTGTTCCTGGACAGCGGTCCTCTTGGTTTGGCAAGCCAGGCTCGAGGCAAGCCAAAGGCCGACCAGTGCCGCGCGTGGCTTGACACCCTTGAAGCGAAGGGCGTGCGCATTCTCATCCCTGAGATCGTGGATTACGAGGTTCGCCGTGAACTTGTCAGGGTGGGGGCAACGGCTGGGATTCGTCGTCTGAATATATTGCTGATTCGTTTCTCATTACTGCCGCTCGATCGCGTTGCGATGCTTCACGTAGCGGAACTCTGGGATCGCGACCACCAATTCGGGGAACCTTGGTAGGTTCCCCGACGTCGATGCGAGGCTTTGGGATCAGATTACGTAAAGGAGCCTGGCTCCATGCGAACGTCCTCCCTCAATCGTCTCCTGGATCGTAGCGCGGTGCTCGTTGCTCGCTACGCCAGCGCTGATGAGCAAGGTTTACCAAGGGCCTGCTGACGCTGCGCGACGAGTGGCAGGTCCTCGGCTTCGACTTCGTGTCGCTGCAGGAGAGTTTCGACCTGGGGACGCCCGCCGGTCGGCTGATCCAAGGAGAAGGAGGCGAGGGTGGCAGCCGTGCGGGCGAGACCGTCCAACTGGGCGATTGTATCGCGTGCATTCAAAACCAGGAGGCTCGCGAGCAAACCGGCCCAAGTTTAGCTCGCAAGGCGATGAACCTTGGCTGGTCGGACTTCACGCACGTAGCCTCTGGGATGCCGATGTTCGATAAGGTCACGTACGAAGACAGGCTGGCCATCTGTCAGGAGTGCGAAAGCTACCAGCCGAACGGGGTATGCCGGGAGTGTGGGTGTATCCTTGCGATCAAGGCGAAAATGCGTATGGAAACTTGCCCGCTTGCAAAATGGTAGAGTCTCCCGGACCCAGGGGCCACCGCGCCTGAGCTTACGAGACGCGGGCTGGCCGGGTCATGAGCTCAGGATCGCTCGACATCAGCCCAATCGCCCGGCGCGACGCCGAACTCGAAGGTCGCCTGCCGCTTGGCCTCTTCCAGAGTCTGATGCCAGGTGTCGGCTAAACAGCCTCCGTGGTCGTCGAGACGAAACAGGTAGAAGGCGCCGTCTTCCGCGGATATTTCGACCCAGAACGGGGCCGGGATCTCGGCGATCGGGACCAGTCGACCATCATCGAGATCGCCGATGTAATGCCGGGTCTTTCCCGTCGCCCCGCTCACTTTTGCACGTAATCGCATCTCGAGAACTCTCCTCCGGTTCAAGGCAAGACGGGCAAGTGTAAATTCTCGATGACATTTCAGGCACCGTCCAGTGCCTCGAAGTGGACGTGCGGGCCGAGATTGCCGTGGGTCGGCAGAGCTGGTGGTCATCCGGAACTGACGCAATCCGTCCGCTGACCGAAAGACACCAGGCGCGAGTTGCGTGTAACCCGTGCCCAACCACCTCTGAGCCGCGCCAAGAGGAATGTCCGGATCTATCGGACTGTGACTACCGATATCCCCCCAACCTCGGGGCGGAGCTGAGGTTCTCGTGGCAACCGTTACGTCGCGAGAATCAGAGTGGCAATGGACGAGTATTTGAGGTCTCGAGGGACCCTACGCTCCTCTCCGGCCACCCAGTCGTTGTTTTTGACATGAAAACATCGTTTGTTCGGGAGACGTCAAGTCGGTATTAAGCATCATGATGGGGCGGAACCACTTCCGTCGAGGATTATCCCGTACTCAGTCCCATCCAGACTCCGATCCAGGAAACGCCAGCGACGGAAACGATCCAGACCAAGATTGCCGAGAAGAAAGCCAGAAGGGATTTCCACCCGAGCCACCCCAGAAACGCTCCGAGCAGTGCGCCCGGAATGGCCGATATGCCCGAATAGTCGTCGAAGCCTGGTCCGATTGCACAAAACAAAAGGGCGACAGAGATGGCTCCAGCAGTGATGCGATGAATCCAACCCGAGACGGCCCCAAGGCCTATGATGGCTCCGAGGAACAACCCTGCAACGCCACCGGTGGTCGCTTGCCGAGAGATATTCCCAACGGCCGATAGCAACAAGGAGCCGAGCATGGCCCCGCTGCTCGTGGCCACAGCTTGTCGCCCTGGGAATTGCATCGGTTCTATCGGGTCAGGGGGCCAAGGCCGTTGCATGACTCGACTCAGCGGACTCGACCACGGCCTGCTGAGCGACGTCGGTCAGGTTCACGAGAGCGCCGAGGTCGGCGTCGAGCTACTCCACCTTGATGCAACGACCGAAGATTGCCCCGGCTGAGATCCAGCCGTTGATCCTCCCGCGGTTGTTGCCGATCTGGAATCGTTGTCCCTGGACGGCCTTGACCAGGTGGAGATACTCGTGGCCGTTGACTTTGCAAAGCACGATGTCGCCGACGCGCAGAGTGGCCGGCTCGACGGGTTCGACTGTGCAGAGCTGCCCCGACTCGATCTTACCCGTCATCGAGTTACCGCGAGGGCGAAACGAGACGGTCTCGCCGCCGCGGAGCTTTTCGATGTATGCCGAGGCCCAGCCCATGTAATGCGATCCTTTGGGCCTGCTCTCACAGTCGAGCGATCCACTCCGACGTTGGCAAAACCTCGCTCAGGAGCATCTGCTGCGCACAGAGGATGGCCCGGTGGAGTTCTTCCGCCGTGACTTGTCCCGCCGAGTTGGAAAGAGGGAGCGTCCCTGTGGCGTCGCTGAGAAATTCGACGTTGAAACCGCGATGGACGGCCTGCCGTGCGGTGGTGTCGCAGCACATGTGCGTCATGTACCCGACGATCGATACGGTCTCGATCCCTCGCCCGCGCAGCCAGGCTGCGAGCGGCGTGTTGGTGAAGCTTCCCGGCAGCGTCTTCTCGATCAGCAAGTCTCGGGGACGCCCCGCGACTTCCGGGTGCAGCTCCCACTCATGACTCCCTCTGCGGAACATTGGCAGATCCGTACTGTGGTGTTGAATCACCACCGTCGGGATCCGTCCTCGGGCGGTGTCCATCACCTGCAAGATCTGCTCCAGATGTCCCGCAGGATGCGTGATCGGCAGCGCGCCGGTGAAATACTCGTTCTGCACGTCGATGACGACTAACGCCCGACTCATGGTCACACTCCGGGGTCCTTGGAATCAGCAAGCTCAGGGCGTTAATTCTACCAGAATCTCCGGGCATTGCCGAACGGGCACAGGGAGAACCAATACCCAGGCGATTGCTCTTCGAACCATGGAAACCACGGACCGTACGGAAATCATTCAAAAAACGAGAAAATGTTGACGTCTTGCTTTGAGTGTTTTCTGCTTTTTCCGTCTTGTCCGTGGTTCATGATTGACCAGGTCATGTCCCCTGCCTCTACCGGGTTACTTGACCTTGGTCTCGCCTTGGGATTTTTTCGCGGTGAGCGGGTTCGGGCTGTTAGACAACGTTGCGCGAGCCGGATCCGTGATTTTCTCACGTCCCCTGGGGCCGAGTTGAGTGACCATGGGACCGTTCTTCCCGATTTGGACGAGGGCTTCAGCGGTCGAGGTCCGATAGACGGCGATCTCGGATTTGCCGTCGCCGTCATAGTCACCGGGGGCTGGCTGATCCACGACCGGCACTCCGAATTGCGAGTTTTGGACGTTGCCGCCGCCCGAGGGGCGAAGGAACCATTCACCGCTGCCTTGGCGATAGACGGCGATATCGGCTCGACCGTCGCCATCGTAGTCGTGGGGAACCGGGGCGTCCCGGTTGGGTACGCCGAACGCGATCGGGTCCGGTCCCAGGCAGGGAACGAGCCACTGGCCGGTGTCGGTTCGGAAGATGGCGAAGTCGGTACGCCCGTCGCCGTCATAGTCCGCGGGAACGGGTTGGGTGAACCCTCCGTTATCGTTCATACGATGCGATTTTGGTCCGAAGCACTTGATAAGCCACTCGCACGTGAGAACTCGGAAGACGGCGAGGTCCGTTCGTCCGTCGCCGTTGTAGTCCCCGGGGATGGGAACATCCAGGCCCGGTTCACCGTATCGAGTGGGAGATTCGCCCAGTGCGGGGATGAACCACTCGGCGGTTTCGCTGCGATAGACGGCGATATCGGTCTTGCCGTCGCCATTGTAGTCGCCGGGCACGGGGACATCCCTTCCGGGCTCGCCGAGCCGGATCGGGTCCGGGCCGAGACTTGGGATGAGCCACTCGCCGGTGTCAGTGCGATAGACCGCCATCTCGGTCTTTTTATCGCCATCGTAGTCGCCGGGGACGGAGACGACCTTATTCAGTCGGATCAACGTGGCAAAGCGCTTATGTGGATGAATGATCTCCCAGTGCCGCCGCATGGCCACCGGATAGTGGCAGCGCACGAGATGATCCAACTCCCCTTCGGGGAAGCAAAGTGCGTAGCCGCCGCCACGAAGACTCGCCAGCAATCGCTCAACCTTAGGCTGCCGGAGATAACCCAGGTCGTGATAGTCGAAGACGTTGATGTCCGGCCGACGGCTCATGAGCCATTCCAGGGTGCCATAATACCACCAGATCTCCGCAACGACCGGAGTTCTCGGAAGCTTCGCCGCCTCGCCGCCATCTTTTTGAAGAGAGGCAGGGATTGGGCCGAGTTCCTTCGTGATGATCTGGTGCAGTTGCTTGGCGGGAACCGGGGCCTCGGAACGGAAGCTCCAGGGAGACTCGGTGGCTCGGTAGTTGGACTCCGGAATAAAACCCCATGGAGTCAAGCGAGTCAGGTCGAAGCTGATGAGCAACGACCAGCCCACCACCAGCATCCCGGCGATCTCGATCTGTCGCAGCGCGAGGCGTCGGGGGGTCGTCGGTTCGACGAGCAAGGCTTGGAGCAGACAGGCGACAGCCAGGATGGTCGGTGTCGCCAGAAAGAGCCCGTAACGCAGCGACGCCGGCTGGATGATGTTGGATCCGCCCATCACGAAGAGAGCCAGGGCACATACCACCGGAGCCAGGACAATGGCCACCTGATCCCATTTGCGGGTCCGGATGAGTTGTCGCAGGCCGAAGTCGAACAGCAAGAGCATAAAGATCCAGAACAGCCAACTCCGAAGCGGAAAAGAATTATCAACTCCAAAAAACATGTGCTCTATTTTTGACACAAAGTCGAGGAGATTATGTCGTCCCCAAAGCCCGGAATCGAAACTCTTACTCATCTGCTTGGTCGAGGGCCGCAACATGGTGTAGAGTCCCATCGCGGCGCTGACCGCAATCAGCGGGGCTTCCCGCTTGACCAGCAGACGGACTCGCTGCGAGGGCTCCACGGTCGTTTCGGTCAGAGTCCTTGCGAAAACTAAGCCCAGAACCGCGGGGAACATGAAGATCGTGGTGGGATGGACGAAGTAACAGAGCGCCATCACGACAACGAGCGATTTAATCCTGAGTCGATGGGCGAGGTAGATCGATACGATTCCGAAGAGTGGTGAAGCGCTAACCTCGTAACTTAATCTTGAATAGATGATTGTTAAAGGAAGTATCGCCATGAGCGCTGCGGCGATCAGCGCCGTCATGCGATCGAACATCCTCGATCCCAGCACATAAGTGAGAATGACGGCCAATGTCCCGCTGATGAATGCAGGCAGACGGACCATCCAGAGCGAAGGCTTGAGCACGAGGAGAAACGGGATTTCGAGCATGCAATGGATCGGACTTAAGGGAAGGTCCGTCAGAGTCCAGGTCTTATACGGCTTACCGTTAGCAAAATTGGTGAGTTGAATCGCATGCCAAACTTCGTCGGCGTTGACGTCGGGGAGACTTTCCAGGCTTGTCGTTCTTTGCCAGAACGCGAAGGCGAAGAGCAGGATTGTGGCAATTACAATTAAACGAGAAGTAATCCTGAACATCAGCCTCTTCTCCGAAGGAACCGGATCGGTTCGCGAGAGCGTGTATCGAAATTGCTCGGGTCGTGTGCTAGGGGAAGAGTAGGGTTGTCCATCTCGCCCCAATCAACTTCGACGGGGGATGCCGGAAGACTTCGCGAAGTTCGACGAACCGGATGAACGCGAACCGGCACTCAACTCAGAATCAATCGGAAGCAGATTCCCCATCGAAGCCGATTCGTGATCTGGAGGCGCCGTTGCCAGGAGGATTCTCGATTCGGTCCCAGCCCTCGAGTCTTGCATTCTCGTGGGTGACAGTCCTGGTGGACGATCTCTCGGCGCCAAGATCACCGGGTTGCCGGATTTAGTCGAGGTAAGGCTCTGTTTAGAGCCGAGGTGTACGGTTTCGCCCTGCCAGTCACATATCGGGATTTGTCCCCGTAGGGCAGGCCTTGGCCTGCCGAGGCCCTTCGCCAACGACTCGGCAGGCCAAGGCCTGCCCTACAGGAGTCGCGCAGCTCTGGGCATTACTGTTCTGACGATCAATAAATCGTTCCAGGCGAAATGCGAGGAGAACGACGACGCCTTCCCAAAGGATGGCGACATCGAGATTCCACCAGGCCAGTTGTCGCATCGGTCGGGGATGTGCTTTTTGATTGTCTGGCACAATCCTTTGTATGGTTATTTACAGGTGCTCGATTTTGTTAACTATTTTGTTCGGCTCATTTCGCTGACGTCTTTAAGAAACAAGTCTGACCTTGTTCAAGGTATGAAGAGATCCAGCCGTCTCCTTCTTCATTTCATAACCTTTCAACTGAACGGAACCCTAAAATTGGACACAAGATTTTGTTGCGGGAGTATATAATCGGTGTTAAACCGAGCGTCAACGCGAATCACGTTGAATGTTAATCCGATGGTTCTGCCGACGGCCGCCTCTCCACGTAAGTGAGCCGCCTGGGGTTGTGCGCGCGGAGGTTGGGCGCGGTACCTTGAGGGATGCGAGAACGGCTCAAGGCTCGTTAGGTCGCCGAGGTTATGTTAAAGATTGAGACGTGAGCGAGGCGTCGATGGCGGACCAGAGGTCGTCGGGATGTTCCAGGCCGATGGAGAGGCGGACGAGGCCGGGGGTGATACCTTGGCGGGTCCATTGGTCTGGGGATTGGCCGCGGTGGCTGGTGGTGGCCGGGTGGCTCAAGGTTGTGGTGACATCGCCCAGGCTGGGAGCGAACGGGATCTGACGGAGGCCTCGGATGAAGGCGTCGGCCTGTTCGCGGCCGCCGAGGTCGATCGTTACGATGGTGCCGAAGCCGCCGTGCAAAACCTGCGAGGCTCGATCATGGTCGGGATGTGATGTCAGGCCCGGGTAATGCACGGCCTTGATCCGGTCGTGTCCGGCGAGTCGCTCGGCCAAAGCCAGCGCGGTCGCGCAGGCCCTCGCGGAGCGAACGGCGAGGGTCGCCGTGCCTCGGAGCGTGAGCCAGCTCTCGAAGGGGTTGCCGGTCAGGCCGAAGCTCGAGGCCACAGAAGCGGTTCGTGTTATCCGCTCCTGTGAGCCGGCGACCAATCCGAGTGTCAGGTCACTGTGCCCGCCGATAAGCTTGGTAGCCGAATGTGTGACGAGTTCGGCCCCAAGCTCGATCGGTCGGCATAAGAGGGGCGCGAATGTATGGTCGATCACCAAGGGGATACCGGCCCCCTGGGCGATTTCGGCAAGCCCCGCGATATCGGCGAGGCGCACCAAGGGGTTCGACAGGGTTTCGGCGAAAACCAGGTGCGTTGCGGAAGTCAGCGCTTCGCGGAGAGTTTCGGGGCGAGTTGGGTCAAAGAGCCGAGATCGGATCCCGAAGCGAGGCAATTCACGCCCCACGAGCGCCATTGTCCGGCCGTAGACCCCCTCGGAAAGTGCGATCTCTCCCCCCTGCTCCAGTATGGTCAGGAAGACCGAGGCCTCGGCCGCCATCCCCGAAGCGCAGACCAAGGCCGCTTCCGCCCCTTCGATCGTGGCGATCTTCGCGGCCAGTTGGGTGGCATTCGGGTGTCCGTCCCGGGCATAGATAAACCCAGGTTCGCGGCCTTCATACAACGCATCGACATGGTCGAGCCCGTCGAGGCTGTAGACGACGCTCAGGTGGAGCGGCGGGGCCAAGGGGCTTGTCGACGACTCCAGGTCGGCGGGAGGTCTTGCGCACGACGTTGAAATGTCCGGGCGACGCGATGTGGCCATGGTCCAACCGGTCCCATCAGATCAGAGTTTCTGGTCAGACCATCTGGCTTGTCTTACGTTGGAAGCGGGCTGCCACTCCAAGCAGGACGACCATCTCGCCCACGCTCTTCAAGGCGGCCTGGAGATTACCCGCGCTTCGGGCTTCCCCCTCCAGGCGACGATAATGCGCAAACTGGGTCCAGTCAAGGGACCAGGCGTGTTCGATCGCGTGGGCTTGAACGCGGCGGGTGAGGTCCGAGATCTTGTCGACCAACTCGAGCGAGATCGGGCACTCAGCGGAACGGTAGGGATGATCTTCGACGACCTCAGACTGGCCGTCCCGTTTGCGAGCACTGAAGAGCTTGGCGAGGCTGAACTTCTTTTTCCCTGACGGCTTGCCGTTGACCGCATCTTTGGTGACCGTTTCCGAAGGCACGTCTTCGGCGGTGTCGGGTTCGATCCAGGGACCGATGCGCAGGATCACGACGGTGATGTTGTCAAGTCCGCCCCGGAGGTTCGCCAAATTCACGAGGTAGCGGCAGGCATCTTTGGGGTGAAAGTGCGCCGCGAACGCGCCGATCTCGGGATCGTTGATGGGTCCGGAGAGTCCGTCCGAGCAGAGCAAGTAGACGTCGTTCAGCGCGACTGCCAAAGGGCCTTCGATATCAACTTCGACGTTCGGGTCGGGCCCGAGGCTGCGGGTGATCACATTCTTGGGGACGGCGAGATTCGCGTTTTCGGGGGAAAGATGCTTGCGCTTGACCAATTCCCAAACGAGGCTGTGGTCAAACGAAAGTTGGTCGATCCGGCCGTCGCGCATCCGGTAGACCCGGGAATCGCCGACATGGGCGATGAGCGCCCCCTGGGGCAGGATCAGGAGGGTTGAACAGGTCGTGCCCATCCCCTGGAAGTCGCGATTGGCGGACGCCCGACTGTGGATCAAGGTGCCGACCTCACGGTAGGCCTTGGTGATCGCGTCGGATGAGGGGGCCGACTTGGTTTTATTATAGTTGTGGGGGATGTTGTCGCAGGCCATCTTGCTGGCGAGCTCGCCGACGGCGTGTGCCCCCATGCCGTCGGCCACCATGAACAAGTGTCCGCGCTGCCGCCACGTCTCGGGATTGGATGCGCGAACAATCGAATAGCTGTCTTGATTATTCGAACGGCGCATCCCTGTATCGGTCGCCGCGGCATCGATGATGATGTCGTCCCAGTTCACGACCCGGCCTTATCTTGAATCCGTCGCCAGCCACTCCCCCTTAACGATCCAACAGACCGACAAGGGGTTACGAGGCCAACATCGGGAGGAAATGCAAAGTTCCTCGCCGCTTCAGAGTCGCTCCTCCGAAACGATCGATGGGTTGCGTCTTTCACCGACCCGGAACACTCCGATCCTCGAGCCGAGTCGGCGAAACCGACTCACTTAACGGGCCATTGTATCGCTCGGACGAAGGTCGGGAAGAGAAAAACTCGCACGCGCGCCTATCTTTCGTCAAGCGTCAAGACTCCTAAAATCGTCCGAAGCGTGTCTCGGTTCGTCCCGCGAGACCACTCTGAGGTTGGATAGGCATGAATTCTTACTTTGGGTATCGTAAGTTTGTGACCAAGAATCTTTGCCGACCTCCGAGAACGTTCGCTACCCCATGACATGGCCCCTTCACTTTCCGGAATTCCCGTTCACCAAGACCACCCTCGCCAACGGACTTGACGTCATCTTTAGGCGCCAGGGACCACTCCCCTTGGTGGCTGTGAACCTTTGGTATCACGTCGGCTCCAAGAACGAGGAGCGACGCCAGCGCGGCTTTGCGCACTTGTTCGAACACCTCATGTTCGAAGGTTCCGAGCACTACCCCGGCGACTTCTTCAAGCCGCTCCAACGCCTGGGCGCGAGTATCAACGGTTCGACCTCCGCCGATCGGACGAATTATTTTGTCGATCTGCCCGCAGCGCATCTCGAGCGGGCCTTGGCGATGGAGTCGGATCGTATGGGCTGCTTGCTCCCGGCCTTGACCGAGGAGAAGCTCCGCGTCCAAAAAGATGTGGTCAAGAATGAGTACCGCCAGAACTACGGTAACCGGCCTTACGGCATGGTCGGGCGGATCTTCGCCGAGGCCCTGTACCCACCCGATCATCCCTATAGCTGGCTTACCATCGGCGTGATGGAGGAAGTCGAAGCGGCGACCCGCGAGGATGTCGAGGCCTTCTTCCTGCGCTACTACGTCCCGAGCAACGCCAGCCTTTGCCTCGTGGGCGACCTCGACGAAGATCGGGCCCTGGCCTTGGCGGAGCGCTACTTCGGATCGATCGCCGGGGGAGCCAAGGCGTTGCGAACCTGGGCCCCTCCCATCGAGATCGGCCAGGGACAAGACATCGTTCTCAATGACCGTGTCGAACTTGATCGATATTATGAGGTATGGCCTACCGTTGCGCACTTTGAAAGTGATGATGCTTCACTCGTTATTCTGGCCGATATCTTGGCGCGAGGAAAGTCGAGCCGGCTTTACCGTAAGCTGGTTGTTGAAAAGGGGTTAGCTCAGGACGTGACCGTTTCTCAGTCGGCTCGAGAACTGGCCGGGACGTTTGGCGTGGTCGTCACGCTTCGACCTGGGGAGTCGTGGGTGCAGGCCCGCGCGCTGGTTCAGAGCGAGCTGGCCGAGATCGCCGAGCGCGGCCTCGAAGACGGGGAGCTCGAACGGGTTCAGAACGGCCGCACGGCCGGTTTCATCTACGCGATGGACAACATCGGCGGGTTTGGCGGCGTGGCCGACCGGCTCAACGCGTACAACACCTACCGCGGCGATCCGGGCTGGTTCCGCTCGGATCTCGAACGGTTCCAGGCGGTCACGGCCGATCAGGTTCAGGCCGTGGCGCGTCGCTATGTGCTCGACCGGGCTTCGATTCGTCTCCTCGTCCAGGGGAAGAAGGCCGCGACGACGTTGCCGCCGCTCGATCGCTCGGTGGCACCCTCGAGCACGGCGGCCGTTCCCTTCCGTGCTCCTCAACCCGAGTTGGTCACGCTGGGATGCGGCCTACCGCTTTGGGTGGTGCCTCGCCGCGACCTCCCGATCGTCGCCGCCACGTTCGCACTCGGAGCAGGAGCGGGGGTCCAGGAGCCTGGGACCGCCGGCCTTGCCCAACTGACCGCCTCGTTGATGGACGAAGGGACGACGTCGCGGTCGTCGCTGGAACTGGCTCGTGCTGCCGAATCGATGGGTTCGAGCCTTTCCACCAGTTGCGGTTGGGACGGATCGTACGTCAGCCTGCAATGCCTCACGCCGCATTGGTCCGCAAGCCTCGACCTGGCTGTCGACGTGCTTCGCAATCCGACGTTCCCCGAGCCGGAATGGACCCGGATCCACGCTCAGACTCTGGCCGGTCTCAAGGCCGAGCGCGACCGCGCCGAATCCCGAGCCCACCGCGCTTTGCTGCGGGCTTTGTACTCGGCCGAGCATCCTTATTCCTCCCCCATCGATGGTGAGGAAGCGATCGTGGCGAGGCTTTCGCAAGAGGACGTCCGCCGCTTCCACGCGAAATTCCACGGTCCGGCCAATGCCGTCTGTGTGGTGGCCGGCGATGTCGACATCGATCAGGTGGCCAAGGAGCTCGATGCCCGGCTCACGGGCTGGCTTGGCTCCGACATACCGCGGCCGACACTTCCGGTCCCCGACCGGCCGACGCAACGACGAATCCTCTTACTCGATCGCCCGGGGGCGCCCCAGGCCGTGGTGCACGCGGGGCATGTCGGATTGCCCCGGCTCGACCCGGACTACACCGATGCGCTCGTGTGCAACCAGATCCTGGGGGGGCAGTTCTCCTCGCGTCTCAACGCGAAGCTGCGGGAAGAGAAAGGGTTTACCTACGGGATTCGAAGCCACTTCGATGTCCGCCGAAATGCGGGGCCCTTCTTCATCGCGGCCAGCCTGCAAAGCGACCGGCTCGCGGAAGCGCTCGAGGATCTGCGCGGCGAGGTCGAGGCCCTGATCGGAAGTCGGCCCCCGACCGCTTCGGAGTTGGATGACGCCCGTCGCTCATTGATCGAAGGGCAAGCCCGGCAGTTCGAGAACCCCTCGGCGCTCGTGGCCCGTTATGCCGGTCTCTTCATCCATGGGCTGCCGCCCGACCACCACGCCCGGTTTGCCGAACGGTTGGCCGCGGTGAGTGTCGATTCCTTGGTGGCCGCAGCCGCTCGACAGATTCACCCTGAGGCTCTCGTGTTCGTCGTGGTCGCCGACGCCTCCAAGGTTCTCGCCCCTCTCCAAGCTCTCGGCTGGGCTGAGGTTGAAGTCGTGGGGGATTAATTCCTCTCGGCGAAATCGAGGGTGGGCAGTGCCCACCCTCCCACTCAGAAAACGAGCCTTCTCATAAGACAGGCCCTTAGCGGCGGCGCGCTGACGGAATACAATGTGGTGTTCGTTCAGGACAGCCCATTCTTTTATTTTCAATGACGGACGGGTTACCCGATGCCGCCCACAAAGCGACCCCGTCTTGCGCGCCTCCTTCGAGTACGGTTCCGCCGCCTGGTTCGCCGGCTCGATCGGCTTGCCCCCGCGTTGTTGCTCTGGCTCCCTTCATGGGGGACGAGTCTGCTACTTCACGCAATTGGGATCTTACTGCTGGCCCTCTACTTTTACGCATACTCAGGAGGGCGTCGGGACGCGGTGATCCAGGCGAGTTTGCCTTCACAGTTGACGGATGATGTGACGTCGCTGTTTTCTGCGCCTCAGGCGGGCGATCCCTTCACGAAAGCGAAGACCGAGGAACCCCCCTCCTTGTCGATCAAGCCGGCACCGATCGACGCCGACGAGATCAACCAGCCGAAACTGCCGGACCTCGTCGAATTCGGACCCGAGTTGGCCGCTCCGGAGTTACCCCTTGAATCGGTACCCGGCCCCAGCAGCAAGGGGCCGAAAGCCAAGGCCGGCAAAGGGGGGACGGGGCGAGGTCTCACGTACGCCCTGCATGCCGAGAATCTGATCGCCCCCTTCTCCGGCCGGCAGGGAGAGTCGAAGGCGAAGCTGGTGCGTCGCGAAGGCGGCACGGCCCGGTCGGAAAAGGCCGTCGAGGATGGGATCGACTGGCTGATCCGGCACCAACGGGAAGATGGCGGCTGGAGCCTGAACTTTCACGGCCAATGCCATGACGGTTCGGGGTGTCCCGAACAGCTCGCCATCGAGTCGGACACCGCCGCCACGGGATTAGCGCTTTTGCCGCTTTTAGGCGCGGGGCACATCCATACCGTCAAGAGTCGCTACCAGGGGAACGTTCGAAAAGGACTGGGGTGGCTCATCGAGCGCCAGCAGCCTACCGGCGACTTCTTCATCGGGGGCGGCCGGATGGCTCACCTGTACAGCCATGCGATTGCGACCATGGCCGTCTGCGAGGCATACGGTCTGTCCGAGGATCCGATGCTGCGGGCCCCCGCTCAAAGGGCGATCAACTTCATCATCGAATCCCAGAACAGCGAGGATGGCGGCTGGCGCTACTTTCCCGGGCAGCCTGGGGATACATCGGTTTTCGGCTGGCAGATGTTTGCGCTGCGGAGTGCCCGCCTGTCCGGTTTGAAGTTGTCTCGAAACGTGCTGAAGGGCTGCAAGACCTACCTCGATTTGGCTGCCGCCGACGCAACCAAGACGATGTACGGCTATCAGCCCGGCCGAGACGTCTCGGCCGTCATGACGGCCGAGGCGCTGTTGAGTCGCCAATATCTCGGCTGGCCCCGCGATTTTCCCCCTTTGATCAAAGGGGCGGCGCACGTGGCGGCGCATCTGGAGAACTCCGAAGAGCGGAACATCTATTACTGGTATTATGCGACCCAGCTCCTGCACAACATGCAGAACAAGGACTGGAAGCGCTGGAACGTCCGGGTCCGCGAGGGCCTGATCGCCATGCAGGTTCCGGGGAACGGTTGCGACCGAGGGAGCTGGGATCCCCGGTTCCCCCAACCCGACCGCTGGGCAGCCTCGGGAGGGCGTCTGTTTTTGACGGCGATGTCGCTGCTCACCTTGGAAGTGTACTACCGCTACCTGCCGCTCTATCGACCGAGCGACGCCGACTCCGTTCCCGGCGACGTCGATTCCCCGGCCGAACCCAGGAAGCCGATCGTGAAGCCAAACACCCCCGCCGCCCTCAAGGATGTTTCTCCTCGAGGGTGAGCGGCGGATTGGCTTCATGACACTTCTGGAACGTGCCTGGCTTTGTTGGTGCGAACGTGTGCGTCGCAGAAGCTCAGTTCGCGAACAGGGCGCGGTGGATCTTCTTGTAGAGGACCAGTTGGGAGAGCACGAGGGACTTGGAGTTCACGTCGACCGGAGTGAGGAAGACGATGTCCCCCCTCTCGGCGAACGACGAGGAGCCTCGAGTGACCTGGGTCATCGAGAAGGAGCCGGAGGCGTCGGGGATCACGGTGGCGACATTGTTACCCGGGGTGCCCAGTCGAAGCGGATTCCAACTCAATGCGTTACCCACGACATACAACTGGCCGGGAATGCCGTTCGAGCCGGGGGTGATCGGATAGGCCCAACCGTAGAGCGTGTTTTGACTGGCGATGTCGAACGCGTTCATGAACCGGTTGAACGACGGGTCGATCGTCGTGACCACCGTGTTGGTGGGGAGCACGCTCTTCGAGGTGGCGGACACCAGGGTTTGGTCAGTCCCCTCGTAAACGTCGAGGTGATCCGTGCGGACGGTGTTGGAACCCAGGTCGAGTCCGATGGCTTCGACCAGCGAGCGGTTAGTCAGGGCCGTGGGATCAGTCGGCCAGCGGACGAGGAACTGGTTCACCGACTCCCAAGAGATTGGGAACTGCTGCCCTTGGTTGTTTTGAATGACCAGCCACTTGGCGTTGGACATGATCACTTCACCCCAGGCTCCTTTGGGAGGAGGCGGGGGCAACGGGGTCAGGCCGCCTGCCGTCAAGTTCCCGAGCGGCCCGAGAAAAACCTGCGACCAGGCTTGAGAGCCAGGGACTACGGCCAGGGCCAAGAGCACCAGGCCGACACGCGTCCAGGAACCCACACGGATCATCATGATGGCCCGTCCCTCCCTTGAGATCAGCGCGATTTCTTGGACCCATCGCTTGGGTCGTCAGCTTATGTCAGCGACAATTTTCCACGTAAACTTTATCATGTCCCCCACCCAGAATCGAGAGGCGGTTTGAACCCATCGAGGATTGCGTTTGCCCGAGGTCTCGGTGGGTGGACAATGCTTACCAGGCGATTGAGATTGCGAGTTGTTGGGAGAGCGAGTAAATTTGTAGGTTCGCGACCCGGGGCAAATCGGAACGATCTAGGCTATGTTCGACGACCTTCAAAAACGCCTATCCACCGCTTTCGGCCGATTCCGCGCTCGCGGAGTCTTGACCGAGGCCAATATCAAGGATGGACTCCGCGAGGTTCGTACGGCCTTGCTCGAGGCGGATGTCCATTACGAGGTCGTCCAGGAGTTCATGACGCGGGTCAGTGAGCAGGCCGTTGGCCAGCAACTGATCAAGAGCGTTCGACCTGAGCAGCAGATCGTCAAAATCGTCCACGACGAATTGGTCGAGCTCATGGGTCCGGTCGACTCGTCGATCCGGATCGAGAAGAGCGGCCTGACGGTGATCATGCTCTGCGGTCTTCAAGGCTCCGGTAAGACGACCACCTGCGGTAAACTCGCGCGGCTTCTGACGTCGCAAGGGCGTAAACCCTTGCTGGTCGCTGCCGACCTTCAGCGTCCTGCCGCGATCGAGCAGCTCAAGGTTATTGGCCAGCAGCTTCAAGTTCCTGTCTACAGTGAGACCGGCTCCAACCCCGTCAAGGTTTGCCAGGACGCCTTGATCGAGGCCAACCGCCAGGGGCGAGACACCGTCATCCTCGACACGGCCGGCCGGCTCCACGTCGACGATGAGCTGATGGCCGAGCTGCAACAGATCGAGAAGAAGGTCAAGCCGCATCAGGTCTTCTTCGTCTGCGACGCGCTGACCGGACAGGATGCCGTGGCCTCGGCCGGCACGTTCAACAAGGCGCTCGAGCTCGACGGCGTGATTCTGACGAAGCTCGACGGCGATGCTCGAGGCGGTGCCGCGCTCTCGGTCCGCAAGGTGACCGGCGTCCCCGTCAAGTTCGTCGGTAAGGGGGAAAAGCTCGATAAGCTCGAGGCGTTTGAACCCGAGCGACTCGTCGGCCAGATGCTCGGCATGGGCGACATCGTCGGCCTGGTCGAGGCCGCCCAGTCGGTCATGGACCAAGAGGAGGCGGCCCGGCAGCAGGAGAAGCTGGCCAAGGGGAAGTTCGACCTCAACGACTTCCGCCAGCATCTCTCGCAGATCAAGAAGATGGGGTCGATCCGCGACCTGATGGGGCTCTTGCCCGGCTTGAACCAGATGCCGGTGAACCTCGACGAGATCGACGCCGACGGCGACGTCAAGCGGATCCAGGGCATCGTCGACAGCATGACCCCGGACGAGCGGCGCAACCCGCATATGATCGACATCTCGCGTCGTCGCCGGATCGCGGCTGGCGCGGGGGTCGACCCGTCCGACGTCTCGGGCCTGGTCAAGCAGTTCGACGCCATGGCCTCGCTGGTCAAGCAGATGTCGCAGATGAGCATGCTCGACAAGCTCCGTGCCATGACCGGCCTGGGGCGTGCCGGCGCCTTCAATCCGGGTGCCCGGCTCATGGCTCCCAAGGTCGGGACCGGAAAGCGACTCACTCCCAAAGAGCGCGAGAAACTACGCAAGCAACGCGAAAAGGAAGAACGCAAGAAACGCCGCGAAGAGCGAAATCGGGACGCCTAGAACCGATAAGTCGAGAAAATCCCGCCGCATCTGTGTTCCACTGACGGCGATGCTCCGGTTACAATCTTCGTTTCCCTCCCGACGCGAGTGACTGCGCCATCGTCGTTCCGCAAGGGAAGACTTTGGCGGAAATCACGAGTGTTTTCGTTTTGAGCCGATCGACAGGGAATGGCGCGGGGGAGTCAGATCCCGCCGTAACGCGAGGCCGCCGCAGGCTCGGGACCGGCCTCGTCCCCGAATGTTGGGGTTCCCGAAGGTCTTGCCATGCGTCCGAGCCGGCTGGTTTTTTCAGGAGTTGTTCGAGTGGTCCGTCTTCGCATGAAATCGTTCGGCCGTCGTCATCGTCCGTTCTACCGCATCTGCGCCATGGACGCCCGCAGCCCCCGCGACGGACGAGCGATCGAGGAACTCGGGCATTATGACCCGATGGTTCGCAACGTCGATGCCCGCGCCGTGCTCAACGTCAACCGGATCCGCTACTGGCTTTCGGTGGGTGCCCAGCCGAGTGAGAAGGTGCAAGCGATTTTGACCCGACACGGGGTGAAGAAGCCCGCGCCTGGCGAGCCTTGGCAGCTTCCGGAACCCCCTGCGGCGGCCCCTGCCCCGGCGGCTGCGACGCCCGCTCCGGCAGCCTCGTAACGTTGATCTCACGATGTCCGCCCCCCTGCTCCGCATTGACCTTCTGACGTTGTTCCCCGCGCTCTTTGACGGGTTTCTCAACGAGAGCATCCTCAAGCGCGCGATCGAAAAGGGGCTTGTCGCCGTCCATCGCTGGGATATCCGCGAATGGGCCGAGGGGAAGCATAAGCAGGTGGACGACCGGCCGTTTGGAGGAGGCCCTGGCATGGTCCTCATGGCTCCGCCGACGGTCGCGGCCGTTGAGGCGGTTCGAGCCTCCACGGAGCCGCCCGGACGCCTGATCGCGCTGACGCCGCAAGGCCGGAGGCTCGACCAGGACCATGTCCGCGAGCTGGCCAAGGAGCCGAGACTGATCCTCCTCTGCGGGCGGTACGAAGGGTTCGACGAGCGGATTCTCGAGACGTTGGAGCCGGAGCGACTGTCGATCGGCGATTATGTGCTCTCGGGCGGTGAGGTGGCGGCCATGGTCGTCGTCGACGCTGTCATGCGGCTGATCCCAGGGGTCCTGGGGGATGCCGAGAGCGCGGTGGATGAGTCGTTCGGACCGGATGGCGGGCTCGAGTATCCCCAGTACACCCGCCCCCGCGAGTTCCGCGGGCGTGTGGTCCCCGAAATCCTCCTGGGTGGCGATCACGCCGCCATCGCACGTTGGCGTCGAGAACATCGACGATGATGATTCGTCGGGGGTAGACAGAAGAGAGGAGTCAGGGAGACAACCGCCACCAGCCCGGAACCGCTGAAACTATTCGCCGTTCCCGGCTCAACACTCGCGCTGTCTCGTCTCCTGCGATCGCACCTGTCTCCCATCATTCTGTCTGCTCTTTTGTGGATACAAAGGGTTCAGCCATGCAAAATCATCTGATGGAAACGGTCGAGCGATCGAGTATGAAAGCCTCGATCCCGAAGTTTGAGATCGGCGATACGGTCGACGTACACGTCCGCATCTTGGAAGGCGAGAAAGAGCGTATTCAGATCTTCAACGGCGTCGTGATTGCCCGCTCGGGCACCAAGACGCGCGAGATGTTCGTCGTCCGCCGCATCGTCCAGGGCGAGGGTGTGGAGCGAAAGTTCCCGGTCCACTCGCCCCGCATCGCCGACATCGTCGTGAAGCGTTCGGGCAAGGTCCGTCGCGCCAAGCTCTACTACCTCCGCGAGCGTTCGGGCAAGGCCGTCCGCCTCAAGGAGCGCTTCCCGGCCGGCAAGGCCAGCGCCGCCGAAGCCAAGGCCGCCAAGGCCGAGCGTCGCGCCACCAAGGCTGCCGCCAAGAAAGCCAAGGCCGAGGCTGCTGCCGCCGCCAAGACCGAGTCGTAAGGCAGGCACAATGCCGTCGCCGTCGAGCGCCGTTGCCGAGGCGCTCGACGCTCGCTTTTGGGGGGCCGGGGCGAAGGACTCTCGCCATCGCGGTTCCCTCGAGCGATCAGTCCGAGTCAAGGCTCATGTCTCGCTCCAACTCGTTCCACGTCTTCGAATCCTCATCCTGAACCTCGGCCGTAGGTTCGGACCGAGCCGGCGGCCGTAGCAACGAGCACCCGGCCGGGAACAAGCAGGATCGTACGAGAAGGCCTCGGATCGCAGGTCTCAGCGGCATCGTTTTCCTCCTCTCCGCTCAGACGCTCACGAGCAACGCTTCAATAATCCATCGCATAACGCATTCCAAATTTTTGGATCCATCCGCTGCTTTTCCCTCCCGGGGAATCACGGTCGGTTATGCTGTGATTTTATGTTTGGATTTAAGAACCAATTCCATCTTAAAGTGATGTCGTTGAGAACCCTGCTGCCGATCCCTTTGTTATTGAGATTTAAATAGTCGTAAGGAATTTGTCAAAAGGACCGCGCAATCGCTACGGCCAGGTCGGCTGAACGTTGATGGGCGGAACCGACTGGAATCGAGCGCGAGGAGGTCCGACAATACGTAGGGAACCGTTCGCGCTATCAACGACGACCGGAATGCGCTCCATGGAACGCCTACCCGCAGCCTGCCAACGTTGCCGTCAAGCTGACGCTGGGGAGATAGGATACGATCTGGGTCGTGCTCACTGCCTGTCCCGGAAGATGGCGATGCCGGAGGTTTTCCTCGGTTTTCTGCTCCCATGGGCCTCAATCCCGGCTTAGGCACGAGAGGCTCGCCCCTTCGCAAGGAACCCACCTGATGAGCGTCTTGCCTCTTGTGATCGCCTCGCTGATCCTGACCCAGGCGCTCGCCACGACCGAGTCTCCAGAAACGGAGGCTGCTTCCCTCGTGGCCCGCCTGGCGTCCGACGATCCCGCCGCGCACGACGCTGCCTCGTCGGCACTCAGGGCGCTCGGACCCGCGGCCTTGCTCGCTCTACGGGCCGCGCGTCACGGCAACACTCCGGCTCTCCGGTCTCGCGCGGCGGCACTCATGAAGGCGATTAACCAGGATCAGTTGATCCACCCCCGGACCATCGCCCTCGACTACAAGGACGCGACGATGCGCGAGGTCATCGAGGATCTCACCGAGCGAACTGGCTGTCGAGTTACGATCTACTCGGTTCAAACGGACTGGCTTGCGACCCGGATCACGCTCCGGACGCCGACTCCGGTGCCGTTCTGGTCGGCCGTGGACAAGGTCTGCGATGCCGGCCGGTTCGGCTCGAACCTGGGGATCGATGGAGACGGCGCCTCGGTCGCGATCTTCCGTGGTTACTCCACGGGTCCCGTCTCTGACCACGGTCCGTTCCGTGTCCAGTTATATGAGATCTCGTTTCAAGGGCGATACCGGAAGCTTCACTTGAAACCGGCCAGCAGCGTAGAACAGGGACGGAACCTCGGCGAAGATCACGCGGGGGACTCCTTCGTCGAGGTACGTGTCAACGTCGAGCCCCGGATGCTCTTGAAGAATGCCGGCAAGCTGAAGAACCTGACGGCCGAGGACGACCTGGGGCAGTCCCTGATCCCATCCGACCCCCTCGGCAAACAGGACGAGTTCGAGTTCGGCTTCACGCCGGCGGCGCAGACCCTCGCCCAGATCCCGCTCGCTCAGGACAAGAAGGGCGGCCGAAGAATCAAGATCTTGCGCGGCGTCGCACCTGTAGCGGTCGGCGGACTTCGGCCCGAGCCGATCGTCATTCCTCTACTCGGCGCTGAGGGGAAGAGCTTCCAGGGTGACGACACGGTTGTGACCGTTCGCTCGGTAGCAAAGCGGCCCGCGGCGGAGCGCTTTGTCATCGAATCCGTGAGACCGGATGGGAAGGTCGAGGAGGCCAAGCCACGGCCCGATGAGAGGATGGCCGTGCTCCTGACGATCCGGCCGACGGACCCGAAGGCCGCAGCACCCGACCTGAGCGAGGACCAGTTCACGATCGTGGACGTAGCCGGCAAGGTCTGGATCGTGCCCTCGCGGATCTTGACGGGAAGCAGGCCCGAAGTGCATGGAAATTCGGTGGATTGCGTCCTCTATTTCTCAGACGAGGACCTCGAGCCGATGCCCTGGCCGCGAGACCTGAAGGGAGTCGCACTTCGCTATCGCGAGATGACCGTCGTGCCGGTTGATGTCCCATTCGAGTTCAAGGACATCCCTCTCCCCTAAGGACGCTGGGGCTTGCGCAGAACTTAGCGGTCACGATCGGGTGAACGCGGCAACGGTAGCGCTAGTGATGATGACCTATATGTGACTCTTGAGCATGACTGATCGCGCAGGGGGCGCAGCCCTCGGCCTCGACCTGGATTGTGGTGTGAGTGACGCCGAACTCGCGCTTGAGGGTTTCGGCGACGGTGCGGAGCACCTGTTGTCCGCTGCTCGTGCTCTGATCGACGACCACGACGTGGCAGCTACAGGCGATGACGCCTGAGGCGATGGTCCAGACGTGGAGGTCGTGAACATCGAGGACTTCCGGAACGTTCTCGACCGCCTTCTCGAGTGCCACCATGTCGAGGTGTCGCGGGGCGGCTTCCATCAGGACGTTGACGGACTCGGCGAGGATGTCCCACGAGCTCCAGAGGATGAGCCCACCGATCAAGAGCGAGACAATCGGGTCGGCGATCGAGGCCCCCGTCAAGGCGACGATCACCCCGGCGACCACGACGCCCAGGGCGGACGCGGCGTCACCGAGCATATGCAGGTAGGCGCTCCGGATGTTGAGGTCGTGCTTGGCCTCTCCTCGAAGCCAGAGGCTGATGATTCCGTTGAGGACCATGGCCACGAACGCGACGACGATCATCGGCCCGGCCTGGACAGGTTCGGGCGTGCGCAGACGGCTGATCGCTTCCCAAACGATGATGAGGGCGAGCACGACGAGCGAGACCGCGTTCACCAGGGCGGCGAGGATGCCGACGCGGAGATATCCATACGTTCGACTCGCGTCGGCCGGGCGCCTGGCGACGCGGATGGCATACCATGACAGGATCAAGGCCAAGGCGTCGGCGAGGTTGTGGCCTGCGTCGGACAAGAGAGCCAGGCTGTGGGCGAAGTAGCCGGCGACGGCCTCGGCAAGCACGAATGCGAAGGTCAGAAGGATGGACAGCCCCAGCCTTCGGCCGCTTACGGGTTCCGGAGACGCATGATCGTGTGTCATGTTGTCATTCTACGCGATTTCCGGCGGAGAAACTCGAGGCCTCGCTTGCGAACGGGGCGTGCGGACCAGCCCGATCCGGCTCCGGTTCGTGGCCCTGGGTTTGAACCCCGGCTTCCTGCCTTGATTCCGTGGCTGGGCCTTGGCCGAACAGGAGGTAGAGGACTGGCAGAGCGAGCATGGTCAGGAGGGTGTCGCAGGCCATGCCAAAGACGACCACCGTGGCCAGCGGGCGCTGAACTTCGGCTCCGATGCCGGTCGAGAGCATCATGGGGACGAAACCGAGAGCGGCGACGGTTCCCGTCATCAAGACGGGGCGGAGCCTGGCCAGCCTGGCCTGCTCGATCGCCTCCCGTTTGGGGACGCCTCGAGCCATGCGGTCGTGGATGGTGCTGACGAGGACTAGCCCCTCGAGCATCGAGGCTCCGGCCAAAGCCACGAAACCGACGCCGGCCGAGATGGTGAAGGGCAGCCCTCGAAGCCAGAGACCGAAGACGCCGCCGACCCTCGCGAACAACACGCCGCTGAAAATCATCAAGGCATCTCGGAGCGAGTGAAACGTTAAAAACAAGAGACTGAGGATGAGTGCCAAGGCCAGCGGCACCACGATCAAGAGCCGGCGCTCGGCGCGGCGCATGTTCTCGAATTGGCCTCCCCATTCGATCGAGTACCCCGCAGGGAGCGACACTTCGCGGCTGATCTTCGCCTGGGCTTCCGCGACGAACGAGCCGAGGTCGCGGCCTCGCACGTTCGTCTGAACCACGATCCTGCGCTGACCCCATTCGCGCTGAATCGTCGAAGGGCCGGTGGTTTCCACGACGCGTGCCAGGCGGGTCAACGGCAGCCGTTGCCCCGAGGCCGTCGAGATCAGGATCTTCTCGAGCGCTTTGGGGTCGTCGCGGTAAGAGACCGGCAAGCGGACGACCAGGGGGAACCGTCGTGTCGGCTCGAGGATTTCGCCGACCGTGATCCCTCCCATCGCCCTGACGGCGTCGAGCACCTGCCGCCCGGAGATGCCGTAGCGGGCCAAGGCCTCGCGGTCAACCTCGACGCGGAGCACGGGCTGGCCGGTGATCTGTTCGGTGCCGACGTCGGCCGCACCTCGGATCTGCTTGACGACCCCTTCGATCTCCGCGGCCTTGTCCTTGAGGACTTCCAGATCATCGCCGAAAAGCTTGATCCCCAGGTCGGCCCGGATTCCGGCGACCATCTCGTTGATGCGCATTTCGATGGGCTGTGTGTAAACAGCCTTCATCCCTGGCAAGTCTTGAGTGATTTTGGCCATCTCGGCGACGAGGTCGTCCTGGGTCTTGGCACGCTTCCAGGACTCGCGCGGTTTGAGCGTCACGAAGACGTCGCTGAGTTCAAAACCCATCGGGTCCGTGGCCACCTCGGCGGTTCCGGTGCGGCTCCAGATCTGGTCGACTTCGTCGGGGAACTCTTCCTTCAAGAGAGTCTCGATCCGCGTTCCATAGTCGAGCGACTCCTCCAGGCTGACGCTGGCCAGGCGCACGGTGTTGAGGACGATCGTCCCCTCGCCCAGGCGAGGGACGAACTCCGACCCCAAGCTCAGTCCAAGGATCGTCGAGCCGATCGTGATCGCGCCGACGACGACCAGGGTACTGCGAGGGAACCGCATGGCGAGGTGAAGCACGGGCTGAAAAATGTGATGGGTCAGGCGATCGACGAGCGTCTCTTTGTCCTTGACCTTGCGGCCGAGACCGAGCGAAGCCAAAACGGGCATCAGCGTTAACGAAAGGACCATCGACGCCGCCAGCGCGAAGACGACCGTCAGGGCCATGGGGCGAAACAGCTTGCCTTCGACCCCTTCCAGGGTCAAGATCGGCAAATAAACAATCATGATGATCAGTTCGCCGAACATGGTCGGCTTGCGGACTTCCACGGCGGCGTCACGAATGACCTCGATCGCCGGGCGTTGCGACGAGTTGCCGGCCAGGCGACTGACGCAGTTTTCGATCATGACGACCGAACTGTCGACGACCAGGCCGAAGTCGATGGCTCCCAGGCTCATCAAGCTGCCGGCGATGCCGATGCGCTCCATCATGGTGACGGCGAAGAGCATCGAAAGTGGGATGGCCGAGGCCACGATCAAGCCCGCCCGGATGTTTCCCAGGAAGGCGAAGAGAACGGCGATGACCAGCACCGCTCCCTCGAACAGGTTGCGCTCGACGGTGGCGAGCACCCGATCGACCAGTTGGGTCCGCTGGTAAACGGGCGTGATGTTGACGCCTTCCGGCAACATTTTCTTGACGTCTCCGAGCGCCTTGTCGAGCGCCCTGGTCACCACTCGGGAGTTTTCCCCCATCCGCATAAACGCCAGGCCGAGGACGACCTCCCCTTGCCCGTTCGCGGTGGCGGCTCCTCGGCGGATGGCATGCCCTTCGCCCACCTCGGCAACGTCACTGATCCGAATCGGCACGCCGTCGATCGCTTTGACGACGACCTTGGCCACCTCATCCGTGGTGCGGGCCCGGCCGATCCCCTGGATCAGGCTCGACTCTCCGGAGCGCTCGACGTAGCCGCCTCCGACGTTCTTATTGTTCTCCCGGAGCGCCAGGATCACCTCGTCGAGGGTGAGGCCGTACATCGCGAGCTTCGCCGGGTCGACGCGGGCCTCGAATTGCTTGGACAGACCGCCCCAAGGGTTGACCTCGGCCACCCCCGGCACGCGCCTCAGTCGAGGCCGAACGACCCAATCTTGAAGTGACCGAAGCTCGGTCAAGCCATATTCGGGATGATCACTGGTGATAATGTAGTGATAAACTTCTCCCAGGCCGGTCGCCACCGGCCCCATCACCGGCTCTTCGATCCCCTCGGGAAGTTGCACTTCACCCAGTCGCTCGTTGATCTGTTGCCGGGCGAAATAGATGTCCGTCCCGTCATCAAAGATGGCGACGACCTGCGAGAGCCCGAATTTCGAAATCGAACGGACCTCCGCGAGCCCTTTCAAGCCTCCCAGAGACTGTTCGACGGGAAAGGTGATCTGCCGCTCGACCTCTTCGGGGGCGAGCTCGGGGGCGACCGTGTTGATTTGGACCTGGATCGGCGTCGTGTCGGGAAACGCGTCGAGCGGTAGCCGAATCGCCGCGCGAACTCCCAACGCAATCAGAACCCCGCCCAGCAAGAGCACGACAAACCGATTCTTCAAGCTGAGCTCGATCAGCGCATTGAGCATCGTCTCTCCGTCGGGTGAGTACCACTCACCAATCTTGATGTGAGAGCCTCATTCGTTCGGCAATACCAACGCGTCACAACTTGCTCGGCCCCTGATCGTGGTGTGGGGACCGTCCGCCCCGCTTCTTGGCGATGATCGATTCCCAATCAGGATCGATGACCATGGATTGGTGGACGGAACCCGCCCTTCGGGATCATTCCAGCATCGCGGATGCGGGTTATTCGCAGCAACCTGCGCCGATGGCGCCTTTCATGATCTCGGTTTTCAGCAGAAATGCCCCTTTGGTGACGACGCGCTGGCCTGCCTTGAGTCCCCAGGTCACTTCGATGACGTCGCCATGGTCGGTTGGCTTCGACACGATGCGCTGAGGGCGATAGCGCCCCGGCTTGTCTTCGGGGAGGAAGACCAGGTCTGCTCCATCCTTGCGTTGAACGGCTATCTTCGGGACGACCACAGCTTTGTGCTCGGGGTCGATCTGGATCTCGGCCCGGCCAAACTGATTGGCGCGGAGCCGTCCCTCGGGGTTGAGTAACTCGGCGCGGACGCGGGTCGTGCGGGTCTTGTCGTTGACCTCCGACCCCACCCAGTTCACCTTCCCTTGAAAGGAGAGGGTGTTGGCCTTGGCGTCGGAGCCATTGATCGTGAAAGCCACGGGTTGGCCGGGGGCGATCTTGGCGATGTCCCCCTCGTAGACGTCGATCCAGAGCCACATACGGGAGGTGTCGGCGACGACGAAGAGCCGGCTGGTCGATTCGACGGCCTCGCCCAAAACCGCGTGTCGGGCAACCACCGAGCCGTCGATCGGCGCGACCACGTCGAGCAGGTTCTTCGTGTCCTTGGTCTTGAGGATCTGGGTGAGCATCACCTCGTCGAAGCCAAGGTTCCGTAGCTTCTGCTCCGCGTCCATGGCGTTGGCTTGCGCCTGGTTGAGCGCGGTCATCACTTCGAGCTCGGCCTTGCCGGGGACGGCTCCCGAGCGGGTCAATGCCTGGACTCGATCCGCCGTGACCTGCGCGAGCTTCACGGCCGCGTGCGAGGTGAGAAGCAGCGTTTTCCCCGCGCTCACCTCCGAGGAATCGACCACCGCGAGCACTTCCCCGCGCCGTACGACCTTGCCGAGATCGACGCGGATCTCGCGGAGGAAGCCCGTGACGCGCGGGCTGATCTCGGCGTAACGGTTGGCGTCGTAGGCCGTCTCGGCATTGGCGACAAGACGATGTGCATGGACCTCCTCCGTCGCGAGGGCCGTCTGGATCCCCACCCGCTGTGCGACCTTCGCCGAGGCTAAGCGCACCAGGGGTAAAGGCTGACGGCAGATCTTGGTCTTCGCCCCTTGGGCCGTCGCCGCCTCCTGGAGGCACGCCTGGCAGCCGGCCTCCGGCTGGTTGTGGGATGCACACCAACCGTCATCGGGCAACGCGGCCGAGGAAGCCGACGGCTTGCCACATTTGATGCAAAACTCCTTCGGCAGGCCGTGCCCCTGGGGACACATCACGAGCTTGTATTTGCGTTCGACTTCCGGGTGGCACAAACTGCAAATGTCTTCGGGAAGGCCGCCGTGTTCGTTGCAAAGTGGTAACGTCTTTTTGATCTCTTCATGGCAGAGCGTGCAGAATTTCTCCGGCACGCCGTGCTCCTTACAATAGAGTCCCCCATCATCCTCGCCCTTCTTCGTTTCCGAACTCGCGAGGATGCGTCCGACTTGAGTCCGGACCCAATCGGGCCGCGCTCGCGCTAGCACAAGGCCGAGGAGGCTGACAATCACCACGCCTGCGCAGCCGAGAATCAGCTTGCGTTTCATGAGACGTTTTCCCTGCGGAAAAATCACCGATCATCACCGCCGACGGACCAAGAGAAACCTCTGGCCGCGTGGGGTGGACTCTACGCCGGTTTTCGATGGGCCCCTGGAAGTGGCAGTGGGCCGTTGATCCGTCGAGAGGAGGCGATCAGCAGCGAAAACTCTGGAGGAGCGCTCTTACCACACGGGGGTCGTACCAACTGGCCGAACCGGTTGGTCTCCCTTCGTGCGCGAGCCAAGCGATCGTAAGGTGGGACGTGGCTTGATCGAGGAAAAATGCGGGGGAGTATAGAAGATCGGCCGAATCCGTCGTGTCAGAAACGCGAACTTCCACCGCGCGGATCGCACCTTGGCAGATGCAGTTATCCACGTCTTCCGGGCAGGTCTCGGGCCCTTTCGTTTCGTCGTGGGACCCAACCGGCGTACCATGCCCACGCGGTCCATGACCGGCCTCCTCCGCCCCGCACATGACGGGACAGAGCGAGAGTAGACCAATCAAGAAGAGCGAGGCCAGTTTTTTCACGCCAGTCCACTCGCACGGTGGTTTTGACGATGACCCTATTAGCCTAAGCATAGAACGTTGGCGATGCACGTCAAGCGGGATTACCGCTCGGGCCGCTCGGGAAGGAGATCACAAGACAGCGAGACACTGTCTGAACACGCTACGACGGAGGCTACTCAGAGACTGTCCGGAAAGTGAACACTGATGTAAAGCTACGTTATTTGGGTGGCCGGGGACGAGTCTTCGAGGCCCCGGGGATCAGCCGAGGCCGTTCCCGGGGCGTCGCTGCGCTCCTCCCCGGCCACCCAGCCTGCCTGATTTCACATGGCCAACCCCTATCCGGATAGCCTCTCAATCGCCTGACCTGAGCCTTTCGCGCTACAGCTTTCCGGGTAGAGCGAGCCTGATCCACCAACACACCCGGCTGAGTATTCCGAACCCCAGGTTCGTGAGGTTCGCTCGATGTCTCCGATCGTCATCCAGTCCTCCGGCGTCGCCGGAAACCGGCCGGAGGCTGTTTGAAATCGCTCCAGGACGTTATCGAACTGGTACTGGCCATTCCCTATTTAAGGCAGGTTGCCGTCCTGGCGAGGTTGGTTTCGGGGCACGGGGCGGATCTCGCTTTCTTATCCTTGATGCGATGTTTGAGAATCTTGGAGGCCGGTGTCTTCGCGCCAGTCCACTCGCATGATGGCTTTTCAGCTACCCGGTTGCTTGAGCATGGATTGCTGAAGCATAGTGCCTTGGCGATTCACCTCAAACCGACCTGCCATTGGCAAGATGATTGCAGAATCGCATGAAACTTCCCCCATTGCCTATCAGAGGGTGTTCCATGCAAGGGGGCGAATTTGGGAAGTGCCCACCGTTCCAGTTCTGGCAGGGAATCTCAGTGATTCTCCGAAAGAACCGTTTGGCCTTGCTTGGGCATAATTTGTTTTGCAAAGAAATGAAAGTAGCTGGATTATTGCTGCCTTGGATCGTCCCCAAGAGAACCCTAAGTGGATCATCCGGCAATTCTCTTTCTTGTAGGGTGGGCATTGCCCACCAAGGGTTAAACCCTGGTCGAAGCCACGAGATTGGTGGGCAGTGCCCACACTACGGGAAAGCCACTTGCCGGATGCACCACTTAGAGTTGTAAGCGTTGAGAGGTTGCCTTGGCCTGGGCTATTTGCAATTCCATCAAGGAAGGGGTTGATTTTTGAAGGTCGGACCCTACAGTTCCGTCGAGGTTCACGATGATATGATTAGGACTGGGGTGATCGAAAGCGAGATCGAGTTGCTGAGAGCCGAGCGTTGTATCTCCCCGAGAGGGCGAGCGCAGGGCAGGTAGTCTTGTGGCTCGACCAGGGTCATCTTGGGGATTGGGTGCGCGTTGTATTTACGATTGTTGGTGAGTTGCCGCGAATCTTCGGCAGGGAGGATACCAAGAATATTGGTATCGGTGCGGAGCCATTGGTCCGAATCGCCGCAGGTACATCGAGGAAGCCAGCCAGGACGGGATCTGCAAGCGTCTCGTCTTTTTGATCCGATTTCGGCCCGATTACAATGATCGGCCCATCGGTGAAGTAATGGGCAAAGGCCAGCCGACTCAAGCGACGAGACGTGAAATGTTTGCGCCCCGATGACGAGGGAGAAGGAATCGATGGTCCATTCGGCCGTCGTCCTCCCTCCTCCACGGCCAACTCGGCCATTGCTCATTCCGACGCGTCAGCCATGACCGGCATCCGTGAGATGACCAGGTTGATGGCGACGGTGCGCTGCCAACACGGCCGTCTCTCTGTTCGGTGACGGTGCCTGGCTGCCTCAAATGAGGAGGGAAGTCCTCACTGGGTTGTGGGGCAATCCTCCCGAGGATCGTCATTGGCCGAGTTGTCTATAATTGTAGAAGTGCGAGTTGTCTGCGCAATAACGGTCGCGGGTGCAGGGAAGTGTCGTTGGAAAGAGATGATATTATTACATGTTTTTTGTGCTTGTGAATGCCGGGGTAAGGACGGTATGGCTGGAGCAAAAGCTGTGGTGGCATTGATGTTCGGTCGAGAATCGGATACTAGCCGCAACCTCGTCGGTGAGCTGATTGGCTTCGCTAGAGGATGTGAGTACATCCACGATTGAAGACAAAATACTTCCCAAGCAAAAGAGCCCTCTTGTCGACGTTGAAGACTAATGCAATAGTAGTAGTATTACCATTCATTCCCAGATTCATGGTAGGCGTTCGCACTGCAGGGAGCCTGGAACACCAGAGGTTTTAGACGGCGCTGAAGCCGCTAGTTTTTAACCTTCCCCTCCTCTTGCGAACAACTACGACGTTTTCCATCCTCCGGTCGTGGGATGGCAAGATCGGCTGTGGTTCCATAGTGCTATTGTCGATTGATCATGTTTGTGGTCTTCGACAAAGGGTTCTTGTGCGCACAATGAAATTGAGGTCGGAATCGGCGCGACCCCCGATTTTTCGCAGGTTATTTGCAGGAATTTGGAGTTTCGGGTCAGGCATCGGATGTCGCAAATCCTCGGAGTCGTGGGATTTGTAACTGGTCACCGGTGGGGTTAACCAGGTCGTATCGTGATGAGTCCCTGTTGGACTACTTTTTAATTTTTTAGGGAACTTTCGTTCCGGAGGCTATTGGATGCGTCCACATCGCGGTTTCACGTTGATCGAATTGCTCGTCGTGATTGCGATTATTGCTGTGCTTATCGCTCTTCTCTTGCCGGCAGTACAGGCGGCACGTGAAGCAGCTCGCCGTGCTCAGTGTGTCAACAACCTCAAACAACTGGGGCTGGCGGCACACAACTACCACTCGCTGTACAATGTTTTTCCGCCAGCGGACGAATTTCCCTCGGGAACCGGCGAGGTTGCTTCTAATGGTGTCCGTGGGAATGGAGGCGGGCTTTGGAGTTATGGCTGGACTGTGTCCATCTTGGCTCAAATGGAGCAGCAGTCCCTCTACAACGCTTTCAACTTCAGCTTTGGCTATTGCGATCCCGGTTGCAATAACTCGACCATCAACACCACGGTCGGTTACACGCAGTTGGCCGCGTACCTCTGCCCATCAGATATTGGCACTCGCAGTTCTCCGCCGTGGGGCTCGTTGAACTACATGGGTAACGCGGGCGGCCCCGGCGAGCTGAAGACCTTTTCCGGCACGATCAACTCTCCCAATACGGGTGACCCCGCGGCCTTAAACTCGGGAGTCGTCGGGGTGCAGTCCATCATCGACGGCACATCCAACACCGCGCTATTTAGCGAACGTCTCTTGGGCCTGAACGGCTCCCCTCCCGTGTTCCCCGGCAAGACGAGCAATTCCAAGCGCGGAATTTTCTCGGTCGGCGTATCGGTTACTCTCAACAATACGACATTCGGTACTCCGGGGACCTTCTCCCTTCTCCAGCAGTGCCAGAACCTGCCCCCGACGACTGCTGGCGAGTCGGGCCGGAACGGTCGGCTCTGGCTCGTCGCCTACCCATGGAGTTTCGTGCCCAACCGTTATAGCCACGTGGGGCAGCCGAATACCTTGACTTGCTGGACCAGCGGCTCCAACGGCGGTGATGATTGCTCCTATCAAGATACCGTGCCGCCCACCAGTAATCACTCCGGAGGTGTGAACATTGGTTTCGCCGACGGATCGGTGAAATTCGTCAAGGACAGCGTCAACCTTCAGGCTTGGTGGGCGATCGGAACTCGTGACCAGGGCGAAACCGTCAGCTCCGATGCCTATTGAGCGCGTATCGCACCTTGTCTGATGGCAGCAATTTGTGAAAGTGTGTGCAGACTAGGTGAGTCGTGGGTTCCTGGCGGTGCCCACGACTGTCTGCCTTCATCGAGTTTTGAGCAGCTCTTGGAGGATGAAGTGATGCAAAGAGCGATCGCCTGGTTCGGGTTATTGACGGTTTCGGCGGTGCTGTGTGGTTGCGGCTCGGGCGAATCTGAGGGAGGTGTACCGAGTAACGCGCCCTCAGGAGCTTTTTCTGAGAAGTTCCCGGATCCCATGGCCGGTAACAAGGGCGTTATCAGGAAGTCGACGAAAGGCGCTTTCAACGATCCCATGAATCCAGGTAGTCGGACGAGGCGAAGTAAGGCTGGCAAGAGGTGAGCTGCGCCTTCCCTGCCATTGCCCCCTTCGTTCGCGACCGCTGCCCGGCCTCGCTGAAGTCGGCTTTTTCTTCATATTGGTGCGCGATTATCTCGGCGAATGGAGTGGTTGCTGGTTACGCGAGCGGAATCTCCGCCACATCGGAACGACGCGCCCAGCGGCCCGCGAGGACGCCGCAGACGACGATTTGGAGGGGATGGTAGATCATAATTGGCAGGAGGATCAGGCTCAGGCCGGGATGAGTGCCGAACATGAGCTGGGCCATGGGAATCCCCGAGGCCAGGGTCTTCTTGGAGCCGCAGAAGACCACCGCGGATCGGTCCGCCGGAGCGAGCCGGAGGGCGTCGCAGGTCCTGATCGTCCCCAGAAGCATGATTGTGAAGAGAATCGCCACTCCGATCGCCGCGGCCATAACCGTCTCGGTCCCGTGGCCGGTCCAGACCCCCTGCTTCACCGAGTCACAGAACGAGGTGTAAACGAGCACGAGGATCGTGCCGCGATCCACGATGTTCACGCGTGACTTATGCCGTGTCGCCCAGGCGCCGAGCCAAGGGCGGCAAAGCTGGCCGGCCACCAGAGGCAAGACTAACCAAATGCATAGGTCGAGGATCACCTTGCTCAAGGGGAACGCATTCCCCCCCGTTTTCACCATGGTCCCGATCCAGAGTGGTGTGAGCAGGACACCGAGAAGGCTGGAGAGGGTCGCATTGAAGAGGGCGACCGGGACATTCCCGCGAGCCGCCGCCGTCATCGCCACCGACGAGGAGACCGTCGACGGCAGGGCGCAAAGGTAGAAGAAGCCTACCCCCAAGTCGGGGGTGATCCAGTGTCCGGCCAGCCACAACAAGGCGATGCCAAGGATCGGGAAAAGTAAAAAGGTGCAGCTCTGCACCATGAGATGGAGTGGCCAGCGCAGGGTTCCTGCCTTGAGCGAGTCGAACGAGAGTAGGAGCCCGTGCAAGAAGAAGATCAGAGCCACGCCCCCCTTGGTGAGGAGCTCAGGATGGAGAAATCCCCCCTCCGCGCCGGGACCGGGAACGAGGCAAGCCAATCCCACGGCGCCCACCATACCCAACAAAAACCAATCGTACTTCCACTTCTTCATGAAAATCACGCATGAGAGATGAAGGACGACCCTTTCAGGTCCAAGGTAGCGCGGGAGCGTGGGGGGGCCGCTCGAGCACCGTTACGATCCGGGACGAGCATGGCGAGCCACCAGAGCTCGAGCTGTCCGCAGGCCGTCGACGGCCGCGCTGACGATGCCGCCGGCATAGCCGGCCCCTTCGCCGCACGGATAGAGCCCGGCCACGGCCGGGCTTTGGCGCGATGCGAGATCGCGCGGGATGCGGACCGGCGAGCTGCCTCGGGATTCAGGACCCGAAAGTGTGGCCCCTCTCAAAAAGAGACCTTGGAAGCGGCGATCCATGATCGGCAGCCCGCGCTCGAGTACCTGGAGCACGACCGGTGGCAGGATTACACCGAGGTCGATAGGCACGGTGTCTCGAGGATAGCTGCTCGGCAGTTTGCCTCGGCTGGGGCGGTCGGCCAAAAAATCGCGTGCCCACTGGATTGGCGCGGCGTAGGTCCGGTTGCCGGCGAGGTAAGCCAGGCGTTCCGAACGCTGCTGGAAATGGACTCCGGCGAGCGGGTGCCGGCTTCCGGTGTCCTCGGGCGCGATCGTGACCACCAGGCCGCTGTTGGCGAACGGCGAGTCGTGCCGGCTCTCGCTCATGCCGTTGGTGCAGAAGTAGCCGGGTTCGCTCACGCTGGGCATCACGTAGCCGCCGGCGCACATGCAGAAGGTGAAGAGGTCTTTTCCCGAGGCGTGGGCGACGAGGTTGTAATCGGCCGCGCCGAGCGCGGGGTGTTCGGCGTTGGCGCCGTAACGGGCGACGTTGACCTGCTCTTGCGGCTGCTCGATCCGGACGCCGAGCTGGAAGGGCTTGGCCTCGAGCGGGACACCGCGCCGCAGGAGCATCCCGTAGGTATCGCGGGCGCTGTGCCCGACCGCCAGGACGGCCACGTCGGCTGCGATGTAGCCTGAGCTGGTTCCCAGCCCGCGCAGGTGGCCATCGACGATGTCGAGATCCTCGACGCGGCACGAGAAGCGGACTTCGCCGCCGAGCTGTTCGAGTTTGCGCCTCAAGGTCCGCACCACGAGCGGCAGCCGGTTCGAGCCGAGATGGGGACGCTGCTCGTAGACGATCGAGGGTTTGCCGTGGCAATCGGCGAGGATTTCCAGCACGCGCTGAATGTCGGGGCCGGTGTTGCGGCTCGTCAGCTTGCCATCGCTAAACGTGCCGGCTCCACCTTCACCGAAGAGGTAGTTGCTTTCGGGGTCGAGGGGGCCCCCGGCGTCGAAGCGGCGGACGTCGGCCACGCGGTCCTTGACCTCGCGACCACGTTCGAGAACCAAGGGGCGGTAACCATCGAGCGCGAGCAAATAGCCGGCGAACAGACCGGCCGGACCGGCCCCGATCACCACGGGGCGGTGCAACAGCGGCACGGAACCCGGCTCGGGCCAATCGAACCCCTCGGGCTCGAACCGCTCGACACCCGAGCCGAACCCAGCCCCAATCGGATCGTCGCCCTGGGGGAGCTCGACCTCGGCCGCGTAGATGAAATGTAGGTCGTCGTGCCGCCTCGCGTCGAGGCTTTTACGAAGGATCCGCCATCGCGAAATATCCCCAAGGCCCACCCCCAGCCGGGCTGAGAGCTTCTCGGGAAGAATCTCTTCGGTCTCGTCTAACTCCAGGCGAACGTTGGAAATCTTTAATGTCATGAGCAGGCAAAAAAATGTTAGACATTAGGAACTTGACTTCGAAGGCTGGGCACCGCCCACCAGTATTTTATAGGCCTCGTGCAAGTCCACCGGTTTTTCGTAGGCTTTTTGCAAGTTTTGGTGGGTGGTGCTCAGCTTTCGGAGGCCAATAGAGCCTGTCGACGGCGCTCACGAGGCCGTGGGGCCGAAGCAGATCAGGGTGATATCATCGGCCTGGGCGTGTCCGGCGGAGAACTCGCGGATCTCCTGGAGGATCGAGCGGCCGACGGCTTCGGGACCGCCGGAGGACTCGCTGAGCCGTTTGAGGAGGCGGCGGTCGTCGCGCGAGTCGTAAAGTTCCTCCCGGACGTTGCGCGCGTCGGTGACGCCGTCGGAGTGGATCACAGCGACGTCGCCGGGGGCGAGGAAGACTTCGGCTTGCTTGTAGTCGGAGCGGTCGATGATTCCCAGGGGGAAACCGGCGATCTCCTCACCGATTTCTTCCACCGTGCCGTTGGCGCGCCGAATCAGGATGGGCAGGTGGCCCGCCGAGCAGAGGGTGAGCCGTCCGCTCGTTGAGTCGAGGACGCTCAGGCTCAGCGTGATGAACTTCTCTTCAATGCCCGCCGCGTAGAGCAGCTTGTTGAGATCGTTTGCGGCCGTGCCCGGCGAGTCTTGTGTGAGGATGCAGAAGCGAGTGTCGCCTGAGAACTTGGCCATCATCAAGGCCGCCGCAACCCCCTTGCCTGACACGTCCCCCAGCGCAATCGCCCAGCGCGTCTCGGAGAGCCGGACGAAGTCGTAGTAGTCCCCCCCTACTTCGTAGGCCGGGTGATAGTGGGCAAAGAACTCGTACCCCGCGACTTTGGGGACGGACTGGGGGAGGAACCGCTTTTGAACCTGCTCGGCGAGCTTGAGGTCCCGTTCCATGCGCTCGCGTTCGAGCAAAGTCTCGTGCATGGTGGCGTTTTGGATCGCGATGGCGGCCTGGCTGGCCACGGCCGCCAGCACGTCGAGGTCTTCCTGCAAGAACTGCTTGCGGTCGCTGGTGTCGAGCTGAAGGATCCCGAGGGCCTGGCTGTCGGGCGTGAGCAGCGGGACGCACATGACCGAGCGGATTTTGAGGTCGGCGATCGAGGCACTCGTCGGCAAATTCTTGTCGTTGCCCGCGTCCTGGCTGAGCACGGCCTTCTTTTGCCCGAGCACGTAGTTGACGATCGACCGGCTGATGCTCATCGGGATCTCGTCTTCGGGGATCGCTCCAAATCCCGAAGTGCGACGGCTGGGGCGGAATTTGAAGGCCTTGCGGACGAGCCGTTTCGTGGCCGGGTCGATGAGGATCAAAAAGAGTCGCTCGGCCTGGGGGAAGAGCTCGAGCAGCGAGTCGAGAATCTTGGGCGCGACCGCGTCGATCTTGAGTTCGGTCGAGAGATTGCGCGTGATCTCGAGAATCGCCTTGAGCTTGATCTCAGGACGCACTGCGCTGGCCAGCGCGCTGCTGCGCGAGGCGTCGAACGTGTGCATGTTCGGGTCGTCGGGATCGTCCCCCTCGGTGACCACCAGAATATCGGCGTCGCTTCGGCTCGTGGTTTCCTTCGGTGGGGCGTTGAAATAGACGAATTCGACGTCGCAAATATTGATGCGATCGCCCGGCTGGAGATGATGGTCCTTGCCGGGTTCAACTCGAGTGTTGTTGACCTTGGTCAGGTTACGGGAGTGGAGGTCGGCGAGGAAGAATTTTTCACCGCTGCGGCGAATCTCAGCGTGGCGGCGGCTGACGCCATTGGGGTCGAGTACGATGTGGCATTCGGGAGAACGGCCTATGACGGTCAAATCCCCCTTCAACTCGATGATCTGGCCGGCTGCATGGCCGGTTACCCGTTTCAGAATCGCCATCGAACGAACTCCGTGACGCGATGGTCCGCGGAAGAAATGATCGGAATGATTATTGGGCTATTTCGGCCGGCGCGGGACTGTTGGACCCATCGGTTCGCGAAAGTCAGCATTTCTGTATAAATGATTTCTGATCGTTTCTTTCAGACCTTGAAATTTTCGTTGCAACACATGCGAGTTGGCTTTCTTTGCGGCTGCCAGCGACTCTTCGGTAATCGCCATGGCCAGTTCGAACAGACCCACGTCGGTCAGCGCAGCGATGCCGTTCTTCTCATCTTCGAGCTGAACGAAGACCCCCTCGAGATCGTCGTCGATCGCGTTGAGAGCGGCCTGGACCAGGACCGCCAGTTCTTCGCCGAGGGTCTTGCCGGCCTTCCAGCGGCCGATTTCGGGGGCAAACGAACGGAGACGGTCGACGTCGTGCTGCCGCAAGAGCTCACGAGTCAACTGGATGTACGCTTTCGTGCAATAGTCTCGTTCGTCGGGATAATAGCCGGGGACGGCCAGCCAGGCCGCCACGCGGTCGCCGTACTCTCCGGCGAGCTGGGCGAAGTGATACTGGGCTGCGGGATTGGGTTGTTTCTCGATCAAGGACTGCCATTCCGGCACCATCCAGAGCCCGGGCATCACGGCCGATGGGGGCGAGCTCTCCGCCAGCAGATCGGGGGGACGTGTGTACCAGCCCCAGAGGAGGCCGACGATCAGGGCAAGCCCCGCGGCCAGCATTCCCACGCGCCGTCCCAGTTGAGGCCGAGGGATCGACTCATCCATCGCCGACCCGCTCGACGGCGTGGGAGTCGTCACCCCCGGCGCGGGCAGAGTGGGAGCGGGAGGAGAAATCAGAGGGGTCAGATTGTTGGCGGTCACTGCGAGTTCGGGTTCGCTGACGGTCGTCGAGGAAGATTGGAGCGACTCGCGCACCTTGGCCAGGTCGCGGAGCATCTCGGTCGCCGATTGGTAGCGCTGGCTCGGATTTTTGGCCATCAGCTTCATGACCAGCCGGTCCAGGTCGACCGGGATGTCCGGACGATGCACGATGAGGCGGACCGGAGTGTCCTTGACATGCTTGAGCGCGACCGCCAGCGCCGAGTCAGCCCGGAACGGGGGCGAGCCGGCGAGCATGTGGTAAAAGGTGACCCCCAACGAATAGAGGTCGCTGCGATGGTCGAGCGCATGCCCCTGCGCCTGCTCCGGACTCATGTAGATCGGCGTGCCCATGGTGATGCCGGGCTGAGTCAGGTGGAGGTGCTCGGCGTCCAGATCGCGGCAGAGCCCGAAGTCGGCTACTTTGACCTGCCCTTTACGCGTGAGGAGCAGGTTTTCGGGCTTGATGTCGCGGTGTACCAGGCCGACCTCGCCGGCCGCGCCGATGGCCACTCCGGCTTGCTTCATAATGGAAAGAGCCAGTGGGAGATCGAGCGCCCCCTTCTTTTGGAGATATTCGCGCAGGTTCGTCCCCTGGACGTATTCCATGGCGATAAACCGGACCTCGTCCACCGAGCCGAGCGTGTAAACGTGGACGATGTTCGGATGGTTGAGCTTGGCCACCATGGTGGCCTCGGCTTCGAACCGGCCGAGATACGTCGGCTTGGAATGGAGATCCGGGCGCAACACCTTGAGGGCAACGGGGCGGCTCAGGCTAATTTGCCTGGCAAGGTAAACTTCGCCCATTCCTCCACGGCCCAACAACCGCTCGACCTGGAAGTCCCCCAGCGTGGCCCCGGTCAGGTCGCGCTGCACCTCCGACGACTCACCGGTCGTCGAGGCATGCGTGTCTCGGAGCGTTGGTGAGTGAGGCTTCTCCGGCTCGCTCATGACCCCCCCGGCATCGGTGGGGACATTCGATCCCCCCAATCGGACTCATCCCGCACGCGCATCTAGTGTACGGCAAAGGCAACGACCGCGCAAAGTCAGTAGCCAAACCTGCGTGTGTCCACCCCTAATTCGACTCTCAGGATCAAGAAATCGGGTACGGGACCAGCTACCGGACAGCCGCTCCTGATCGTCGAATCGAGAACGTTTCGAGTGCTACGCTCGAAACATCAAGTTCGTTCGGATCATACCCTGCTCCCCCGATTCTTCCCAGAGATTGGTCAAGCTCGGTCATCGAGCAATCACCGGAAAAATTTCTTACGGTGAAGGAGGTTATCAGAACATCGGTTCACGCCAAGATCCATCGGTTCATTCATCTGGAATTCGTGAGCCAATCCTAAATTCCCGCTCTTCAAATGGTTGTGTTTACATGCGTGGTCGCCGTTGGTGAGACGACTCGGGGGCAAGGTCTGGGGCACATCGCTTCTCGCCTCTGAAATCTGGAAATCTCGAAAGCGATGGCACAAAAGCTACAATGGTGCGGAAGACCTGCGCCTTGTGTCATCGGAGACAAGTTAGGCGCGCTGGGGCAGTCTCCTGGTGGATCCATGACTGTGGACGTTCGTCTACTGTGTGGAGCATCCGGCAAGTTTTTTTTATAGGGCAGACCTTGGCCTGCCGAGGCTTTCGCGAACAGCCCAGGCAGGCGAAGTCCTGCCCCACGACAAGACATCGTTGATGGGCGGTGCCCACTGTACGGGAAGGGGACTTGCCGAATGCACCGCTCAAGTGCGATCGGAGTCGCGTTCACCGATGCCTGATAAGCAGCCTGTGACCATGGACTGTGCCGACGGCATCCGGCTTGGGGGGCATTATTGGCCGTCGAGCCGAGGAGAGTCGTACGGTCGGGTGATCGTCAACCCGGCGACGGGAGTTCTCGCCCGGTACTATCATCGTTATGCTCATTTCCTTTCCGAGCACGGGTTTGACGTTCTCACCTACGATTATCGCGGGATCGGCGCATCGCGGCCTGCGCGGCTTCGCGGCTGCGGATATCGCTGGCGCGATTGGGGCGAGCTCGATTTCGACGCCGCACTCCGGTTTCTCGGCGATCGAAGCCCCGAGGGGCCGTTGCTCGTCGTCGGGCACAGTATCGGCGGCTTCCTTCCGGGACTCGCGCCCAATGCCTCGCGTATCGACCGTATGCTGACCGTCGGCGCTCAGTACGCATACTGGGGCGATTATGCCCCCCGGCAACGCCTGAGACTGCTCTGCAAGTGGCATGTTGCGATGCCGCTACTGACGGCGATCTGCGGCTATTTCCCGGGACGGCGGCTCGGATGGTTGGAGGACCTTCCCGCTGGCGTCGCCAATGAATGGAGTTTCCGCCGCGCCAAGATGGAATGGAGCCATTTGCCCCATGAGCGGAAAAACGTCCTGGCGCGATTCAACGCCGTCACCGCGCAGATCCTGGCACTCAGCGCTTCCGATGATGAGTTTGGTACGCCTCAAGCCATTCACAGAGGACTTGGCTACTACACCAATGCCAGGAAGACCGCGGCGACGCTCACACCGGAAGATCTTGGGGTCGATGTGATCGGGCACTTCGACCTGTTCCACTCTCGACATCAATCCGGTTTCTGGCGCGACACGATCCTCTGGCTTCGCGACGGCTGCAATCCCTGGCCGGGAAAAGGCCTGGAGACTATGACGTCTTGACCAGGTTTCTCCAGATCAGAAATTTTAAACTGAGAACGTGTTGGCATTTTTATGATGGCGCGCCGACTCGAAAACGAATTCGAGACGGTGGGACGCGAATTCACGACTGGGGAGTCTGCTCCGTCGCCCAGAAGACGAGATCCGTGAATGGCGGATCGATTCCGAAACGACCCAGTTTCGAGGCAATCTGCCCGCGGTGGTAGGTCGCGTGGTTGACCACGTGACGGTAGACAGCCCAGAGGGGTGTGCGGCATTCTTGCCCTGACAGGTTGCGATATGACCAGATCGTATTCAGTCGCTCGGGCGTGAGCGTGGTGAGTAGCCGGCCGAAGGCGGCGTGCCCTTTGGTGAGGAGTTGCTCCACGTCGGCGAGGCTCGGGTATTCGTCTTCGGTCGGCCTTGCGGTGATGAGTTCGCCTTCGAGCCGGCGTGCCCAAATCAGGGTGGCCCCCGCGACATGCACGAGTGTTGCCCGAACCGATGACCAACCCGGCACAGGCTCTTGGGTGTATTGCTCGAACGAAAGCAATCTTACCTTCTCGAGGATGCGCTGATCGGCCCAGCGGTTGAAGGCGTAGAGCGAGTTCAAGTCGTCTTGCATCTTCGTTCTCCCACGATCGAGTCGATCCTGCTCGCGCCGGAAACGTCGCTGTAGAAATCTATCATCCTGGGAAGACTGATGTCCAAGCTGTACATTCGACGAACCGTCTCCACGCCCGATGGACTGAGCGTACGATCACCGGTCGGTGTGACGCGCGGCCGGGGCAAGGGCTTTCCATGGCGAGGAGGCGGGAGCCAACCGAGTGTACCTAGAATCGGCTGAAAAAATGCGGAACCGAACGACTCGATCCGCTACGTCATCGGCATGAACCATCGTTGAATCGTCAACGTAGTTACATGAGGGAATTGGCGGAGGAATGTTCGTGGGTGAGTCAAGCGTACGTAAGCGTTCGGATTCTCTCGGAAACGATACGTTTGGGGGATCCTTATGCAAAGCGCCGAGAGGTCTTCCCTACGAACGGGAGCGAGCATGCTGGCTCTGGCTGGGTTACTTGTTGCCGGAGCCGCGTATTCTCCGCCCAGCGACCCACGGGAGGAGATGACACTCCACGAACTCTCCCGGTTGGTCGACGAGGGAGAGATCGTTTTCAGGCACGACGGAAGCGTGATCGCCTATGAGGCTCCCCTGGGCCAGCCAGCTCGGCCCCGAATCGTTCGGCCTGCGATCCGACCACTTCTGCAAGCCTGGTCACCCTTCCTTGCCAGCGCGTCTCTGGCTATCGTGGCGCTCGTCGTGATCAAGCGGCGACCGACATCGCACTGGGGGCGTCACGATGAAGACGATATCGAAATCAACGAAGAGGAAGCGGTCCTGAGGTCTGACACGCCCGCTTCGATTCGGCCACACGCACAGTTGACCTTGGGGTGGGTGATGCTCGGGATCGTCCTCATTGCGTTGAATCTCACGGCCGCCCATGCAGTCTCGAGATATTACCCTCGTTCGACACCCCCCTTCACTCCCCTTCAAGTTCGTTACGGCAATGGTCGTGGGCTTGCCCTTTATCGTCCGAATGGCAGCATTTTACTCATGAAAGATGTCAAGATCGGTTATCAGCTCACGCACCGAGTTTGGCCCATACCCAGTCCCACGACCCTTCAAATCTGGTCCCCGCTTATCGCCAGTCTTGCGATCTCGGTTTTGGTTCTCGCGCTGATGTCGAGACCACGCGGTCGATGGCCGGTTTTCATAAGACTGACCGGCATGGAGCAATGACGGTTACGGATCGCGAGCGGAGTTGGGAAAGCCCTCGCCGATGGCGAGCATCCGTTGGAGCTCCAACTCGATACGGATGCGAGCATCATCTCGTTTGTGCTATTGCGACTCAACGTCGTTGAACAATAAAAAATAAAAAATGCTAAAATCGTTTGAGTTGTTGTGACTGGACGTTGAGTTGTTCCTTCGACTTGGTTCCGGCTCAGCCCGGTGTCTCGTCACCGTTCTGCAAGGCGACAAGGCTTACGCAGGTAAAGAGGGGGATCGGGAATCACGGCGGAACTGCCCGGGAGTACACCCGAAAGCACGTTTGAAGGCGACGTTGAAATACTCGGCATGTTCGAAACCCACGATCTCGGCGATGCGATGCAACGCGTGATCGGTCTCGGCGAGAAGCTGCTTGGCGCGGTTGAGCTGGACGATCCGGATCTCATTTTGAGGAGATCGTCCCAAATGCTGTCGGAACCGACGCTCTAGCGTCGACCTCGAGAGCGGAACCGTATCAAGCACATTATCGACCGTGATGCCTCGGCATGCATGTTCACGAATGTAGCGTACCGCCGAGACGAAATGCTCGTCGTCGATCGCCAAGACGTCGGTGGATAAGCGGGTGGTTGCACCCATGGGTGGAATGAGACGCTCTTTAAAATCAACACGTCCTCCTTGCATAAGACGATCGAGCACTGATGCGGCCTCATAGCCAATCTGTTCCGGATTGGTGATGATGCTGGAAAGTGGTGGGTTGCACAGTTCGCAGAGCAACGTGTCGTCATCGACGCCGAGCACAGCGACCTCATCGGGGACTTTGTGGCCTGAGCGCTGGCAAGCGTCGAGGACGTGGAGGCCGCGAACATCGTTGCAGGCCATCACCCCGACAGGTTTAGGAAGGGTTCGGATCCAACGGGAAATCCTCATTTGCTCATTCTCCCAGGGGCGTGCGTTCGCGCCTCCCCAGGGGGACTCGTAGACAGATCCCTTGTACCCGGAATGTGAGAGTGACTGCAGGAAGGCCTCGCGCCGACGGGTCGCCCAATGTTCGTTGTCGAAGCCACAATAACCGAACGAGGTAAAGCCACGCTCGATCAGATGCTGTGCCGCGAGGTGTCCAATGACATGGTCGTCGTTGTTGATTCTGACCAGCCCAAGCTCGCTATGGCGATCGCTCAAGTCGACCACCGCGACTCCCGTCTTATGAAGTGCCGAAACGATATCCGGACCCGTCCAGCGCGAAATGACCCCGTCCCCCTTCCAGGACATCAACCATTGCGGAGGGACCGAGTCAAGCTCTCGCTGTTCCAGGAAGACCGACCAAGGCCGTTGGGATTGCATGTAGCGTGCGATCCCTTGCAACAGACGCCTGCCATAGATGCTCGATGTTTCGATCATGAGTGCGACATGCGGAACTGGTCTCATTGTCAACTCTCCCAGCTGCTGTCTTCAGAAATCGAAGCGAAAGAAATGAGTCTAGACTCTGAATTCGTTCATTTGCTTCGTCACGAAGTCCATAGAACTCGTTGGCTAATACAATTCTAAGTGATACTCGAATTGGTGATTCTGCAAGGCCTTTGGTCTGACAAAGAATCTCAAGACAAAATACCAAGGATTTCATTGTTTATTATTACGCGACGTCGCTATTCTCGAGATATTCCTATTCTCGTGTCAGGCCGGACCTCTGTATCGACCTCATGTGTGTAAGCGGATCGCTCGAGGAATGGAGAGGGAAATCTTGTAAGAGAAGCCCCCTCCAGCTCTGCCGAGACCAACTCTACAAAGCCTTTTTTGAGAAGTGTTGCCGTCGACTTAGTGGCTCATCCGCCAAGTGGCTTTCCCGTAGGGTGGGCACTGCCCACCAATCTCGTGGCTTCGACCAGGGTTTAATCCCTGGTGGGCAATGCCCACCCTACAAGAAGGAGACTTGCCGGATACGGCACTTATTTCCACGGGCCGACGATTCTGTGCCACACTCCCGATGAGGCGGGAGTCGTGTCCTGCGGATAAGAAATTTCGAGATTTTGACGACCAAGACGCGAAGAACTCAATCTACAAATCCTCGCCTCCCTGAAGTTAGGGACGCTTGCGGGCGATTCTGTAACGCTGCACCCTCAGCGCTCCGGTAGGCAACCACCGAGTTGCTCGGTTTGCCGTCACCGCACGCTCGAGTAGGGGACGGTGCGTCGGCCTGTTAGAGATTATTGATACGGGAAGTTTATCAGTACGGTGGATGTGCCGGCACAAGTTCCCATTGAGGGCGAGTCGCTTGCGGGTCCTCCTGGCGCTGGGGCTCGATCGATCTGCGCGAATGTTGGTTGGAAGTTGTGCTCCGTTCTCTCCAAGGCGGAGAAGACATTTTTCGTTTTCATTCCTCGTGGGGGGTGTGATGAGATTCGCAGGCCGTCGCGGCTTTACGTTAATCGAGCTTTTGGTAGTGATTGCCATCATCGCGGTCTTGATCGCTCTGCTCTTGCCGGCGGTCCAGGCGGCCCGTGAGGCGGCAAGGCGATCCCAATGTGTGAACAACCTGAAGCAAATCGGTCTCGCGATGCACAACTACCACAGCGGCAACAATATCTTCCCGATGGGGGCTTCGAAAAATCCGATCGATCCTCCAAATAATTATCAGGCGTGGAACGGATGGAGCGCCCAGGGAACAATGCTCAGCTACCTGGAGCAACAGGCGCTTTACAACGCCATTAATTTCTATTTCGCCAGCAATCAGAACTATAGTTATTGGTGCAATTCAACGGTCGCAAACACGATGATCTCCGGCTATCTATGCCCCTCGGACGGATACTCGGGACGGGTTCAAGGGCAGACGAAGCTCAATAATTACTACGCCTGTATCGGCACGACGACGATTCAGCTTCCCACTGACGGCACCTCGGGGGTGTTCGCGACCTGGGTCGGTTATTCCATCGCCTCCTGTACCGATGGGACTTCGAACACGATCGCCTATTCCGAAGCGCTGGCTCCGAACCTCAAGCGACCGGCCTATCGCGCCAATGGCACGCTGAACGGCAGCGATCCTGGCGGAACGGCCATCTATGATGCCTCGACCATTCCCGAGGCCACGATCGTCCAGATTCTCACGTCCTGCACACAACTGCTCCGCGCCAACACGAGCCAGCAGAACGATCAGGGAAACCTCTGGTCTTACGGTGCACAGGCATGGACGATGTTTAACACCTTCCAGACCCCGAACGACAAAAACGGTCAGTTCGGCGCGTGCAAGTACAGTTGTCTTGGATGTGGGATCGATGGTGCCAACATCGTCGGTGCCACCAGCGCACATAGCGGTGGAGTCAACACGCTGTTCGCTGACGGCAGCGTCAAATTCGTCAAGGATTCGGTCAGCCGTAAGACATGGATGGCTCTAGGGACTCGAGACGGCGGCGAGGCGATCAGCGCTGACTCCTACTAATTCGCTTCACCGCTTCGGGAAGCGGAGAGCCGGTCTTGCTCTGATTGCCACGGGTGGTTTTCCCTGTTGTTCTCCGCAGGATCGTCGTGGAGAGCACCAGGGGATGGCCACCTGTGGTCAATTGCCATGAGGTGAGGAGGGGCGGCACCCGTTTGCTCGGTTCTCGAGACATCGATACGTGAATTCGGATTCGAGCCAGCCGCCTTGTGGTTTGATCGTATTGAGATGACCGAAAACGAATCGTTTCCTGAGGTTCATCCTATGAGTCGATTCCGCTGCATGGCTTTGGCCGCTTACCTGCTCTTCTCCTTGACCAGCCTTTGCCTCTTGCCGGGTTGCGATGATAGTAAGAGCGACGCGGGCACGCAGGTTACCATCGAGCACGACGAGCAAAAAGATCGGGAACAGCACGAGGTCAACCAGAAGAAGTATATGGACGAGTTGAAGAAGAAAAACCGGAGGCGATGACAGACGGTGTCTCGTGACAAGACGTGAGGTGTTGGTGGGGGTTGGATGGACGAGGGGGCTGGCCCTGTGCGGCTCGGAGCCCGTCACCCGGCTGTCAAGCCGGCTTCCGGTTCGCGCGTCGATGGGAGGCGCTGGAGCGATTGCGAAAGCCGTCGGCCGATGATGCGCCCGGGGCGTTCAATTGTGAGAGCCAGGAGTTGGGCTCCTGCCAAAGTGAGAACAACGGTGAGGAGTAGAGACGAGAGTGAGACGGCGAGGCTCCCCGTATTTGAAGGGATCATCTTCTCAACGACGTTCAAGGCGAGGAACTGGATCAGGTACATACCGTAGGAGAGTCGTCCGATGGCGACAAGGCTGGGCCGTTGCAGCCAGCGCTGAACCGGCCCGTTTTTCAGCAGGATGAGGACCAGGACCATCGCTACCACGAAGCTGTAGGCAACGCGTAGCGCTTGGTCCCATTCCCACGAAACCTGCGCCAGGGTCAGTTGCAATCCCAGGAATGCCGCGATCACCAGAGGGGGGATCGGAGAACGAACTAGTCCCGCGAGTTTATTGTAAGTCGATCGATTCTCGAGAAGCAACGCTGTACCGCAGCCAATCAAGATATGTGTGTAGGGCTGCACGAAGCGGCCGAGCTTCGCGTCGAGGACCGGAGAAATCGCCGTCAGGATGGCGAGTGCTGCTGTTGCCGGGAATCGAAGTCGGACGAAATTCTTTCCCAGGGCGAACGCCAATAAGGGCCAGACCAGGTAAAACTTCTCCTCGATGCCGAGAGTCCATGTATGCCCGAAGGGGACAAGCTGGTGTGTGTCGTGTACCCCGAGGAAGAAAGGCCATTCCTGAAAATAGATCAAATAGTAAGGCAGACCCCGCGCCAATAACTCCCGCTTTTGCGGGGCTACGCCCAGGCCGAAGATTAGCACACAATAGGTGGCTAATACGAAGTAGTAGAGCGGGAAAAGGCGAAAGAACCGTCGGACGTAAAAGGCTCGAAGATTCAGCGCTCCGCGCGAGCGTTCTTCGCGTATCGCTAACATCGTGATCAAGTAGCCGCTGAGGACAAAGAAAATCTGTACTCCCAAATCGCCGGAAAGCCAAACCCCGACTCCGCCTTTGATATGGAAACTTATGACCATGAGAACGGCGATGGCACGGATTCCGTCCAGTTCCGGAAAATAATCGCACAATTGATAATCATCGTAATTCGATATTCGGTTGAGTTTCGCCATCCTGCTTCGAAGCGACCTTTCATGATCGGGATCGGTGTTGTGTTGCCTTTTATTTTCGCTCGAGCGGTTATCGCTGGGAGAGCACCCACTCAGGCCAGAGAGTGACCCTGTGGCTTGAAGGAAGTCAAGAGGCCGGCGGGGTGGTCCTGGTGGCTTGTTCACTGGTGGCGCCAGCTTGGGCCCACCGGTGGACAAGCCACCAGGACCACCCAATACGCCTATCTACATAGCATCGGTTGGTGGTGCGTCCAACACATAGATCTCCGGGATTTCGTAGGCGATCCCATCGCAAACCGCTCCAATTTGCAAGTTAACGAAGACCGCTCTACTTCCGTCAAGATTATGACGGTAACGGGCAACTCCTGATGCCTGCGATTGGACCCCCGTAGGGTGACCAGTATTGTGAAGACCTCGTGAAGACCGGTGATCTTCGCATGAGGAAAACTTGGTGGGCTGTGTCCACCCTAC
>Ga0153954_1000214_pt1 | contig 52326 bp, 32 predicted proteins | sample TSFL038MetaG_FD_102277 | JGI IMG/M metagenome (GOLD analysis project Ga0153954, IMG submission 102277) | Attine ant fungus gardens microbial communities from Florida, USA - TSFL038 MetaG | ecosystem: Host-associated > Fungi > Mycelium > Unclassified | place: USA: Florida, Wekiwa Springs State...
AGCTCCTTCTTCCAAACCGTCGATCCGTGACACAATCGACAATGGTGGAAGGACTTCCCGCTTTCATGCAACCCCAAAATCCTTAACTTGATGCCTATGGGGAGGAGCGCAGCGACGCCCCGGTGTTGACGACGTCCCAGGTCCCGGGGCGTCGCTGCGCTCCTCCCTGGCCACCCCGATCCTGCAGATCCTCGACTTTGCAATTTCTTAAATTGCTGCGTATGGGGCAAGGCCGCGGTCAACCCCATGGGGGAATCGCCAGAACGAAACAGGCCAACGTCACGACGACCGAAAGCGCGACGAGCATTGAGACGGCCAGCAGTACCGATTTCCCCGGCAGCGGCCGCAAGAGCTCGCGCAGGCCGGGATCGTCGGGGAGGAATCTGTCGGGCTGGTGGTTCCCCGCAACCGCCCGGTTGTAGACCCGCTCCGACCATCGCCGCAGCTCCTTATGGTTCTCGGCGTAACGGCCGCGGAAGCCCAAGGCGACGCAGAGGAAGAAGGTCTCCAGGGGGTCGGTCCCGGCGAGGGTCTCGGCGTCGTGGGCGATCTCGTAAAAGCGGTCGGCTCGTAGTCGCTCCTGGTAGATATCCCACTCCAGGATATGTTGACGCCACTCGGCGGCGCGTTCCCACCGAGAGTTGATCAAGATCTCGTCGATCCAGTAGACCAGAGCGTGCTTGGCGAGCTCGAAGTCGTGCGCCAGTTGGCTCGACGACGCTCCGGCCTTCTGCTCCGCCTCGCCTAATACGGCCAGGATCCGCTCACGCTCGACGTCCAACGGAGGGCATTCCTCCCCCGCCTCCAACTGCTGCTGGAGGTCGATCAGGTGTTGGAACACGGGCGCGACGAGGTTGGCGAAAGCGTCGTTCATGTCGGTTTGGGTCAGAGGCAATCCGGAAAGAGGATTCTGATAGACGAATGCGTGATTTGGGTGGCCGGGAACGAGTCTTCGAGGCCCTGGGATAGGCTGAGGCTTGCCCCGGGGCGTCGCTGCGATCCTCTCCAGCCATCCACCTTTTCTGATTTCACACAGCCAAACCCGATTCGAATCGCCTCTCAGATGACGAAAAGGGCAAACTGGAGATTGGTAGCCCGGCTGCTCCCCGATGGCGTTACGGAGAGGATCCGGTTCCCCGAGAACGTCGCGCGGGCCAGGTTCATCCGTAGGGCCATCACGCCCGTCTCGGCCACGTCCTTCCAGAAGTTCGGGTCGCGCTCGACCTGGTAGTAGACGACCCCGGCGCCCGCCGGCAACGCGCGGGGCGGACGGACCACCGGAACCAGCTTCAGGCCCCGCAAGGCCTGCTTGAAGATGTGCTCGACCCGGTGGCCGCTGCCCATCTTCATGTCCATCGAGCGCAAGAGCTGCTCACACTGCTCGTCCCCCAGCTCGGTCTCCACCCCGAGGAAAAGCGTCTTGGCATTCGTGAGCCAGGACGGCTCCAGGCTCACCTGGAGCCGGTCGCCTACCCGCTCGAAATAGCGCTTCTCGAAGGCCGAAGGTGCGACGAGGTCGAGACCGAGGCGGATCTGTTCGATCACCGCGGCGAAACAACCCCCGAGATCCTCGTGGTCATAGCGCGGCAACGCCGGCGGGCGTCGGGCATCAAAGAAGATCGAGAGCTGGCCGACGAGCCGGCAGAGCTCGTTGTAGACAGCCAACGGCGTCAGCCCAGGGACAAAGGCCGTTGACTGGAAGTAGGTTGCGGCGCCGTTGAGCACCGCCAGTTTGAGCATACGTTCGGCATCGCCCGGAACCTGGCTGTCGAAGGAGATCTCGCGGTCGACGACGTGAGCGGCCAACTGCTCGATCTTGGCACCGATCTGATGGTAGAGCGACTGCACTTCGCGCCAGAGCTCGGGCCAGGCGTTGATGACGAGCAGAGGCGGAACGTACCAGACGTCGAGTCCGGGCGGCGCCTCTGCCTGCGCCGAGCGTTCCACCCTTGCCAGCGGTAACACCTCGTAGCCGGTCTGATCCTCGCCGGAAAGTAACAGTCGGGCCCGAACGCGACGGACCTGGACGGTCTGCTCACCGCTGCCCGTGTTCTCGTCTTCCAGTTCGACGGTGTCGACCCAGTAGCGGGGACCGTGGATCGTCGGGCTCTCCTCGACGTTAGCCCGGCCGGGATGCAGGCTCGGCACGGCGAGGTAGGCCGTGACCTCCCCTGTGTCCGCCAGTGCGGCCTTGATCTCGACAGGGTCAACCGACACGTCCCCCGGGATGGAGAGCCGCGTCCCGTCCTTGAGCCGGGCCTCGCACGAGCGCAGTACGAGCGTATAGTTGGCCACGGCATCGCGGTCAAACTCGACCGAGCGGAACCCCCAATTGAAGGGATGATGCCATTCCTCCGACTCCCTCAAGGACTCTCGGGCGTACCTGTCGGCCGCCTGGAAGTGGTGGGGATTCAGGAACATCCCCTCATACCAGTGGACGGGACGGCTCGTCATGTCTTCACTCCGCGGCGACCGAGGCGGGTGCGATCCGATAACGTCGCGCCGGACCCGGCCGATTGCGGCCGCTTACAATGCATGCGGCGCGCCGGGGGCACACGAGCCTTTTCTTCCCGAAACCGACGCGCGACGGTAACGCCACGTCCGTGGACGTGGCCGCTTTGTAGCCAGGCTGCACAAAACGTGGCCAGGCGAGACGTGCCCCGGCTCGGGTCGGGCGTAGGGACGCCGAAAAAAACGCCGAAGGAGGCACGACCATCGGAATCGGCGAGGCGATTGCTGTACCACAACCGAACCGAGCGTGAGAGGCGAGCCGGGAAGCGCCTGGTGGGCGGCTGGAAATGCTCGAAGATTAATCGGGTTGCACCAATCGCCAGCCGAAATCACGCAACCCGCGTTTCAAGAAAGATTTGCGGATACAACGCCACTCCTTTCCGATGGCCTCTGAGAGACGATCCGGATTCGATTAGGGGATGCGAATCAACGCAAATTGGGTGGCCGGAGAGGAGCGAAGCGACGCCCCAGGCCTTGCATAGGCGAAGTCCGGGGCCTCGAAGACTCGTCCCCGGCCACCCAAACGTCCCATTCTCCCTTCGAGATCCCGTTTTGCGGATGGCCTCTGAGACCCGGTCACGGGCGTTGTTTCCTTCCGCGAGGATCTTTATGAGCCCCATCAGCGTGTCTCCCCCGGCGAGGCGCCGGTTGTTTGATGAGACCCTCCCGTTCGGCCGGATCTCCAAGCCGCAACTGTCGCGGTTGGTCCTCCTGGCGACGGCGTTCGTCGTTTCAACCGTCCTTCTGATCTGGCTCCTGCTATTCCTCTTCATCCGGGGAGGCGGTGTTGTTACGGGTCATTGGATCGCCCAACGAGGGGTCGCGTCACCGGTCTTGCCGTACCAGGCTGACGACCTACGGAGGATCCTTGGACGTTCCTCGACCGCAAAGCCTCGGGACGCCCCTTCCCGGGACCTCGTGGCCTTGCTGCGTGAACAAGTGGCTCGCGCCGGGGACAAGCCGGCCGTGATCTACGTGTCGGCCGCCGGCATCTCGGACGGCCGGCGCGCCGAGTTGCTGGCGACGAACTATCGGCCGGCCCTGACCGCGCGCGACGAGGGACAGGCCACCCTGGCCGCGGATGAACTGCTCGACGCCCTCGGCGATCTCTCGTCCCGGCCGAGATTGCTGATCTTGGACGCCGGCCAGGTCGGGACCGACCGCAATATCGGGGTCTTCGGAAACGGGTTCGTGCACCGGCTTGCGACTCTCCTCAGGGAGAGGAAGCCGAAAGGGCTGGCGGTCCTCTGCTCATGCGCCCCCGGCCAGGTCAGTTGGACCAGCGAAGCCGATCAGCAAACGGTCTTCGGTCATTACGTCGCCGAAGGGCTGTCTGGCAAGGCAGTCGGCTGGGACCCGTCGGCACGTGGTCTCACCGTCCGGGCCCTGGCGAATTATGTACGCGAGCACGTCTTCCGCTGGGTTCGCGAACAGCGCCAGGCGCAGCAGACCCCCCTGCTGCTGACGACCGGCGAGGCGACTAACTTCCTTCTCCGTCCTTCGGTCAAAGCGTCATCCCTCAAGGCCGAGCCAGTCGTATCGAAGGCGGACCAGGCGCTCATGGCGCGCCTGGAGAAGGGTTGGACCCGCCGCGACGAACTGGAGGCCGAGAAGCCTTCTCGTTCGGCGCCCTTGCTCTGGCGGCGGTACCAGGAGACGCTGCTCCGCGCCGAGCGACTGATCCGGGCGGGCCAGAGCGCCGAGGCGACGAAGCTCCTGGACGACCTCGCCGGCCTGGAACGGGGCCTCCTCGAGCGAGCCGGCGGAATCCCGCTGGGCGAACCGCTCTCGCTCGCCCTCGCCGGGGCCTCCTGGGTCCGCGGCTCCAGCGTGGACCGCGAGCACGTGACGGCGTACCGCGAGACGATGGAGGCGTATCTCTCCGAGCTCTCGGGTGGGGGCCGCGCTGGCCAATCGGCGAAGGTCGACACGGCCCCGCCCCCCGCGCCCGAGGGATCTCCCCAAGCGGAGCCTCCGCCTCCCAGCCCGGGCACCGGAACGCCCCTTAAGGAAAAACCGGACAAGGTCGACGATCGGGGTGATAGCACGGCGGGGCTTCGCGCGGTGGCCAAGTTGTCGGCCACTGGGGCCAAGGATCGTCCTGTGTACCTGGAGGCGCAAATCCTCATCTGGGCCGCGAGCTTCCAGGAGCGTGGCGGGACCGAGCGCTTCGGCTTTCCCGAGTTTTTCCACGGCAGCCGTTTCCGAGCACTCCAGGACCTCGTCGCCCTCCGGAGTGCCGCCGAAGTGGCCTCTGCCGGCGACGAGCGAGTCCGGCATCGAGTCGCCCCGCTCATCGAAGCCGGTGACACCCTCCGCCGTAAGGCGCAGGACCACCTCTTCTCGGGTGAGCGGAACCGAGGGCCCGATCCCGGCCGCGACGGCGTCCAGGCACAGAGAATCCGAGACCTGTACGAACGGGCTACGCAAGACTCCGACCTCTGCGCGCGATCCCTGAGTCTCGTCCAGCGGCTCGGAGTCGAGCTTCCTAACCTCGGCGAATGGCTCGCTCGGCGCAACGCCCGCCTCGGTATCGGGGGGCTCGGCCCAGAGTTCGAGTCGCTCCTGGATGACACCGCCGCCCTTCACGACCTGGTTACCGCCGGCCCCACCGAGTCGGAGAACGGGCGATCGCCCCGAACCCTCGACGACGAAGCCCTGGCGACGCATGCCGCGAGAATCCAGGCGATCAAGACACGGTACGACCGGGTTGATGCTGCCTACGGCCGCCTCAACAGCCTCTTCAAGAAGCAGTGCCGTGAGTTAGCCGACGCGGACAGCCCCGAGCAATGGCGGGAGGTCGACGAGCTCCTCGACGTGCCGACAATCCCGGCCGGCCTGCGTCTCCAACTCGTTCGTCGAGTCCGAGGCACCCTGGCCTCTTCCTTGAACCGACCAACGACCGAGGCTCATCCGCCTCGGGGAAAGGACAAGGCCGGCGCCGGGGAGACGTCTGAGGGAGACCCGGGCAGCGACCGCGACAGATCGGGGGACGATGCCTCATCGAACGAGGCCGATCCATCCTTCTGGGGATGTGCACTGGCGATGGCCCGGCTCGAGTGGGGGTTGTTCAAGCTGGGCGGGGTCCCGGAGGGAGACCTCGTTCGAATGGAGGGAGCGTACCAGGCCGCCCGCAACGCGACCGGGGGCGGACGGTCGGGGGCCGCGTTCGACGCCTTCGACGAACTCTCCGCCGTGATTCGCTCCATTCATGTCGGGCAAGTGGCGCGGATCGACGAGGCCAGGGCCAAGCCCTGGGCCTCGAGCGCCTTGCCCGACAACGCGATCTATCAACGGCTCGTCGCCGCCGACCGTGCCTCGCGTGCCCTCCCGCTCGGGTACGCCGCCTCGAGGTCGCTCGACGACGACGAGACCAAGGCCCTCGACCACTTCCACCGTTACGCCCTGCTGCTCTGGCACGGCCGTCGCCTGCTGGAAGACTTCGCCGTTGGTCACGCCCAAACCGTGCTCGACCGCGCCCGTCTCGTCGCGAGCGACACCGGCCAGGCGACCGCTACCCCAAGCCTCCAGGAGGCGCTGGACGTCGCCGAGGCCAGGAAGGCGGCGAAGCTGACACTTCAGTCCCAGCCCGCCGATAAACTCGCCATCAACGATTGGGGCGAACACCCGATCAAGCTCCTTGTCGGATCGTTCGGCGACGTGCCCCCGGGCGATGCATCGGCGCTCATCGGGGTCGGACCCTCGACCCCGGTCGCCGTCACCATCGCCGGTTCGAACACCGACGCACGCGCGGGGACCCTGGCTCCCGTCGCCCCGGGCCGAGCGCCGCACGAGGCGGGATTTCTCGCCGTCCGCATCGAGTCGTCTTCCGAGGAAAAGTCCTTCAATTTGGCCCCCGGCGCCTTCTACCGCGGCCGGTTTTTCCCCGCAGATCGCGACCTGAGCGTGACCATGAGCGAGGCCGCCGAGCCCGTCTCGGTGGCGATCATGCAGAGCTACCGGAAGTTCGACAAAAAGATCCCCGACCAGTTCAACCTTCACCCCGGCAAAGGCTTCCTGCATCCCGGGTCCAACCTCGCCTACAGGCTCCGGATCACCAACAAGACCGGGGAGCCGATGAGAGTCAACGTCTCGTACGCGTTGGAGGGGCAGCCCGAGCCCCCCAGGCAAATCGTTCTCGAATTCACGACCAAGAAACCGTTCGACGAGATCACCGACGAGGTCAGTTCCCAGGAAGTGCCGGTCGACCGGCCAAAGAGCTTGTCCGTCACGGTGACGAAAGAGGGCGAAACGACGCCTCTGTCCCGTCGGAATTTCCAATTCCAACAGGTCGTACCCAAGGAATACTTCGCCGTCGTCCCCAGGTTCAGCCCTGCCGAAGAGAGCTTCACCCTCGACGTCAGGCGCCTCCGGTCTGATCCGGTCACGGGCCCGGTACCGGTCAACGTCTCGATCGCAGGACAAACGAGACAACACATCTTCCAGCGAGCAGGAGAAAGCAAGCTCTTTTCGATCGGCGTATCCAATTCAACCGCCTCGATCCCCTGGAGCGTAACCGTCGAGGAGGTCGTGGATGCGTTTCATGGTGACGCGACGACGCATTTCCCCTCGCCCCCTTCGGGTGCCTCGACAACTCCCCCCTGAACCGCGCCCGCAAGGCCCGAGGTCTGGTCATGTGATCCAAAGCAAGATGGACAACCAATGAGGAGCGTGACGACGCCCCCGGAGCCTGGCGCTGACTGGTTCCGGGGCATCAAAGACTTAGAGACTATCCGGGAAGTTAGCATTGACGCGAAGATACGTTGTTTGGGTGGCCGGGGAGGAGCGCAGCGACGCCCCGGGGGTCGGCCGAGGCTCGTCCCGAGGCATCGCTGCGATCCTCCCCGGCCACCCACCTTTCCTGTTTTCACATGGCTAAACCTTATCCGGATAGCCTCTTAGACGCTATCCGGAAAGTGGGCACTGATGTGAGGATGCACTATTTGGGTGGCCGGGGACGAGTCTTCGAGGACCCGGGGATAAGCCGAGGCCGTTCCCGGGGCGTCGCTGCGATCCTCCCCGGCCACCCATGCTGCCTGATTTCACATGACCAACCCCTATCCGGATAGCCTCTTACTCCCATCCCCCAAAAATCCGATCTTCTCTCCAAAAGTCCCCGCTTTCGGATAGCCTCTCAATTCTCCGGGACGCCGTCTCGGTCCGAATCAAGCTCCTCCTCCGAAACAGAGCGGGTGATCGAAAGGCCCAGTTCGCGGATTTTGTTCCGGAGGGTCTGGCGCGAGATCCCGAGGACCCGAGCGGCCCTGAGCTGATTGCCCTCGGTCCCTCGGAGGATCAGCGGCAGAAGGAACCGGTCGAGGTGTTGGTGGACGTTGTCGTAGAGGTCCGCCCCGCCGGTCTCGAGCAGTTGCCGGATCTGGAGTTCGAGGCGCGACATCGCCTCCGACATCTCGGGCACCGAGGGCGCTTCGCGCGGGCCGACCGGGAATTCCGGCAGGAACGCCGGGACGAGAACCGGTCCGCTCGACCGCAAGAGCGCCTGCTTCAGGACGCTCTGGAGCTCGCGGATGTTGCCGGGCCAGGGATGAGCGCGCAGCCGCTCGATCACCTGCGGCGCGATCTCGCGAATCTCTCGCCCGAGTTCTCGGCCAAACTTGCGGACATAGTGATGGACGAGCATCGGCAGATCGTCGCCCCGCTCGCGCAACGGGGGCAGGCGAATCGTGAACACGCTCAGGCGGTAATAGAGATCGGGCCGATATTTCCCCTCCGCCGACCACGCCTCCAGGTCGCGGTTGGTAGCCGCGATCAGGCGGACGTCGGTTCGGATCGTCTCGTTGCCCCCAACTCGCTCGAAGGTCTGATCCTGAAGGAGCCTGAGAATCTTCGCCTGGGTCGACAGAGACATGTCGCCGATCTCGTCGAGGAAGAGCGTCCCCCCGGAGCATTGCTCGAACTTGCCGATCCGGCGCCGGTCGGCGCCGGTGAACGCCCCCTTCTCGTGGCCGAAGAGATCGCTCTCGAGCAACTGGTCCGGGATCGCAGCACAGTTGATGGCGAGGAACTGCCCCCGGGCCCGTGCGCCGTGCTGATAAATGGCCCGCGCGACCAGTTCCTTGCCAGTGCCACTCTCGCCGGTGATCAGGACTGTGACGTTCTGCGCGGCGACCCGACCAATCGCCTTATACACCTCACCCATCGCCGAGCATCGGCCGATGATGGCGTCCCCGGGGTAGTCATCCGGTGGCGTCTCGGCCACGACCGTCGGCTCTCGGGCCAGCCGTGTCAGCTCCAGCGCCTGGGTGACCACGGTACGCAACTGCTCGAGGTCGATCGGCTTGAATAAGTAGTCAAATGCTCCCTGCTTCATCGCTTCGATCGCCGAGTCGGTGTCGTCGGCCGCAGTAATGAAGATGACGGGGATGCGGGCGTCGACTTCGCGGAGGCACCGGTAAACCTCGAGGCCCGAGAGATCGGGTAGCCTCAAGTCGAGCAGGACGACGTCGGGCGGCCGTTCGGTCGCGCGTCGGACGCCCTCGCCACCGCTCCTAACCTCTTCGACCTCGTGGCCCGCCGCGCCGAAGACGTGGTTCACTTGATCGAGGATCAGGACCGGGTTGTCGTCGATGAGCAACAGCCTGGCCATCTCAACACCTCGGGGTGACGCGCCCTCGGACTCCGGCGGAACCCGGGTCACGGCGGCTGACCGCTCTTCAGCTTCTTGGAGCGGTTTTCGGAGGAATTGCCCAGAACTCGCTTCGGAAGCCCTCTACGAGAGCCCAACCCCACAGCCCGGCACGGATAAGCGTGCACGCTTGTCCGCACCCCTCTCCCTCATGGTCAAAAGCGAGACGACAAACGGCTGTGCGAGATCCCAGCGAACACCGTACTTGTTAGGTTACTATCAACCCCGAAAAAAAGGACAGCGGATCCCTGCGGGAAGGGCCGGAAGTCGCCGCTCATACCGCCCCGACGAGTTCTGGCATCGGCCTTGCGAACGGAAGTGCGGCTCCCTCCCCCGATCGGTGAGCGACAATCCACGCAAGCCATGACACGAACAACCACACCGCGACGCCCACAGCCGGAAGACATCAAGATAAGCCACCGGCGATCCGCCGAGTTGCGGGCCGCCTTCGCCCGGGATCTGGCCGGGCACTTGTTGCTCGCGGCGATGGGTTCGCTACTCGGCGCCCTCGCGGTTTATCTCGGCGCAGGGCCTCGGCACCTCGATCCACCGGCCTGGCTCGGGCTCATCCTCGCGGCAGGTCTCCCGGTACTTGCGAAAGCCAGCCTTCGGGCGGTCCGTCGCAGGAGTAATCCGCCCGTCGACTCGGCAATAGGGTTCGCCGATTACGACGGGCGGCCGTCGCTCCTTAACGAGATCTCCCGCTTCAGTCCCGGCATCCTTTTTCGCGCGGTTGTTCCGGAAGACCGCTCGCCGCGCTTTATCTTTCTGAGCGACGGCGCCAGCGCGATCACCGAGTGGGCGCCCGAGACGACCTCGCGGGACCCTGGAGCCTGGTGGGAGTTGGTCGCCCTCGAGGACCGCGGCCGCGTTGAAGCGGCGTACCGGGACGCGGCGCGGGAGTTGGCGTCGCTCGACATCGAGTACCGGATCGTGATAGCCACCGGGCGGGTCAAGTGGGTCCGCTCCCAATCCGTCTCGTACCGCAGGGAGGACGGCACGTCGATCCTTGACGGCGTCTACACCGACCTGACCGAGCGCAACCGTGTCGAGCAGGAGATGTGGGAGTCGCAGACCCGCTTCGACCTGGCGATCCGAGGCTCGAATGTCGGGGTCTGGGAGAACGTGATGCCCGAGGGTGACTTCCGCCTGGGCCGCTTGCGCTGCGTCAACGTCCTGGAACCACTAGGCTACGACCCCACGGAGCTCACGGTCGATTTTGAGACCTGGGAATCGCTCTTCCACCCCGACGACCGCGGCAGGGTAGCACGAGCGATTGAGGATTACCTCACGGGTCAAACGGCCGACTTTGAAGCAGAGTACCGCGCCCGCCACCGGGACGGGTCGTATCGCTGGGTGCTTTCTCGCGGCGCGGCCCTCCGTGACGACCAAGGTCGGCCCTACCGCTTCGTCGGCAGCCTCGTCGACATCACCGACAACAAGCGGGTCGGGGAGGAGCACATGCGGGCCAAGGAGGCGGCCGAGGCGGCCGACCGCGCCAAGGGGGAGTTCCTCGCCAACGTCAGCCACGAGATCCGCACGCCGATGAACGCCATCCTCGGCATGACCGAGCTCGCCCTCGACACGCCTCTCGCTCCAGAGCTTCGCGAATACCTCCTGATCGTCAAATCGTCGGCCGACAGCTTGCTGAAGGTGATCAATGACCTGCTCGACTTCTCCAAAATCGAAGCTGGCAAGCTCGAGCTCGACCCGGCCGACTTCTCCCTGCGTGCGGTTCTGGGCGAAACGGCGCGGGCCTTGGCCCTGCGGGCCCACAAGAAAGGGTTGGAGTTGGCCTGTCAGGTCCAGCCCGACGTGCCCGACGCCCTCGTCGGAGACGCCGGCCGACTGCGCCAGGTTCTGCTGAACCTCATCGGCAACGCGATCAAGTTCACCGACGAGGGAGAGGTCGTCGTCCAGGTCGAGGCCGTTGCCGCTGACGAGGCCGACGCGCCAAGCCCGAGCGACCCAACATTGCGGCCGTCGCAACAGGTCTGCTTCTCGGTGCGCGACACCGGCATCGGCATCCCACGAGAGAAGCAGCAGGCGATTTTCGCGGCGTTCGAACAAGAGGACACGTCCACCAGCCGGCGGTATGGCGGGTCCGGCCTCGGCCTCACGATCGCCGCACGGCTGGTGGCGCTGATGGGCGGCCGGATCGAGGTCGAGAGCGCACCCGGAGCAGGCAGCACGTTCCGATTCACCGCAACCTTCGGCCGAGGCGCCGTTCCCCTCGCCGCTCCTCTCGAGCGGCCTCTCGCCTGCCTGCGCGGCCTGCCCGTCTTGATCGTCGACGACAGCGCAACCAGCCGACAGATCCTGGAGACCTGGTTGCGCGGGTGGCAAACGTCCCCAGTGGCCGTCGCGGACGGGTTGTTGGCCCTCGACGCCCTCTGGCAGGCCGGCGCCTCAGGACAACCGTTCGGGCTCATCCTGCTCGACGCCCGGATCCCCGGCACGAACGCCCTGGCCCTGGCGGCGAAGATCCGGCAGAACGCCGACCTGTCCTCCAGCCGGATCATCCTGCTGACCTCCGACGACCATTTCGGCGACGTCGCACGGTTCCGGGACCTGGGCGTCGCCGCCCACCTGATGAAACCGGTCCATCAAGAGGAATTGCTCGAAACGATTTATTGGGTTCTCTCGCGCCCACGGCTCGACCCGACCGGGAAGGGAACGACCCTGGCCCCCCCTACCCCACTGGTTCTTCCGGACGACTCCGCAAGGCGCCTGCGAGTCTTGGTCGCTGAAGATGCCCCGTTCAACCAGGCGTTCGCCGGACACCTCCTGGGCCGCCTGGGACACCAGGTCCGCGTCGCGGGAGACGGCCTGGAGGCTCTCGAAGCCCTGCGGGAAGACACCTTCGACCTGATGCTCCTCGACGTCCACATGCCGGACTGCGACGGGTTCGAGGTGATCGCGGCGCTCCGCCAGTCGGAGCGTTCGACGGGCGGACACCTGCCCGTCATCGCGGTTACCGCCAACTCGATGAAGGGCGACCGCGAGCGATGCCTGGAGGCCGGTATGGACGACCACCTGTCCAAGCCCTTCAGCGCCACCGACCTCGTCGCAGCGATCGAACGAGTGACAGCCTCCCGACCCGGGCCCGACCCGACGCCGTCCCCGAGCATTAGGGACGAGGCGTTGCTCGACAAGACCACGTTGCTGGCGGCCTGCGGCAGAGATCCGAGTTTGCTGCAAACGCTCTGCCGGTCGTTCCACGCAAACGCCCCCGCCGCCCTGGACCGAGTCCGCGCGGCGATCGAGGCGCAGGACGTCGGATGTCTACGGGAAGCGGCACACCAAGTCCTTGGGATCGTATCGACGTTCTCCCTGGAGGCCGCCAAGGTCGCCCGCCAACTCGAAACCTTCGACGACCTCTCGCATTTCGACCCCGCCACGGCGATGTTCACCAGCTTGGAAGAGCTGATACGCAGGCTGGATGCCGTCTTGGCAGACGTTTCCGTGGAAGCGCTACTGAGTCGGCCAGACTGATCGATAGCCCTCTCAGGCCTTACCCGAACCAAGGCGATCCTGCCTCTCGGCATACAGAACTCTGCAGAAACCCCTTGCTTCTCGCGGCACCCTTTACGATCACAGGAAACGCAGAACCGTAGAAAACCAAGGCTCAAACTTATTAACCGTATGCCCTATTAACACCTCAATCATTTAAGATTTCTTCAATTCATGAATGAAAATACTCTTAACATCATCAAAATGCGAGCGGACGATCAATCCCCCGTCTCAATTCCGGGTTCTGCGGACAATCAGGCTTCTCCAGAGACAAAGCCGGCAAAACCTAGACAAACCAACATGAATACGCGCAACGAAGATCACCACAGGCAAACCATCAAATAATTACTACAATTAAATTCCAATAATCACAAAACAAATAAGCCAACATTTGATACTTTCAACAACCAATAGCCGACAAGAGCACTCCGTGTCTCTCGTGCGTCAAATGATGGCGTACAGCAAACTGTCGATCCCCTCACCGCCACCAAATTCCAGCAAGCCGGGCAGGCAGAGAAGGATGGCGACTCTCAACAATCGAGCGATAAGGCCTCGAATCGAATACAACTCTGGCCGCGAGCGACCAACAATCTCACTACAAATAAACATCCATAAAAATTTTACACACCACAACGATCCCGTTTCCCCGAGGTGCCGTTGCAGGAACAGCTTGAGCGCGCCCCTACAAGATGGAAATCGTTCTCGGCCTGACCGGCCGGCTGTCGTCCGTCTGGAGACCTGATTGACGCCAGGCGCCGCCCCTGAACGTCGCCGACCAATCGACCAGGCCCCTCCCGTTCATCGATTTCGAGCCCAGATCGGTCTCACCATAGCCCTCTCCCGAGGGCGACCAATCCGCTTACGTCCCGCAGGGAATGTGCCCACGCTTCTCCGTACACTATTGATTGTCAGAAAAGTAATACCCGGTGCTGCGCAGCTCTCGTATGGCAGGCCTTGGCCCGCCACACGAAAACGAACCCTTATTTGTGATTCCGAGCGGAGAACGGACTTTCGTTTTCTGACTCTCGATAGAGGCTATCCGGTAACGTTTTTTGTAATTCTCGGCATTTGCAAAGTACAGTTTTTAATTCATCACGCTAAAATATTCAGAATCCTCGATAAATCGAACTGATTTTGGCCGTCGCTCCACTCGGTTCCTCGAACCGCTCGTAGTCCCGGCTGTGCCGCCGATACCGCCCCAACCAAGAGAAGGTACGTTCCACCACATTCCGTTGGGGTTGCGTCACAAACCCAACGCTTCCCAAGGGACGACTGACCACGTCGATCACATATCCCACTTTCCTACGTACCTACCAGTCGGACAGGTGATGGTTGCGGTATTTGCCGTCGGCCCAGATACTCTTTAGCCGGGTTTGGTGCTCGGCTGTCAATCGGCCCAAGACTTCAGGAGCGATCGTCCCATCGTCGGCCGAAGCCACGGTCACCAGCACAACCAGCAGCAACCTCAGCTTGTCCACGATGATAGGTCGCTTCCGACCGGTTATCTTCTTGCCCCCGTCGTACCCCCGACTGTCGGCAATCTCGGTGGCCTTGACCGTCTGACTAGCGATGCTGGCAACGCTCGGGTTAGGGTCGTGACCGCCAGCTATGCGGACCTGCCGCGAACGACGAGTTCCTGCGAGGGCCCATGCAAAGCTCCTTCACAACCGCAACAGAATAAACACTTGGGTTTCTGTTTGTCCGAAGCCATGGTTTTCCGATGGTCGAAGGATCATTAATCGTTAACGGAAACTTCACCGCCGAGGCAGATCATAGGGAGGTATAATGCGCCGCTCGTGAGCAACCCCAGCCCGCGCGCCTGGGGAACGGACATGCGGCTTCGAGAGGGCTTGGTCCAGGTTTTCGGGCCCGGAGGGAGAGTCTTCGTTGGGCCACGGGCGACGGGGCATCACGCTGGTAGAACTTCTCGTGGTCATCGCCGTCATAGGCGTTCTGACGGCGTGGCTGCTGCCGGCGGTCCTCTCCGCACATGAGGCCGTCCGGCAACTGAGGTGCGTGAATAACCTGAAGCAGATCGGGCTCGCCCTGGAAGGATATGTCTCTGCATACGGCACGCTGTCGCCAGCGGGCGTCGGCGTGGGCGACGGCCGGGGTTGCGAACCGGTAAACGACCATTCGATGAAGGCCCGCCTGCTCGGCTTCATGGAGCGCCAGCCGCTGTTCGACGCCATCAACTTCTCCCTGCCGATGAACCCCTATGTCGCGGACGGCCCGTACTTCGACAACGTGACGGTCGCCTCGACGCGGCTGGGCCTACTCCTGTGCCCTTCGGACGTCAACCCGGCGATCGGGACCGACTTCGCCGCGCTCGGGGGCGCCGCGTTCACCGTGGCGTCGACCAACTACCCGAACAACATGGGTGTCACGCCGACCTACACTGGTAAGGTTCTCAACGGCCCAGCCTATCTCCTCAACGAAGCCCACCGGAGCCGGCAGGTACTCGGCCTGGCGGAGGTGACCGACGGGGCCTCGAACACCGCGATGTTCAGCGAGTTCGTCAAAGGGGCCGGGTCAGGCGCCGCCGGGAGTGGCTCGCCGCGGGGGACCAGCTTTCACATCCCTTGGGAGACGAAGACCGGCACCCCTTGGGGCGACTCCCGGGTCTGCCAGCACGCGACGCAAGTGCAGGGGCATTACCAGGGGGAGTTCTGGACCCACCACCACCCGGCCCGGGGCGGAGGCTACTTCCACACCAACCCGCCCAACTCCAAGTCGTGCAACGGCGGCTACTTCCCGTCCGGCTGGGTGACCGCCAGCTCGTTCCACCCCGGCGGCGTCAACGTCCTCTTCCTCGACGGCTCGGTCAAGTTCATCAAGAACACCATCAACTACCAGGCCTGGACCGCGATTGGGACCATGGCCGGGGGCGAGGTCGTCAGCGCCGACTCACTCTAACACGGAGAATCAGAACCACGTGGGAACGCATCCGACAACCGATCTGCCGACGCTCGCCTCAGTTCCCCGCCCCGGCTCAGGACGATCTCGCGCAGCGGTCGCTCTACGGCGCCCTCTTTTGTCCGCGGGTGAGGACGAGAGGGGCGTCCGGAGGCGTCGTCGATTTCTGTTCGGGTTCCTCTCGATCCTCGCCGTTCTCCTTCCGGGCGCGGCGCAGGCCTGGGGGCCGCACCCGAGGATCACCGTCGCGGCGATTGAAGCCCTGGGGCCAGAGTCCGCGCTCGCGCGTCGCCTCGGCCCTGAATTCAAACGCCTCCCAGTCTATTCCTGGCTCGCGGATTGGAGACAGAGCCTCGTCCGGCGACCGCCCGGCGGGTCGTTCTTCGCCGACGATTACCTGCTGTTTCCGTCGTCGCCCGTCCACAAGCAACACGAGTGCCCTGACGTCGAGGCCACCTACCGCCCGTTCTTCCGGCGTGCGGTGCAGGCCCTTCGTACCGAGTCGCCCGAGAACGCCTCGAGGTGGGTCGGTTCGCTCCTGCACTTCGTCGAAGACAGTGGCTCGCCCCCGCATGCGTTTCATACGAGCGGGCAGTTGCACACACGCATGGAGAACTGGGTCGATTCCCGCCGGATTGTGCTCGAGGGGTACCGGCCCCGGTCGTTCGGCGAGACGATCGACCACGCGGTCGACGGGTTCGTTGCCCGGATGAACGGCCTGATCGCGTTCTCACGCGAGCGCGGGCAACGGCTCCGACCCCTGGCGGAGGCCGGGCTTCGGGCGGAGGCCGAGCCGATCGTCCTCGAATCGGCGATGGAGACCAGCCGTGTCGTCGCCGACCTGCTCTTCACCCTCGGCCAGTTCTCCCCCGAGGCCGCCAGCACGGTCTCGCTCAGGGGGCGGATCATCTCCGACCCCGCGCCCGGCGCTGAAGCCTTCCCGGCGAAGGTGATCCTGATCGGAACCGACCTCTCGACGCTCGCCTCCGGCGACGGGTCGTACGAATTCCGTAACCTTCCTCCCGGTGTCTACGAGGCGGCCGTCATTCGCGCCGGCTCTGAACCGTCGTTTCGCACGGTGACGTTGAGCCCCGGCCAGACGTCGGTCGAGGAGTTCCGACTGGCACGAACAGAGCCGCCTGGGAATCTCATCCGCGACCCACGTTTTCAGGTCCGATGGTTAAAGCCGCAAGTCCCCGACGGCTGGTCCAAGAGCCGGAAGGACGGCGCCGAGTTCTGGCAGAGCGAACCGCTGCCGGTCTCCGCGGGGACGCGCTACCGCTTGGCCGTCTCCTGGCGCCCCGGCGCCCGCGGCGAGGCGGTCATCCTCTGGGACTGCAGCCCGACGAAAACTTTCGAACAGGGGGTCCAGGTCGACCACTATTACAGCGTCAAGGTCACCGACGAGGCCCTTAGCTCGACCGGCGCCACCTCCGAGAAGGTGTACCTCGCACCGGCCGGCGCCCGCTACGCCCTGGTCGTCTTCCGAGGCCAGTCCCGCCCCGACGCCCTCTGCAAACGCCTCATGTTGGCCCCCGAGCCAGGCAGCCCCTGACTGGAAGGCGGACAGTGGCGATGCGCTTCAAGAGAGTAAGGCGGGGGACCAGGGAAATCCATCGAGGTCGGCGTCAAGGTGTCCATCTTCACGGAGTTCCCCAGTCCTCGCCACTGAAGTGCCTGGCTACTCCTGCCGCGCGCTCTCGGCCGCGATCGAGCTGATCGGCTCGAGCGGGTCGGGGGCAACGGGGAGCCAGGGGTGGGCGGCGACACGGTAATACTTGACCGCCAGATTCAAGTTCCATGTGCTTCGAGGGGTCGGCATCAACACGTCTCCTGGCAGGACTCGTCGGCGACCGGAATCTCGCGTCCGCCACACATCACATTATGACACCATATTAGTCATCTACATTTTTCAAAGATACTAATTAAACCAATTTAACCTTGCACCAACACACTCGTCACGCTCTCCGCACCAACCTGGCGCGAGACCTGAGGTGGGCTGCAACGACGTCACCGGGCTACAGCAGACCACCCAGACGACATCTCAACGTCCTCGTGCCCGGCGAATTTTTAATCATTTTATTTAACATTATTTCATTTTTCATACAACAAAATACACATTTCCAGGAGTCGTAGGACCGACCTCACAGACAGGCTTCGACGGCCGCTTTCCAAGAAACATAACACCACAGTGCTTCGATTCGTTGAACTTTGTTAACAGCAAAGAATCCCCAATTTCAGTCTTCGAGCATTTCTTTATCTTCTCGCGTTCTCGATTATTATTAATCCATATCGTCACAAATTCTAATTTCGATGACCTGATGAATCTCTGCGGCTTGAGGGTTATCCCAACCTGAGAAGACCGGGCTCATCGAGGAGCGCGTACGCCTCAGGGCAGTCGATCCACCGCTCTCAAGGCCGGGGCTACGGACAACAATGCCTCCCTGGAGACAACGTCGCCTCCCTGGAGACAACGTCCCAGGGGTTCGGATTCCCCATTTCCCGCGGCTCACGGCCATCGCATGCAACCCCACACTAGAGTCAGGGCTTACCCCTACAGAAATTCCATGAATTTCCACATTTCTTTCACAACCACATTATCTATACTCCATAGATCGCAGGCCTAACTTGCCAAGCCGACGAATATACCGCGTGTCGCGTATGCGTCATGCTAGAACACAGAACGACCCGATGCCCTCAAAGCAGTCACCAAGATCCGGCAAAACAGGAAGGCAAAGCAGAATAGCGATTCTTAACCAACATCGATCATTTGTCATTTTTTATAAAATCACAACAATGATCACTTATCGAATACTTTCAGATCAATAATTCAAGCACTCGATTTCAATGATCGCCGAAACGGCTTATTCCAAGGAATCCAACTGCTTCTGTTCTCGACATTTTACCGAAGTTCTTGCATTACAACGACTAAGAGATTCTTCCAAACCCACAACCATCGCCCACAGATCCGGGCGATCCTGTTTTATCGAAGGGGTTAAGCCAGAACATCCAACGAGCCTTGCAATGACCAGACCAAATCATCCTAATGACTAACGAATCATGTGATGACTCTCGTCAACAATCACAGAAAATTGGCTTTGACCAATGGGACTCCATGTTGCAATCAGAATGGCTCCTGAGATAACGTGATGGGCGAGTTCGGCATTGATGACGTGATCAAATTCGTGAGCTTCAACAAAGCATCATCCCAGGAGCACGAGGATGGCGCGGACGAAAGTTCTTGTGACTGGAGCCGGTGGATTCATAGGTCATCATCTCGCGACGTATCTGAAGGCCCAGGGATACTGGGTACGTGCCGTTGATCTCAAGTACCCCGAGTATGAGCCGACAGCCGCGGATGAGTTCGAAATCCTCGATCTGAGACAGTTGGACAATTGCATGCGTGCGACCGAAGGCGTGGAGGAAGTCTACGCGCTGGCCGCCGACATGGGGGGGATGGGCTTCATCGCGGCAAACCACTCCCTGATCCTCTATAACAACAGTCTCATTAACCTCCACACGATGGAGGCGGCACGGATCCGCGGTGTGAGGCGATATCTCTACACGTCATCAGCTTGCGTCTACCCCGAACACCTGCAGCTCGATACCGCGGTAACCCCGCTCAAGGAAGAGGACGCCTACCCCGCCGCGCCTCAGGACGCCTACGGATGGGAGAAGCTGATGACCGAGCGGCTCTGCGAGTACTACCGCACCGACCACGGGATTGAAACGCGGATCGTCCGTTTCCACAACATCTTCGGCCCCAAAGGAACATGGCACGGCGGCCGCGAGAAAGTCCCGGCGGCGCTCTGTCGCAAAATCGCCCTGGCTAAATTCGCCGCAAACCACGAAATCGACATCTGGGGCGACGGTGAGCAGACCCGCTCATTCTGTTATATCGACGATTGTGTTCGGGGAATCTATGCGCTGATGAAGTCGGACTACACCGAACCCCTCAACCTCGGTCAGGACCGACTGGTCTCCATCAATGAACTCGCCGACATGATCGCCCAGATCGCTGGAGTGTCGATCCGGAAGCGGCATGTTCCGGGACCACAAGGCGTCCGTGGGAGAAACTCGGACAACACCCGACTCCGCGAAGTCCTCGGCTGGGAACCCAGGTTCTCCCTCGAAGAGGGGCTACGCCGGACCTATTCCTGGATCGAAGCGCAGTTGCGGGACCAGTTTGAGCTCGCCCCCACAGGGACGACGCGGTTCTCGGCCTGACGGCCATTTGTCGTCCACATGGAGACCTGATCGACGCGAGGCACCGCCCCCGGACGTCGCCGACCAGTCGATCCACTCCCACCACTCTTCGCTTTCAAGCTCACACGGCTCTCGCGATTGGGCTCGCTACGGCGCTCTCCCGAGGCTACCAGCCGTCTTGCGCCCCGGAGGGAATGAGAGCACGGATTTCCTTCGTGGACCGGGCTCCACCGTCCCCGGGGCCAGGCACTGGGGTCCTCGGACGCGTTCAGGACAAGAGGTCCGCCCCACATACCCTGGGGAGAATCAATGAACGAAGTCATTCGAGTTTATATCATGCTACGAACATAAGGATATGACCCATGCGGGAAGTCAGCTCCAACCTCGTGCCGACGTCGAATGAGGTCGACGCGTCAGCGGCGTCCTCGTCACGCGCCCCACACGAGTGGGAGGGGGCGAGGACTGAGGCGGTCCGGCCGCGGCGGCGTTGCCGATTCGAGCACACCGCCAAGCGGACTTTCGACGTTATCGCAGCCGGGCTCGCGTTGCCCGTGATCAGCCCGCTCTTGCTGGTAATCGCGGTGGCGATCCGTCTCGACTCAAAAGGGCCGATCCTTTTCCGCCAGCGCCGTCTCGGCCTCGACGGCCAGGAATTCCTGATGTGGAAATTCCGGACGATGGTCCAGGACGCGGAGCGTCGGTTCGCCGAACTGGAGGCGGCCAACGAGTACCCAGGCGGGGCCCTGTTCAAGGTCCGACATGACCCCCGGGTCACGCGGGTTGGGAGCTTCCTCCGCCGGACCAGCCTCGACGAACTGCCCCAACTCTTCAACATCCTTCGGGGGCAGATGAGCTTAGTGGGTCCCCGACCACTGTCTCTGCGGGACTCCGAGCGGGTCCGTGAGATCGACGCAGTACGGTTCGAGCGGCGCCTGACGGTCCTCCCCGGCCTCACCGGCCCCTGGCAAGTCAGCGGCCGGAGAGACGTTGAATCGAACCGACTCCTTGATCTCGATCTCGAGTACGTCGACCGCTGGAACCTCCTCTGGGACCTGCGCCTGATCGTGCAGACCGTGGCCGTCGTGCTCTCGCAGCGCGGCGCGTACTAATGCTCTAATCCTCGATCGGTTCGTTGAATCATATGCCGAAACGCATCCCTCTCGAACCACCCGACCTGGCCACCGTCCTCGGACACTACCTCGGTGTGCTCCGACGGCGCTGGAGGCTGATTCTCTCCATGGTAGCGGCCTGCAGCCTGCTGGCCGGGTTCTACCTGGCCAGTTCGGCACGCTTGTACGAGGCCTCCGCACGAATACTCATCGTACCGCACGACGCCAGGCCGTTGGGCACGCCCGGCGACGAGGCCACGCAACGCCCCGAGGCACCGGGGGAGTTCATTCCGACCCAGATCGCGATCCTCCAGAGCGAGAGCGTCGTGGGCCGTGCCATCACGTCGCTCGGCCCCAAGGCACTCCCGACCCTCTCGGGGGGGGATAAGCCCACGATCTCGGCTCTGTCACGAACGGCCATCAAGAATTACCTCAGGGTCAGCCGGCCCGATAAAGCCGCGCTGACCGTGGCGATCGACTATCGCGCTCGCACGCCTGGGGAAGCGATCCGATTCGTTAATGAATTCATCGTTTCCTACGAGAAGTTTCTCGAGGAGAAAGGCCGAGACGGCAACCGCCAGGTGATCACGCGAGTCGGCAAGGCGCGGGAAGAGCTGGGTCGTCAGGTCGAGCGGCTTGAGGCGGAATATCTGGAATTCCAGCGGTCCAATCCACACCTACTCGAATCGCTCGTCGACGGCGCAAGCCCTTCGGCGCTGGGGAGCCGCGTTCAGGAACTCCAGCGAGCGGCCAACGACGCGACGCTCAAAGCCGTAAAACTCAAGTCTCAGCTTGATCTCGGTCGCAAGCTCGCAGCACAGGGAACCGAGCTCTGGTCGCTGGCCTTCGCAATCGCGCAGCTCGGGGGCGACCCCAGCGCCGCGCTGGTCGCCCCTTCGCCGGGTGCCGCAATGGCCTCTTCCTCGGACTACGTCCGCCAACTCATCAAGGAACAGCAGGCGCTTGTGGCGGAGTTTGGGGTCAATAACTCGAAGGCCCGCGACCTCCAGAACCAGATCCTCGAAGCCGAACAACAGGCCCACGATTCGGCGGCCCACCTCGACCAGGGCAAAATCCGCCAACTGCTGGCCTCGATCGAGCTCAGCCTGAAAGCCGTCGAAGGGCTGCGAGCCGAGATCGGCCGCCAGTACAAGGAGGAGGTGGAGCAGTCCAAGAAGCTCCTCGTCGACATCGCTCGCGGGCGCCAACTGCGGAGCGACCTGGAGCGGCACAAAACGCTTCTGGCCAACGTGGTCGATCAGTTGAAGCGAGCGGAACTCGGTGATGGCTCCGGCGGGGCCCGGATTCGGATCATCGAGCCGGCCTCCTCGTCCTCGGGTCCGGTCTCGCCCCGCATGGGCCTGACCCTGGCTCTCGCACTGTTCGGAGGCGTGGCTCTCGGGTTCGTGTCTGCCCTGGCTGTCGACGCGATTGACGACCGGGTGAGCTCGCTCGGTGAGCTCCGCGAGATCACCGGATTCGATGTCCTCGGTACGATCCCGCGTCTCGACCGGGACCAGCTCCACGCCGCGCTCGGGCCGGGCTTGCTCTGTCACCACCTGCCGCGATCGTTGCCGGCGGAGGACTACAAGGCATTCCGGACCAGGTTCGAGCGGCTCCGCCGAGACCGGAAAGCGAAGGTGATCCTGATCACGAGTCCGACGGCCGAGGAGGGGAAGAGTTCGACCGCCAGCAACCTGTCGATCAGCCTGGCCCACGCCGGGCGCAGGGTGCTGCTGGTCGACGCCGACCTCCGCCGCCCCACGCTGCACGCCGTCTACGGCCTCCGCCACAGCCCGGGCTTGTCCCACGTTCTCAGGGAGATCCTCCCCTATCAACGTGTGGTCCAGAAGACGGCGGTCGAAAACCTCGAAATCCTCACCGCGGGTCCCGATATTTCCAACTCAACGGACCTGCTTGAGGTGCCGAGCCTCACCTCGTTTCTTGACGAGGCGCGCCGGGACTACGACGTCATCGTCATCGACTCCTCACCGCTGCTGGTCGTCACCGATGCCTCGGTCCTCGCGCCGCTCGCCGACGGCGTCATCCTGGTCGTCGACGGCACACGCACCCGGACCCGCGAGGCGGCGATGGCTGCCGAACTGCTCCAGGACCTGCAAGCGACGGTCTTCGGGATCCTCGTCAACGGCATCGACGACTGGTGGCGACCGACCGCCCGCTATCCCTACGCCTACGAATCGTACGAGCGCACGGCCGAGTCCGCTCATCTCCCGATCAACGGCTACGGGAATGGCGCACTCTCTGCGATCACCGGCGACGACAACACCGGAAGCGACGCGAGATCTTAGAGGAGCCGCCGATGTTTTTGATATGCACAATCTTTCTCTCCACGCTCCTGACTTCGGGGCTGCCGGGGACGAGTAAGCCTCAACCCGTCCCCCCGGCCGAGTCCATTGTTCTCCGCCACTGCCTCTTAGAATACGAGCGGTCGTCGATCCTCGCGTCGCCGGCTCGAGGCCTCCTCCAGGAATGCCTCGTCCGGGCGGGAGACCAGGTTCAGGCGGATCAGCCGCTCGGACGTCTCCAGGACCAGGAAGCCCGCGCCGACTTCGAAATCCGCCAGGCCCATGCGCAAAGCGACATCGAGCTTCGCCTGGCTCAGGCCAAACACGCACAGGTGCTCTCGAAGCTCAAGTCGGCCGATATGCTTTCGCGTAGAAGCATGATCAGCTCACTCGAGATGAGCACCCAGCGACTTGAGGCGAGCGCCGCCGAACTGGCCGTCGAGGAGGCCAAGTTCCGCCGCCGCTTGGCCCAGCTCGAGGCCCGCAAGGCCCTGGCCGTCGTCATGTCACGGCAGATCGTTGCACCGCATGCGGGGACCATCGTCGCGGTCCACAAGCGACGCGGCGAATCGGTCGCATTCGACGAGCCCCTCTTCCATGTCATCGATCCACACCTGCTGCGAGTCACGGGGGCGCTCGACGTGAAGGACATCTGGCGGGTCCGGCCCGGCCAGCCGGTGCTGGCCAGGCTTGAGATCGGAGGAGTCGCCATGGAGGTCGAGTCACAGGCCTTCCCAGGGCGTGTCGTCTTCATCGACCGGATCGTCGATCCCAAGTCTCAGACCTGCAAGCTCGTCGCCGAGGTTGACGATCCTCAGAGCCAACTCCGCGCCGGCCTACGTACAAGCCTGGAAATCCTGCCCGGCGGAACCGTCGACCGGGCCAAACGATCCCAATCCGCGACGACCGAACCCACCCCGGCACATTGAGGACTCACGACGGCGTCCACTCAGGTCTTGGCCATAGCCCCACCTGCAAGCCAATGGCCGGGACAACCAATGGGGCACTCCGGCGCCTCACGTACCTCGCGGGGTACGTCCCGGGAGGGTGGACCGAAGAGCTGGGAGACATCTGTCCTTTGCTCCGGAAGGGAGTGAGCCGAACGATGTCGAACTTTCCTCGCTGCAATGTCCTGGGAGTCGGCGTCAGCGCCATCAATCCCACGGTCGCGATCGAGACGATCGACGGCTGGATCGCCGGCCGGCGGTCACATTACGTGTGCCTCACGGGCGTCCACGGCGTGATGGAAAGCCTGCGTAATCCGGAGATCCGGCGAATCCACAACGAAGCGGGGTTGGTCGCGCCCGACGGCATGCCGCTGGTCTGGGTGAGCCAACTCAGCGGGTTTGCCGGAGTCAGTCAGGTCCGCGGTGCCGACCTGATGCTGGCCCTCTGCGCATCATCGCCCGAGAAGGGGTATCGCCATTTCTTCTACGGGGGGCGTAAGGGGGTGGCAGAGCGGCTCGCCGCGTCGCTTCAGAGACGCTTCCCGGGGTTCGAAGTCGTCGGCACCTGCTGTCCCCCGTTCCGGCCGCTGACCGAGGAAGAGGACGCCTGGATCGTCGACCAGATCAATAGCTCGGGGGCCGACATCGTCTGGGTCGGCCTGAGCACGCCGAAGCAAGAGCGCTGGATGGCGGCCCACCTTGGCAAACTCGACGTCCCGGTCATGATCGGGGTCGGGGCGGCCTTCGATTTCCATGCCGGCCTGGTCGCCCAGGCACCGCGCTGGATGCAACGTTCCGGACTGGAATGGCTCTTCCGGCTCATCGTCGAACCCCGTCGGCTCTGGCGCCGTTATCTCTTCAACAACCCCAGCTTCCTCGCGATGCTGCTCCTCCAGTCCGTCGGCCTGCGTCGGTTTCCGCTCGACACAAAAGGCGCGCCCTAAAAGCGGATGCGAGACGGTCAAGCCAGAGCGAAATCGGGGACGAGATCGGAGCGCACGGACATGCCTGTCCCCGTTCTCGACCGGGCCCTCGGAAATCAGCGACAAGGGGAGCAGGCAACCTGAGACCCGGTCTCAGGGAGGATGGGTTTACGACAAGGCGAACGCTTCCGCGTAGCAAGGGGAATCAAAACAAATCACAACTTTAGACATAACGACGACAGCGATGATTTGTGATTCACAATCTCTGACTTTTATTGACTTCTAACAAATTTCCAATGACAAACGCAATTGATTCAATATCTCGCTCATCCCAGGAGGAAACCGAGTCCATGCATTCCGTTGCCACGACGCGACCAAGAGCAACGACATCGACCGCTGAATTGCCGGGCTGGCGCCGGAGAGTTGGCCGAACCCCGTGGGCGTTCGCCGACCAGGCCCTGATCTCTGGGACGAACTTCTTCACGATGCTTCTGCTAGCCCGCCAGCTCTCCCGGCGTGAATTCGGCGATTACGCGATGGTCTATGCAGGCTTGCTGCTGGTCAGTAGCTTGCAGGCCGGGCCGATCACTACCGCGCATAACGTCTTGGGGGCGACGCGTCGGGGGCGTGATTATCGCAACTACACGACGACCACGGCGCTGGCGCAGGTCGCCTTCGCGCTGGCGGCCGCGCTTCTGACTGCCGGGGCTGCGATCATCGCGTGGGTCGCGGGCATGAGCCGCGAGGTCGCAACGTTACTGGCGTTGCTGGCGCCGGCGATCTTCGCCTGGCAGCTCCAGGAGTTCAGCCGTCGCGTCCTCTACACCGAACGTCGCCTGGCGGCTGCCTTCGGCAACGACCTGATCACCTACGGCGGGCAGGCGGCGGGGATCGCGACCCTCTGGGCGACCGGCACCCTGAGCGCCCCGAGGGCGCTCATCAGCTTGACGATCAGCTCGTCCCTAGCCGCTGCGTTCGGCTCCTGGCAGCTCCGCAAGAGCCTCCGCGGCCGGTTCAACCGGTCGTTCCTCCTCGAGAACTGGACGTTCGGCAAGTGGCTCGTGGGGGTCCACCTGGTGGCGTACTGGCTTTCGACCGAGGTCTACTTCTTCCTCTCCGGGTTCTTCGTCAACGCGGCAGCGGCCGGCGTCCTGCGGGCGTCGCAGACGATCTTCGGACCGATGCGGGTCTTGTCCTACGTCCTCAACTCGCTCCTGCCGACCCACCTGTCGCGCACCCTGAGCGAGCGCGGCGACCGGGCGCTCGACACCGCGTTGATCAAGACACTCTGGTATGTCATCCCCCTGCTGGGCGGCTACTGCCTCCTCGTCGCTCTCTGTGCCGGTCCGTTGCTGAGGCTGCTCTATCGTGACACCTACGCCGACGGCCGCTCGGTCCTGGTGCTGTACAGCGCCCTGACGTTCCTCATCTTCCTCAACATGACGATCGATGCGGCACTCCTGGCCAAGCGCCTTTCACCCCTGATCTTCTCGAACCAGCTCCGCGCCAACCTCTTCATCCTTCCCCTCGGCTGGCTTGCGGTCCGCGCGTTCGGAGCCCACGGCGCCGTGCTCTCGATGATCGCGACGAACCTGGTCTTGAGTGTCCTCTCCTGGCGGATCTACCGACGCAGCCCGGCCGCCACATCGGGCGACCCGGTACCGGCTCCACGTCGGGAGTATGCATCATGATGCGAGGCGGGATCTCCGGGCTCAAATGGACGACCGGCGTGCCCGGCCTCTTACTGGGGAAGTCGCGAACGCTCTTGATGCGCAAGGCCCTGTCGCGGCGCGGCCCGGCGATAACGCGACGACCTTTCCGAACGTCGATGGCCCTCCTGGCCTGCTGGATGGGAGCACTGTCGACGTCGCTCCTGGGTTACGCCGTACTCAGTAAGGGATGGGCTTATGTCGGCGTGCCTCCGATGTTCATCGGCGAACTGGTGCTCCTGAGCGGGCTCGTCGTGATGCTCACGTGCACCCCCTGGTGGTCGGCCTGCGAGTCCCCGCTGGCGTGGCTGCTGTTGGCCCTCATGAGCTGGGGGATGGTGCGGACCGTGCCCTATCTCTCCATCCACGGCATCGACGCGTTGCGGGACGCCGTGATCTGGGGGTATGGCGCGTTTGCGTTCATCGTCTTTAGCTGCCTCATCGCCGCTCCGACGATGTTGCCGCGGCTGCTGCGTCAGTATCGCCTCTTCACCCGGATCTTCCTCGTCTGTATGCCCGTAGTGGCGATCCTTTCCATGTTCATGGGTGCTGGCATCCCGCGCTGGCCGGGCACGAGCGTCCCCATCATCTATGCCAAGGGGGGCGACGTCATGGTCCATCTGGGGGCCATCCTCGCGTTCTGGTCCACGGGCCTGGGCGGACCGGTCGCGCTGCCGCTCGTGATCTTGTTCGCGGCCAACGTGTCGATGATGGGCATCCAGACCAGGGGCGGCCTCCTGGCCTTCCTGGCCGGGTTCCTGATGTGCGTCCTCGACCGGCCAAGCGCCCCGGTGCTACGAGTCGTCATCGCCGTGGTCGTCTGCGGCTTCGTGGTCCTCGCGGCCACCAACGTGAGTTTCCCAGTGCCGGGCCGGGAACGGGCCATCTCCGCCGAGCAGTTCCTCGAGAACGTGGCGAGCCTCTCCTCCGAATCGCAGGCCGGCGACCTCGAAGGCACCAAGCAGTGGCGCCTGGACTTTTGGTCCACGATCATCGGTTACACGATCCACGGCGACTACTTCTGGGAAGGCAAGGGCTTCGGGATCAACCTGGCAGACGACGATGGCTTCCAGGTCGACGAAGCTCACGCGCTCCGGTGTCCGCACAACGGACACATGACGATCCTGGCGCGGGCCGGCGTCCCCGGGCTCTTTCTCTGGGGGCTCACCCAACTGGGCTGGGAAATCGCCATCTTGCGCTATTACATGAAGAGCCGACTGAACCATCACGGCGAGTGGTCAGGGCTGTTCCTCGTCCTGCTGGTCTACTGGCTGGGATTCATGGTCAATACGACCTTCGACGTATACATCGAAGGCCCAATGGGTGGCATCTGGTACTGGTCAGTCTACGGTGTTGGTCTTGCTGGCATGTGGATCTATCGCCGCGACCCCGCGACGCCGCTGGGGATCGAGGACTACCCCTACGCGACCGCGTCCCGGGTCTCAAGTCGCGAACCGTCTTGATGGTCCGATTCCTCGAACGACAGGGAGAGAAGGAATGAAAGTCACCGTGGTCACCCCGAGCTACAACGGGATGCGTTATCTGGACGAGTGCATCGTGTCGGTCAAGATCCAGCGCTCCAAGAACGTCGACGTCGAGCACATGGTCGTCGACGGAGGCAGCACCGACGGCACGGTTGAGTTTGCCCGGGAGCGGGGCTGCACTGTCATGACCGGCAAGGACGAAGGCATCTTCGACGCGATCAACAAGGGTTCATTCGCCGCGCGAGGTGAACTCCTCGGATTCCTGGGCTGCGACGACCTCCTGCTCCCCGGAGCGCTCGAACGAGTCGTGCAGGCCTATGAACAAAGCGGTCGTCGCTGGGTCGTCGGCGGCATCCGTTGGCTCGATGGTCCCGGCACGTCGCGAGGCGATCTCGCCGCCCCCCCGCGCTGGATCAACGTGCCGATGTCCGCCTCGCTCGGATGGAATTGCATCATGCACATGGCCACCTATGTGAACGCGGATCTGTTCCGCGAGCTCGAAGGGTTCGACAAGGAAATGAAATACGCCGGGGACTACGACTTCTTCCTCAGAGCGCTCGGGATCGAGCCGTTCGCACGGATCGGCCGGACCCTGGCCTGTTTCCGCCGGCACGGGAACAACCAGAGCATGGCGTGCACCCCCAAACATCGCGCCGAACTCGAAGCGGTCGAGAGCGAGTTCGGCCCCTCCGGGGAGTGGCAAAAACAATATTATCGTTATTTGCTGAAAGTTTGGCTCAACATCACAAATCCCCGATGGTTCGCGTGCAAGCGAGTGGATTCATTTCGGGCCACGCGCAGCAAGCTCGCGTTCCAGGACTAGGTCCGTCAATCCGACATCGAGACGTCTCTTTCCTCCTGGGCCCTCGGCATCGTCGACCGCATGCTTTGGCCCATTCCTACCTCCCCGAGCTCGAACAAGCCGAGGGAGCGCTTCGAGCCAGATGAGATCACCAAAGGAGCACGACACATGAGGATATTGATCACTGGCGGGAATGGGTACGTCGGCCGCGCCCTGACGCGTCGGCTCTACTACGAGCACCATGTCTCGGTGCTCGACAACTTGCGGCAAGGCAAACTGAGGTTCTCACCCAATGAGGAAGGGCAATTCGCCCTGTTCCACGCCGACCTCCGCGACGCCGCGGCTGTCGAGCGCGTGATCGCCGAGACGCAGCCCGAGGTGCTGATCCACCTGGCGGCGATCCACTACATCCCGGAGTGCGAGCGCCACCCCGACGAGGCGATCGCCGTCAACACGCTCGGCACTTCCAACCTGCTGCGAGCTTGTACGCCAGGGACCCGCTTCGTGTTCGCCTCGACGGCGGCAGTCTACGCCGTCTCCGATGCGCCGCATGTTGAGTCATCGAGCCGTATCGAGCCCGTGGACATCTACGGATTGACCAAGCACCACGCCGAGGATTACGTCCGGTACTGGGCGCAGGCGAACCAGTTGGACGCGCGGATCGTCCGTCTCTTCAACGTGATCGGGCCCGGCGAGACCAACCCCCACATCCTGCCGGCGATCCTGGCGCAGATCCTCAAGGGACGCCGAACCCTCCGGCTGGGGAACTGTCACACCAGGCGCGACTACATCAATGTCGCCGACGCCGCCGGTGGGTTCGCCGCCGTCGCCCTCGGCGGCCGGCACCGCGGCCGGGTGGATGTCGACGTCGTAAATCTCGGCACCGGCGAGAGCCACTCGGTTTACGACCTTGTCGATGGCCTGGGGATGATTATCGGCGAACATCTCACGATCGAACTCGATCCGGAGCGGGCCCGCCCATCCGATCGGCCGTGCCTGGTCGCCGATCCGTCCAAGATGCGCCACGCGTATCAATGGTCACCCCGTTCAACCCTGCGCGACAGCCTACAGGACCTCTGGAGCAATCCCGACCTCCCGGCCGAACTCCTGGAAAGGTGTTGAGCCATGAAGATCCTGGCCACGATCATCGCGTCTCCCCTCCGCAAGATCACAGGAGCCACCAACGCCGGCCGCGACCTGAGCGTCGCCACGGCGGAGCTCGCCGACATCGAGCTTGCCATCATGTGGGATCGTGACGAGACCCTCACCATCGGCAAACTCTCGGTCCATCATCTGCGGTGCACACACCCGCTGGGCTTCGTCGCCCCCTGGGTTCCCCGTTCCGTTCGGGTGCCGCTCTACGACTCAAAGATCCCTGAGCGTATCCGCCTCGGTGACTACGATCTCATCCACATCCACAACCTGGTCCCAACCTTCGCCGCCGAGCGCGTCGCCGAGGCGTGCCGCCGACGGGGCATACCCTACGTAATCAGCACGCACGGGTTCAACGAATTGAGCCGCTATGCGGCAATCAACGGCTTCGGACGGGTCAAGGCCGCGCTCGTCGACGCCGCGATCACGCGACCGTTCCGACGGATCGTTGCGGGTGCGGCCGGTATCTTCGCTCTCAGTGACCGTGAGGTCGACCTACTGGCGGGCCTCGGCGTCGGACAGGAAAGGATCCACCTCGTGACCAATGGGGTCAACGAGTTCTATCTGGCCCCCCCCACTCACGAGGAGTTGGTCAAAGCCCGCGTGCGGTTCCGGATTGGCGATGGGCCAATCTTGCTCTTCATGGGGAGTCTCCATCGTTATAAAGGTGTCGATATCTTCCTGAAGTCGTTGCGGATCGTGCGGGGGCCGTTCCAGGCCGTCGTCGCCGGCAAGTTCAAGAACGATGCCGAGCGATCGTCCCTCTTGAACGATGCCCGCCTCGGCGATGACCTCGCCTCAAGGGTGGTCTTCACCGGAGGCGTCACCGATCAGGAACTGCGGGCGCTGTACCACCTCGCCGATCTCTTCGTCTATCCGACCTTGGCCGACTCCCTGCCGTTGGTCGTCCTGGAGGCGATGGCTTGCGGGCTCCCGGTCATCTCCACAACGGTCGGAGGCATTCCCTTCGTCGTCCGCCCCGAGGAGGGCATCCTGGTACCGCCGAAGGACATCGTTACCCTGAGCCTGGCCGTCAACGAACTCCTGGCAGACCCGTCGCGGAGTCTGGCGATGGGCATGGCCGCTCGCGCCCGCGTGAGAGAGACCTTCCGCTGGTCGGCCGCGGCCGCCCGCGCCCTGGATGGATATCACGCCGTTCTGGAAGCTTCCCGAGGCCCAATCCGCAGACCGGAGACCTCGACGGAGCAAAACGAAGCACCTGTGTCCACCCACGTAATCTAGAAGTTTATTGACATTATACAATTGGCACATTTTATGAATCAGAATCATCGAAAATGCCGCTCGATCGTGCTCGTCGGCGGCTGGGGCAACTACTTCCTGGCTTTCGCAAGGCGTTGTGTGGCCAACGGGATTGCGGTGTACCACCTGGACACGGGCGACGGCTCGGAGGCCTGGCGAGGACGCTCGGCCTGTCTAGCAGGCGGCGCGACGATGGATTTCACGCTCATCGGCACACCGCAAGGCCTTTCGGTCATTCACGACTACGCGAGATCCGTTCGGGCCGACGCTTTGATCGCGATTTTCTATGATGAAAAGCTGGCCTGGCTCGCACGGAATCGGGCCTGGCTCGAGCCCGAGTTCAAGCTCCTGCTCCCTTCAGAGGAGACTCTGCACACATTAGCATCGAAGATCGCTCAGATTCGTCACGCCTCCGAGTCCGGATTTGATGTGCTGCCGACCCGATACCTTTCAACTCCGGCCGATGCCCGGGAGATTCCCGCGGATTGGTTCCCGCTAATCTTAAGGCCCGATAACCCCTTCCTGGTCGAGCCGATCTTCCGGGTCCAGCTTGTCCATACGTCCGGAGATCTGCAAGCCTTCATGGAGCGGCTCGTCACCGTCGCCGCCCCCGTGATCGCGCAGCCTTTCCGGAAACTGCCTAACCTCCTCGTCCACGGGGTGAGGTCGGAGGATGGGGAAATTCCCCGCCTGGAGGCGTTCCTGGGGCGACGGAGGTATCGAGGCTATCTTCACTCGCTCGAGCGGACGGAGTTCCCACCCGGTGTCGAGCGCGCCTGCCGCGCGTTCGCGGAATCGACCAATCTTACCGGATGCTTTCACTTCGATCTGTTGCTCTCCGAGCGGGAGAGGCGGGCCTACTACCTCGAGGTCAACGTGCGTCTCGGTGGAACAACCGACAAGGTGACAAGGCTCGGTTTCGATGAGCCACTCTTGATCATGGCCATGTATGAGCTCCTCTCCCTTGCCGAGGTGGAGCGGGCCGCTCCGCGTCGGTGGCAGCGCGTCGCCAACAAGCGGGCCTCCCTCGGTCTCATCCTAACCGCGCTGCGAGGGAGGCTCACGGAGATGGACTATCCCAGTAGCTCCTGGCAGTCGCTCTGGCAATCCGTCCAGGAACTCTTGCTCTACAGAGACTCGACCTTTGACTGGCAGGACCTGCGCGGGACCATGACAAACTACCTGAGGCCCGTAACCGTCACCGCGTTGGAGCGAGGCGGAGCTGAGGCCGGGGGGAACCAACAGGCGGCTTGCCCACCGTTCTCTCCGAAGGATCCCCCGAAGACGTACTCGGGGCTCGGCACGGGAACGCAGGCCGGGGCCAATGCGAGCTGCGATCCACCGGCGCTGCCGCTTCTTCACCACTCCTCGGAGTCCGAGGGTGAGTCGTCGTCCCGAGGCCCATCCCATGCGCGGAACTACCGTGATGAGCGGGGTCCTGCCGTGGATTCTCAATATCTTGAACAAGCGTAACATGTCGAATAGCACAGAACCGCCAGATGGTCGAACTCGCTGAATCCAGGAAGGTTGGAAGTGAAAACTCAGGAATTGTACACAGTCGCAATTGATAGGGTTCCTGAAGGCGCCCCTGACGCCTATTCATAAAAGGGAGATGTCTCAGGAGGCGTTTCACCGCGCTTGCCTGGGGCTGGAGAGCCAAGTCCAGGGGCTGAGATACGCGATCGACGTCGATGGGCGTGTCGGCTGAGCTCGACGAAAGGCGCGGCAACGAAACGCAAGCCGTCAGGATCCACCACGGGCCGAGGAATTACGCCCCGTCGCCCCACCCCACCAAATTCGGGCTCACCTTCGACGTCTGAGGGTTCTCTCGCGCCCGTCCCTCGTTTCGACTGCGTGCTTCCCGTATCGATTTTCGCTTTCCCCCCCACGTTGCCGAGCCATTGTGCTCGGAATCAGCCTTGAAGGAGCATAAAAATCACTAGTTCGACAGGCCCTCCTGTCCCGAAGGATTCGCAAGCAGCGTATGAGACGTATCTGAAAGGCGGATACTGGCCGGAGTTGGATGGACTCCGGGCTGTCTCGATCCTGCTCGTGATCAGTGTGCACATGAGGGATCGTGTCTGGGGTTGGCTCGAAGGTCGCCTGGGTGTGACGATCTTCTTTGTCATCAGCGGCTACCTGATCACGACGCTGTCGTTGCGAGAAGAGCGGCTTCGGGGCTCACTTCATCTCCGATCATTTTTCGTCAGGCGTGCCTTCCGCCTGCTGCCGCTCTACTATGTCGTGCTCCTGGCTTACTGCGCCCTGATTCTCGGTCTCGGCTGGTCGCCCGAGAAACGTGGGGCGCTCGTCGGGTCTCTCCCCTACTACTTGCTCTATTTTCAAGAGTGGCCACTCTTCATGGGAATCCATGGGAAATTTCAGAACATCCCATTCACCCAGACGTGGTCGCTGGGAGTCGAGGAGAAATTCTACTTCGTCTGGGCATTTCTCGGATTCGTTGCTTGGCGAAAGGCCGGGGCCTTGCGCCTCTGGGGAACGGTGGGGTTGTCCGCCGCGCTGATCCTCTTCTCGGCAGCGGTAGAACGTCGGCTCAGCCTATTTCTCTACCCTCATTCCCACATCTTGATCGGATGCGTGCTCGCCTTGTTGCTCGATGATCCGACCTGGTTCGGTCGGCTGGCGTGGCTGCGCCATCGTTTTCCGGGATGGCTGATTCTTGCGGCCTTTCTCGCCCTTCAGCTCACCATGCCGTCCCTTGCGTCGCCGGGGGAGCGGTATTTCCAGAGTGTCTATGCCGTGATCGTCGCGCTGTTCTTGGCGGTGATCCTCCTGGGGGAAGGTCCGATCCAGCGATTGCTCAGGCGGCCGTCCCTGGTCTCGATCGGCAAGTTGTCGTACGGGATGTACCTCGTTCAACTGATGGCCATCCGAGGGGCGGAGTGCCTCGTACCGCCGGGATCGGGCTTTTTCCTGGTCTCGGCGATGGCCCTGCTGCTGGCCTGTCTTTTGTCGATCGCTTCAGCCCATCTCCTAGCGGTGGTCATCGAGCGGCGCGGAATCGGGATTGGACGACGCTTCTCGAACGCCCTCCTCAAGGGGACGACTCCGGCCCATTCGAGTCAAGCTGTGGGGCGATCGCGACACGAAGGCTACGGGAATTCCTCACGAGGGGCGCCGGTGACGAGCGAGTCCAGGCAGACCTCGTCGTCGGGATGATCGCCCGGCGATCGGCTGTGCTCCAGAGCCCATGGTCTGCCTGGACCAAGCCATCGTCCCCCTGTCTGCGAAGAGGACGAGGATGAGGGCAAACCATGATGCCTGGACATGCGCCAATCGCCGGGCGCAGTTCAACTGACCCCGATCGTCACATGATTAGTCGAGAGCTTGTTCTGCCAGAACGCAAGCTCGGACGATTCGGTGCCTTGGGTAACGGTGCCGACAAAAGCGACATTGTTAACCCACGAAGTCGCGTCGGGAACCCACCAGTCGGCTCGCCCGCTCCCCTGGGTCCAGCCAACCAGATTGTCGTGGCCGGAGTCGTTGAAGAAGAGGCTGGAGGAGACTCCGTACGAGTTCCAAATGTAGGCGCCGGAGTTGTCTCCGACGATGGTCTGGCCATTCGCGAGCTTGTCACTCGAGATGATCCGATTGTTGTCGAATTCGATGTCGTGACCAGCCGCGATCGCAATTCCGTAGTTGGTCGTGGAGATGACCTGGTTGTCGTACGCCCTGACGTAGGCTGAGTCTTCGGATGCGTTGGCCGGATCACCGTCGCCCAGCAGAATGCCGCCGCCGGCGAAGGTCCAGTCGTAGTCATAGGTCCCGTCGCTGGTGTTCCCCTGCGATGGGTCGATCGTATAGGCCCCTTGGATGTAGTTGTCGTGGATCAGGATCGGGCTGGCCGCCATGCCACTGCTGAGATAGATGTTGATATTATCTTCAACACGGCTCTGCCCCGGCTGGTTGATCACCTGGTTCCAGGCAATCTCGACCCCGGGGACGTTGTCCACCTTGTCCAGCTGGACGAACTGAGCGGGTTCGTAGCCGTCTTCCTCAACACCGGTTTTGATATTCGTGCGTGTATTGAAATCCATCCATCCCCCATGGCCGTCGCTCTTGCGGCCATCGATGTTGAGGACCTGGTTGTTAAGGATTTTGATGGTGTTACCCGCCGAGCCATTGCCCTGGTAATCCAAGAGCCAGATTCCTGACGTGCCCTGAATGTAATTGTTCTCGAGCAGGATGTTGTCGAACGACTCTGCGTCGAGGAAGCGTCCCGGCACCTCACCAGCGACATTGGGATTCAGGCCGTACCCTCGTGTGTTGCGGACCGTGAGATTGACGCCGTCGACCGCAGTATCGATCAGGTCCCCACGGCTTTGAATATTGGCGTTCTGAATGATCACCGGCTCAGTCGTGCGAATCGTCACGGCAGGGACGTTGGGATCATTGCTCTCCCAGTTGCCGGAATAGGTCCCCCCGCTCGTGATCACGATCGGGCCACTGTAGCTGACATTGGGCGGGGTTGGTGTCGACGTCGGGGTCGGAGTTGGGGTCGGCGTCGGAGTTGGAGTTGGGGTCGGCGCCGGAGTTGGTGTCGGGGTGGGTGCTGGCGTCGGGGTGGGTGCTGGCGTTGGGGTGGGTGCCGGTGTCGGGGTGGGGGTCGGTGTCGGGGTGGGTGCTGGCGTCGGAGTCGGGGTCGGGGTCGGCGTGCTCCCGACGGGGGTGAGTTTGATCCAGTTCAGATTATCGACGAAGCCCTCAGAGCCGTTCTTATCGAAGGCGACCCGCATCGTCTGCACGCCTGCGTCAAGATGGACGGTCTTCGTCAGGGTTGTCCAGTTCGTCGCGTTGCCGGGAGAACTGGACATCGTGCCAGACTTATTGACGCCCCCGAATTCGACGTGGAAGCTGCCGCCGTTCTCGGGCTGCACGCGAACCTCAAGCTGGTAGGTGCCCGCCTTAGGGACGTTGATGGTGTAGTTCAGCCATTCGCCGGCGCGGATCCAGCCGACGTTATACCCACCGCCCGCGTCATTGGTCGACTCAATATCGACGCCGGTGGAACGGTACGCCCCCCCCTCGTTCGCTCTGGTGGTGTCGTGGTAGGCGACCCCGTCCGCCCCCTTGTCGAAATTCTCGGCCTGAATCGTCGCCGGTAGGACCACTGGGGTTCCAAGATACGGGGATCCTGCCAGGAGGAGCTTTCCCTCCAGGTTCTCGATCGCCGGCATGAGCCCCCCCGACCTGCTCTGACGCCGCCGTTGTGACGCAGTCTGCGCGCGCACCTGGTTTCTCATCATGAGATGGTCCTAATCAGAGTTTGTAGTTCGCTTGACGAGACGAGGCGCAGCCAACGTGACTTCAGCAACTGCTGACGCCGTCACGTGGACACCTTGGGAGGACTTCGAGCACCGTGAACTTTCAGGCTAGGCCGAATAGGCGCATCAAACGAAAAACGTATAACACGATGATTCTATCTAGTCAAGTATTCGAAAACAGGTCATTCTTTCTAAGCTTGCGAAGACCTCCCCAAATGGGTCGCCAAGCGATCTTTGGTGCGATTCGATTCCAAGCATGCCCCCAGCCAGCCAACACACGCTTAGACACCAAACATCAAGACTGGTGACTGCATCACCTCACACCTGGAGGCGACATCGACGTCAGAGATCAAGTCGCGGCGAGTTTCCGCGATCAGCGGATTCGAGCGGATCTCCGCAGATGCGTTCCTAGCTAGAAAATAAGGCATTTTTCAGCCTACTGGATCGTCTCCTGGCAAATTCGTCGAAGCCGATGAGGGGAGATCTCAGGGCATCGGGTGGCCACATCCAACTCCTCCATGCGGACAGTTGGACTCGCCTGACGGACACAGTAGGGAGCACCTACAGTATTCCTGCTTCGGCGTCCACTCTGGCTTTTTCAACAACAATCCAGTCACTACCTTGCATATCGCTATTGCAACCATGTCGATCCTGCAAATTCAACAGCAAAAGAGAAGCTGAAGCTGCCGGCACAGAAGCGCCCCGCCAACCAGGCCACTCGATCTGGATTCCAAATCGAATTTGTTATGAATCCCACTTGTTAAATGATCCGTTTTTCGACACAGCAAATTACTCGGGACATTCAATGCACAGCCATTGTCAACACGTCAAGTCATTGTCTATGTTGAAGTGACCAATGTGGACCCAGATTGCTAGCGCAAGTACCGTTCGGATGGCATACACCCAAAGCAAGAGAGTGGAAGGCCCCAGGTCGATATAAATGGGCGTATTGGGGTGGCACTGGTGGCTTGTCCACCAGTGGCGCGAGCCTTGGTCCACTGGTGGACAAGCCACCAGTGCCACCCAATACGGCTATCTACAGAGCATCGGTTGACGGTGCGTCCAACACATAACTCCCAGGGATTTCACTCAGATCTTCCGGGATTTTGTAGGCGATCCAAGCGATAACCGCTCTAGACCAAGGGGCCCGGATTCCCTAACCACAGGCCACCAGAAAAGGAATGTCAACGATGCTCCTCCGGGCCGATATCAAGATCGCGATGTGCCTGACCGTGGCCTTGTCTTCTGGCGGGGGGGCCGAGGCTGAGATCGAATCCGACGCATCCGCGATGGTCGTAGTCCCTCGGACCTGGCACGTCGCGCCCGGGAATCTCAGAGGCCTGCCGGCGCAAGCCCAAGTCCCCACGATCTCGGAGGCCGCGGCGAAAGCCAGACCGGGCGACACAGTCGTGATCCACGAGGGCATCTACCGCGAATCGGTGATGGCCAAAACAAGCGGCACAGCGGCGAGGCCGATCCGCTTCAAGGCCGCGCCCGGCGAACATGTCGTCGTCACCGGGGCGGACGAGATCCGTGAATGGCGGAAGGAGCCCGGCGACGGAAACGTCTTCAGTGTTCGGTGGCCGCATCGCTTCGTCGGCTGGAGTAAGACGGGTACACATCCCGACGACGACGAACATAGGATGATCGGGCGCTGCGAGCAGGTCTTCATCCGCGGCTATCCCCTGCTGCAAGTCCTCGATCGCAGCCGACTCGGGCGAGGGACTTTCTTCGCCGACACAGACGCCAATCGACTCTATATATGCCCACGCGACAACACGGACCTCTCGAAGGAACCGCCCCTGGTCGAGGCGTCAGCCCGCCCGGTACTGTGGCGGAGTGAAGGCGCGCATATCCATCTCCGCGGCATCCGCTTCCGTTATGCGGCGAACATGGCCCAGCAAGGTGCCGCGCAGTTCGAGGGCGACCACGGTGTCGTCGAGGACTGCGTCTTCGAGTCGATGAACTCCAGCGGCGCAACGTTCACCGCCGCGGGCTTGGAGGTCCGTCGCTGTCTATTCCAGGAGAACGGACAGTTGGGCTTCGGTGCCGGCCGTGCCCACGGCCTGTTCCTCAGTGAGTGCATCGTGCGCAACAACAACGTCAAGGGATTCGACCGCGGCTGGGAGGCCGGAGGCAACAAGCTGGCCCTCTGCCGAAACGTCGTCCTGGAGAAGTGTCAGTTCGTCGGCAATCGCGGCAACGGTATCTGGTTCGACATCGGCAACGAGAAGTGCGTGGTGCGCAACTGCCTGATCGCCGACAACGAAGATGCAGGCATCTTCTACGAAATTTCTTACAAATTACATGCACATGACAATATAATTATCAACAACGGATTCGCCGCGACCCCTAGCTCGTGGGGTGCCGCTGCGGGGATCTCACTATCGTCCTCGCCAGGGAGCCTCATCGAACGAAATTTGATAGTCGGTAACCGTGAAGGGTTCGACTTTCGTGAGCAGTATCGCAAGACGCCGCTCATCGACGATGAGAAGGATCGTTGGATCTGGAATCACGACGAGAGCATCCGCAACAACGTCCTGGCCCTCAATCGCGACGCGCAAGTCGGGGGCTGGTTCGACGTCGACGATGGCCGCCACTGGCCCGCCGCCATGCAAGACGCCGCCGAGAAGGACAAAGGTAAAGCCACGCGCGATCTCGCCACAAACGATACGGCCAAGGATGAGACCGGCGCGCCGGCGGGATTGACCCTGGAAACGCTGGCAATCACTTTTGAGAACAACCTATACGAGGCCCGCCCCTGGCAAAACCTCTTCCAATGGGGCGTCCCCTGGAAAAGGCACAAGAAATACACAAACTTGAATGACATCCAAGCGGATCTGAAGTTCGAGAGCGAGGGTCGAGCCACGACCTTCAAGGTCAAGGACTACTGGGCGCGTGACTTCCGGGTGCCGGCCGGTAGCCCAGTGTTGACGATGGGCTGCTATCCGCAAGGCGACGTTCCTGGCGTGAAACTCGGAACGTTGCCGGCTCGCTGAATCGCAGGCGTACAGAGTTGCTGGGCGCGACCATGGAATGGTTCTTAGCGCCCTCAAGCCCGTCCTGACGCGCATCTGATCGAAGCTCGTCAAGCCAACGGCACCTGGCGACTTGGAAGCATTCAGCACGGCTCGACAATTCACCGCAAGTATTCGGATAAGGCGAAGATCGCTTTCGCCGACGAACTCATGGTCACGAAGGCCATGGAAGGCAAGGAGTTGGGCTTTAAATTCTGATCTCCGAAATCGACCCCGGAACGGCGCTTGCAGGAGAATTCCTCAAGGACATCGCCCCTGAGCACGCCGGAGCCACCTCCTATGCGATTCGTACTCGGCCTGATTCTTCTGATCTTCCTCGCGGCCGTCTGCCTTTTCGCCGTTCAGAACACACAGCCCATCACGGTCAGATTTTGGAATTGGGGGCTAACAGCACCCGTCGCGATCCTGGCCATCGGTACCTATCTGCTGGGGATGATCAGCGGCTGGAACGTGATCGCCTTCGTAAGAAGCTCGATTCATCGCATGAGGTCAAATCATTCTCGGACCTGATGTCCATCTCGCAGGATACGGCCACGGGAATTCCACTGAATGAGACCGGCAACGAATTCGCTTCCTCGAGTCGGTCTTCATCGCCACATGTTCGGCAAATCGGGGAGGACGGGATTTGTCCCGAGATTCGATGCAGAATCACAATGGCTTTGGGCGTCGGGCTTTCCTCGGCGGGGTCATGGCTGGACCATTCTTCAGCATGGCATCCGCGTCGACGGCCAGCGCCGACGAAAGGACACCCCAAGGGTTAATCCTGCGGGAATCGGAGCCAAGGAACCTGGAGTCGCCATTCTCGGCACTCGACGGCTTCCTCACCTCGAACGAAAAGTTCTTCGTCCGTAGTCATTTCGCGGTTCCCGCTACCCAAGCTTCAACCTGGCGGCTGAAGATCGAGGGAGCCGTAGGTGAGGCTTTCGAGATCGGCTTCGAGGATCTGCGGCAGATGCCGTCCCAGACCATCACGGCGATGCTCGAATGCGCAGGTAATGGCCGCATCTTCCTTATCCCCAAGGCCAAGGGGCTGCTCTGGGAGACGGGGGCGGTGAGTAACGCCGAATGGACGGGCGTCCCGCTCAAGACTCTGTTGGATCGAGCAGGCGTCAGGGAGAGAGCCGCAGAGGTTATCCTCGAGGGTGCCGACAAGGGCACGATCGAAGACGAGCCGAAGTCGCCTGGTGAGATCCATTTCGCCCGTAGCGTCCCCTTGACCAAGGCACTCGGTGACGTCCTCCTGGCTTACAAGATGAATGGCGAAGACCTCTCGCCGATGCACGGCCACCCGGTCCGGGCGATCGTGCCAGGCTGGTACGGCATGGCCTCCGTGAAGTGGCTCTCTCGCGTGATCGTGGCCGACCGCCCCTTCGCCGGATACTTTCAAACACTCGACTATTCGATCTTCGAACGCCAGGCAGGCGCCCCTACGCTGGTCCCATTGACCGGGAACGCAGTCAAAGCGCAGATCGCTCGCCCTTTCCGCGGCGAAGCCGTGCCGCGAGGCAAGGAGTATCGCGTCTTCGGAGCCGCGTGGGCCGGGGAAGCGTCCGTGAGCAAGGTGGAAGTCAGCAGCGACGGTGGGCAGAGTTGGGCAACGGCTCGGCTCCTTGGCGAACCCGTCCGGCACGCCTGGAGACTCTGGGAGTGGAGCTGGCGAACGCCTGAGCAGGCCGGATCTTATCAGCTCGTGGCGCGAGCGACCGACGAGCGGGGCCGGACCCAACCGCCGAAACGCGATGGGGATCTCAGGACGGTGATGATCCATCATCTCATTCCAGTCGAGGTGCGGGTCGAGTGAGTGATGCAGACGAAGTCACATTTTTTACTTTTTAAATTCTTTTTAGTTTCATCATAAATATTATTTTTGCACATCCGAGAGTAGAACGGCGCACCACAGTCGCGTTGTGACGGAACCCGCGCGAGTTACCATACGAGGGGGACGTCTGCCACCAAATCCGGTAAAATCGGCGGTCATCGAGATAGGTCGTGTCATCGAATCGAGGCACTCATCATGGCCGCAACGCAGGTGGTACCCGGACTTTGGGAAGTTAAGATCAGCTTCGTCAACGCTTTCCTGCTCGACACGGGTGACGGCCTGGCCTTGATCGACACGGGAATCCCTGGCAGCGCCCCTCTGATCCTTGAGGCTGTCCGCTCGCTCGCAAGACAGCCAGCCGACATCCGACAAATCCTCGTGACGCATTGCCACAGCGACCACGCGGGGAGCCTGGCCGAGATGAAGCGGCTGACCGACGCGGCAGCCGCCATGCACCCGGTCGACGCCGCCATGGTGCGGGAAGGCAAAGCGATCCGCACGCTCAAGCCCGCACCGGGCCTGCTCAACGCCTTCGTCTGCCGGCTCTTACTACCCGACGCCCCCAACGAGATCGAGGCCGTCGACATCGAGCATGAGATTCAAGACGGCGAGCCCCTCACGGGAGGACTCCGGGCGATCCACGTGCCGGGGCATTGCTCGGGGCAGTTGGCCTTCCTCTGGCCGGAACACGGCGGCGTGCTGATCGCGGCCGATGCTGCGGCGAACGTCTCCGGCCTGGCCCTGAGTCCGAAGTACGAGGACCTGGACGAAGGGCGACGAAGCCTGTCGAAGCTCGCTGGGCTCGATTTCGAGGTCGCCTGTTTCGGTCACGGCAAGACGATTCAATCAGGCGCATCCAGGCAATTCGGAAAGAAGTGGCCAGCGGCAAGAGAAACGAGCCGACAGCTCGCATGAGCGGGCGGGTGATTCTCCTCGGTTTGGTCATAGATCTATTCAACAACAATCATTGCTCATATCTTCTGATTCGGTCGCTGATAGAGCGGCAGCGCGTTCACTTCTCCTGTTGCAGCGGTATGGACTCCAGGGGTGATTCCGCGGGACCGGTGAGCACCTGGCCGGTCGGCTTGAATCGGGAGCCATGGCAGGGGCAATCCCAGGTGGACTCCGCCTCGTTCCAGTTGACAATGCAACCGAGATGAGTGCAGACAGGCGACAGCGTGGTGACGCTCCCCTCGGAATCGCGGTAGGCGGCCACGCGACGCTTGTCGAGCATGAGGATCTTCCCTTCACCCGGCTTCAGATTGCCGAGCGAGTTGCCCTCCGGAGACGAAAGCCGGTCTTTGATCATGTAGTAGGGATAGTCCAGATTCTCCCGAACATAGTCCCAGGCTCCGCCCCAATTTTTTTTCCGATGCACATCGAAGAGGCCACGCCAGGGGTTCTTCCGTGCTTGCGCTGCGTCACAGGCCATCGTGGCGGCTAGAGTGCCGAAGGTCATGCCATTACCCGCGAAACCAGTCGCCACAAACTGCCGATCGGAGATCTCGCCCAGGAACGGAAGGCCGTCGTTGGTCTCGACCACCTGGCCCGACCATCGGTGATCGACCTTGGCCTCAGGGAGAAGAGTTTGGAGACGAACCTCAAGCTTGCGGAATCGGTCTTCCTGATCCTCCTCCTGTCCGGTCTTGTGGTCCTCACCCCCAAAAATGACGTAATCGTACAGAGGGTGCCCGTCGACTCGCAGATAATGGTAGGGATCCGCCGTGTCCCAGAAGAGGGCCTGAGGAAAGGTTCCCTTTGGAGCCTGCGCCCCGACAACATAGCTCGAGTAGGATGCGAGTTTGGACTGGAGCAGGGCCGCACGGACAAGGCCCGCCTTTCCCGTTAGCGGCACGTGAGTGGCGATGATCAGATAGTCGCAGGCGATCGTGTGGCCGTTCGCCCTCACAACAAGAGGATCGTCTTCGACCCCACTCACCTCGGTCGTCTCGAAAACGTGGCAGGTCTGGCTGGGAAGTCGCTCAATGAGGCCCGCCAAGTACTTGAGCGGATGGAACTTGGCCTGGTTGGCAAAGCGAATCCCGGGAACTTGAACGAACGGGACCGTCTCCAGAAACTCCGCCTCGAACCTCATCTCCTGGGCGAGTTTGGCGTGGCGCAACAGTTCTTTCCGTTCGTCTTCCGCCGATTGCCCAACCGGGGCATGGAGGTAGCCGGGAACCCAGGCGAAATCACAGGCCAAGTTCTCTTCGCGAACGATCTCGTCAACCTGGTTTATGGCCGCTCGACCGGCGTCCCAGACGGCCTGCGCATGGTCACGCCCGAAGCGAGACTCGAGTTCGTGAAGTCGAAGGTCGGTGACGTAGGTGAGATGTGCGGTCGTATGCCTGGTGTCCACGCCGCCGCAACGATCGCGCTCCACCAAGGCAACGGAAAAGCCCGCTTTCTTGAGTAAGTAGGCCGTGGTTATCCCCGTGATACCGCCTCCGACAACGACCACGTTCACTCGCAGATCCCGGTCGAGCGAGGGGAACGTCGGCAGGTTCAGGCCGTCTGTCCAGTACGATGTCTTGGCCATCTCTCGCCTCCGATCAACACGCAATGCGTGACTCGATCCAGGTAGGCCAATCTCGCCTTATCGAAAAATAAACCAACGCCGATCCGTTGTCGCAAACGCGGCCTGGAAGCCGATCCACGCGTTGTCACTCAAACTCATGAGAGTAAGTCCCTTTGAGTTTGGCCGTACTCTCGGGAGAACTTGATTGCCTTCGAGCAAATGACGTGCGATCAGCGTGCCAAGAGATACGGAGTCGTAGGAACGTTGCCGGCAAGTTGATCCGCGACCGACGAAACCGATATATTGAAGACTCGGCCGAAGCGAGGCAAGCCGATGGTTCCATAGCGATTGGCCCCAATATTGCAATAGGGGAGGACGCTTTACATCGGACCAGCCTCCACGAGCACGGTTGAGATGAGATCAGCATGGACGGCAAGCCCGGGCCGGAGCACAAAATTCGGCATCTCCCTCGTCTCGCCTGACGTCTCCTGGCTGGTACGGCGTGGGGATCTTGCATCGCAGCAGGGACCTCCCACAAAGTCGTCTTTCGACGCCCTCCCTCTGGCGCCGCCACTTGCTCGAAGGGCCGCAAGCTTTACGGACCTTTCCTCGAACGCGGAATCGCTGTACGGGGTTAAACGCATGGCTTTCAATGGCACAGGATGACGATGACCGAAGTGCCGACAACTTCCGCTCCAAGCCGCCGGACAGGCGCCGAGCTGTATATTGGAATCGCTGCCGTTCTGCTTCTCATCGTGGCCAGCGGGGTAGTCTCGTACCTCAACACCCGCACTCTCAAGCTCGATGCCCAGCAGATCACCCATAGCCACGAGGTCCTCAGCACCCTTGATGAACTTCTGTCGCTCACCAAGGATGCCGAGACGGGGCAGCGAGGTTATCTGCTCACCGGCGACGGGCGTTATCTCGAGCCCTATACCTCAGCAGTGACTCGCCTCGAGGGGAGGCTACGCGAGCTCGAGCGACAGACTCTCGACAACGAAGTGCAGCAGGCCCGCATACCAGAGTTACGGGCCCGAATGATCGGCAAGATGAAGGAACTCGAGGAGACGATCAACCTGCGCCGCACGAAAGGGTTTCAAGCGGCCCGCGCGGTCGTGGTGACTGACCGTGGCAAGGGCGCCATGGACGCCATCCGAACCAAGACCGACGAGATGCGGCTGGAGGAAGAGCGACTGCGAAGCCAACGGCTCGACGAGATGGAATCCGCCTACCAAGTCGCCATCGGCACCGGCATCCTGACGGGGCTAATCGGCATTTTCCTGGTTTGTGCCGTTGCCTCCCTCATCCGACGAGCCATGCTTAGTCGCCAACGGCGGGACTGGATTCAATCCGGACAGATCGGCTTGAGCAAGATGATGCTCGGCGAACAGCGGGTGGAGCAACTCGGAGAGAACGTGCTCAAGTTCTTAGCTGAGTATCTCGATGCGCAAGCTGGGGCCTTGTTCATCAAAGACGGTTACTACCGCCGCGTTGCAACTTACGGCGTACCCTCCACAGGAGGAACGCCCGAGAGGTTCGAGCCGGGCGACGGTCTCCTCGGACAGGCAGCCAAGGACGGCCGGACGTTCTATGTCCGCGACGTGCCTGAAGACTACCTCGCGGTTGGATCAGCCCTTGGCCGAGGTAAACCGCGACATCTCGTCGTGGTCCCCCTGAAGGAAGACGACTGGGTGAACGGGGTGCTCGAACTGGGCTTCATGCACCCCTTCCAAGAGACCCATACCCAATTCTTCGAGAGCATATCGGAATCGGTTGGCGTCGCCGTGCGGTCGGCGAACTACCGGGCCCACGTGCAGAACCTCCTGGAAGAGACGCAACGTCAAGCTGAAGAGCTCCAGTCCCAGGGAGAGGAACTGCGCGTCTCGAACGAAGAATTGGAGGAGCAAGGACGAGCGCTCAAAGAGTCGCAGAGCCGGCTGGAAATGCAGCAGTCCGAGCTTGAGCAGACAAATGCCCAACTGGAGGAACAGGCGGAGATACTCGAGGCCCAGCGCGACAACGCAAACCGAGCCAAGACGGCGCTCCAGGAGCAGGCTCGCGAGCTCGAACAGGCGAGCCGGTTTAAGTCCGACTTCCTGGCCAACATGTCTCACGAGCTACGCACGCCGCTCAATTCCTCGCTCATCTTGGCGAAACTGCTCGCAGATAACCGGGAGGGGAATCTGACCGACGAGCAAGTCCAGTACGCCGAGACGATTCGGGCGGCGGGAAACGACCTGCTCGCGCTCATCAACGACATCCTCGATTTGTCGAAAATCGAGGCCGGGCGCATGGAAATCAAACCTGGGCCGGTAACACTCCCGACGCTCGTGGAGGAGTTGGGTCGCGTCTTTCGGCCCGTGGCCGCAGAGAAGGGACTCGTGTTCCACTCCCGGCTGGCCCCGGGATGCCCCGAGACAGTCGATACTGACCGCCAGAGGCTCGAACAAGTACTCAAGAACTTGTTATCGAATGCACTAAAATTCACCGAGGCGGGCGAGGTGACCCTGGAGGTCAGCTCCAGCTCGGGCGACAGGGTCGCGTTCGTCGTTCGGGACACCGGCATCGGCATCCCCGAACACCAGCAACGGGTGGTTTTCGAGGCTTTCCGCCAGGCGGATGGGACAACCAACCGGAAGTACGGTGGCACCGGCCTCGGCCTGTCCATCGCGCGCGAGCTGACGCGGATCCTCGGCGGCGAGATCCACCTCGCGAGTGAAATCGACCGCGGGAGCACCTTCACGGTGACGCTTCCGAGGGTCTTCGACGCGACGTTTGTCATGCCCCCGGCGACGGCCTCGTCGGCGGAGTTGCCGTCGACGAACGGTCCTCGACCGGAGCAGACCAGCCCTCCCACGGCAGACCATCACCGGGTTGAGGACGACCGAGCGCAACTAACCGGCAACCAACGGGTCATCCTGGTCGTCGAGGACGACGAGGTATTTGCCCGGGTCGTCTTCGACCTCGCCCACGAGTACGGCTTCCAGTGTCTGATCGCGACAACCGCTGAAGAGGCGCTGGCGGTGGCGATTCAACATCGGCCGAGCGCAGTCGTACTTGACGTGGGGCTCCCCGACCACTCCGGTTTGTCGGTGCTCGATCGGCTCAAGCATGACTCCCGTACCCGGCACATCCCCGTGCACGTCGTCTCCGGCCACGACTACACCGAGACCGCGCTTGCCCTCGGAGCCGTCGGATACATGCTGAAACCCGTGAAGCGGGAGAAGCTGGCCCAGGCCCTTGGGCAACTGGAGGCACGGCTGGATCAACGGCTTCGCCGCGTCCTGATCGTGGAAGACGATCCGGTTCAGCTCGACAGCATGCGGAAACTCCTGGGAGCGCACGACGTGGAGACCCTCGGAGTGCAAAGCGTCGGCGAGTGTCTTCAACTGCTGAAGGACTCGACCTTCGACTGCATGGTGCTCGACCTCTCGCTTCCGGACGCGTCGGGGTATTCGCTCCTCGAAACGCTCAGCCGCGAGGATGGCTACGCGTTCCCACCCGTGATCGTGTACACCGGCAGAGATCTCTCGATCGACGAGGAACACCAGCTCCGGAAGTACTCCAAGTCGATCATCATCAAGGGGGCGAAATCCCCGGAACGCTTACTGGACGAGGTTACCCTCTTCCTCCACCAGGTGGTTTCGGAGCTTCCTCCCGAGCGGCAGCGGATGCTTGCCAAGGCCAGGAGCCGGGACGCAGCCCTCGAGGAGCGCCGTATCCTCGTCGTCGAGGACGACGTGCGGAATGTCTTCGCCCTGACAAGCATTCTTGAGCCTCGGGGTGCCAAGGTGCAGATCGCCAGGAACGGTCGAGAGGCACTCACCGCCCTGGAGCAGTCTCTCGGGGATCCGGCTCGCGCCATCGATCTCGTGCTCATGGATATCATGATGCCCGAAATGGACGGTATCACCGCCATTCGAGAAATCAGGAAAGAAGCCAAATGGCGAAAGTTGCCGATCATCGCACTCACGGCCAAGGCGATGAAGAATGACCAGGAGGACTGTCTTTCGGCCGGCGCCAATGACTATCTGGCCAAGCCCTTGGACGTGGAGAAGCTGCTTTCCCTCGTCCGCGTCTGGATGCCTCGGTCATAAGGAAGGACTGGCCCGTGCCCGAAAAGACCGACGACATCGAGCTCCGGCTCCTGCTCGATTCGATCTCTCGACAATATCACTACGATTTCCGCGGGTATTCCATGGCCTCGCTGAAGCGTCGATTAGGGCAGGGAAAGGAGCACTTCGGCTGCCACACCTTTTCCCAACTCCAGGATCGTGTCCTCCATGACTCGACCGTACTACCAAAGCTGCTTTCCTACCTGACCGTGCAGGTGAGCGAATTGTTCCGAGACCCGGCCTACTTCCGGATCCTGCGCGAGCGGGTCGTGCCACACCTAAAAACCTATCCCTCGCTTAAGGTCTGGGTCGCCGGGTGCAGCGCCGGCGAAGAGGTGTATTCGCTGGCCATCCTGTTTCGCGAGGAAGGCCTCGAATCTCGAACCCTTATTTATGGGACAGATATCGATCCCACGGCGCTCAAAAAGGCAGAGGCCGGAGTGTACGAGCTCAACCGGATCCCCCTGTTTACCAAGAATCACCGCCGTTCGGGCGGAAAATCGTCCTTGTCAGACTACTACACAGCCGGCTACGGCGCGGCGGTCTTCGACAAGAGCCTCCGCCGCCGCGTCGTCTTTTCCGACCACAGCCTGGTCAGCGACGCAGTCTTCGCCGAAGTCCATCTTGTTTCCTGCCGGAACGTGCTTATCTATTTCGAACGCGACCTTCAGGATCGCGCGATCGGCCTGTTCAAGGACTCGCTCACGAGGAAAGGGTTCCTGGGCCTCGGCGCCAAGGAGAATCTTCGGTTCTCGAAGCATGCCGATGCGTTTGCCGATTTCGCGCGTGAAGAGCGCATCTACCAGAAGAGAGGTGCCTCGTGAGCGGCTCTCGAGCAGAGGCCATCGTCATCGGAGCATCGGCCGGAGCCGTGGAGGCTCTGTCCGCGTTCTTACCCACGTTGCCAAGCGACTATCCCTTGCCGCTCTTGGTGGTGGTCCACGTGCCACCCGACAAAAACAGCCTCCTGGCCGAACTTTTCCGTGCCAAGTGCCGCGTCGATGTCCGCGAGGCGGAAGACAAAGAGCCGATCCTCGGCAGCAGCGTCTACTTCGCCCCGCCCGATTACCACCTCTTGGTGGAATTAGATAAGCGGCTGTCACTGTCGAGCGATGAGCCGGTTTCCTTCAGCAGACCGTCCATCGACGTGCTTTTCGAGAGCGCTGCAGACGCGTACGGACCGGGGCTGATCGGTATCATCCTCACGGGTGCCAATAGCGATGGAGCCCGGGGGCTACGAGCCATCCTGGACGCGGGAGGCACCGGCCTGGTCCAGGATCCCACTTTCGCGCACGCTCGTGAGATGCCGCAGGCCGCACGCGAAGCCTGCCCCGAAGCGCGAACCCTGAGTTTGGAGGAGATCGCGGCCTACTTGCAGGAGGTCGTAAACCCCGCATGATTACGAAGTCGGCAAATCCCGTTCACTTCCTGCTCGTTGACGACCTAGAGAGTAACCTCCTGGCACTTGAGGCGCTTTTGCGCCGGGACGGGTTAGTTCTCCTCAAGGCTCGTTCGGGGGCAGACGCCTTGGAATTGCTCCTCAAGTACGAGGTGGCGCTCGCGCTCGTCGACGTTCAGATGCCCGGGATGGACGGGTTCGAGTTGGCCGAACTGATGCGAGGCTCCAAACGGACCCGACGCGTGCCTTTCATTTTCCTCACCGCCGGCAGCGCCGACTGGCAGCGGCGGTTCCGAGGGTACGAGGCGGGTGCCGTCGACTTCCTTCACAAGCCCTTGGAACATGAGATTCTCCGAAGCAAGGCCGACGTGTTCTTCGAGTTGTACCGGCAGCGGGACGAGCTCAGGGTCGCGACCGAGGAGAATGCCCGGCTCCTGAAGGAAAGTCAGCAGTACGCCTCGGCACTGGAAGAAGCCGGTCGGCGCAAGGACGAGTTTCTCGCGATGCTTGCCCACGAACTCCGTAACCCCCTGGCCGCAATCAGCAACGCCGCTCAAGTCTCGAAGCGAGCCACGAACCGGGAACACCACGAGTGGGCGACGCAGGTCATCGAAGGGCAGGTGAAAAACCTCTCCCGTCTCATCGACGACCTCCTGGACGTCTCCCGCATCACCCGCGGGACCATCCAGCTCAAGCGACAGGTCCTCGACGTTCAGCCCGTCATCGAGCATGCCATCGCCTCGGTCATGCTGCTCATCCAGGCACGTGAACACAAGCTTTCGGTGGAATTCAACCACGGAAACGCACTGGTTGATGTGGATCCGACAAGGCTCGAGCAGATCGTGGCCAATCTTCTCAACAACGCCGCAAAGTACTCCGAAGATCAAGGACGTATCCAGCTCTCGACGGCGATCCAAAACGAAGAGTTGGTGATCACGATCCGGGACACCGGATTGGGAATCGCGCCTGAGCAACTGCCCAAAATGTTCGAGCTTTTCGTCCAAGGCAACCGCTCGGTGGCTCGCTCGGAAGGGGGCCTCGGCATTGGACTCACAATCGTGCGCCGCCTCGTCGAAATGCACGGGGGAAGTATCACGGCCGAGAGCAAAGGCAGCGGCCAGGGGAGCACGTTCAAGGTGCGCTTACCCGTGGTCCGCGATACACCCAATCCCGTGATGCCCAGCCATACGCTAACCCCGAAGCAGACGGAGGACGCGGCAAAGGCGCGAATCCTCGTGGTTGACGACAACCTCGACACCGTGCGCGGTCTTGCCCGACTCCTGGCTTTCTTGGGACACGAGGTCCAGAGCGCTCAGGATGGCACGGAGGCCCTGGCGATCGTCGAACATTTCACGCCCGATTTCATCTTGATGGATATCGGTCTGCCGGGGATGGACGGCTACGAAGTCGCCGGCACGCTTAGGGAACGCGACTCTTGCAAAGACTCAGTCATCGTCGCAATCTCCGGATACGGGCAGGAGTCGGACCTGAAACGTTCGCGCGAAGCCGGCTTTGATTATCACCTCGTGAAACCGGTCGACCATGAAACCCTGCTAACGATCCTGGCCGGTAACTGAACCTCCTACGCCGCTTCCCGCAGGGGAAAGCGGCTGACGTTTAGGGGTCTCGATCACGACGACTGTTTCACCGCCGGCGGGCCGAGCAAGAACCATCCTCGTACAAGGCAAACCGTCCCTCTGCCGGGCTGCATTGAAGTGCCCTCTGGCTCCGATGATCGGTCATTCAGGGGGTGGTCCCCCTGACCAGCGGCAGATCGTCCAACGTCGCATGTGCTTTAGATTTTTGGGAGTCCCTTCTTGACATTTGTTTCTGCCACGACTCCAATTCTCAGACGCCAGATCAGTCGTGCCCAATAACCGTGCTTTCCCTGTCATCCGTCCCGCGGCGACCGTGTCACGCGGGCGTTTCCTGGCATGGTGGGCTCTCAATTTGCACCACTATGGACCGTCACCGAGGATCTCGTCATGGCTCACGGGCTCCCGCCGTTGCGTCGCCGTCGCCGTTATCTCCCCGAGATAGGCTATCTGGAATCGCGACAACTACTTACACTTGATTCGATGTCGATCTTTGCGGGGAATCTGTCGGGGTTATCCCAGGGCTATGACCCCAAGCCGCTGGAAGGTGTGCGGGCCGCGTTGCCCACCTCGCTTTTGGGGGACGCTCCGAGCTTTAGCCCTGGCAGTTATCCGCCCAATTTCGTCGGTCCCAGGCCCCAGGTTACGCCAAACCACGCGATATCGGCCCCAGCGGCCACAGCCGCCCAGAGGGTCAGTCGTACCTCCGCGTTAGTGGCCACGCCATCTTCCACCGTCCCGGCGGCCTTCGCGCTAGGCTCATCACCGGCGATCCGGCCCTACACTGGGACGGCGGCGGGTCCTGCTGCTGGCCCCACGACGAAGACCGGCGTGGTAATGGGTTATGCTACAGCGAACGATATGAGCGGCTCGGGTAGCGGTGGCTCGGGCAGCGGGAGCACAAGCGGCTCGGGTAGTGGTGGCTCGGGCAGCGGGAGCACAAGCGGCTCGGGTAGTGGTGGCTCGGGCAGCGGGAGCACAAGCGGCTCGGGTAGTGGTGGCTCGGGCAGCGGGAGCACGAGCGGCTCGGGTAGTGGTGGCTCGGGCAGCGGGAGCACGAGCGGCTCGGGTAG
>Ga0153954_1000215_pt1 | contig 52206 bp, 43 predicted proteins | sample TSFL038MetaG_FD_102277 | JGI IMG/M metagenome (GOLD analysis project Ga0153954, IMG submission 102277) | Attine ant fungus gardens microbial communities from Florida, USA - TSFL038 MetaG | ecosystem: Host-associated > Fungi > Mycelium > Unclassified | place: USA: Florida, Wekiwa Springs State...
GCCATCGGTAAGCCATCCTGCTTACCTCCGTGACCACAATCCATCCATCGAGTCCCCAAACCAGTTCCAACGTTAAGTTAGTAACTCACGGATTTCTAGCCCTTTGCCGGACCGTTGAAAAAATTTAAGGGTTTCGGTTGATTTTTGCGCAATAGCTCAAGAGTGAAAGCCTCGTGGGTCCGAAGGCGATCCTCCCGAACGCGCACCGATCTCAGAGCGCCCGGCTCGAGCGCTCTGAGATCGCCGTTCGGTGTCCGCACTGGCGCCGGAGTACCCGTTCGAACGACCGAACTTCGACGCATTCGACTCGGCCTCCTCGTGCCCGAACCCAGTGCGCATCAACCAGGATGGATATTATGCTGGAACGACATCTCGGTTCTGGGGAAAGCAACGTCCTCACTCGTAGTTTCGATTACGTGATTGTGGGCGCGGGTTCGGCTGGCTGTGTGATCGCTCGCCGCCTGGTGGAAGGGACCAACGCCACGATCCTCCTGGTCGAAGCGGGCGGGACAGGCGAAGGCATCCCGACCATCTCCAACCCGGCGCGCTGGGTCGAGAACATCGGCTCATCGCACGACTGGTCGTACAGGTACGCGCCCACCCCGCATGTCGATCATCGCTCAATTCCCCTGGCGCGGGGCAAAGTGCTCGGCGGTTGTGGGAGTATCAATGGATTGGCCTGGGTTCGCAGAAACAGCGCAGTCTATGACGACTGGGCCAACGCCGGGAATGCCGGTTGGGATTTCGACTCCCTCCTCCCTCTGTTCAAGAAATCCGAAGATTGGGAAGACGGTGCTCATGAGTTCCGCGGGGCGGGCGGTCCGGTGCGGGTTGAACGTGCCAAGGATCTCCAGCCGGTGGCAACCGCTCTTATCGATGCTTGCCAATCCTATGGAATGCCCTACCTGGACGATATGAATGATCCTTCTCCCGAAGGGGTCTGCATTCTGAATCTCAACGTCCGGGATGGCCAACGATGCGGTCCGGCCATCGCCTTCTTGCGGCCGGTCATGCACCAAGAAAGGCTCACGATCCTCACCGAGGCCCAGGCCGTCAAGCTTCGCTTCTCCGGCACACGTTGCATAGGTGTCGATATCTTGATTGATGACAAACCGCACTCCATCAACGCCTCTCGAGAGGTCGTCGTCAGTGCCGGAGCGATCGACACACCACGCCTCCTCATGCTCTCCGGCATCGGTCCCGAGGCTGAGATCAAGGGGCTTGGTATTGCTCCGATCGTCAATCTTCCCGGCGTGGGACAGAGCCTCCAGGACCACCCTTTCGTGGCCGGCCTCTGCTTCGAACCCCGGACGACGATGCCGCCGCCCAACAACAACCTCTCCGGGAGCAGTGCGTTCTGGAAAAGCCGGCCCAGCCTCCGTGTGCCAGACCTGATGTATGTCCCCGTGTTCGCCCCCTACGTCACGGACGAGATCCGTGCACAATACGTGGTTCCGCCGAACGCCTTCACCCTTGCTCCGGCACTCATGCAGCCCCAGAGCCGCGGATTCCTGCGGATGACGACGGCCAAGCATGACGGGCCGCTTGAAATCCAGCCCAACTTCCTCAAGGAACAGGCCGACGTCGACGCCCTCGTGACCGGCATCGAAATCGGCCTCGAGATCGCCTCGCAGCCGGCCTTCCGCGACTTGATCAAGGCCTGGGCTACTCCGACAAGCAAGATGAGCCGGGAAGAGACCGTGGCGTTCTTGCGCCGCGCCACCGCCTCTTATTTCCACCCGGTCGGCACCTGTGCGATGGGAACGGGCAAAGAGGCGGTGGTGGACGCCAAATTACGCATCCACGGCATCGAGGGGCTTCGCGTCGCCGACGCTTCCATCATGCCCTCGATTCCCGCCGCCAATACGAACGCGGCATGCATCATGATCGGGGAGTTCGCCTCACGGGAGATCGTGTCGGCCAACAACCACAAAGCCGCTGGATAAGCCGGCCAAGGGTCAGCGTAACGTCATCGAAGCACACACTTGAAACGTTGAGAGGATGATCAACCCATGCCTTCCAGCCAAGCCGAACGATACCCACTGACCTCACCCGAATTCTTTGAGGACCCCTACCCGACCTACCACCGGATGCGGCAACACGACCCCGTGTATTGGTCGGAGGCCCTCGGTAGCTGGATCTTGACGCGCTACGATGATTTAGTGGCGATGTTCCGGAACCCGGCGCTGAGCAACGTCAGAGCACAAGCCTCCTCCCAGGCGCAGCTACGCAACAGCGACCCTGGCCTGGCCGCTGACTATACCCGCGTCGTTGCGGGGATGATGATCATGAAGGACGGCCCGGACCACCAACGCCTACGGATCGTGGGCAACCGCGGCTTCACCCCCTCGGTCGTGCGGGGCTGGCTGCCGAGGATCGAACGCGTGGTCGAGGAACTGCTCGACGCGGCCATGCCGAAGGGTCGCATGGATCTGATCAGCGACCTGGCAGGGCCGCTGCCGGCGATCGTGATCGCCGAGGTGTTCGGCATCCCGCCCGAGGATCGCGAGACGTTTCACCAGTGGTCCATGTTAATCGCGCGCTTCTTTGGCGGCGCGATCGGCAACTCCGAAGAGGCCGCCCGCGCCGCCAACGAGGCCACCGTCCTACTGGAGCGCTACTTCCTGAACCTGCTCGAAGAACGGCGCCGCCAACCGAGCGACGACCTGATGAGTCTGCTCCTCCAAGGACAAGCCGACGGACGACTGACTCCTGAAGAGGTTTCCTCGCAGTGCATCATGATGTTGATCGCCGGCCACGTCACGACGATGGACCAACTCGGAAACACCGTCTTGGCCCTGCTGCAACATCCCGAGCAGATGAGCCGCCTGCGCGACAACCCAGAGCTGATACATTCGGCCGTCGACGAGGGCCTGCGTTACGACGGCACCGGACAATTAGGGTTGCGGATCGCACGCGAGGACTTGGTGCTCCGCGGCCACACGATCCACAAGGGAGATTTGCTGCGGCTCGCCAGAGGGGCGGCCAACCGCGACCCCGAAGTGTTCAACGAGCCCGACCGGTTCGACATCGGCCGGGAGGACAATCGCCACATCGCCTTCGGCGCGGGGCCACACCAATGTGTGGGCATGACCCTCGCCCGCCGCGAACTCGAGATCTCGCTGGGGCGATTGGTGGAGCGGATGCCAAGGTTGCGCTTCGACGAGGAGCGGCCGAAGAAGCGACGGATGGATAATCTGACGCTCCGCGGCCTGGAGTCACTGCCGGTCCGCTTCGATTGAACGCGACGGAATCGCGGACGGTAGACGGTTTCCCTGACGTCCTAGAATGTTGTCGCCTACCTTGCCGAGGGCAAACCGCAACGGCCATGTCGAAGTCATCATTCGTCACTCTCGAAACGGCCAATGCGGTCGTTGGATCGACCGTGGTGAGGCGGGTTGGCACTGGAGTAGTACGCATGCGCAGCATCTTGACTTCCCTAGGAATTACTGTTGGCCTCATGGCCCTCTTCGAGCCATTGGGACTGATCCAAAATTCCTCGTGGGCCGAAGACCACAGTTCGAGCCCAGCGGTTCCTCACCTGGAAGGGACGGGACCGTATCGTCGCAAAGTCACAGGGGCAACCCCCGAGGCACAGCAGTACTTCGACCAGGGTTTGAACCTCCTCTTCGCGTTCAACCTCGACGAGGCGATCCGGGCGTTCGAGGCCGCAACCGCCTGCGCCCCCGACTGTGCCATGGCATACTGGGGTCTCGCGGTGGCACACGGCCCGCACTACAACAACCTCAGCGTCCCTCCCCAACACGCCAAAGGGGCCTGGGAGGCGCTGACCAAGGCTCGCGAACTGTCGCAGCCCTGCACGGCGGCGGAGAAAGCGCTGATCGGGGCGCTCGGTAAGCGTTATGCCAACCCCCAGCCGGAAGACCGCAAGCCGCTGGACAAAGCTTACTCAGACGCCTTGCGCGAGGTCTGGAAGCAGTTTCCCCACGACGCCGACATCGGCTCCCTGTTCGCCGAATCGGCCATGAACCTCCATCCCTGGGACCTCTGGACCCGCGATTTGAAGCCGCAGCCCGGGACTCAGGAAATCCTCTCCACGCTGGAGGCCGTGCTGGCCCTATCGCCAAGCCACCCGCTGGCGAACCACCTGTACGTCCACGCGATGGAGGCGTCTCCGACCCCGGAAAAGGCGGACGATGCCGCGGATCAACTGCGGTTTGCCACTCCCGGGCTGGGGCATATGGTCCACATGCCGTCGCACATCGATGTTCGTCGGGGCCGCTGGCAGGCAGCCATCGAAGCAAACCAACGAGCGATCGATGCCGACCGAAATTATCGACGCGTGGTGCCGCGGCAAGGACTCTTCCGCATGTACATGGCACACAACCATTGCATGCTGGCGTTCGCCGCCATGATGCAGGGGGAAAGCCAACGGTCGATCGAGGCGGCCCGGGCGATGATCGCCGAGATCCCGAAGGACTGGATGGAGCGAGACGAGAACCTCGAGTACGCAGACAGCCTGCTGATCTTCCCGATCGAGGTCCTGATGAGGTTCGGGCGCTGGGACGACATCCTCAAGGAGCCGATCCCCTCCGAACGGTACCCGGTCTCCCGATCCCTGCATTTCTCGGCCCGAGCGTTGGCCCACGCCACTCAAGGCCGGACCGACGAAGCTCGCGAGGCCCAGAAAGCGTTCCGCGAAGTGATGGCGAAAATTCCGAAAGACAGGACGGTTCGCGCCAGTTCCGCCGCCGATCTCCTCGCCGTCGCCGATGCTCAGCTCGAGGGAGAGATCCTCTTCAAAGAAGGGAAAATCAACGAAGGACTCAAAGCCTTGCGTCAGGCGGTCGCCAATGAAGACAAACTCAAGTACAACGAACCGCCGAACTGGATGAGCCCGGTCCGGCATGCCCTCGGGGCGTCGCTCTTGCGTGCGGGAAAACCCGCTGAGGCCGAGCCCGTCTACCGCGAAGACCTCGTGAACTGGCCCGATAACGGCTGGTCGCTCTACGGGCTGGCCCGCAGCCTCAAAGGGCAAGGCAAGAAACAAGAGGCCGCCGAGGTTCAAAAGCGGTTCGAACGCGTCTGGCAAAAAGCCGACGTGAAGCTGACATCGTCCTGCTTCTGCCAGGCAGAGCAGCCGTGAAGACGAAGAGCCGGAGACGCTGAGAGGCTATCCGACTCGGGTTTGGTCGTGTTGAAATCAGAAAAGTCGGGTGGCCGAGAAGGAGCACAGCGACGTCCCGGGAGCAGGCCTCGGCCTATCCCCGGGGCCTCGAAGACTCGTCCGCGGCCACCCAAACAACACATTCTCCTATCAGCATTTTGTTTCCAGATAGTCGCTCAGAGGACGAGCGAGCGGAAGGTTATCCCCCGCCCCAAGATCATGTCTCTAACGCTTGATGAATTGCCTGAGAGTCTCCTCGGCAGCTCGAGTGGCCTGATGCTCGGCTCCGAGAATGCGGGTCGCCTCGACGGCCGCCTGGCGATAAAAGTTCTCGGCCACAACGAGCTGGCCCTGATCGCGTGCGACGTCCCCCTGGTTGGTCAGCGCAACGATCCGATCCGGGTGATTCGATCCCCGCGCGCACTGAACGTCGTGGGCATAGCGATAGGCCAGATCTTTAGCCTCGTTGAACCGCTTCCGTTCGCGAAGCAGCCGGCTCAAGAGGTAGACGGAGCGGAGTGTCTGGGGATGGTCAGGCTTGAAGACTCGGCTCCGGTCCGCGATATTCTGACGGAGCACGGCTTCAGCCTCGTCAAGCCGGCCAAGGTGCCATAGGACCGACCCGAGGCGTTCCGCGGCATCCAAGGTGATCGGTTCGTCCGGTCCGAGGACGGATCGACAATCGGCCAGATTGCGACGAAGCATCGGCTCGGCCTCGGGGGCACGACCGGTGCGGTCGAGCAGCGTCGCTAACAGGTTCGAGGCGCGGAGGCTGGTCCGGCCTTGCGGACCATTCACTCGCGCATCCAGCTTGAGGGCCTCGCGGAGCTGCGTTTCCGCCGGTTTGAACTGGTCGAGCGAGAGATAAGCCCCGCCGAGCGTCTCACGGACCTGGGCCTCGACGTCATCCTGACCGTCGAGCCAACCGCCGAGCCTGGCCGCGGTGGAGTCGAGCAACTCGCGGACCGTCGGATTGTGGCCGTACGGGTTGAGCTCCGAGTCGGCCCGACCGAGCAGCCGTTGTGTCAACAACTCGACCACCGCATCGGACCGGGCGCGTTCGCGAACGGCCTCGCGCCACTTCCAGGTCACGGCCGCGAAGCCCACGACCAGCGACAGGAGCGCAAGCACCGCGGTGGCGGCCATGGCCGGGTTGCGTCGGCTCCACATCAAGGCCCGTACGAGCAGGCTCACCGGCCTTGCCAGGATCGGCTCGCCCCGGAGCCAGCGAGACAGGTCCTCGGATAAGGCCAGGGCGCTGGAATACCGGCGGCCCGGCTCCTTCTCCAGACACTTCCGACAGATCACCTCCAAGTCGTGCGGCACCTGGGGATTCAGTCGGGAGGGGGGTTCCGGGTATTGCGTCCGCACCTTGTCGAGCGTTTCGATCAGCGTCGTGCCGGTGAACGGCGCCCGGCCGGCGAGCAGCGCGTACAAGATCGTTCCCAAGCCATAGACGTCCGTTGCCGTCGAGACCTGGCCGCGTCCCTTCGTCGTCTGCTCCGGTGCCATGTACGACGGCGTCCCGATCAGGGCGTTCGACTGCGTCAGCTCGGGGTCGCCTTCGATCCACTTGGCGAGGCCGAAGTCGGTGACTTGCGGCTCATCCTTCTCATCCAGCAGGATATTCGCCGGCTTCAAATCGCGGTGGAGAATGCCTCGCTGGTGGGCATGATGGATCGCCTCGCCGATGGTGGCAACCAGCCGCGCCGTCGCTCGCGGATCGGCGGCGAACCCGTCGAGCCGCTTATCCAGACTGGTCCCGACGATCAGCTTCATGCTGAAGAAGTGGCGGCCGTGGTGCTGCCCGACCTCATAGACCGGAACGATGTGCGGATGGTCGAGCTGCGCGACCGCCTCGGCCTCTTTCTGGAATCGTAGCAGTTCAGACTCCGAGGCGAAGCTGCCCGACCGGATGAGCTTGAGCGCCACCAACCGGTTGAGCGAGGGTTGATGGGCTTCATAGACCAGGCCCATCCCCCCCCACCCCAGCAGGCGCCGAACCTCATAGCCGGCCGACTTCAGATCCTCGAGTTCGGCATGGCTCAGGCCGCCCCACGACGCCGATCCCCGATCGCTACCGCCCGACTCGACCACCTGGGTCTCACCGTGCGGATCATCGGCCTTCTCATCCCGCTTGTGCCCGTTGTCGGGCGGGGACATGCCACGGACAATCGGTCGGACGCTCATCGAGCGAAATACCGAATCCACGATATTGCATAGTTCCGGGAATTGCTCCCGGTATCGCTGGGCATCCGGCTGCTCGCCCCGACGCAGGCGATACTCGCAATCGAGGCTAAGCAAGTTGCGGAAGAGCGGCTCCCGCGCTTCATCGACAACCTCAGCCAGGTACGGGGCCAGGTCCGGATTCTGTCCCTTGCGACATTCATCCTCGAACCGGTCGCAAGCGGCATCGATCAGCATGAAGGCAGTCACAGGGACGGCTGGCTGGTCGAGCGGCGATCGGGAGTTCATCGCTGACTCTCCTGGCTCCAGATGGTGCGGATCAACTGGAGTTTTCGCTCGACCGTCTTTGTCGAGACGTTCAACAATTGGGCAATCTCCTGGTTGGATCGACCCTCGAGCCGCCGCAAGGCAACGGTCCGCAGTGTCGGATCTTGCAGTCGCTCCAAAAATCGGTAGTAATCGTCGGCGAACAAGGCGACCTCTTCCGGGGTCGGCTCCCGGCTCAGGACGTCGGTCAAGCCTTCGCCGCTGGCGTCCTCGCCCCCAAGCAGGGCCGATTCCCCCAGTACATGGCCTCCACCTCGTTTCTGGCGAGTCTGGTGCCGCATCACATCGAGTGCCTTGCGCACGGTGATCGTGGCCAAGAGTCGCCACAGATCATCCCGTCCGTGCAACTGCGGAAACTGACCCCGGCCGGCGCGATCGCAGAAACTCTGAAACGCGCTCAAGGCCACATCTTCCTCATCGAAGGACCGCCGGCAATGCGCCGGTAGTCGCGCGCCGGCCAACCGGACCAATCGCTCGAAGTACCGATCCCACAGCTTTTGAATGTCCGACCCGTCGCCTACCTTGATCCCATCAATCCACAACGTGACTGAATTCTCGTGCAGCACGACCAGAACCTCCCAGTCGATCGAGCGGCAAGAAACCGGTATCCCGCTTGCTCAGTCCATTGCCGAAGCCGGTGAAACCAGGCATGCCCAAAGAGGGAAAAACGACGTTCTCAAGGGTCTTGTGCCGGCAGACCCCGCAGGCCTTTTTTTCGCCACAAGTTCCTCCGAACCAAACAGATACGCCACAAAACCTATTTGACGGCGGACGCCTCTCTGCCGAGATACAATCCGCCTTCGTCGTCTGTCGACGACGATTCTATGCGTTTATTGTTTGGTCTCGCCGCGATTTGGCAATGGGGCAACTGGAAGTATCGCCATACGTTCAAGCAGGCTGGGATTCCCGCGGATGGCGCCGTTCGTGTCCAGAAAGGCAAGTTCGTGGTGAGAATGGCACCCGCTGAAGAGCCAGACCTTTGCACGGCACGCTATCTATCGGTTCATGTGATGGGATCAATGGGATCAGGTGGACTGAGCTTTCGCCGGGCTTACCTTGGGTGGGAGGGGAATCAACAAGGAATCTCCGGTGGCCCCGGTTGTTGCAACCTGGGCTGCCCATAAAACAGCTCCCTTATCAACGTCGTCCGATCTTGGCGATTCCACTCTGGGAACGGGCACATTCACATTAGTGTAGATAGAATCAGTGAAAATGGATCTGGTTACTTTTTCTTGGGGGCGAGTTCGAGGAGGAAGACATCACCATTGCCGCCTTGGCTGGCGACGGCCAGGCGGAGGCGTGGGGCATCGGCTGGCTTGCCGCTCAAGGGCGCGAAAGCCGCCGTGCGGAATTCGCCGAGCGTTTGCTTGTCGAGGGCTTTCTCGAGGGTCTCGGTGTTCCAGAGGATGAGCCGGCCGCTGAGGTCGGCGGCGGCCAGCATCGGCCCGCGCGGGGACCACGCGAGCGCACCGATTTCTTTCTGGGTGACGTTCCGCCACACGTGCCTGCGGACGAGGTTGGGGGCGGTCACCGTCCAGAGCAGAGCGGAGCGATTGTCATCGGTGGCGACGGCGAGGGTCCTGCCATCGGGCGAGAGATCGGCGGCAGGGAGTGATGAGCCCGCCTTGATTCGAGCACGTGCCACCTGGCGGGGAGGGTTGGCGGCGAAGTCCCAGCGCCGGACGTCGCCGCTGCCCGTGATGGCGATCAAGGATTGGCCGTCGGGGAGGAAGCCCAGCCATTTGACCCCGCCGCCCGCGTCGTCCACCTTGAGAACGTGGGTTTGCTCGAGTGGGGAGGCCGAGACGTCGTAAAGTACGATCGTCATGTCATCGCTGCCCGCGGCCAGTGTCTTGTGGTCGGGTGTGAGTGCCAGCGCGAGGACGTCGCCCCCCTGATCCTAGATGCGTTGAAGCTCCGCGAGCTTGGGACGGGATACGTCGAGCAGGCGGACCGAGTTGTCGTCCATGCCGAGGATCAAGGTCCTCTCGTTCGGCAGGAAGAGCATGTCGCGGGCCGCGGCCTTGGGCTGCAGCAGGTTACCTCGCTCGTGGGGCTGGGAGGCCGCGACATCCCAGATCCGCACAGCGCCGCTGTCGGCAGTGACCAGGAGTTTGCCGGAGGGACTGTAGGCGATCGACCGCACTCCGGCGCCGTGCTGGAATTTCTTCTGGCTGAGGATGGTCCACTCGCCGGCCCATCCCGCCCACTCGGCGGAGGGGGACGCGTCCTGGGCAGGGGTTCCGGTGGACCCGTTCGTGGCGGTCCCTGTTTCGGGGAGATTCAGACGCTGGCGGATCGCACGGGCGGCGAGCCGGGCGCTCTGAGCATTCTCCTTGTTCGGGTCTTCGCTCAGGGAGTCCAGGGCCGGGAGGCTCCTGGCCGTACCGATCCGCTGGAGGACGTAGCAGGCCTCGCGCTTGACACCGTCGTCAGGCTCGTCCACATAGGGGAGCACCGCGGCTTCCGCCCCAGGGCCCATGGCCGTGAGAGACTCTGCGGCTTCCTTGCGGCTGGTCCGGAGGAACGAGGCGATCGTCTCGGCCTCCGAGGCGTACTGGAAGTGCCCCAGGATGGCCATGGCCGGTTTGGAAAGTTCACGATGCCCGAGGAACTTGGCGATCTCGGGGAGCTCCTTGGGAGTCGCCCACACGTACAGCGCCTGGGCCGAGTCGAAATCTCCGTTGTTCATGTTTTCCATCAGGAACGCGGCTACCTCGGCCTGGCGCTCCGGGACCGGGGCCTTGTAATTCTCGCGAAGCCTCTGGAGGGCGAAGGTGCGTGTCGGCGGGAAGGTGCTATGCGCCTCGCGGAAGTCGCGATCGATCGGGAGCTCGTTCGCGGGAGGACTGGCTGCCGCGGGGGATTCCGCCGTCCTCGGCGACCCGGCAACGGTTGACGCAGGCGCGGGTTCCAAATTGGAGGCCAGTGCGACAGCACCAGGTGCGGGGGCCGCGGTGGCCTTGGCGGGTGCGAGGGCCGGTGCGGCAGCACCGGGTGCGAGGGCTGGAGCCCCCTCCTGGCCGAGAGCCGCCGCCTCGGGCAAAGGCGCCTTGGAGGAACGTGCGACCGTCCCTGCCAGGATCACCGTCACCACCGCCGCGATCACGGCCCCGACGGCGCTTCCGATCTTCCGGCCGGTGTGGTGCCTGAGCATCTCGGCACCCGTCCGGTTTGAGACGACCAGGCGCGTCTTCTTCCCCTGCCCAATCGCAGGCCGGCGCTTCGGCTGGACCCGACCCACACCCAGCACGAGCAGGTGGTCCCCCGGAACAAGCAGGCTCTCCGTGTACCGGGTCTTCTTCGAAAACAAGACGCCTACGAAACCACCCATCACCAGGCCATAATGGTCGGCGAGTCTCTTCTTGACTTCCTCGGGGCACTGGTTGACGGACCCCGTCAGGTTGGGCTCCTTGCCCAGCAGCGTGACCTCGGCGTCAGGCAAGTCGACCGCCGCGACGCCCGTATCATCCTTCACGCCGCACTCGGCCTGCTGCACGTCCTCAACGATCGTGACCCATTCCCGCCTCGTATGCGTCCTCACGTTCCGCTGATGCAATGACCGCGACTGGGTCCCCGGCGCAGTCGAGACATGGCGGTTCTCCACAATCGCGCGCTCTTCCTCGATCACGAGCTTGAAATAGAGACACGGCGTCCCAGTCACCGGACTTGACAGCAACGGCCCCAGCGCCACGGCCTCCCCCTCGACCTTGACGGGATCGTTGGTGATCTCTTGAATTGTCGTCGGCGGCGTCTCATCGATCGCCTGGGCACGGGCGTGATGATGTAGAACGTTCCAGCCGAGGAAGAACGTAATTGCCAGCCCGATAAGCAAGATGACCGAAAAATCCCATCATTTTCTGGATTTCCTCTTCTGCCTATCTTTACGAGCGCTGCAAGAGTGTTATTGGGAAGAATGATTCACAATCAGGACAGACAACATGCGCACACGGCTTCCTTTCAATGCAAGCACGTCTGACTATGCAAAAACGAAAACGAGAGTGCAAGAAGAATCCTGTGATTATCTTATAATCGTGATCGCTAATTTTTAATACATCAAGATACCATAGCACAAATGTTGCCATAGCCTCTGTCCTGCGGCAATGGCTCTGACTATCGCCAGCGTGCCCGCCGGTCTTCATTCGCCGCTGCTAGGTATACGGGAGAGAACTTCAATGTCCGGTCCAAATGGAGAACCCTGTCCCGGCCTTGATGAATCGCATGGCATTGGCGATCCAAAGGATCAGGCACGCGAATATTTCCCATCACGAATTAAGTAACGTCGAGGAGTGACGCAGTGCCCGAGGTTCGGCTTTCACTCCCCGCTCATCGAACCGGACGCGCGGTTTTCCCGCATCCGGTTCTCGGACAAGAACTCACGCTTTCCCCTACGGGAAGATTCTAGGTCGGTCACTCAAGCGGATGAGGTCGAATTCGTCATGCAGCGTGCGTCCGGGAATCGTGTCGTCCCACGACTCGGCTGCTTGGGCTACTCTCGAAGCCACGGACGCAGCCGATGCCGCGTGTGGCGGTCAATGGCTCAATAGGCCGGGCCGACAAGCCCCAGACAGAAGGAGTTCGAGTTACCTCCACTGCCGCTTCGATTGCTACCGGCTGGAGCGACAGAGTTAGCCGGGTGGGAATTGCACCCACTGAAGAGCCAGATCTTCGCACGGCACTCTACGCAAAATAACAACAAATCCAACTTAAGCATCCAACTATTCAATTACACTTATACTAATATTTTTTAAAATACTGATTCCGTGTTCCTAATCTAATTTATGCCAATTTACAATCACACCAACTTGCACAATTCTTTAATTGAAATCCGGAAAAATCGCATGCCAATCGCGATCGACTGATGGCTCGTGCGGCCTTCCCTTCGTCGACGAAGACGGACGGACCCAGGAGACGGGCAAAGCCGCCGCCGCAAGAAACTCAACGAGAACGATTCTTTCGATTGATGCAGGCGACAAGACAAGGAGAAATCGAAGAGTATTAACAGGAGACTTTTCAGGGGATTCTCGCACACTCACCAACGTGGGGAACCACAAGAGGCATCCATGCCCCTTACTGGCACTATCGGCAATCCGACAAAGATGAAAGGGCTCCGACTTGCTCCATACATAAACCATCTTTCTTCATATGATGACAAACCATAGCAGGACGTTCCACCGGTATTGATACTCCACCAGGAGCCTGGCCCGTTCTTTGATAGTACCGACCGAGTTCGTCAAGATCCCTCGTTATCGCAAGCAACTGACCCAGTCGCCCTTCACGATTTCGCATTCTGGCTCCCTCTCGAGAATGTAGGGTGTTGCAGGATGCGACCACTCTAGGAAGACAGTCGTAAAAGTGTCAACAGAGAATCCGAACGCGTTATTGATCTCAACCTGTTTATTTATAGCCAACCGACTTTACTGCATTTTGAACAGCTTATCCAAATCGCCGCCGCACTCCTATTTTAACCCCGTTCTTGCCTATGCCAGCACAAACCCGAGGCAAAGTCGCGATCTTAACGGCTGTTCAAAGGCCTAAGAATTGCCCGAATTTCACTGATATTTATTTTGTATCCTGCAAAATTCCTTTGCCGGATATACCAGCCGTTGCACCTAACGAGCGGAAGACAGACCCCTCGAAGACCTAAGCATCTCGTCCATGGCAAGATCTATCATTTATCTGTATTTCAAACTTCTACCAAGTCGCCGATCCACTCACCCCTACCCGTCGTCCTGTCCTTGATGCGATGGCCTGATTGATCCTTTGGAGCGAGACTCAACGCTGGGGCCAGCGGAAGTGCGCGGGCGGAACAACGATGTCGGCTTGGAGCCTCTCGAGCGAGGCCAGGGCGGTGTCCGTCGGGTTCAAGATTCGCCAAGGTCGAGCCGATCTTCGTGGAGCCCGGTTGCGCTTTGGGGTCTGCGGTGCAGTAAGGCACCCTCCCGTCGGACGATGACCGAGCGCACGCCAAGCACCTCAACAACACGTCACAAATGGGCACGCCCCCACACCAACTGCGGGGAAGTTCCGAACGCGGTCAAGGTTGACGACTCCCGTTGGTGCCCTGGTCGCGCATCACTTGCTTCTCGCTTCGTCCTCAAAGGATCTTCACGGGCTGATCGTGCGTTGGCTCGGTAGGATCGTGGCTCGCTTGCCGAAAAAAAGGCCATCGCTCACGCTACCCAACACGACGGCGACGACCGTCAGCACGACACTCCGGTGGTCGCCACCGAGTTCGTCGGCACGTCGATCACGAGCGGCGGGAACGGGCGAGACCGTTCCGCAAACCAAGATCGGGTCCTCTCCGACAATCCCTGCGTCCGCTTCTACAATGGCCAGCGCGGCTACGTCCGGTGCACGGTCACGCCACAGGCCTGGCGGAGCGACTACCAGGTCGTGGAACAAGTCACCAAGCCTGGTACTCCGGTGGTGACCAAGACCTCGTTCGTCGTCGAAGCCGGAACGCCGGGCTCCAAACCCGCCTGAACAGCCTCTTCATCGGCCTTCCGCCCGCGCTCTCGGACCTGAGAACGGCTTGGGAGTAACGCCCGGCGGCCTAAGCCCTCCTTAATCCGGCAATCGTTGGCCTCAATCCGGATCCGCCTCACTCAGAGGCGATCCGGCGAGGGCCTCTCAAGCCTCGAAGATGGGGTTCCACCAGACGGACACAAACCCGTTGCAATGTGCGACACCGTCCAAGTCCGGGGCGAAGCGCAACAGGTTGCGCAATCGAGCATCAGGCCTCACTTCCCCACTAACCTTAAGGTGCCTGTTCATCTCCCCTGCCCTCTCGGGACGGCGATCGGTGACACCGTCACTCGACCTCAGATCATTGTTCTCCGTGCCGCCCCACCTGATAGTCAAGCTTCCCACGATCCTTGCGACCGAAGTGGAACAATGTTTGCATCAGAAGGAGCGGCTCCGAAGGACTACCGCCCTACGACGAACCGGGCCTCGGTATGTTCGAGCGAACGATCTCTGCCCCAGGAGGCGGCATGCGAAGCGAACGAGACAAGATGTTGGCGGGGGAGTTATACGACCCTCTCGACCCCGAATTGTGTGCGGCCCGCGACCGGGCTCGCGATCTCTGCCAAGCGTTGAACGCGACCAGCGAGGCCCAGCAAACGGAACGTCGGCGGATTCTTCGTGAGCTCTTCGGGGCGGGAGGCGAAAGCATCTGGATGCAGCCCCCGTTTTTCTGCGACTACGGCTCGAATATCCTGCTCGGTGAACGGGTCTTCTTTAACTTCAATTGTGTGGTGCTCGACGTGGCTCAGGTCAAGATTGGCGACTACACTCTGTTCGGACCCTCCGTACAGATTTACACGGCCACCCACCCGATGAACGCCGAGCTGCGCCGAAAGCAAGAGTTCGCCAAACCGATCGAGATCGGTTCCGACGTCTGGGTTGGCGGCGGTGCCATCATCTGCCCCGGAGTCCGGATCGGCTCTCGGGCCGTGATCGGGGCCGGAAGCGTGGTTACCCGGGACATTCCCGACGGCGTATTTGCGGCCGGAAACCCCTGCCGCGTCATCCGGGAAATCCACGAATAAAAGTCCGGCCGGCAGTCCGATCCCCCTCACGCGGAGCCCGGTCACCGCAGGCACTGGGAAGCCCTGTGAGTATCAATTCAAGCGGTCCCTGGGATTGATCCGGACAACGGCCCATACTATAATTTGGTACAGAACCATGTGATGTTCGATCTTTGGTCCCCCCTCGAAATCTCGGCGACGCAAAGGTCGGAAATCAGATCACTCGAGTCGAACGGGAGTCACCATGACGTCCTCCCTACCTTTGGGCCGCTCTACCATCAGGACCACCCGTCGGCGCCCTTCTGTCCTCGCCAAGTGTGGCATGGTCCTTGCAATCAACGACCGTCGTTATCGTGTTCGTCCCATCTCCTGTGACCCGGCCGCTGCGCACCGCTGCTACGAGCTTCGCAAAGATGATGAGACGGCCTACCACGTCTCGCAACACCTCCATGGTCCCGAATGCGATTGTCCGGACTTCATCTTTCACCGCGCCGGCCTCGACCCCGGGGGCTGCAAGCACATCAAGGCGCTCGCAGCCTTCGGCATGGTCGTAGCGGCCTCCTAGAAAAGCATCGAGCGTCAGAAACCAAAGACTCGCACGACATTCCCTGGAGGTTTTGGCCTGCCGAGACTCCCATCAACGTCCCAGGCAGGCCTGCCTACCGTACCCATCACAACAGGGAAGGCTCTGCGGACAGAGCAATCTCTCTTCCAACTCCCAATCAATCCAACTGGAGCCGGTTCTCTTTCGGTTCCATGGTGGCGGGGAAACCCGATCACTCCGCTGCGGCGCGGGGCAATCAGCCTCCGCTCTCCTTTGCCGCCTCGATGACCGGGAGAAACCGTCTCCCGTCGCAGGTCCACGCTCCTGCCAGTTCCTCTGAGCCGACGGCGAGCCGGAACGTACGCACCGACACCGCTTGGCGCTCGACTAACCCCAGAGGATAGGCAAGACCGATCGGCGCCTCCCCCGCCCCCGGGGTATCGTAAACGACCAAGACCCGTGCGTCGTCACCGGCCAGAATCGGCCCACTCATCGGGCCCCAATTCGAATAGTACGGTCCAGTGATCATGTGGCGCTCAGTTTTCTCTCGGGAACGGTCGCAAGATCGCCATGCCGGGATTCTACCAACGTACGCGCCGTTTCGAGCGGCCGAACGTTGGTATCACCGGATCGCCTCTTTGAGAACAATTTCGGCCGGTTCTCGGCCCACCGTCTACCGAGGAAGAATATCCGAGCCAGCCGGCCAGAGCAAAGCCTGCGTCGCGCTTGTTTGGCAAGTGACAGTCGACCCGGAGCAATCGGCGAACTTGCCCGATAATCGGTTCGAGGTTGGCAGCTCGGCTTCTCGTCCCAACGGAGGAGACAATCTTTGCGACTGGATGGCTCTCGGTTCTCGGGGCCGGCTTTCCCTGTCGTTCCCCATGATCAAGCCAAAACCGCACAACATACAATCGCCGGTCGCTGCTTTGCCAGAGAACCGAAGTCAATGATCCGCCAATTTAGGACGTTGAATCGCGTACGAACAAATCCGTTTTTTTATTACTAAATGGAGCGTCCGGCAAGTTTATTGTAGGGCAGGCCTTGGCCTGCCGAGACTCCAACGAATAGCTCAGGCAGGCCAAGGCCTGCCCTACGAGAAGACATTTTTGGATGGGGGTGCTCACGCGACGGAAGGGGACTTGCCAGATACACCAACAAATCTGTCATCTTTTCATTTCTAACACATTCAGCGACAACTCAATCTCAATTTTCAAGTTCTTAACACAGTCCTTCGACAAACCCAGAGAAGGTGCGCAGACAGTCGGCCATGGGGCGACACCGCGACAGGCGCGAATTTCCCTGTCGAGGCGTCGTCACTCCCCAGGGCAACGATCGGACTGTTTCCTTCGAGAACCGACAGATCCGTTGTTTTGAGAGACGAACGGTTCAGCCCCCATGTCGAATCAAGAAATGCGCATCACATTAACCTCGCCGAGTGTTCGGCGCAGGCCGTCTTCAAAGTCAACCTCGGGTTGATACCCGAGCACCGCGTGGATTCGCTCGAGACTTGCTTGCGAGTGCCGCACGTCCCCTTCCCGAGCGGGCTGAAACACGGGTTCGATCTGCGTTCCCAGGATTTCATTCATCGTCGCCACGAGGTCAAGCAAACTGATCCTTCGGCCGGTGCCGACGTTGAGCACGATTCCCTCGAGGGGACGCTCGGATCGAAGGGCGGCGAGGTTGGCATTCACAACGTTACTAACATAAGTAAAGTCACGAGTTTGCATTCCGTCGCCGAAAATCGTTGGCCTTCGCCCCTCGGACATCGCCTGCGAGAACAGCGAGATGACCCCACTGTATGGGCTCGAGGGGTCTTGCCTGGGTCCGAAAATATTGAAGTAACGCAGACTGACCCCGTCGAGTCCCATGGTTTTGGCATAAACCGAAACGTAATATTCCCCGGCGAGTTTCCCCGCCGCGTAAGGACTGAGGGTTTGTGGCAAAATCGCCTCATGCTTGGGCAATTCTTCCGTTTCGCCGTAGGCGCTACTGGACGCCGCGAAAAGAAATCGTTTCACACCGGCCTGGCGCGAGGCTTCGAGGAGATGGAGTGTGGCCGTCGGGCCGCTCGCGTGGGAGAGCAAAGGCTCACGCACAGACCTGGGGACGCTCGGAATCGCCGCTTGGTGAATGACGTAATCGGCGCCGGCGACAGCCTTCCGACAGACTTCGAAATCGGCGACGTCCCCCTCCAGTAACTCGAATCGACCAGCGAGATGGGCCAGATTCGCCGGCCGCCCCGTGGCGAAATTGTCCACCACCCGAACTCGATATTCTCGGTCAAGAAGAGCTTCGACAAGGTGCGACCCAATGAATCCGGCCCCCCCTGTCACCACTACGTTGAGATCACGGCGCATCGTTGTCTCGTCCTCGTCCGGAATGATTCTATGTCAGGAACTCTCCGACCCCGCTTCCTGGAGAATACGGTCAGCCTGGCTGACTCGCACTGATCCAACAAAGCATGCCGAACTGCGGCCAGTAATGCCTCTAAAATCTGCTAAGCACACGTGCTCGGTTGACTTTTTTCAACAGACAGTGGCATCTTAAACCACTTTTTTTGATTTCAGTTCGTCAATCGAACTCACCTCTATGTTCAGACTCGAGGAGCGTGGAGTATAGTAAAAAATCTAAGGTTTTAACGTATTTCTGCACACATCACATTCAATCCTGTATGCTTTTTCCTTAGAGAGTCCAACGGAAAGGGGACAGCCAACTCACAAACTCGAAGCCGGTCTCTCTTCCTTTGGACTTTTAACCTCGCGATATTGGGTAGCGAATCGGCTCCGTCGACTGGACTCACGGGAGAGTGGTGCTCAAAGATCATCGAAATCACACGAAATCCCGCAGATTCTGGGTTCCGTGAGTCAACATCCGTCGAGGTGAAGCAAGATAAGCCCTGGACATGAGCCTTAGAGAAAAATCTCTTCAGAGGATTCAGCATAACGTCGTCTTTGTCCACTGCCTTGCGATCTCAAAACCGTAGCCGGGCTCAAGTTCAGGATCGGGACTGCGGGAAGGTCTGCGGGCATCGCTGTCAAAGGAAGTCGCCGTTCGCCGGCGCGAATCGAAAATCGCAGAGCGTAGAGATAGAAAATCCCCCTTTGATTGTGACTGGCTCGGTTACGCTTCGAAAGAATGGAGGTTGCCGACGGATCGAAACGATCAGGGTGCGCCAAGGCGAGAGACGATCGCCTTGATGGACGCCGAGGTCCACACCGTCCCTGATCTTTGCAGAGTCGTCCCCCCTCGAGGAGTCCTTGGATCTGGCGGCGATGGGAACGTTCTGACGACTACTCGATTGCCCACTCTCCGGCAATGCCGCCGGACGAAATACCGTGTCCACTCGATCGATGTCGATCGGACGAGGCAATCTCATGAGCGATCGCGCTCCGACTCAAGAAAGTTTCGATCCGCAAGGGGGAGGGATGCCGATGGCCCTCTCGCCCCCGGCGTCTCTGTCCCCGCGTCGGAACGTGGAGACCAAAGTATGCGACTGACCACCCTGGGAGACACATCTTGTCCAGTCGCGTGCCGCCAAACTACGACCCGGCTCAGCGATGTTCTCAGCATCACGTCTTGCTCCAGGGGCGGGCTGAATCTTGAGACGGGGCGAGTCCGGAGTCGATGGGATCAAGGTGGGATGAGCGCCAGACTTCAAGCTGGTGTGCCCTCCGTTGGCCTCGTTGTCTCCCCTTTCGACACCAACGGCCACCCCTCGCCCGAACAAGCCAGGGCATTCGGGGGTCCGAGTCCGGACCATGCCAGCCGGCGAAGCGCCAACCCAGCCGACGTGATGCGGCTATCCCTGTTGCCCCCCCCTCCGCATGCCATTCGTGTTCGTTCACCGACGCCTTCGATGAGCGAGTCAGGCGTGATCCCAGGATGGGCCTCGGACCTCTTAGGTTCATGTCATTATCCGAGCATCATCCCATGAACTCTCTCTATCCGTACGAGAATGAACGCGAGCATCAGGATACGTTATCGCGTTTTTCGCCTGATGCCCCTCCGATTTTTGAGTGGGGGCTCCTCCTGAGACGTTCGATCCGGAGGATCCTCGGGTGGCAGATCCCACCGCGATGGGCAGAACGGGATTGGCATGACGAGATCCGCTCCGAGATCATGCTCGCTGCCCTCGAGGCCCATGACAAATACGACCCCTCGCGCGGCGTCCCCTGGGAAGCCTTCCTGCGCCAGCGTGTGGTCTTCGCCGCTCTGGCGCGCTATCGTCGCGAGTGGACTTACAGTCTCCGGATCTCGTCCTGTCCTCAGGCCGATTTCTTGACCGGTGCCCGATCGCAAAGATCCTCGGAGGCTACCCGAAAAAAAATCCTCGCGGCCCTGAAGCACCTTCCCAGCCGCGACGACAATCTGATCGAAAATCTCTTCTGGGGTAGGAAGACCGAGTCCGAACTCGCCCGAGGACTCGGGATCAGCCAGCAGGCCGTCAACAAGCGAAAACAGGCCATCTTGAGGCAACTCGAGCGCCTCCTCGATGCTATGGAGGTTGAACTAGACAGCGAACTGTAAGCAGTCGTCATGGCCGAGAAATGTCGTGAACGGCCGGAACTCCGCCCAAGCCGAGTTGCCCTTGCTGGCGATGTCGGAACTTGCGGTGATCCCGACCTTCGATGACCAACCCCTCGCGCAATCCAGGGGTCGACTACCGCCTTCTCTCACAACACCGACAGGCCGGAACCGAAACCTTGCGGCATGACCGGGGACGAGTCTTCAAAGTCCGAGACCCTCATAACGATCAAGACTCCTGGCCTTGAAGACTCCGTTCCAATCATCAACCGGCTCTCCCGGAAAGTTCACAATCACGATCACAACGATCGTCAACTATTCTCGAGCACCCACTGGAAGGCGTAGCGCGACAATTCGGTTCCCGTGCTCAGGTCAAGTTTCGCCCGGATGCGATCCCGATAGGTCTCGACGGTCTTGTTACTGAGGTGCAACCGGGCTGCGACCTCTCCGGTATTCAACCCCTGACCGATCAGGCGAAAGACTTCCAATTCGCGATCCGAGAGCGACTCTACCGGCGACGCTTGAAGTTTCGCGTGATTTCCGCCGACCACCCGACTCAGCAGTTTCTCGCTCAGTTCCATGCTCAGATAGACTTTACCCTCGAGCATCTGGCGAATGGCCTCGATGACCGTGCCGGTGGCCTGGATCTTGTTGATGTACCCCATCGCTCCCGCACGTAGCGCACGCTCGGCGTAGAGGGTTTCGTGGTACATGGACCAGACCAGAAGCAGAGCCGAATGGTTTCTTGCTCGGATCCGCTTGATCAGGTCAATGCCATCGCCAGTCTTGAGCGAGATATCGACGACCGTCACGTCGGGACTGAGCGCCTCAACAAGTTCGAGCGCTTCGGTCACATCGGCCGCTTCACCGCAGACCTGCATGTCGGGTTCGTTCGCGATTCGAACCGCCAAACCTTCGCGTACGGCCGGATGATCGTCGACGATCAGGACTTGGATCGTGCGCAGATCGACCTCCGGGTTGCCTGGGATCATCGAGGCGGTTCCTTATAGAGGGTGCAAACCACCAGAGTTCCGCCACCTTCGGCTGGGCCGATGTTCAACGTCGCATTGATGAGTCCAGCTCGGTGACGCATGATACGCAAACCGATCCCCGCGGCCTCCGTCCCGCGATTTTGGATCCCGATTCCATCGTCCTGAATTCGTAGGAGGACCAGGCCGTCGTCCTCTTCCAGATCGATCTGGATGCGGCCAGCACGGCCGTGCCTGAGGGCATTACTCACTGACTCCTGAGCGATACGGTATAACTGGGTAGCCGTGACGCTACTTTCAATAGAAACAAATTTTTCGTTTCGAAACATGCAAGAAATACTGTTTTGTTCTGAAATGCGTGCCGCCAGTTCCGCGAGAGCATCCGGAAGCCTCTCCGAAGCGATCTCGACGGGGACAAGCCCTCTCGACAGTTCCCGCAACTTGCTAAGCGAGCGCTGGATCCCCTGGGCCAGTTTGGAGGCAAGCTCGACCTCCGATGGCGATCGCTCGTTGAGCGTTGTGACCAAGGTTTCAGCAATCAAACCAAGACCTGTCAATTCTTGACCTATGTCGTCATGCAAGTCCTGTCCGAGCTGCGTCCGCTCCCGCTCGGCGATCTGAAGAATTTCCCCCTCGAGCATTTCACGGTGAGCCCGATCACGGTCGACGGTGCTCCGCAAGTCTTCCCGAGTATCTCGGAGTTCACGCTCCAGTTTCTGGACTCGAGAGCCGGCCGTGACCTCGGTACGACCGGTTCGGCCTATTACGGGCTCCGCTAAATCCTCAAAGGCCACCAGCAGAAAATCCTCGACGCTTGACGGCACGGAGATAGGTCTGACGATCAGCCTGATCGCACTCATCGCACCTTCGCGCTTGACCCGCGCATCCGAGACCGAAACCCGCTGCCGGTCGCGAAGGGCCTTGTGAACCGCCGTGCGGAGCTTGGTTCGCAACCCCCCCCGGGCCATCCGCAACAGGTCAAGGGCTGACTCCCCAGTCGTCGGATCGAGATAGCGCAGGGTCGACCCGTGCTCGAAGAGGATCTTACCATGGCTGTCGATAAGAACGGCCGCAGGCGCATACTCCTCGAGCAATTGGCGTTGCGTCAGTTCCACAAGGGCGCTCACAGGCCGTTCACTCGGCTCGGAGAGACGCAGCACCCCGTCACGAATAGAGAGACTCTGACTTGGCGGGATGATGTAGACGTGGTTGGCCTCAACCGCCACGCCTTCCCCTGCCTCGATGATCGAAAAGGCGGGGAGCTTCGAAAGCAACTCCACCATGAAGCCCTCATGGCGGGAGTCCAGGCCGGGGATAAGTACACAGGCAATACCATGGTTGGCAGGCATTGTATCCAAATACCGTGGTAATGCATCCAGCCCTCCGGCCGAGACGCCAATCCCCACGAGGGGAAACCGCCCAGTCTTGTTTTCTTCGACCGAGGCGCGACTACCTGCTCCCCTCGATCCCGACACCTGACGCTTTCCTCGTCTTGGTGGATCGTCGTCTGGCATCGGTTCAAGGGAACGGTTCATACGCCTCTTCTTTGCCGCCATCGCGGCTCCTTCCTAATGATACTCAGGTAAGAAAAGTCCGAGCGGGGCAACTCCTGTAGAGCCTGCCAAGACCGTTCGCCAAAGCCTCCGCAGACCAAGGTCTCCCCTCCAGGACCAATCTAGGCATGCGACTCGAAACAGGAGTCCGGACTTCTCTTCTCTGACTCCCGATAAAGAGGTCCAAGCCATAAGGAAAACAAAAGACGACAAGCACTGGGTGGCATACGTCACGGGACTCACCCAGAAGCGTAGAGCCATTCAGTTCGGTACAGCTGACTCTCCAGCGATGGAACATGAGCCGAAACGCTGCGCATATGTTCGACATCTCCTCAGACTCTCGACAACCTGCACAGAATCATAACCCACGGAGCCTACGCCTATCAAAGAAGATACCCTCGCGCCGGCAATCTCTTGCCAGGAGATCCCCTACACGATCTGTCGAACTTGCCTGACTTTCAACGCGGCACAGGCACGGATAGCATCGACTGACGTCGGACAAGGATACAGATTCCGGCCCCTGACGAAACCGAGCTTTTTGACATCCGAATCCTCATGCTTTAACATCCGCATCCATCAATTTTCAATTTCCCAACCTTCAACTATTCTTACCACTTACAATACATTTCCTCTCTTTGATTTTTCGATTTTCATCCTTCGTCGAAAGACAAGCATTGGACCGGATTCACGAAAATGTAAGCCCGATTACCGTCAAATGTTGCCATAAAATCAAAGACTGGGAGACACGCAAACCCCAATGTATCGATATCGTCAAAACGGAGGCCATTTCTTGCCGCGTGGCCGACGTAATGCCCGGATCATTCTCAAAAGGCGGACCCAATGACAACCTGCCGAAGTTTGCACCCTGGATCGCGCAACGCAGATTGAATCACGGGCCAAGGCCGTGGACTGAGCGACTCTATTAACTTATCATTTTGATCCAGAAGTCCGAATCCACTTTACGTGTGACTCTCAACCATACCAACAAGCCCCCGGGAGCCTGGCGCAAACTGCAGCAGTTTCTTTGGTGGTGCCCGAAGGGAATGGCCTCTCTCGCTGGGCAATGATTTCCTCGGGTCTAGCGAGAGATATATTTCGTTTCAAATCACGTTTTTTATTTGCGACAGTAGAAGGGTTTTTTCGGTCCCTTTCGCGTTTGGCCGGTTGTGAAAGCACGCGTTCTTGCAATGGCTGTATCAGGACCCGGGATGGACAGATCCCAATCCATTCGGAGAAGGGACGCAAAGCGCACGGATCGGCTCTAACTAGATCCGGGGCAACACTCCCCGGTGAAGCGTCCTTAACCGAAGCACACCGAGGATACTCACCGTGACGATCCGAATTTTGCCACAGCTTCGATGGGCCGCAGCACGGTCGCCCACGTTTGGCCCAAACGTTGCCGGAGCGAGCGACTTCGGGCATTCTGGCAAATCCCTCTCCTCAGGGCTGGCTCGGTTCGTAGCCCTCTCCGATGAGGGGTCGCCGAGCGAAGGGACGCGCGTCAACGTCGTCCACGTTGCCGACGATTTTGATGGCGTGAATGCCGCCATCAGCCACTTTACCTTGGCCCAGCACGGCAAGTGACTGAGGCCAGGCCTACCGCCGAGGCGCTGTTCGCAAAGGCGCGGACTGCGATCCGAACAACGTTGTTTCGTCGGCTTTCAGACCGCAGCTCAACCACACGGCCGAAATGCCGCAGGATCGGCTAGCAGGCACAATTCACCAGGGACAATCCTTGGCCTCCCCGGCCGAGGTGAAAACCAAGGAGCTTGGTCCCTGGGTCGTCCGGATTAACCGGAGCGGACAGCCTACAGCTAAGAGGTCCGGTGTCCTCACGGCGATTGAATGAAGCCCCCAGGCCCTCTTCCAGGAGGTATCGCCAGTGATCTCCAGGAACAGCCAAGCGGTATGGAAACCCAAGCATCGCGCCTTCGCCCAGAGCCGCAGAGACCGCCGACACCAAGGCGACCTCGATGGTTTCACGCCCGCTGTGGACAGCCTCGTTCTTTCACTCGCCAAGCGATTCGTATCCATAAGACTCATAATCCGCGATCTCGAGCGTGCCCCACACGGTCATCGCCGGCCACGACACCCCAAACTCGGCAACCCTCGACAAGCCACGGCTTGCGTGCCATTCGCCGTGAAGGAATCGTGCCCACCTAGTAAGTAAGAAGAATTAAGAAAAGGGATCGGTGACTCGAAGCGTCCTTTCCATCACGAGCACAACAACCGTGAGTTCTAAATATGCAAGCCTTTCAATCTAGTCAGCGTGATTCGTTCACCCAGGATACCGTGTTGGAACGATCCTCCCGCGAGCGACCCATCCAGGATTGGGGGGTGCTGCTTAAAAATTCGCTCCGGAGAATTCTTCGATGGCACATTCCACCGCGCTGGGCTGACCAGGATTGGCATGACGAGATTCACTCAGAGATCGTGCTCGCCGCGCTTCAAGCATATAAAGACTTCGATGCATCTCGAGGTGTGCCTTGGGAAGCCTTTCTCCGCCAGCGGGTCCTCCACACCGCTCTGGCTCGCTATCGGCGTGAATGGACTTATAGCCTCCGTATTTCCGGCGAATCCCAGAGCGATCTCCACGTCGGACCCAAGCGGCCCCGATCGTCCGAGCTCACTCGGAAAAAGCTTTTGTCCGCGGTGCAACGGTTGCCCATACGCGACGTCACCCTGATCGAAAGCCTCTTCTGGGGAAGTAAGACCGAATCCGAAATGGCCCGAAGACTCGGGATCAGTCAGCAGGCCGTGAACAAGCGAAAACGTACCATCCTCCGACAGCTCGAACGCGTGCTCGACTCGATGGAGTTGGGTGCCGAGATCGAGCCCTAACCGCAACGCATGGGGCCCCCCTATCGATCGCCTCCTTCCTTTCCACCGATAGGCCTCCCAATGCCCCGCCCAACGATCGAGTCCTGGCGTGGCTGCTTTGCGGCATGATCGCGCAACCGATCCGCCGCGAACCGGCCAAAGACTATCTCTCGAGCCTCAGCGAGGCCGCGACAAAGCTTTATTAAGCCAACACGAAGGACCGGGATCGACGATCTCGCGTCTTTGCTCGCGCCATCCGGAGACGAATGAGGGGCCCCCGGCTTTAGAAGCATCACACGGCCCCAGGTCTCCGCACTGGCGAGTTCTCGAGAAACCGAATCGTCTCAGTTGTTTCCCAAGAAATTTCGACGCTTTCGGTGCTTTTTTGGTTGTGAACGGCGTAATAACAGCATTAATGAGAGCATCGATCAAGTTATCGACGAAGATAAATACTCGGCATCTCGACACAACGCAGCGAACTTGATCTTCATGTCTCGACATCGACCTTTTCTCGGCAAGCGTGGGACACGGTAACCCACCGGCCCAAGGTACGCGCCGAATTCACCAATGGACGTCAACATGTTTTTTGTGAGGCACTATGACAACTTAAACCAGAAGGTCACCACGCAACCAAACGATTCTGCTTTCCGTTTTCAACTTGACTTCAATGATAACATCATTGCATGAAATATCCGTAACTTCAGGTAGCGGCAAGGCTCCAGGCGGGTGCAGGGGAAACCGACCTGTTCATTCGAGAGACGTGGGAAACCGGGGATTTCACGAGGCGAAACCTCACGCGATTCACTTCAAACGGGCTTCCTCCAAAGCCCGCGGGCCATTGCCAGCGTCAGCGTGCATTCGCTTCTCCTCTCCGGGAAGGGAAGCGAGTTCTCCTCTGGTTTTGGGATCATTCGGGGTAACAGTGAGTCTCATCATGCCCATACTTCCTGCCGAGCCGGAAATTTTTCCTGACGACCTCTGGGAGGAGAACGGGCCCAAGGCGGGTTCGGAAAGGCGCTGGTGGTGTCTTCACACCAAGCCCCGCCAAGAGAAAGCCCTCGCCCGGGCCCTTCGGGTCCGCGAGATCGTCCACTATTTGCCCCAGATCGCCCAGGAGAGCCGAACGCCGGGAGGTCGCAAAATTCGCTCTCTGATCCCGTTATTCCCTGGTTACATGTTCCTATTAGGAGACGATCATCAGCGCTTCGAGGCGCTCCAGGGAAACCACCTCGCCAACCTCCTCGCGGTTCCCGACCAGACGGCGCTTGAGGGGGAACTGCGTCAAATCCATCGGCTCCTCTCTTCGGGTCTACCGGTCTTCCCCGAACCCACCCTCGTGGTCGGGACCTCCGTGAAGATTCTGGTCGGCCCGCTCAAGGGGCTCGTGGGCACGATCGTGCGGCGAGGCGAGCGCGACCGGTTCGTCGCCCTGGTCCGATTCCTGGGCAAGGGGGCGACGATCGACCTCCAGGATTGGCAGGTCGCCCCCATCGAAGCTCCTTCAACGGCAACCTCAGACCTTTGATTTTCCCAAGCGGGCCCGTCGCGGCTCCTTCCCGACTCTTCATTTAAGGGCAAGTTCGATTATTGCTTGTGGAATCCTCATATGATCGACCCCAATCCCAAGTTACCGGCTGGGGCTCGCCTGCAACACGAGGTCGCGGTGGTGCCCACGATCCTAGCCTCGGCTCGTCCGCCCGCATTATCGGCCGCACCCGATGCCATGGGTCTGCTCATGGCTCTCCGCCGGCGCTGGAGAATTGGAGTCGGGTTGGGGATCCTCTCGGCCGTAGCCGCCGGGGTCTCCACCTGGTACATCGTGCCCAAATCCAAATATACCGCCCGCGCGACGCTCCATGTCTCAAGCAATCCCAAGTACATCATCTTCGACCCCAAAGAGCGCCTGACCGATTACCGTACCTACCAACGAACCCAAGTCGCGCTCGCGAAAAGCCACTTCGTCCTCGCCGACGCCCTGAAGCGACCCGAGCTCGCCGGGCTGACCACGCTGCGAGAGCAGGTCGACCCATCCGACTGGCTCTCACAACAGATTAAAGTCGACTTTCCTGATGCCTCCGAAGTCCTTGAAATCTCGCTCACCGGCGAACGTCCCGAGGATCTGGCGCTGCTCGTCAACGCCGCAGTCGACTCTTACATGTCCCGCGTCGTCGAGGAAGAGGAAAAGGAACGACACGCTCGCCTCGAGAAGCTCCGCGAGCTCTGGGAAAAATACCAGCACAATCTCCAAAGTAAGCGGGACCAGTTCCGCAAACTCTCCGACGAGCTCGGCACGGCCGACCAAAAGACGCTCTCGGTCGCACAGCAATCCAAGATCCAGCACCGCGAACTGGCCGAAAGCGAATTAATGCGCATGAAGTTCGAGCTCCGAAGATCTGAGTCGGAACTCGCCGTGCTCGAGGACCGGGTCGAGGAATCCATCTCCCAAGGTACATCGCAGGCCGCCGTCGATGAACGGATCGACGCCCACCCCCACGTAATCGAGATTCATAGCCAGATCCGAAAGCTCTTGGATCGGCAGAGCCAGGTAAGCCGCCTCACGCCCAGGCGCGATGATCCGGCTCTGCTCTCGGTACGTCGACAACTCGACCAGGCAAAAAAGGATCTGTCCAAAGCGCGTTCGACATTACGTCCACATATTACGTCACAGCTTCACAGCACCATCGCCCAGGAGGATCGCGACACCGTGGCGAAACTTCGCGCCCGAGTGAGTTCGACTCGGATGTACATGGACGCGATCACCCAGGAGATCGAACGGGTGCAGGAAGAATCGAAGGCGATTAATCGGACCGGCCTGGACCTGACGCAATATCAGGATGAAATCCAGATCGTTGGTGAAACGGCCCGGAAAATCGGCGCCGAAGTCGAAGCCATGGAGGTGGAGTTGGGCGCACCGGCCCGCATTCGAGTGGTCGATCGGGCGATCGTCCCCACCATCAAAGACAAGTTCCGCAAGGCCAAGGCCAGCGGAGCGGCCGCGGTTGGCACACTCATGCTCATCCTCTTCGGGGTCTCGTTCCGCGAATTCCGCGCCCGGCGCATCAACACGGTCGACGAGGTCGCCCAAGGGTTGGGGCTGAAGATCGTCGGTTCCCTCCCCCCCTTGCCAAACGGGTCGCGCGAATCCACGGCGCCGACGGCGCTGCGACTGCGAAGCCAACTGCTCGAGTCGATCGACTCGACCCGCACCATGATCCTGCACGCGTCGCGCACGGAAGGGATCCGCATGGTCATGGTCACCAGTGCGATGAAAGGCGAGGGGAAATCGACCTTGAGCTACCATCTGGCCACCAGCCTCGCCCGCATCGGCCGACGGACGTTGCTCATCGACGGTGACTTACGCTGCCCCACCATGCATCAGTTTTTTGACATACCCTTGAATCCCGGTCTCAGCGAGCTTCTGCGTGGGGAGTTCGGGGCTAATGACGTCATCTGGTCGACCCATCCGGGCGGGCCCGATGTGCTCCCGGCCGGCGACTGCTGCCCCCTCGCGATCCACGCCTTGGCCCAGGATCAGATTCGCATCCTCTTTGAGGAGCTGAAAACTCGGTACGACTTCATCATCGTCGACTCCCCCCCGGTTTTAAGCGTGGCGGATTCACTCTTGCTCGGGCAAGTCGTTGATGCCGTGCTCTTCTCGATCTTGCGAGACGTAAGCCGAGTACCCATGGTCTACGCCGCCTCGGAACGGCTCTTGGCGCTGGGCGCACGTATGCTGGGAGCGGTCGTCAGTGGGGTCTCCGACGACTCGGACAGCTCCGCGTACTCCTACTCCTCGAAATACTTCAAGGACGCAAACTCGGCCGCTCTCCTACCCGGGCGAGCAACGGAGTTGGCAGTCAGGGATAAGGCGCATCGACCACAATCAAAACCGTGAGTCGATACCTTCCCATTTTCTCTGAGGATGGCCCAAAATGATCTCGCGACATTATGTCAACACATCCGAACCTTCCGGCCGCGAAGCCGTTGGTTCCGGCGAGGAGCGCAGTTTTCGTTCCTTGCAACTCTCGCTCAAGGCCATTTTGGACTTTGTCGCGGCCGTCTTACTGGCCTTGGTGATCTGGCCGCTCGTGCTTCTGGTGATGCTTGTGGTGAAGCTCACCTCTCGTGGACCGGTCATCTACACGCAGACCCGCCTGGGGCGCAACGGCCGGCCGTTCAGGATCTTCAAGATCCGGACGATGAGGCATGAATCCGAGGCCTTGACGGGACCTCGATGGTCGAGCAAGACCGATCCCAACATCACGGTGGTCGGCCACTTCCTCCGACGCTCCCACCTCGACGAGTTGCCTCAGCTCTGGAACATCCTCCGGGGTGAAATGAGCCTGGTCGGTCCCAGGCCGGAACGACCCGAGTTCGTCACCCGGCTCGAAATCGAGATTCCGCGATATCGCGAGCGACTGGCGGTCCGCCCCGGAGTCACGGGCCTCGCCCAGGTCCAGCTCCCGCCCGACACCGACCTCGAAAGCGTACGACGCAAACTCGTTTGCGATCTCGCCTACATCGATCAGCTCGGTTTCGGATTGGACCTGCGGATCCTCTTCTGCACGGCACTTGGCCTGGTCGGAATCCCCTATTCAGCGTCGCGAAAACTGTTCCGAGTGCCCACGCTCGTAGCCTCGGACGTGGTACCGACTTCGGAGCCGGCGGTCCTGAGTCTGGGTGCCGGGGCACGTTGAGAACACCGACATGGCCTACGCCCTCTTCATCTTGGTCAACGCCACGCTCTTCATCCGGCCGGCGGAGATCGTACCGTCCCTTGAGGGACTCCCGATCTACAACGTGCTGATCTCCGCCTGCCTGGTGATCTCGTTTCCAAAGATCATCTCTCAATGGACGAGCCAATCGCTCGACGAGAATCCGCTCCACGTTTGCGTGCTCGGAATATTCACGACCATCATGCTTTCCCATTTAGTTCATATGAACTTCTTGATGGCGAGATCGGGGGGTCTCGAATTCTTCAAGATCGTTCTCTACTACTTTTTGCTGATCGCCGTCATCGACACTCCGGCACGGCTCCTGCGATTCCTCTGGTTCCTGGTCGGCTTTACGATCGTCCTCACCGTGCTGGCTCTTCTGCATTACCACAGCGTGCTCAGCATTCCGGCACTCGAGGCAGTCTACGACCAGGGTCTGGACGCCTCCGGGAATAAAATCGGCATCCTCAGGCTCTGCAGCACAGGCATCTACAACGACCCGAACGACCTCTGCTTGATCCTGGTGGTGGCCATGGGCATCTGCAGCTTTGGAGTGGGCCACCCACGTTTTGGCATGCTCCGCCCACTCTGGATCCCTCCCTTACTCCTCTTCGGGTACGCATTGACGAAAACGTATTCGCGAGGGGGATTCATGGCGATGCTGATGGCCATGATGGTCTTGTTCCAAGCTCGATTCGGCCTTCGCAAAGCTCTCATGTTGGGGGCGGTGGCACTCCCCCTGGTCTTGGTGGTCTTCGGCGGTCGGCAAACCAAGATCTCGACCGAAGAGTCTACCGGCCAAGACCGAATCCAACTCTGGGCGCAAGGCATTCGGCTCCTCGGTCAGGAACCGCTCTTCGGAATCGGTCAACATCGCTTCGTGGAAGAGGTGGGGTTGGTCGCGCATAACTCGTACGTCCACGCGTTCACGGAGCTCGGCTTCATTGGGGGTGCGCTTTTCCTCGGCATGTTCTACTACGCGCTCGCAGCCCTCCACTGCCTCGGGGCCTACCAGGATGTGATCCGCGACCCCGATCTGAAGCTCCTGCGTCCCTACCTGATGGCGATCATTGCCGCCTATGGCACCGGCCTGTTGACGATTTCACGCAACTATATTGCCCCTACGTATATGATTTTTGCAATTGTTACTGTCTACTTACAGTTAGCAACGAAAGACTCACCGGTGGCGCCACGTCGTCTGGGAAACAACTTGATCCACCACTTCGTCGCCGCCGGCATCCTATTTATCATGATCATTTACCTTTTCACGCGATTGTTCGCTCGCTTCGGAGCCTAACCGCCTCCGTTGACGATGCCTCCACGATAAGAAGTCGACAAATCAAACGATGCTGGGACATCGCGTCCCGGCCACCCTCCACGGATACGAGAGGTCCTCAGCCCACGATGAGCCAGACGCAAGCGCTCTACATGTCTGGGCCGGCATCACTAGCCAATGAGACCGTGCAGTCTCGTGTGCGCCCTGTCACGGTCATTCGTCCGCCTTCTGGCTGGCAGGCCCTCGATCTCAGGGAAATTTGGCGTGCTCGCGAGTTGCTGTTCTTCCTCACCTGGAGGGACGTCAAGGTCCGCTACAAGCAGACGGCGCTCGGCGCCGCTTGGGCGATCTTGCAACCGCTCATGACCATGATCGCCTTCAGCCTGTTCTTCGGCCGCCTGGCGAAGGTGTCCTCGGGGAACCTCCCCTACCCGCTCTTCGCATTCACCGGGTTGTTGCCTTGGACCTTTTTCGCCAACGCCGTCGCCACGTCAGGACTCAGCGTTGTGGGAAGCGAGCGGCTGATCACCAAGGTGTACTTTCCGCGATTGATTATTCCGATCGCCGCGGTGGGAGCTGGCGTGATCGACTTCCTCATCGCCTGCGGCATGCTCGGGATCCTGATGCCCTACTACGGCGTCGCACCCGGGATCTCGGTCCTCCTGTCCCCCTTGATGGTGCTCGGCCTGATCCTCGCCGCTTCGGGAGTTGGGGCTTTCCTGGCCGCCTTGAACGTGACGTACCGCGACTTTCGCTATGTGATCCCGTTCCTCGTTCAACTCTGGATGTTCGCCACCCCCACGGTCTTCATGCAGACCGAACGGAGCATACCAGCCCTCTGGAGGACACTCCTCCCCTTGAATCCAGCCTACGGCCTGATCCTCAACTTTCGTGCGGCCGTAACGGGAGGCGCAATCGAGCCCTATTCACTGTTTGTCTCGTTGGCCGTGGCCCTGGTCCTCTTCTTTGCGGGAGCGTTCTATTTCCGCCGCGTTGAGCGCGGTTTCGCCGACGTCATCTAACCCCTCGAGATTCATGAGCCAGCTCAAAATCGGAATCATTGGCGCGGGCTACTGGGGACCGAACCTCATTCGTAACTTCGCCAATTGTCCACTCACGCAAGTCGCGGCAATCTGCGATGCCAACCCGGTCCGGCTTGCCGCGATTGGCCGGACCCACAGCCACATCAATCTGGTCGAATCTCTCGACCAGCTCCTGGAGCTGGGATTGGATGCAGTCGCCATCGCAACCCCAGTTTCCACACACTTTCCTCTGGCCAAACGTTGCCTCGAAGCAGGTTTGCACGTGCTGGTCGAGAAGCCGCTGGCGGCCAATGTTCACGAAGCCGAAGCACTCGTCGACTTGGCCGAATACCATAACCGCATTTTGATGGTCGATCACACTTATCTATTCAACAACGGTGTTCGCCGGATCAAAGAGCTGATTGAATACGGCGAGCTCGGCGAGCTCTACTACATCGACAGCATCCGGATCAACCTAGGACTCTTCCAACACGATATCAATGTGATCTGGGACCTCGCTCCCCATGATCTCTCGATCGTCGATCACGTCATCGGCAGCCAGGCGCGGAGCATCTCGGCCTGGGGATGCGCCCACGCCCGCCGGGGCATCGAGGACATAGCCTACGTCAACGTCGACTACGGCGATCATATGTTGGCCAACTTTCATATCAATTGGCTCTCACCTGTGAAAATCAGGCAAATGATCTTTGCCGGATCGCGCAAGAGTCTGATCTTCAACGAGCTCAACACGTCCGAACCCATTAAAGTCTACGACCGTGGGATCGAGTTGGGCGAGAACCTCGAGGATCGCAGCAAGCTCTTGGTCGACTATCGCTCGGGTGACATCTGGAGCCCTCACATCGATCCATCCGAGGCACTCCAGGGTACCGTGACGCATTTCGCCGAGTCGATCCGAGATAACCGGCCTCCCCTCAGCGACGGTTCCATGGGACTTCGCGTCGTCCAAATGCTCGAGGCGGCGACCCGGAGCATCCGGGCCCAGGGCGGTCGCGTTGTCCTTTCACCAGGAGGTTATACCAATGGCAATGGCCACGCCGACACATCCTCGAACGGATCCGGAGAACGGCATTCGCATCGCTCCGGACGTTCGTCTGGGATGCAACGTGATCTTACACTGCTTCGTTAATCTTTATGGATGCACGATTGGCGACGATACCCGCGTCGGCAGCTTTGTCGAGGTTCAGAAAGGGGTCGAGATCGGCAGCCGCTGCAAGATCTCGAGCCACACCTTCATCTGCGAAGGGGTCACGATCGAAGACGAGGTCTTCGTGGGACACGGGGTCATCTTCATCAACGACAATGACCCTCGCGCCACAACCAACGGCCGGCCTTCGACCGAAGAGGACTGGAAAGTATTGCCCACCCGTATCTGCCAGGGTGCTTGCATCGGCAGCGGAGCCGTCATCATGGGCGGCGTGACAATCGGTGCGGGGGCATTGGTCGGCGCGGGAGCCATCGTGACCCGGGACGTGGCCCCCAAGGTCGTCGTGGCGGGAGTCCCGGCCCGACTGATTCGAAGTCGTGAACGACAAGGAGCCCGAGAATGACAACAAGTGCGACCGAGGACGTTCGTGCCAGTTCCCCCGTAAGGCCCCCGGAGCCCCCTGTCCCTTTTCTCGATCTGAAGACGCAATACGCGGGACTGCGCGACGAAATCCTAACCGTCCTCCAAGAGGTGGCCGACAGCACCACCTACATTTTGGGTCCCAAGGTCGCCGCCTTCGAGGAAGCGTTCGCGTCTCATGTCGGCGCCCAACATTGCGTGGGGGTCAACAGCGGAACCTCGGCGCTGCACCTTGCTCTCATCGTCGCCGGCGTTCGCCCCGGAGATGAGGTCATCACCGTCCCGATGACCTTCGTCGCCACCGCTTGGGCAATCAGCTATGTAGGTGCGACCCCAGTTTTCGTCGACGTCGACCCGGTTACCTACACCATGGACAGTCGCGAGGTCGAGAAGAAAATTGGACCTCGCACCAAAGCCATTCTCCCCGTCCACTTGTACGGACAACCGGCCGATCTCACCCCCCTGCTCGACATCGGTTGCAGGCACGGCATCCCGGTGATCGAGGATGCCGCCCAAGCCCACGGCGCCCGTTATCGTGACCAAGGGGCAGGCTCCCTCGGTCATTGCGGCTGCTTTAGCTTCTACCCCGGCAAAAACCTGGGTGCCTATGGAGAAGCCGGAGCGATCGTTACCAACGACGACCACGTCGCCAAGCGACTGCGGGCCCTGAGGGACCACGCTCAGAGTCGGCGGTATCACCACGACGAGGTCGGCTTCAACTACCGCATGGATGCCTTTCAAGGGGCCATCCTGGGCATCAAGCTCAGGTCGCTCGGAACTTGGACCGAAGCCAGGCAGCGCTTGGCCGCGCGGTATCTCGAGAGGCTCGCGGGCCTGCCTCTAACCCTGCCGACCGAAGCCTCCGACCGCCGCCACGCCTGGCATCTCTTCGTCGTACTCCACCCCGAGCGCGATCGAATCCGAAGCGCCCTGGAGGAGTTCGGGATCCACACCGGGCTTCACTACCCAGTCCCGGTCCATCTTCAGGAGGCCTATCGGCCGCTGGGACACCACGAAGGGGATTTCCGCGAGTCGGAACGCGTGGCTCGCGAGTGCTTCTCGCTGCCGCTGTTCCCAGAGATGACCGAACATCAGCAGGACCGCGTGATCGAATCATTGCACAAAGTTTTTTACAAAGGAATCAACACATGACACGCTCGTTGAAAGGAAGCACGGTTCTCGTAACCGGAGGAATGGGACTCATCGGTTCTCACATCGTCGACCAACTGATCGACGAAGGGGTGGGCAAGATCCGCGTTCTCGACAACCTGGTTCGAGGTTGCACCGAGAATCTCGCCGATGCACGGGCACGTCGCACCATCGACGTCATCGAAGGCGATGTGCGTGACCGTGATACCGTGCGACTAGCCGTCGCCGGTTGCGACTACATCTTCCACCAGGCCGCAATTCGCATCACCCTCTGTGCCGTGCGACCTCGCGAATGCATCGATGTCCTGGTCAACGGCACGTTCAACGTCTTCGAAGCCGCGGTCGAGTCCGACGTGAAGAAAGTGGTCTACGCCTCCTCGGCATCGGTCTATGGCGCCGCCGACGAGTTTCCAACCAATGAGCGGCACCATCCCTACAACAACCAGACGATCTACGGCGCAGCGAAGATGATGAACGAAGGGATCGCCCGCAGCTTCCACCAGATGTACGGTCTCCCCAGCGTGGGACTGCGCTACTTCAACGTCTATGGACCCAGGATGGATGTCACCGGAGCGTATACCGAGGTCTTCGCGCGTTGGCTCGACCGCATGGACCAAGGGCAGCCACCGCAGATTCACGGCGACGGCTCAACATCCATGGATTTCGTCTACGTGGAGGACGTCGCCCGAGCCAATCTCCTGGCGGCTCGCTCAAATCGCGTCGACGATGTCTACAACATCGCCAGCAACGTCGAGACCTCTCTCCTGGGACTCTGGAAGGCAATGCGCAAGGTAACCGGAGCCCAACATCTGAGTCCCGAATTCCAACAGCCTCGAGCGGTCAACCCTGTCCCCCGACGTCTGGCGGATACCTCGCTCGCGCGTGAGGAACTGAACTTCGTCGCGCAGGTCGACCTGGAGGAAGGACTGAGACGGCTCTGCGCCTGGCGACGCCGGCTGGCCACAAAACGGGAGGCCGTTGCATCATGAAAACTAGACTTCGCAAAATCCCGCTCGCGAAGCCAAACCTCGGTGAAGAAGAGGCTGCGGCCGCGCGACGAGCGATCCTCTCAGGTTGGGTAACGCAAGGACCCGAGGTGGCATGCTTCGAGCAGGAGTTCGCTGCCTATGTCGGAGCCTCCTATGCCTGCGCCGTTTCCAATTGTACCACGGCGTTACACTTAGCCTTACACGCTCTCGGTGTAGGGCCGGGCGATGAGGTGTTGACGGTGAGCCACTCCTTCATCGCCACGGCGAACGCCGTTCGCTACTGCGGCGCTCGTCCGGTCTTCGTCGATATCGATCCGCGCACCTACAATATCAATCCCGACCTGATCGAGCCGGCGATCAGCCAACGCACCAAGGCCATCATGCCCGTGCATCAGATTGGCCTGCCGTGTGATATGGAAGCGATCCTCACCATCGCCAAGCGGCACAACCTACCCGTTGTGGAAGACGCCGCCTGTGCCGTCGGGAGCGAAATTCTCAGCGATGGCCGATGGAACCGCATCGGATCACCTCAGGGCATCGTGGCCTGCTTCTCGTTTCACCCCCGAAAACTGCTGACGACCGGCGACGGAGGGATGTTGACCACGAACGACCCCGAGCTCGACCAAAAGCTCCGGCTACTCCGGCAACATGGCATGAGCGTTTCCGACACGACCCGGCACTCCGCCAATGAGATCGTGTTCGAAGACTACCCCATTGTCGGCTACAACTACCGCATGACCGACATTCAGGCAGCCGTGGGTCGCGTGCAATTACAACGCCTACCCGACATGCTCGCCCGACGGTGCTTCCTTGCCGAACGCTACAATCAGGCCTTGCTCGAAATCCCCGGCCTGGAACCTCCCTATATCCCTGACACCGTTTCGCCCAATTATCAATCCTACGCGGTCCGGATAAAGCCCGAGTTCCCGATCAGTCGCGACATTCTGATGCAAACATTCCTAAATCACGGCATCAGCACGCGTCGCGGCATCATGAACGCTCATCAGGAAGCGGCCTACTCAGAAGAGTCTCATGGACCGCTTCCCCAATCGGAAGCCGCAAGAGACGAAGTGGTACTCCTGCCGCTTTATGACTCGATGTCCGAAGATGACCAATCCTATGTGATCGAAACGATCAAAGAGGTGGTTCTGGCGATAAAACCAGGCCGAAAATCCCTATGAACCGTCCACTCCTGATTCTCGGCACGGGCGGCAAAGTCTATGAACTCCTCGATATCATCGAGGCTATTAATGCCATAACTCCAACCTGGAAGGTTGTCGGCTTTCTCGACGATGCCCGCCCCCCCGGCTCTCGGCACTGCGATCTCGGTATTCTTGGCACCTTGAGCGATGCCTACCGATTTCCGCAATACACATTCGTGAACGCCATAGGTAATGAAAAAAACTATGCCCAACTCCCCGAAATCCTGGGCAAGACCGGCCTGAAACCAGAGCGGTTCGCAACACTCGTGCATCCCGCTGCCGCGGTCTCAGCCCGTGTGAGTTTGGGGCACGGTGTCACGATCAACCACGGTGTCACCATCAGCGGCGGAGTTACGATCGGCAACCACGTCACCTTCTGCCCTGGCTGTATCGTGGGTCATGATACAACCATTGAGGAGTATTCCATTCTGGCACCGGGAGCCACCATCAGCGGGTTCGTGCACCTCGGCAGGAGCTGTTACATAGGCGCCGGGGCCATGATCCGTCAGGATATCGCGATTGGAGACCGCGCTCTCGTGGGTATGGGAGCGGTGGTCGTGCGAGCTGTGCACTCAGATAGCGTGGTGGTTGGCAATCCCGCACATTACTTGCGGTCCACCTTCCACTCCGCTACAACCAGGGAGGCATCACAAGTATGACACAAGTCGATATTATTATACCGTGCTATAAATATGGAAACTTCCTGCGACGCTGTGTCGACAGCGTTCTGTCGCAAGAATCCATAGACGTGCGCGTCCTGATCATTGACGACGCCTCTCCCGATAATACGGCCGAAATCGCCGTGCAATTGGTCGCGAGTGACCGTCGCGTCCACTTCTTGCGGCACACGACCAACATGGGCCACATCGCCACCTTTAACGAAGGTTTGGCCTGGGCCTCGGGGGAATACACGCTACTGTTGTCCGCCGACGATTTGCTGACGCCCGGCTCCCTCCACCGTTCCGTGAGACTACTGGAGAGCCATCTCAAAGTCGGTCTCGTCTATGGACGCGCGCTGCTCTTCAACTCGGACGAGGATCTGCCAAAGCCAAGCTCGACCTCGCTGGAATGCGGCTGGAAGATTACACCAGGTCATGAATTCGTCGAGTCATTTTGCGCTTCGGGCTCCAACCTTTTGTGGACGCCGACCGTCTTGGTGCGCACTCGACTTCAGAAAGCTCTTGGCGGTTACCGTCCGGAGTTGACACACTCCGGTGACATGGAAATGTGGATGCGATTCGGCGCGCATTCTGATATCGGTTTCGTGGATGCTGATCAGGCCTACTATCGCCTCCATTCGACCAACATGAGCCTCGGCTATTTCGGGGGAACGACCCAACGTCGCTTCCTACCGGCGATGGCCGATCTGAAGCAGAGGAAGGCCGCCTTCGACGCCTTCTTTCAAACCAAATCCGGGGTCATCAAAGACGCTGAACGCTTGCAGCAGATGGCAGCGCGAGGATTAGCTTGGGTCTCTTTTTGGGGGGCGACCCTGGCATTCGAGCAGGGTGAAGTCCCCTCATGCAAAGCCATGCTCGATTTTGCCCTCGAACTTGATCACGACCTCCAGCTCGAGCCGGAATGGACCCGGATGCGCTGGAAGCAACGCATGGGACCCAAGCTCTGGTCAGCCGTGCGACCTGTCCTGCAACGGGTGAGACCAAAACTCCAACGCCCCAGCGCGCAACCCGTCGGATAATTCTTCGCAGACAACGAAACACTCCATTCACCTCACGAGAAGCTCACTATGGCCGCAGCGATTTCGGTTGAAGGGGTGTCGAAGCGGTACCGCCTGGGGACTCGCTCAAACGCCTCTTATGGAACCCTGAGAGAAAGCATCACCAGCGCCGTCGCCGCTCCTATCAATCGCTTGCGTATGTCCCGCCGAGCATCGCTCACCGGTGCGGCCATCAAGCCCGACGTCCATTGGGCGCTGAAAGACGTTTCCTTCCAGGTCAAGCCAGGTGAGGCACTCGGCATCATCGGACGAAATGGCGCCGGCAAGTCGACTCTGCTCAAGATACTCAGCCGGATCACGGCACCAACGCATGGCGTCATCAAGATCCTTGGACGCGTTGGCAGCTTGCTCGAAGTCGGTACCGGCTTCCATCCTGAGCTCACGGGTCGCGAGAACGTCTTCCTCAACGGCGCGATCATCGGCATGGGCCGCCGGGAGATCAATCGCAAATTCGACGCCATTGTCGACTTTGCCGAGATCGAGCGCTTCATCGACACTCCCGTGAAGCGCTACTCCAGCGGCATGTACATGCGGTTGGCCTTCGCCGTCGCCGCCCACATGGAGCCTGACATTCTCCTCATCGATGAGGTACTCTCCGTCGGCGACATGACCTTCCAGCGCAAATGCCTGGAACATGCCAAGAAGCTCCTGGAACGAAGCGCGACGCTTCTGTTCGTTTCTCACAACATGTTCGCCATCAAGGCTATGTGCAATCGAGCCGTCTACCTCTCGGGAGGCCGAGTGACGCTCGACGGCTCCACCGAAGAGGTGACCCGGCTCTACGACCAAGAAGGTCGCTTGGACGTGAGCTCCTGGGCAACCGGGCTGGTCGGCTCCGACCCGACGAATTGCCCGATTTACATCAAAGCATTTGAAATGATGGACGAGCAAGGGCGACCGCGAATTCTCTTCGAACACGGCGAACGAATACGAATTCGACTCCATTTTGAAGCGCGCGAGCCGGTCACGAACCCAGCCTTTTGCCTTGCCATCGTCCGCTCCGACGATGTTTCTTGCTGCAATTTCAACACCGCCATGGACGGGTTTTCGACCTCGACCGTCCGCGGCGAGGGAATTATCGAGGTGCTGACACCACCGATCTCGCTCGTCGCCGACCTCTACTCCTTCCAGATCCTGGTGTGGGATACGAAATTCCAACGCCTCTACTGCGCACAGGCAGGAAAGAATTTCCACATCAGCCATCCCCTTCTGAACAACGACTTTGGCGTCTACCACGAGCATGCCCAATGGTCTTGGGTACACTGAGCCCAATATCCGTCTTCTACGAGATCGCCACGTCTGCGGCATGACTCCTACGAAGCCAACTCGTTACACTCGTTACATGGGGGGAGGATCGGAACAATGACCACTGTCTCCATCGCGATCGCCACCTACAATCGCTCGAAAGAACTGGCGATCACACTCCGCCGATTCTCCACTCTCGTCATCGGCAATCCCGACAAGTTTGAACTCCTGATCATCGACAACAATTCAAGTGACGAGACAAAGGCCGTTACCGAGGAATTCGGCCGAGAGTTCCCCGGGCGAGTCCGTTACATCCTCGAAGACCGACAGGGCCTAAGCCACGCCCGAAATCGGGCCGTTGACGAAGCACAATACGACGTCGTCGCCTTCCTCGACGACGACGTCGACGTCGAAGCTGACTGGCTCATCAACCTGACCGCCGCCTTCGAGAGCGGCGATTACGCGGCCGTGGGTGGCAAAGCCTACCTCGTCTATCCCAGGGCAAGACCTCGTTGGCTGGGAAGGCGGGACCAAGGTTACCTCACTGAAGTGGACCTAGGTGATCACCGCAAGCTGGCAAAACCCGACGAGTTGTTCGGTGTCAACCTCAGCGTCAAGAAGGAATGGATCAAAAAAGTCGGTGGCTTTCGAACCGACCTGGGCCGCATCGGCGCCTGCCTCCTTAGCAGTGAAGAAACCGAGCTGCTCGAGCGAATCGAATTAGCGGGCGGCCTGATCCTGTATGAACCGTCAGCCGCGGTCGGACACCGTGTCCCACCAGAACGCCTCCGTCGGAGTTGGTTCTGGTCTCGGAGCTATTGGGGACATCGCGGAGACGTCCGAAAATTACCGGAGCACGCCGTTTCCCTCTACGAACTCATCCGAGCAACCTGGCATATCGTTCTCGCAGGTTGCGCCTTGGCCCGAACCACCTTGGTTCATGGCCTGAAAGGCGAAGAGGCATTCCATGGAATCGTAATCCTGGCGGCTCGCCTCGGGTCCTGGGTCGGTCGCACGGAGCGACTAGCAGCCCGTCGATGAGCCCATGCCGCTCGGAAACTCAATGGCGACGATATGGACCAGCCCTCAGCACCATCGATGACATACCCTCTTTTCTGCTCGTTAGACTCTCCCCTTCACCCTCCCAAGTTTTTGCATGCTCAATCTCACAAATCTTCATCAGGATTTCCTGCAATGTGGCAACAGCCCTTCTGACCGCGTCCGCGAGATCATGCTCACTCCGGGGATGTGGGCGGTAATCGGCTATCGTTTTCGGCGTTGGTTGATGATGACACCGATGCCTCGTCCAATTCGTTGGTTGCTCAACGGCCTTGCCGCATGCGTCCATTTATTGACGGTAGTCGCTACCCACATCGAACTACCCAGCTCAACCGACATCGGGCCGGGTCTCTACCTGCCCCTCACACCGGTGATATCGTCGTTGTCTCCCGCACTACGATTGGCAGCAACTGCACGCTTAGCCAAGGGGTCACCATCTGTCATGAGGCCGGTGGTGGAAAATCTCAACTTAACGACCCCGCCCTCGGCAATCGCGTTTACGTCGGGCCCGGGTCGGCTATCATTGGTCCAGTGATGATAGGTTCTGATGCCTTGATAGGTGCAGGCGTCATCGTCATCCGCTCGGTCCCTCCCCGAGGGGTCGCCGTGGGAAGCCCTGCGAGGATCATCTCCACGAGTGGCTCGTTTGACCTGATCGAGTATCCGGGCATGGAATTCGACCCGGATCGGCTTACGGCACTGGCGTGTGCCGAGACCGAACGAATGGCCCGTGTTGCGACCACGTGATAGTCGCGTCGCGGCTTCCCTCTCTGTCGGCAAGATTCGGAGTAGCCTCGTGAACGAGCCCATGGTCAGTGTAATTATTCCGGCCTACCGAGCCGCCGGCACCATAGGCCGGGCCATCGACAGTCTTCTAACTCAAACTCGTCCCCCCGACGAGATCGTGGTTGTCGACGATGGCAGCCCGGATGACCTGTCGACGGCCCTAGAGTCCTACGGCGACCGCGTTGTGCTTGCTCGCAAGCCCAACGGAGGAGCGGCATCGGCAAGGAATCATGGGATCGAACTGGCCCGGGGCGAATTGCTCGCTTTTCTCGATGCCGATGACTACTGGGAGCCGGATAAGCTCGAGCGGCAGTTGCGGGTTTTCGCGGACCACTCGGAGGTAGGCCTGTGTGCCGGTCGCTTTTTCACGCAACAGCCTGGTCAAGACACGCGAACCTTATGGGCTGCGGAGAACGAGCGATTCTACGACCGAATCTTGACCACCTCGGGCTCCGCGGTCCTCGACGTCATGCTGGAGATCTGGACGACCACGGTCGTCGTTCGCCGCGAAGCATTGGGGACGAATCGGTTCGTTTCGGGCTTGGAACCGGCTGAAGATCGTGATCTCTGGATTCGTTTAATCGCCTCAAGTCCAGTCTACCTGACTTCTGCTCCGTTGGCGACTTGGGTGTTCGAGCCGGGATCGCTGTCGCGTACCAACATTGATCGCGACTGCTCGAACATGATGCGCGTGCTGCAACGCCACCGTAGCTTGCTCGACCACAACGGTCTGAGGCGCTGGGAGTCGTATGTCTTTCGCCGCTGGGCCGCAAATCACCTCGGAGACGGTCGACCGCAAGCGGCATTCCGGCCCGCCTGGCAACGGCTCTGCCGCCAGCCGACCTCACTTGAAGCGTGGTGGATTCTCCTCAAATGCTCGACGTTGAGCGCGCGTGCCAGCCGTTCGGCTCGCCTTGCTTCCCATGCTTGACACGACGGGGACACCGACCGTGAAAGGATCCGAAGATATGTCTGATAGCCTCAAGGTCACCCATGTGGTCCTGTCGCTCGAATGTGGGGGGCTAGAACGAATCGTCCTCGATCTCGCTCGCTCGGGAAAAGCCCTCGGCCAACAGGTCGCCGTCATCTGCCTCGAGCGGCGCGGGGCACTGGCCGTAGAAGTCGAGGCGACAGGAGCCACGGTCCTCTGCCTCAACAAGCCGCCAGGTCGCAGCCTCGAGACAGTCGACCGCGTCCGGAGCGCCTTGCGACAGCTTCGCCCCGACGTGGTCCACACCCATCAGATTGGTGCCCTCTATTACACTGGTCCCGCAGCCAAGGCCGAGGCCATTCCCCTGGTCGTGCATACCGAACATACGAACCAAGTCGCCCGCTATCGAGCGTTCACCAAAAAACTGAGAGCGCGCCTTTTGTGGTGGCTCGCCGGCCGTCGCTCGGCTCGCTTCTTCTGCGTGTCCCCGGACATCGCCGCCGCGGTCCATTCCTACGGGTTCCTCCCGAAACACAAGCTTCACGTCGTGCCCAACGGAATTAATACCACCCAATTCCGTCGCCACGACCATGATCGCACGCCGGTCCTTGAGGAGATGGGAATCCCGCCGAACGCCTCGGTGATCGGCACCGTTGGCCGCCTCAACGAGATCAAATGCCAGGATTTACTCATTCGCTCATTTTTCCGAGTCCATCGCGATATCCCCGATGCTCACTTGCTGCTTGTGGGGGATGGCCCGATGTGGGCCGAACTACAAGCCTTGACCGAGGCGCTTGGCCTTACCGACTGCATTCACTTCGCCGGCTACCAGGCGGAGCCCGAGCGGTTCTTGAAGGCCATGGATGTCTTCGTGCTGACGAGTCGCACCGAGGGGCTCCCCCTGGCGATCCTTGAGGCTTGGGCCGCGGGATTGCCGGTCATCGCCACACGAGTTGGCGGCATACCTCGCCTGATCGACGACGGCCAGACCGGAATCCTGATTGACTCGGGTGATGTCGCGGGCCTGACCTCGGCCTTGCACGAGGTTCTCACCAACTCGGAGGAGGCCCACCGGATCGGAGAAGCAGGGAGGCAGCGGGCCGAAACCGACTTTGATACGCGCCGCATGGCGGGAGACTATCAACGCCACTACCTCCAACTCCTCGCTTCCGGGAGCTAGCCTCGCCATGCGAATTTTGGCCCTGACGAACCTGTTTCCCAACCCATATCAACCGCATCGTGCTGCGTTTAACCGTCAGCATCTGCGGATCCTGGGGACGCGCCATGCGGTCCATGTCATCGCTCCGATCGCATGGACGGATGAGCTGGTCGCACGTCGGCGAGGCGGTGATCGATTGCCCGAAGGGCGCCGCGTAACGCTTGATGGCCTGACCGTCGACCACCCAAGATACCTGTTCACACCCAAGGTGCTTCGGAGCCATTACGGCAACTTTTATCTGCGGTCCGTCCGCCGCACGTTTGAACGCGTCGTGGATGAGTTCCGCCCCGACATTATCTACACGCCATGGGCTTACCCCGATGGCTGGGCCGCGGTTGAGCTCGGGCGCCAGGCACAATTGCCGGTGGTGCTCAAAGTCCACGGTTCCGACATCCTGCTCCTGGATCAACACCCGAAACGTCGCGGGTCGACGGCGGAAGCGCTTCGGCAAGCCGACGCCGTCGTGGCGGTGAGCCAGGATCTCGCGGATCGGGTCGTCGCCTTGAGCACGGCTCCCGAGCGGGTCCGCGTCGTCTACGATGGTGCCGATACCCAACTGTTCCATCCCGGTTCGATGTCCGAGGCCCGGGCACGGCTCGGTCTCGACCCAAGCACGCCAATCCTGCTTTGCATCGGCAATCTCGTTCCCGTTAAAGGCCAAGATACCCTCATTGATGCCTGTGCAAAGTTGGCCCGAGGCGGTGTCAACTTCACGGCCTACCTGATCGGCCAAGGTCCCTTACGATCCAACCTGGAACGACAGGCGGCTCGACTGGGACTGGGCGACCAATTCCAACTGCTCGGCGCGTTGCCGCACCATCAATTGCCCGACTGGTATCGCGCCTCGCAGGTATTCGCGTTGCCAAGCCATTCCGAAGGGGTGCCGAACGTCTTGCTCGAAGCGGCCGCCTGCAATACACCGTTCGTCGCCAGCCGGGTGGGAGGCATCCCCGAGATCAGTGATCTCGTTCCCTGCCAGTTGGTCCTCCCCGGTGATGCCACAGCTCTGGCGCGTGCTCTTGGCCCCTATCTCATGGCCACGGAAAACCCGAATCGCAGCGCGATCAAGCCGACCCGCGACATCTCCGAGACCGCAGCCGATCTGGAACAACTGTTCGACGAGGTGATCCGAGAATACCGTCGCCGCTCCGTCGCGTAGCGTTCGGCACGCCCCCAAGATCGTTAACCGACCCTGATCCCGCTTACCCAGTCTCCAAGAACATTCGCTATGGATACCGAAGCGTTGATGAATACCCCAACCCCCGCGACGGAACTACTTCGAGGCCGTGACATTCTCTGTTTCAGTAATGACTGGAACGGAGATCCGTTATCGAAGACGCACCTGATGCGACTGCTGGCCCGCGACAACCGCGTGCTCTGGGTCAACTCAATCGGTTACCGAACCCCGACGGTGTCGAAGGCCGACTTCGGTCGAGCCTTTCGGAAGCTGGCCACGGCAACCATCCCGATCCGCGAGGTGGAACCGAACCTGTTCGTGTTCAACCCGCTGGCCATCCCGGCCTACGGCCGACCGATACTCCGCGAAATCAACCGTCGGTGGCTGGGTTGGCAAATACGCCGCGCGATGCGCGGGCTCGGCTTCCGCCATGTTATCAACTGGATCTTCAACCCTGCTGCGGCCGTGATCGCCGGCGCATTCGACGAAGATCTGCTGATCTACTATTGCGTCGACGAGTTCACGGCATTCACCGGAGTCACCGCGCAATCCCTCGCCGCGATGGAGCAAGACCTGCTCAAAAGGTCCGATCTGGTCGTGGTCTCGGCCGATCGCCTCTACAAGTCCAAGGCTCCCTTCAACGCCAAGACCGTGCTCGTGAGGCATGGGGTTGACCACCGTCACTTCCGTCGCGCCCTGAACCCTGAGACCAGGGTGCCCGACGAAATCGCCAAGCTGCCTCATCCCCGGATCGGCTACTTCGGGCTGATCGCCGAAGATTGGGTCGATATCGACCTGCTCGTTCATGTCGCCGAACGGTATCCCCAAGGGTCGCTCATCATGCTTGGCAAATCCACAATGGACGTGTCACGGCTCGCCAAGCTGCCCAACGTCCACCTGTTGGGCCGCAAGCCCTATGCCGACTTACCGGCCTACAGTAAAGGGTTCGACGTCGCCCTGATCCCGTTCCCGATCAGTGAGGTGACCCTGAACGCTAACCCCCTGAAGGCCCGCGAATACCTGGCGGCGGGGCTGCCCGTCATCTCAACGGCGATCCCTGAAGTGGAAGTGCTTGGATCGTGCCGGATTGGCCATGACCCGGACGAATTCGTCGCGGAAATCGAAGCGGCCCTGGCCGACCCTGGTCCCAATCTCGAGCGTAGCGAAGGGATCCGGTCCGAAAGTTGGGAGGCCCGCATCGAAGAGCTTCGTGCTCATATGGCCGAATTGTTAGGACCCGCGGCGGGACGAGAATCTTTGCAGTCCCGAAACACCGCAGGGTCGACAACGCACAGATGAAAGAAGAAGTCGCCACCACCCTGGTCGAGGTAAACCAAGCCCCGAAGCGGGTCTGATCGCGAAGCCATGTTCGACTCGCCGGACCGGGCAACAGACGAGTCCAATCGCCATGAACAAACTCCGATATTTTTCGCACCCTCTGGCCACGCTCGTTCCACGCGACTTACTCCTGCTGGAATCGCTTCGGCCAAGCCCGAGCGACGATGCCCTCGAGATCGGCACCGGGAGTGGGACCTCATTGTTCCGAATGGCCGGATCAACGAGGACCCTGGACGGTGTCGATGTGTCCAAAGGCGCTCTCGATCGGCTCAGGCACGCGCTGTCCCTGAGGAACGGTGAGACTCACAACGTCCGGCTCTTCTGTCTCGACTTCTGTGAGCCGAGCGCCGCGAATCAACTCCCGATTCCTTATAGTTTGATATTTTCTTGCGACACGATGGAGCATGTTCCTAATCCCAGATTATTTTTAGCCAACGTCTGTTCGGCCCTCCGTCCTGGGGGGCGTGCTTTCATCACGTTTCCTAACGAGACGCCAGCTCAAGCGCATGGGATTACGTACTTCGAACATCGTAGCGAATTAGAGGAACTGCTCCGAGCGGCGGGCTTCGATCCGTCGGAGACGGAGATCCAGACTCTGCGGATGAATCCTTCCGCGGAACGCATCATGAGGCTCGGTTGGCAAATCCCGCGCAGGGCCGCGAAGTCGCTGCTACGACGCCTTCGAGGCCATCGCGAAGCTCCGCAAACCTTTGAAGCAACGGACTACTTCGCCTATGCGGACCGCGCCGAGCCCCTGGCGCCGCTCATCAACGGATACTGCTGGTCCCTGATGCGTCTCATGGCCATGGCCGAACCCGTCTATTACATCGAGCCAGCTCCCGAGATTCTCTGGGACACTCAGGTCCTGATCCGTACACGGCGAGCCAAAGAACCGGTCGATCCGGTCGGTAACGGAGACTTGACCTCGCTCTGTAGAGAAGGAGGCATCTGAACTCAACCTATTAATATCTCCCTGTCGCAGTATCCCGACTCTCATGGGATCTCATCCAGATTTCAAGACCCCCCTTTATCAACGAGCATGAGCTCCCATTGATCCTCAATGATGACTACCATGCCCCACATCAACGGCAAAGCCTTTCCGGAGATTATCCGCGTGTTGTCATTCATGAGATTTCCCCAGCTCTATGACACCGAGGATCTTCACCATGATTTTCACATCCGGATCTTCCAACACGTTGCTCAGCGGCTCTGACATCGGCGACGGCCCGAAGGTCAACCTCGGTTGCGGCCCTGTTCAGCCTGGAGACTGGATCAATGTCGACGGAAGCAACCGGGCCTGGCTGGCGAATCGATTCTGGCCAGTCGACAAGATGCTCGTGAAGTTTGGGATTTTGCCCAAAACCGCGTTTGGTCCTCATGTGACCATTCACAACCTCTTCAAGAGGCTCCCATTCCCGGACAACTCCATCTACTGCATCTATGCCGGTGAAGTCTGGGAACACTTCGAATACCCGGACACCGTCCGACTGACAAGCGACTGCTTTCGGGTGCTGAAACCTGGAGGAATTCTTCGACTTTGCGTCCCTGATGGAGCAACCTTTTGGCAATCTTACCTGAATCTGTATCACGAACAGCTCCAGAAGGACCGACAATCCAGGTCGTCCGAATTCATTCGCGATCATGTCCGTCTTTTCTTTAAAGAGATCGCCACGCGCCGTATCTGGTTTGGATCCATGGGCCACAAACACAAGTGGCAGTTCGATGAGGTTCAACTGATTGAACTCCTCGAAAGGGCGGGGTTCGCCTCCGTCGATCGTATGCCCTTCCATCACAGCCGTATCCCTGACATCGTCAGAGTCGAACGGTCAGACTATTGTATCGTCGAAGGGGTCAAACCGGGCCGACAGTGACTTCCAAGCAGGTTTGCTTCTTGGTGCGTTTCATCTCGCGATTCACCAGGATTATGGAACTTTCCGACCTGGTTGTACACCCGAGGCCTGGGGCCTCGGGTATTGTAATCCGCACGGAGCCTCAAAATGATGCACCCTGATGTTACACTCTTCCCTCGCCAGGAGCTCTGCTAAACATGGACGCTATCGAAATCTGCCTCTGGGCTTGCCTGGCGGTCCCCATCTATGCCTACCTTGGGTATCCCCTGGTGATCTGGTTGTTATCCCGAGGGTTAGGCCGTCGGGTCGAGGCTCCCTGCATGGCGGAGGAGGAGCTCCCCTCGATCTCGCTCTTGATCGCGGCATACAACGAGGAGACGGAGATCGAGGACCGCTTACGCAACGCCCTGGCCACCGACTATCCCAGCGAGAGGCTTGAAATCGCCGTGGGTTCAGACGGTAGCACCGACGCCACGGCTCAGCTCGTTCGTCGTTACGCTGACCACGGCGTCAGGCTGCTGGACTTCAAGAATCGACGTGGGAAAGCCTCGGTCTTGAATGCGGCGATTCCCGAGCTCAAAGGGGAGATCGTCTTGCTCTCGGACGCCAACACGCATAACGACTCCCAAGCCGCACGCAAGCTCGTCCGCTGGTTCCGTGATCCCAAAGTGGGCGCGGTCTGCGGCAAGCTCGTCCTGACCGACCCGGTGACGGGCCGTAACGCCGATGGCCTCTATTGGAAATATGAGACCTTCCTGAAGCTCTGCGAGAACCGTCTGGGAGCCTTGCTGGGCGCGAATGGGGCGATCTATGCGATTCGCAAGGACCTCTACGTTCCCATCCCCGCGGCAACCCTCGTCGACGACTTCGTGATTCCCCTGCTCGCCAAGGTTCGAACCGGCTGCTCGATCACCTACGAGAGTGAGGCGATCGCTCACGAGGAGACACCGCCCGATGTCCGAGCCGAGTTCCATCGCCGCAGTCGCATCGGCGCAGGAGGATTTCAAAGCATCGGCATGCTCTGGAGGCTTCTTGATCCTCGGCAGGGTTGGATCGCCTTCACGTTTCTGTCTCACAAGATCCTTCGCTGGCTCTGTCCCTTCTTTCTGATCGGGGCGCTCGCCAGCAATGCCATGCTGCTCTCGAACGGGCGAGCGTTTTATCGTTACCTTCTTCTAGCCCAGGTCGCCTTCTACCTCGTCTCATTGCTGGCAGCGGTCGCCCCTCCCAGTCGTTGGCTCAAGCCTCTCCGACTGGCCAGCCTCTTCTCCGGCATGAACCTGGCATTGCTCGTCGGATTCATTCGATGGTTGGTGGGCAGCCAGAAAGGGGCCTGGCGACGAACGATTCGCCTGGCGGAAAAAGGGGGAGCCACCCGATGACCTCGATCTTGTCCGTCGGATTCATGGCCGGAATCGTGGGCCTCTGGCTCGTCGCCCGCCGAGCAAGGCGAAGCGGGATCAATCCCTGGCTCTTGATCAACCTGCTCAGGGCGTCATCCCATCGTCGGAGCGAGTCGGTGCACTTGTTGTTGTGCATCGCCGACCATTTCGAACCTGCTCTTGAGAACGCAACGCCCGAGGTTGCCGACGCTCGCGTGGCGCGTTGGCTCCATGACTACCCCAGGCAATTCTCCGAGTTCCGCGACAGCGACGGAATGCCCCCCCGTTACACCTTCTTCTACCCGATCGATCAGTACGAACCGGCCCATGTCGACGCCTTGGCCGGCCTCTGCCGCGCCGGTTTCGGCGAAGTCGAAGTCCATCTCCATCATGACGCCGACACGGCCGAGAACCTGCGAGAGACGTTGCTGACCCATAAGCGAACCATGGCCGAACGACACGGACTCGGAGCGCGCGACCGCAATACCGGAGACCTGGTCTACGCCTTTATCCATGGCGACTGGGCCTTAGACAATTCGAGGCCGGACGGACGGTGCTGCGGCGTCGACAACGAGCTGGACGTCCTTCGCGAAACCGGATGCTACGCCGACTTTACACTGCCCTCTTATCCAAGTCCCGCACAGACCCGCAAGATCAACAGTATCTACTACGCGACCGATGACCCGAAACGTCCCAAATCGCACGATTCCGGTATCGACGTCGGCGAAGGTCCGGCCCCAGAAAAGGCCCTGATGCTGATACAAGGACCTCTCGCCCTGGATTGGAAGCGACGTAAGTGGGGCCTGGTGCCACGCGTCGAGAACGGGTGCATTCAGGGTAATCAACCCCCCGGGATCGATCGACTTGCAACCTGGCTCAGGGCGCGCGTCCAGATCCACAATCGCCCGGATTGGTTCTTTGTTAAATTACACACGCACGGGGCCAACGAACGAAATCAACCGGCTCTTCTGGGCCCTGCCATGGTTGAGTTCCATAAGGCACTCGCCCTTCGCGCCCGGACTAACCCCAGCTTCCACTATCACTACGTGACCGCTCGCGAGATGTACAATCTTGCGAAGGCCGCTGAGGCCGGTTGGTGCGGCTCCGTGGCCGCCGCACGCGACTACGCTCTGATTTGGGACGGGGATCCTACCGCCATGGGCCAAGATCCTCATCAAATTCGAAGCGACCTGCCTAACTTCGGTAATCAATGCGCTCCAACGTAGATCCTGGCTCGCAGCAAACTCCACTCACCGACGCATCCTCAAGTGCCAGGAACCGAGTAACTCCACACCATTGGGAAAGCACCGCCTTGGAGTTCCAGGGGGGTGCAGCCAGACATCTTCCCTTGCAAGAATAGCCTCAACGGTCCACGAGCCCTGACGACGCAATGGGTTCCTTTCCGGAAAAACATAAATTCCCGCAGCGCGACGGGACGCCGCGCTGCGGGAATCGCTGACCGACCACTCATGGATCGGTAACAGTCAACATATCGGTTTTACAGAGTCCACTTCTTCTGGAAGCTGGACGTAGAAGAGGGGAGACGATCGGCCACGATATTCGACGCGGAGCTCGAGCCCACGGCCGAAGGTCGCGATGCTTGACCCAAGACCACAGCGGTCCCCGCCGGCAGAGCGGACGACCACGAAGTCTTGGTCGACGGCAGGGCGACCACGTTCGAGGTGGCCGTCCCGCTGTCAAGCTGGGTGGTGGCTGCTGCGTTCAAGGCTGACGCCTGCACGGACGTGCCTGCGGCGGTCGAGGACGCCTTGGCCATCGACTGAGCCGAAGTCCCGGGCGCGCTGGTGCTGAATACGACGTCAACCCAGTAATTCGACGACTGGTAGGTACTGGTCGGGAAGCCGCTCGTGCTCCCGTAATGGTACACACCCGCATTGACCGGAGCGTGCAACGAGCCGTTGCTCAAGGCCGTGGTGAA